>Ga0126369_10001901_pt1 | contig 14725 bp, 14 predicted proteins | sample PanSoiMetaPlot_1_FD_109646 | JGI IMG/M metagenome (GOLD analysis project Ga0126369, IMG submission 109646) | Tropical forest soil microbial communities from Panama - MetaG Plot_1 | ecosystem: Environmental > Terrestrial > Soil > Tropical forest > Bulk soil | place: Panama | collected 2016-02-17 | reverse complement strand
GGAGTAGCTCGCCAGCGGCCGCGGGCCACTCGATGGCACGACGCGCGCGCCCGCCCGCGGCATCGCGGCGGTCAGGTCGACCTCGACGAGACATCCGGGGACCAGGAGCCCGCTCGTGCCGACCGTCGTCCGCGGCGGCGGCGTCGGAAAGTACTCGCGCCAGACCTCGTCGAATCCGCCGAAGTGCCCGAGGTCGGTCAGGAAGACCTGCGCCTTCACGACGCGACCCAGCGACGTCCCGGCGGCCTCGAACGTCTTCTTCAGATTCTCCAGCACGTAGCGCGTCTGCTTCTTGATCGCCGAGCCGTAGTAGGGAAACGCCGAGTCCAGGTGCGCCTCGGGCGCCACAGCCTGCTTGAAGTCACTCGCGAGGTGGCCGGCCGCGAACACCAGATCGCCTGCGCGTGTCGCCGGCGTGTAGCTCGCCAGCGGCTGCGGGATATCGGGCACGGGAATGTCGACCCTGGGCACGTGCGCTCTCCTCTAGTGGATCGGGTGCAGCCGACGGCGGCGACCATAGCCTAGCCGGCGACTCCCGCCGGGATCAAGTGAGGTGGTGTTGAGCGAGGCGCGCTCCCCCGCACGCTGTGACGATCTGGCTTGCGCTCTCGTCACGCCTGTCATCAGGTTGCGCGACGTGTTCGCGCTCACGTCTCAAGCGCCTGCCTTTTCCATGATTCTCGATTTGTATCGATCCGGCACGTCGCTTGCTCGCCGTCCACCGGGCCCTCGACCCATGTTTTGCGACGGGAGGTCCGGATGACCCGCCATCGTGCTCTTCGCGACGTCGTCGTTCTCGCCATCGGCCTGATCGGAGCGCTGCTGGCGGCTCCGGTCGCGGCGCAGCCGGGCATGATCGTCGAAGGACGCAACATCGTCACACGGGTCGAGAGCGGCCCGTTGCCGGCGCCGAATCCATTGCGCCATACGCCGGACGAGCTGCTGGTGCGCCTCAAGCCGCGCCTGTCACAGGCCGCCGCGGCCCGTGCCCTCGGCGCCGTCGCTTTGCAGTCGAGCCGCCGCTTCCGCGCTGTCGAGCATCTCTATCACGTGAGGCTCGCGCACGGCGTGAGCCTGCAGCAGGCGCTCCGGACGTTCCGCCGCCATCCGGATGTGCTGTACGCCGAGCCGAATTACCGCGTCGAGGCCTTCGCCGCGCCCAATGATCCGAGCTTCTCCGGCCAGTGGTCTCTGGCCAACACCGGACAGACCGGCGGCACTCCCGGCGCCGACATCGGCGCGCTGGGTGCGTGGGACGCCACGGTCGGCAGCAGCAGCGTCGTCGTGGGCGTCATCGATACCGGCGTGGACTACACGCATCCCGATCTGGCCGCCAACATCTGGCAGAACCCGGGCGACTGCAACGCCGACGGCCTGGACAACGACGGCAACGGGTACGCCGACGACTGCCACGGCATCAACGTCCTCACTGGCAGCGGCGATCCGATGGACGACAACAACCACGGCACGCACGTGGCCGGGACCATCGGCGCCGTCGGCAACAACCTGTACGGCGTGACCGGCGTCGCCTGGAACGTCAAGATCGTCGGGTGCAAGTTCCTCGATGCGAGCGGCTCCGGCGATACCGCCGGCGCCGTCGCGTGTCTGGACTATCTCGCGGGCCTCAAGGATCGCGGCGTCAACATCGTCGCCTCGAACAACTCCTGGGGTGGCGGGCTCTTCTCGCAAGCGCTGGCCGACGCCATCGCCGCGCACCAGCAGCGCGGCATCTTGTTCATCGCCGCCGCGGGCAATGCCGGATCGAACAACGACGGGCTGCGCACGTACCCGTGCTCCTACGAGCTGTCGAACATCGTGTGCGTCGCCGCGACGGACGATCGCGACGGTCTCGCGGGCTTTTCGAACTATGGACGTGGCACGGTGCACGTGGGCGCGCCCGGCGTCAACATCCTCAGCACGACGATCGGCAACACGTTTCAGTCGTTCAACGGCACGTCGATGGCGACGCCGCACGTTACCGGCGTCGCCGCGCTTCTGAACGCGCAGACCCCGGGGCTTGACTGGCGAGCCGTGAAGAACCTGATCCTGGCCGGTGGCGAGCCTCGGCCGTCTCTCGCCAACACGGTCACCGGACGGCGGCTCAACGCGTTGGGCGCGCTCACCTGCACGGGCTCGCCCGTGTCGTCCCGGCTGCGGCCGATCGGCTCGCAGCTCACCGTCGGAGTCGGCGCCAATGTCGTGCTCTCGGCGCTCAACATCAACTGCTCCGATCCCGCGGGTCCGGTCACCGTGACGGTGAGCCCGACGGGCGAGGCGCTGACCTTGCTCGACGACGGCGCCGGCGCCGATCAAGTCGCGGGCGACGGCGTGTACACGACGGTGTGGATCCCGCAAGCAGGAGGGTCGTTCGACCTCAATTACCCGGACGGCAGCGTCGTTCACGTGCAGGTCTCCACTCAGCTCAAGCCGGGCTTTCCCGTCCAAGCGTACGCGAGTAGCGGCTCGTATCACGCCGGACCCGCGATTCACGTCCTCGTCGGCAACATCGACGCCGATCCGCGACTCGAGATCCTGGTGACCAGCCTGGCCAACGGTCCGCTGTACGCCTGGCGATTCGACGGGACGCCGATGCCCGGCTGGCCGGCGCTCGACCCGGCCGGCCCCGCGTATCCGGCCCTCGGGCAGCTCTCGCTGACCGAGCCTGGTCTCGAGGTCTTCTCGGGTCACATCGGATTCCCGGGCAGCCTGGCCGCCCACGCCGGCTCGGGCGCCTCCCTGCCGGGCTGGCCGCGGAGCAGCGCGAACTACGTCGCCACGCCTCCCTCGCTGGGCGATGTTGATGGATCGGGCTTCGACAAGATCTTCATCGAGGAGGAAGACTGGGGGCTCCACGCCTATCGCGCCGACGGCACGATCCTGCCGGGCTGGCCGGCGACGACCTTCGTGGGCGGGCAGGAACGACACACTCCCGCCATCGGCGACCTCGACGGCGACGGCATACCCGAGATCGTCACGGCATCCGGTTCGGTCTCGCCGGGCGGAGTCTCGCTCCTTGCCTACCATCGGGACGGCACCCTGGTCAGCGGGTTCCCCGTCTCGTTCAACGGCCATGTCGACACGTTCCCAGTGATCGGTGACGTGGACGGCGACGGCCATCCCGAGATCATCGTCGCCGGTCGCGTGGGCTCGGGTGACGGTATCTACATTTTCTCGGCCGACGGAACCTTGAAGCGCACGATGCTCGCGTCCGGCACTGTCGCGTACGGCACGGCGCTGGCGCTCGCCGACCTCGACGGCGACGGCATCCCCGAGATCATCATGCAGACCGATACCGCGGTGAACGTGTGGAAGGGCGACGGGTCGGTCTTCCCGGGCTGGCCCGTTCAGATCGGGCCCAACACGTGGTTGAAGAACGGCGGGCCCGTCGTCGGCGACGTCGACGGCGACGGGCGGCCAGACATCGTGGTGCTCGCTCTCCAGAATAGTGGTAACGCCGGGGACGTGCTCGCGTTCCGCGCCAACGGTTCGCTGATAACGGGATTCCCGATCCATCTCGATGGCCTGGGATCCGGCGCCGTGCCCGCGATCGCAGACATCGATCTCGACGGACGCAACGACATCATCGTCGCTAGCGACTTCTGGAACGGCGTGTCGGGTTATTACGACAAGGTGTGGGCGTTCGACCTCCATGGCCCCACGCCGAACGGGCCGATCCAGTGGGGTCAGTTCATGGGTGGGCCCAAGCACGATGGTCTGTTCCGGGCCGCTCAGGGCAGCGATCGCTTCGCACTTGTCGTCACACTCCAGGGACAGGGCAGCGTCACGTCGAGCCCGCCCGGCATCACATGTGGGACCGACTGCTCCGAGCTCTATCCGAGCGGCACGTCGGTGACTTTGACCGCCACACCCGATCCTGGCTCGTCGTTCTCTGGATGGGGAGGCGCATGCAGCGGGCAGACCACGCAATGTACGGTGACGATGAACGCCGCCCGGAGCGTCACGGCCACCTTCAGCGTCCCCCTCACCTTGACCGTTGCTGCCGGCGGCACGGGCAGCGGCCTGGTCGTCTCGAGCCCGGCCGGTATCAGCTGCGGCACGACCTGTTCCGCAGCCTTCCAGATGGGGGCGACCGTCACTCTGACGGCCACCGCGAGCGCGGGCTCGAACTTCACCGGCTGGGGCGGCGACTGCAGCGGACAGAGCAACTCCTGCACGGTCACGATGACCGCGACCAGATCGGTGACGGCCACGTTCGCGCGGATGGTCACGCTGACCGTAGCGGTCCAGGCCACGAATCCCGGCGGCAGCGGCAGCGTTTCCGCGCCCACTCTGGGAATCAACTGCCCGGCGGACTGCACGAGGGCGTTCACCAGCGGCACGGCGATCACACTCAGTGCGCTGCCGAGCGGGAGCTCGTTCTTTGCCGGCTGGACCGGCGCCTGTGCGGGCCAGGGCACCACGTGTAGCTTCACGATCACTGCGGACCAGACGGTGACGGCGAGCTTCACGCCTCGGTACAACCTCGCGGTCGCCAAGGCGGGCGCGGGCACCGGTGTCGTCAGCTCGAGCCCCGCCGGTATCACGTGCGGGTCGGACTGCGGCGAGCTCTACGTGCCCGCTACTGTGGTCACATTGACCGCGACGCCCGATCCGGGCTCGACGTTCGCAGGCTGGTCGGGTGCCTGCACAGGCGCCGCCAATGCGTGCACCGTCACGATGAGTGGGGACCAGGTGGTCACCGCGACATTCAATCGCACCGCGACGCTCAGCATCGCCAGGACGGGCGCTGGAAGCGGCACGGTGACGTCGAGCCCGGCCGGCATCAACTGCGGAGCCACGTGCTCCGCGACATTCGACACGGGCACGGGTGTCACGTTGTTCGCGAACGCCGCGACGGGCTCCATCTTTACCGGATGGAACGGCCCCTGCGCCGGCCAGGGCAGCACGTGCACGCTCAGTCTCACGTCCGATCAGTCGACGACCGCGAGCTTCGCGATCGCGACAACGTTGACCGTGACGCGAAGCGGACCCGGAACCGGTACGGTGACGTCGAGCCCGGCCGGCATCAGCTGTGGCGGCGACTGCTCCCAGGACTATCCGCAGGGCGCGACGGTCACGCTGACGGCGGTGCCTGCGAGCGGCGGGATGTTCCAGGGCTGGAGTGGTGCCTGCAGCGGCTCGGCGCCGACATGCACGGTCACCATGAGCACCAGCAAGTCGGTAAACGCGCGGTTCCGCCGCTGAGCGGTCCGCGCGCGCTCCGGCGCCGCGCGCTCAGCGCGGCGCTAGTGCCACCTCAATCGCCGCGCAGCAGCGCCAGGACCTGCTCGACGAGCCGATCGGCGCGCGCGTCGAGCTCCTTGTCTTCCAGGTTGGCGATCGGATGCGGCGTGTCGACGAAGCGGTAGCCGGCCATGCCCCAGCTCGATGCCATCGCCTCGCCCGTGGCACGGAAGGGCTCGGTCACGATCGCGACGGCCGGCACGCCCGCCCGCTCGAAGAGGATCGCGTCGAGCACACTGCTCGACGAGCACGACCCTCAGTCGCCGATTCCCGAGACGACGAAGTCGCTCTGAGCCCGCAGTGCCTCCACCGCGGCCTCGTCGACCTCGTGACTCGGTGAGCGCTTGCGCACCATGCGGGTCACGGTCATGCCGTGACGGCGGCTCAGCCGATCGGCGAGTCGCGTGAGCAGCACGTCGGAGTTGAACTTCGTGTTCTCGACGAGCCCGATGCGGAGTCCGTCGAGTCGGAGCGGTCGCGGCGCGATCTTCACGTCGCGGCCGACCGGCCCCGCGGTGGGATCGAACAATGGTGCGCTCATCGGATCTCTCCTATGGGCGTGGTAACCGCCTTCGTCCACTTGTTGCCCCATCCGGGAAGACATGCCGACCAGCTCCCGGCCCGGCCACCGGCGAAGACGATCAGGATGTCATCCGGATTCTGGAGCAGGGAGCGCCACGTAGTCTCGTCGTCGGGCACCACCTCGCCCGGGAGGCGCGCCGCTCGCTTCAGGTCGGCCACCCGACGGCGCGTGTGCTCGATCAGGAAGCGCTGGACGTCGCGCCGCGCCCATCCGCTCTCGCGAAGAACTTCCGTGTGCTCGCCGGCCAGGACGATGAGCACCTGGTTGTAGCCCTTCACGTTGGGAACGCCGAGATTGGAGAGCGCGTCGGCGAAGCAGCGCAGCAGCGGCTCGGGCTTGGCGGCGAGCTGGTTGTAGACCTGGTAGAGGCTGTTCGAGGCGAACACCGTCACCGCGCTCTGCTCGGGATGCAGACCGCGCGTCACATGGAACGGCTCCCAGGGAAGATCGTGCTCGCGCTCGGCGAAGCAGAAGGAGTATTTGCCCGGGTTGCCGAGCACGGCCCGATCGAGCAGCCCGGGCCGCGTCTGCATCGCATTCATCATCGTGAGCCGCACCGCTCGCCCGATCGTCGCGTTGGGCCGCCAGCCCTGGCCGAACGCATTGTTGCCGGAGTTGAGTCCGATCCGGTGCGCGGCGGGTCCGCTGACGATCAGCACCATCGCCGAGCCGCCCGTGCTCGAGGCCGGGCCGTGATACGAGAAGTCTGGGTGGCAGAGCCCCCGGATCGCCGCGACGACCACGGGCATGTACTCGGGACGGCAGCCAGCCATGACCGCGTTGATCGCGACCTTCTCCGCGACCACCACGGTGTTCCGCCCGGCAATCTCGCCGAGCGCCTCGTCGCCCCGGAGGGCGGCGCCGGCCAGCATCTCGGCAATGGACTTCTCGGTTGGCGGGACGACGGGCAACCCGTCGGTCCAGCCGCGCTCGAAGTACGCCTCGATCAGGCTCGCAGGATCGAGATCACCGCTGGAGGACACGTGCGACATGATACCGCCGCGGAGGCCGATGCGTCGCGGTGGTTCACAGAGCGGTCGGAGCGGCTAGCGGTCGGGCGAGGCGGGGTGCTTGTACGTCATCCCCGACGCACGCTCGATCTCGACGCCGTCGGCCGGCCGCGCGAACGGCGCAGGCGCCGGCTCGCCCGGTGTGCGCGGCCGCCCCGATCGCCTTGAAGAAATTCTCGAGGCCCGCCGGCGAGGTCAGCCAGAGCATCACGAGCTCGTCGTCCGTCTCGTTGATGATCTCGTGCTTGACGTCGCAGCCGAGGAAGCACGCCGTGCCCGGCACCAGCGGATGGCTCACGCCGTCAACCACCACGCGGCCCCGCCCGCGGAAGCAGATCTGCAGCTCGATCTGGTCGCCATGGGCGTGCTCGCGCACACGGCTCCGAGGCGCGATGGTCTGATAGCCCATCGAGAGGTCGCCGTAGCGGGTGTTCGCGGGCGTGAGCTTCGGATCCGCGTGGCCGTTGGCCGGCACGGGCTGCCAGAAGGAGTCGCCCTCGTCCGGCTGAATGACGGTCGCGCGGCCTCTCGCGGATTCGAGTGGGCTCATGGCGCTTGCTACCCCTTGCTCTCGATCTTGGCCCACGTGTCGCGCAGCCCCACGCTGCGGTTGAACACCAGATGCGAGGGCGACGAGTCACGCTCGTCGACGCAGAAGTAGCCCTGGCGCTCGAACTGGAAGCGCGAGCCGCGATCGACGCCGGCCAGCGCCGGCTCGAGCCGCGCTCCGCGCACGACCTCGAGCGAGCTCGGGTTCAGAGCGGTGTGCCAGTCTTCGGCCTCGTCGGGCCGGGGCGCGGCGAAGAGATGATCGTAGAGACGCACCTCGGCCGGGATCGAGTGCGACGCCGACACCCAGTGGATGGTTCCCTTGACGCGCCGGCCGCGCGAGTCGCCACCCCGCGAATCGGGATCGTAGGTGCACCGGACCGTCGTCACCTGCCCCGCGCTGTCGCGCTCCATGCCCGTGCACTTCACGATGTAGGCGTAGCGCAGACGCACTTCGGCGCCCGGCGAGAGCCGGAAGTACTTCGGCGGCGCCGGATCGCGGAAATCGTCCTGCTCGATGTAGAGAACCTTGGAGAACGGCACCTTGCGGGTGCCGGCGGCCGGATCCTCCGGGTTGTTCACCGCCTCCATCGCCTCCACCTGCCCCTCGGGGTAGTTCTCGATCACGAGCTTGAGAGGCCGCAGCACGGCCATGCGCCGCTCGGCGCGCCGGTTGAGATCTTCTCGAAGGCAGTGCTCCAGTAGCGCGATGTCGACGACCTTGGCGGCCTTCGCGGTGCCCACGCGCTCGGTGAAGTCGCGGATGGCCTCGGGCGTGTAGCCACGCCGCCGCAGCCCCGCGAGCGTCGGCATGCGCGGGTCGTCCCAGCCGGAGACGATACCCTGCTGGACCAGCTCGAGCAGCTTCCGCTTCGACGTGATGATGTGCGACACGGCGAGCCGCGCGAACTCGATCTGCTGCGGATGGTGCACGCCGAGCTGCTCGAGATACCAGTCGTAGAGCGGCCGGTGATCCTCGTACTCGAGGGTGCAGATCGAGTGCGTGATGCCCTCGATCGAGTCCGACTGGCCGTGGGCCCAGTCGTACATGGGATAGATGCACCACGCATCGCCCGTCCGGTGATGCGTCGCCTTGCGGATGCGATACATGACCGGATCGCGCAGGTTGATGTTGCCCGACGCCATGTCGATCTTCGCGCGCAAGGTCTTGGTGCCGTCCTCGAACTCGCCCGCGCGCATGCGCGCGAACAGGTCCAGGTTCTCCTCGACCGAGCGGTTGCGATACGGGCTCTCGCGGCCGGGCTCGGTGAGGGTGCCGCGGTACTCCGACATCTGCTCGGGCGTGAGGTCGTCGACGTACGCCTTGCCCGCCTTGATCAGCTCGACCGCCCACTCGTAGAGCTGCTCGAAGTAGTCGCTCGCGTAGTAGAGGTGCTTGCCCCAGTCGTAGCCGAGCCAGCGCACGGTGTCGATGATCGAATCGACGTACTCCTGGCTCTCCTTGGTCGGGTTGGTGTCGTCGAACCTGAGATGGCAGCGCCCGCCGAACTCGCTCGCCATCCCGAAGTCGATCGAGATCGCCTGGGCATGGCCAATGTGTAAATAGCCGTTGGGCTCCGGCGGAAACCGCGTGATCACCTTGCCGCCGAACCGCCCGCTGGCGTTGTGCTCCAGGATCATCTCCCGGATGAAGTTGCTCGGCTTTTCCTTGGGCTCCTCGCTCATCCCGTTGAGTGTAACGCAAGCCTCGCGCCGATTCCCGGTGTCACGCGAAACTCACGGAGCGGTAGTGCGCGCTGCAGGCCGTCGCGGGGCTGGGGCCCCGCCGGCCGAGGCGCGCCTATAAAGTGGACCGTGTCCGGTCAGCAGCGCGAGTCGTCGGTGATCGTGAGGCCGAGCGTGCCGGTCGCGGGGTCGTACTCGAAGTCGTTGCCCGGGCACTGGAACCGGGGCGGCGAGGCGAGGAGGCCGACCACGGCGGCCTTGTCGGGCGGAAACTGGCCCTTCTCGGCCTGGTAGTTGCGCACGAGCCCCTGCACCGACGTCAACGTGGCCTGGTCGGCGGCGAGCTTGGTACGCGCGAGCGGGCGGTCCTGCTGGATCTTCTCGACGGTCTTGGCGGTCGAGGTGAAGTACTTCATCAGGAGGAATCCGGCGACCGCCACCACCGCCACCACGATGATGATCTCGATGAAGCCGAAGCCACGCTCCCGCATTTTCGTAGGCGCGTCTTGGCCTGCGGGGTCACCCCACGCGAAGGCCTGCAGCGCGCACTGCCAAAATCCTAGCACCCCCCGCGCTCACGGCCGCGAAGATGGCGCGGCTCAGCGGGCCTCCAGCGTGGGGGCGTCGGGACGACGGAAGCGCGAGACGAAGCGCCAGACCTCGAGCGCGGTGTCGATCACGACCGTCTCGGGGCCGATGATCCTCTCGGGGACGGCGACGTGACCTCCCGGCCAACCGTGGCCGGCGCCGGTCAGCTTCCAGAGCTGGACCTCGGCGCCGCCGGCGCACGGCGCCCACGCGAGCAATGTCGCGGTGTGATCGGGCGTCCCGCGATGAGGCGCCATGCGCTGCTCGACGGTCCGCGGCTCGGCCGGACACCGATCATGGGTGATCCACTTCGAGAGCTCGGGCTCGACCGCGCGGTGCGTGACGCGGCTCTGCGTCCCCGGAAACGGCGGCCCGAGGCCGCCGGCGTAGAGCGCCCGCGGATCGTCGACGCTGTGGACGTGGAGCACGGGCATCGGACGCGGCGGGGGAAAGCTCACAGCTCGCATCGCGCCGGCCACCGGCGCGATCGCGGCGATGCGCTCGGACGCCTCGATCGCCAGGCGATACGCCATCATGGCGCCGTTCGAATGGCCGGTCGCGTAGATGCGCGCGGGATCGATCGACACGTTGCGCGCGACATCGCGCAGCACCGCGAGCGTGAAGCCGACGTCGTCGACGTTCTGCGCGGCCGCCCGGCCGCAGCAGTCGCCGGCGTTCCATGTGAGGAGGCGGCGCCCGAGGGGGCCCGAGCCGTCGGGATAGACCACCACGAATCCTTCGCGGTCCGCGAGCGCATCGAGCCCCGCGTAAGCCTTGAAGCCCGTCGCGTTGCCGCCGCCGCCGTGAAAGGCCACCACGACCGGCAAGGGTCGTCCCTCGCTCACGCGCGGCGGGACGTGGACGACATAGGTTCGGGTGGCCGCGCCGACGGTGAGCGAGCGGTCGTGATCGCCGGCCCCGAGGGACACCAGTACCAGGGCGAGTGCGATCACGCTCACGATCGTAGCAGACCGAAACGATGCCGCCGGCCGGTTGACGATGGTAGGCGCGGGCGCCTAGAGTGTCGCGCCCGCGGGCGCGAGACCGAGACGATCGCGCTTGCCGGCACCGAGTCGGATCGAAAAAAGGGGCTCCCGATGGCGAAGATGGTGGACGGCATGGAAGCGATGTTGAGGGGCGAGACGGCACCGCCGGCGGCGGCCACCTTGCTCGGCATGCGGCTCGCGTCGTTTGCGCCGGGCGAGGCCCTCGTCGAGCTCGATGCCACCGCCGCACACGGAAACCCGATGGGCACGGTCCAGGGCGGCGTCCTCGCCGCGGTCGCCGACGCCGCGATGGGCTGGGCCTACATGACGACGCTCGGCGAGGGCGAGAGCTACACCACCGTCGAGATGAAGGTGAACTTCCTGAGAGCGGTCCGGGCCGGCCGCCTCTCGGCGCGCGCGCGGGTGAAGAACGCCGGGCGCACGCTCGGGCTCATCGAGTGCGACGTGCTCGACCCGGGTGACAAGCTCGTGGCCCACGCCGTGAGCACCTGCATGATCCTCCGCGCGGCGCCACCGGACGGTCGGTGAGCCCGCGCCGGCCTCCCAGGCGCTATCCGGCCGCCATCGCGCGCCCGCGGATTCCCAGGAATGATCGCGCCTTCGCCGGTTTGAGATAGGGTAAGAGGCATGAGCACTCCCGCGGCCGGTCCCGAGTTCACTCGCGTCAAGGACTGCGATCTGTGCCGCGCGCTGAAGCTCACGCCGTGGTTCTTCGAAGACGACATTTGCTGGATCGCTGAGTGCGAGATCTGCGAGACGCCAATGGTGGTGTGGCGCTTCCACGGCACGCAGCCGCCGGAAGCGCACGTCGCGCACATGCGCGAGCGGCTGCGCGAGGTCGCCACGGCGCAGCTAGGCGAGTTCTGGGTGGACGGCCATATGCGCAACATCCCCGACCACTTCCACGCCCACGCGCGGCCCAAGGACGGCTTCTTCGGCCGCGACCGCAAGCGCTGACGGCGCATTACACTCCCTCTCCGCCGACGCCAAGAAGGAGGCGACCGATGCGAGTCGACACCGTGTGGACCCGTCTGACGATCGGCCTGGTGGCGCTGGCCACACTCGTGGGCTGTACGCGCTCGATGGAAATGAATTACTCGCCCGCCCTGTATCGCCTGCCACAAGCCGACGCGCTGAAAGGCGTCGCCCTCGGCGTCGCCAAGCCGGAGGATCGGCGCTCGTCGGTCATCCAGTCGGACCCCGACAATCTCACTTACGTGATGCGGCAGGGCGCCTGGCGATTCGGGCTGACCTACAAGGGTCAGGAGTTCGTGCCGGTCGCGGACCTCATCCAGACGCTGTTCGTCGAGGAATTCACGCGTGCCGGCGTCGAGAGCAAGCCGATCGCGAAGATTCTCACCAAGGACAAGATCGCGGACATGAAGACGGCCGCGAGGAGGCCGGAGTCCCGTACGTGCTCGGAGGCCGCGTGCTCGTCTTCGAGATCACGAACGACACGGGCTGGACGATCATCAGCCGGCGGTCGGTCACGCTCGAAGTCACCCTCGTGCGCGTGCAGAGCGGCGAGTCCGTGTTCGACAACGTGGTCAGCGCCGGCGACCGCGACGAGAGCGCATGGGCCATCAGCCACGCCACGAGCGTCGATCGTCTGATGAACAGCGCGTTCCGGCAGGTCGTGACACAGGTCGTGGAGCAGGTCGCCGTCAAGATGGCCCTGGATCCGAGCGACGTCCACGTTCGCCTCGCGCTCGCGCCGCGATGAGCCGGGCGGAGCGTGGCGTGATCGCGCTCGCGCTGCTGGCTGGTCTCGGCGGATGCGGGCTCCACTACTGGGGTAAGACCGGCGCCTCGCAGGATGACTTCAACCGCGATAGCTCTGCGTGCGCGAAGGAAGCCAGCCCGCAGTACGGCGTCTTCCTCGAGGAGCTCTATCGGGCCTGCCTGCGGAGTCCGGGCTGGGCCCGGGCGCAGCAGCAAGCGCCGGTGCCCGCGGGCTGGTATCGTGGCATTGAGTGAAGACAGTCGAGATCGAGCCGACGTTCGAGAGCTGGCAGGAAGCGGCGCGCGCGCTGCTGCATGAGGGAGTGCGGCCCGCACAGGTGCGGTGGCGCGAGGGCCCGAAGGCTCACCAGCCTTCGCTCCACGCCGAGCCGGCACCGGCCGGCGCCGTCAGGGTACCCCGGCAATTCCTGGACCTGGCGCGTCAGGCATCGGCGGCAGCCGATCCGGCGCGCTGGCAAATCCTGTACGACACGCTGTGGAGACTCCTGCACGAGAATCGCGACCTGCTGAAGGACGCACACGATTCCGGTGTACGCCGGCTTCACGCGCTGCTCGCGCCGCAGGACGTCCCGAACCGGACCAGCGCGGCCTCAAAAGGCGAGAGTGCGGCGCCGTTCGTGCCGGAGAAGGCGGGACTCGGCGAGCTCACGGAGGCAGCGGCGCACTGCAAGGGCTGCGATCTCTATCGCCACGCGACGCAAACCGTGTTCGGCCGGGGCTCGGCCAGCGCGCGCATCGTCTTCATCGGCGAGCAGCCGGGAGACTACGAAGACCGGAAGGGCGCGCCGTTCGTCGGGCCGGCCGGTGAGGTGCTGGAGAAGGCGCTCGCCGAAGCCGGTCTGGCGCGCGAGAAGCTCTACGTCACCAACGCCGTCAAGCACTTCAAGTTCGAGCAGCGCGGCAAGCGCCGCATCCACCAGACGCCGCGGGCTTCGGAGCTCAACGCCTGCCGCCCGTGGCTCGAAGCGGAGCTGGCTCTGATCAAGCCGGACGTGCTCGTCTGCCTCGGTGCCACCGCCGCGAAGGTGATTTTCGGCGACAAGTTCAGGATCACGAGGGACCGCGGTCAGTTCGCGGAGACGCGCTACGCGTCGAAGACCATCGCGACCTATCATCCGTCGGCGGTGTTGCGCGGCGAGACCGAAGAGCAGCAGGCCGAACTCTACCAGATGCTTCTCGAGGATCTCAAGAAGGTCGCGCGAGCGTAGCGAACGCCCGGGAGCGGGACCGGTGCTCCGCGCCCGAGCGCTGCCTTAGACCCGGCGCGCTACCGGCGACGAATCACCGGCGACGCGCCATTCGAGCCCGGTGGTGTCTCCATAGATCTCTCCACGGGGTTCACACCGCGACCAGGAGGTGGCGCCTCGACCTCCCGTCGATTCCAGTCAACCGTCGCGGACGCGGCGTGTCAACGAGTCGAGGTCGGCGCCGCGGAGCCTAGGCGCGCGGCAGCACGGTCGCGAGCCACGCGGAGATGTCGCGGGTCTCCTCGAGGCACACCGAGTGCGGCATCGGGTACTCGTGCCACTCCAGGCGATAGCCGAGCCCCGTGAGGATCTCCCGTGCCCGCACGGCGCGCGCCATCGGGATCATCGGATCGTGCGTGCCGTGCGCCATGAAGATCGGCACGTCGCGGTTCGCCGGGGCGGCCTCGGCGGCGAGCGCGTCGGCCAGCGGCAACGAGCACGAGAGCGCCATGACGCCGGCCAACCGCTCGCCCCAGCGCAGGCTCGTGTGAAGCGCCATCGCCCCGCCCTGCGAGAATCCCGCGAGCACGATCGCCTGCGATGGAACACCGCGCGCCTTCTCACGCTCGATCAGCGCCTCGATCGACTTCTGAGAGGCGCGCACGCCGGAAGGATCCTCGCGCCGCGCGCCGCCGTCGTCGCGAATGTCGTACCAGGCGCGCATCACGTAGCCGCCGTTGATCGTGACCGGCCGCATCGGCGCGTGCGGGAACACGAACCGCACGCCCGGGCGCGCGGGCAGACCCAGCTCGGGCACGATGTCCACGAAGTCGTGGCCGTCGGCGCCGAGCCCGTGCATCCAGATGATGCTGGCGGTGGGCGAGGCAGTCGTCTCGATCTCGATCGCTTCGAGGTGATCGGCCACGGTCAGACCCTCGGGTGTCGATCGCTCACGGCACGCTCACCGGCGCCCGCGGCGCCTGCGTGAAGTCGAAAGCTTCGAGCGGCGCCTCGGCCCGGCGATCGCGATCGGTCAGAGGCTCGAGCCCAAAGCGCCATTCGATCAGCTTGAGCACGGAGGCGTGATCGTACTCGCGGTGGCCGACGAAGCCGCGCTTCGCGTAGGGC
>Ga0126369_10001900_pt1 | contig 14728 bp, 10 predicted proteins | sample PanSoiMetaPlot_1_FD_109646 | JGI IMG/M metagenome (GOLD analysis project Ga0126369, IMG submission 109646) | Tropical forest soil microbial communities from Panama - MetaG Plot_1 | ecosystem: Environmental > Terrestrial > Soil > Tropical forest > Bulk soil | place: Panama | collected 2016-02-17 | reverse complement strand
GGCGAGAGCGGGTACATCGCCGTGCGCCCGGACGACCCGGACGTCGTGTTCGCCGGCAACTACCTGGGCACGATCACCCGCTACGACCACCGCACGCGCTCGTCGCGGCCGATCAACGTGTGGCCCGAGTCGACGATCGGCGCCGGGGCGGTCGAGGCGCGGTACCGCTTCAACTGGACGGCGCCGATCATGCTGTCGCCGCACGACCCGAACGTGCTCTACCAGGGCGGGAACCGCGTCTTCCGCTCCAGCGACGAGGGGCAGACCTGGACGGCGATCAGCCCGGACCTGACGCGCGCGGACGCCGAGAAGCTCGCCAGCTCCGGCGGCGACCTCACGGCCGACAACACAGGCGCCGAGTACTACTGCACCGTGTTCGCGCTGACGGAGTCGGTGCTGCAGCCGGGCCTCCTGTGGGCCGGGACCGACGACGGGCTCGTCCACGTCACCCGCGACGGCGGCGCGACGTGGACGAACGTGACTCCTCCCGACATGCCCGAGTGGGCGCTGATCAGCATCGTCGAGGCGTCGCCGCACGACCCCGGGACGGCGTACGTCGCCGCGGAGCGACACCGGCTTGACGACTTCCGACCGCTGCTGTGGCGCACTCGCGACCACGGCGCCACGTGGGAGCGGCTCGACGGCGGCCTGCCCGAGAACGAGTTTTGCCGTGTCATCCGGGAGGACACCCGGCGCCGCGATCTGCTCTACTGCGGCACCGAGACCGGCATCCACGTGTCGTTCGATGGCGGCGGGTCGTGGCGTTCGCTGCGCGGCACCCTGCCGGTCGTGCCGGTCCACGACCTGGTCGTCCAGGGCGACGACCTGGTGGCCGCCACCCACGGCCGCTCGATCTGGATCCTCGACGACCTCCCGGCCGTGCGCCAGCACCAGGCCGAGCACGAGGGCGCGGACGTCCATCTCTACGAACCGCGGCGAGCGGTCCAGCTCCCTTCGCGGATGGGCTTCGTCAACGCCCAGGGCGCGTCGCGCGCGTTCCGATACATCGGCGCGGTCGTGATCCCGGCCGACGCCCGGCCGCGTCCGGGCGAGGAGGGGCGGGACACGGTGCTGGTCGACGCGGGCGAGAACCGGGCCAGCGGCGTCACGGTGCTGTACGTCCTGCGAGACCCCGGCGAGCACGAGGTCCGGCTGACGTTCCTGGACGCGGCCGGCGAGGAGATCCGCACGTGCAGCGCCGGACCGGGGGACGAGGGCGAGCAGAAGCCCGAACCCGGCAAGCCGCGCGAGCCCCGGCCGCGGCGGCGGCCCGGGCTCAACCGCTTCGTGTGGGACATGCGGCACGCGCCGCCTGCCCCGATCCGCATCGATCCGCCCAAGGACGAGGGTCAGGGCTGGGCGCAGGCGCAGGGCCCGGTCGTCCCGCCCGGCCGATACCAGGTCCGACTCCAGCTCGGAGACGAAAGCAGGACCGCGACCTTCGAGATCGCCAATGACCCGCGCAACCGGGCCACGCAGGAGGCTCTCGAGGCGCAGTACCGGCACGCGCTGGCGGTCTGGAGGCGGCTGTCCGACGTGAACGAGGCGGTCAACACCATCCGCGAGCTGAAGCGGCAGGCCGATCATTGGTCCGGCGTGAACGAGGAGATCGCCGCCGCGGCCAGGGAGGTCAAGGAGGCGCTGACGGAGGTCGAGGGCGACCTCGTCCAGGTCGACCCCAAGGGAAGCGGCCGGCTCAGCAATCCCGACCGGCTCGACGGCAAGCTCCGCGTGCTGCTCCAGCACGCGAGCTTCCCGGGCCCGCCGACCCAGGCGTCGGTCGAGCTCGCGGCCGAGCTCGGACGGCAGCTGGAGGGCGTGCTCGGCCGTCTGGACGCGATCCTGGAGGGTCGCGTCCAGGAGTTCAACGAGCTCGTCCGGCGGGCCGCGGCGCCCGCGCTCGCACCGCGGCCGGCCGCGACGCCGCCGCCGCCCGTCGCGGCGGCCGCCGACACGAACGATCCCGGTGGTTCCTGAGTGGGAGGTTTGGAATGGGCCTGTTCGAAGAGCAGCCGTGGCTCCTCGTGCCGTTCGTCCTCGTCGTGGTCGTGGGATACGACATCGTGAAGTGGGGCGTACGTCGGCTGCTCGACCGCGGTGAGCGGTCGCGGGAGCGCGCGTCGTAGATGCCGCTGGATCCACAGGCGGAGGCGATCCTCCGCCTGTTCAAGGACATGGGGTTCCGCGGCTTCGCGGCGCTGGGCGTGGAGCAGGCCCGAGCGCTCTTCGGTGAGGTGGAGCGCCCGCCGGGCGAGTCGGTCGCCGTGATCGAGGACCGCTCGGTGCCGGGACCGGACGGCGACATCCCGGTGCGCCTGTATCGCCCGGACGTCAGCCCCGCGCCGCCGCTGGTCCTGTACTTCCACGGTGGCGGCTGGACCATCGGGAGCATCGAGGGCCACGACCCGGTGTGCCGTGCGCTGGCCAACCGCACGGGATCCGCGGTCCTGTCGGTCGAGTACCGGCTGGGTCCGGAGCACCGCTTCCCGGCCGCCATCGACGACGCGTGGGCGGCCACCACCTGGGCGGCGTCGCACGCCGCGGATCTGGGCGCCGACCCGGAGCGCCTGGCGGTGGCCGGCGACAGCGCGGGCGGCAACCTGGCCGCGGTGGTCGCGCTGCAGGCGCGCGACGCCGGCGGGCCCCGGATCGCGTTCCAGTACCTGATCTATCCGGCGACGGACATGCGCACCCTGGACTGGCCCTCGTACCGCGAGAACGGCGAGGGCTACTTCCTCGAGCTCCGCGACATGGAGTGGTTCTCGGGCCACTACCTGTCGTCGCAGGCCGACGCCCAGGACTGGCGCGTGTCGCCGGCCGGGGCTGCCAGTCACGCCGGCCTGCCGCCAGCACTGATCCAGACGGCCGAGTACGACCCGCTGCGCGACCAGGGCGAAGCGTACGGCGAGCTGCTGCGAGCCGCCGGCGTGCCGGTCCGCGTCACGAGATACCCGGGCATGATCCACGGCTTCCTGAGCCTGGAGGGCATGAACGCGGCGCAGACGGCGCTGGACGAGGCGGGATCGGAGCTGCGCGCGGCGCTCGGCCTCGAGGAGGCGGCGCCCGCCTAGATTCGGAGCCGCCGGCCTCCTGTGCCACAACCCACCGACCTACCCTCCCCCTCACGCGGGGGAGGGTGGTTTGTGGGGGAAGGGATGTCAGTCGTCGCCGCCGCTGCGGCCGGCGCTCACGTGTGCCGCCGGTGATCCCGGCGCCCCGGCAAGCGCGCCCACGAGACCAGCCGTGGCCGCGCGAGCTGGCGGAGGACCGGCAGCAAAGGGGAACCCCTCCCGACTAGCGTCCCTCTCTCTCTTCGACGGCCACAGCCTAGCCGGGGGGTTCTCGAACGTCAAACGAGAACTACGTCTGCTACGTGCGCTTGATGACGTCGCGTTCCATGGCCTGCACCGCGCTGCGGATCGCGCCATGGAGGGGGAGCCTGGCCTGACGCAGCGCGAACTCGAGCTGCCGCAGCATCGAGTACAGGCCCTTCATCGCCTTGATCGCGTCGCCGATGTCGACGTTGGCCGGCAGTGGGATCGTGTCCATCGCCTCACCCGAAGCCCAGCGGTGCGCGAAGTCGATGTAGTCGTACGACGGCGGGCGCAGGTTGGGTTCGTCCAGGTCCTGCTCCAGGTCTGCGAAGCGGAAGTACAGGGCGCGCAGGAGCCGCGCCGTCTGGCCCACCGCCGGCGTCGGGTAGCGGCGCACCTGCCGGGGACCGCGGTCCCGACCGCGGTCCTCCGTGGCCAGCATGGCCAGCGCCGCGCACAGGTCCGCCGGCCCCAGCCCGTCCAGCCAGCCGTTCCACACGGCCTCGGTGACCAGGAGCGTGTTCTCGCCGTAGACCCGAGCCGCCAGCAGGCCCTTGTCGGTGGGCTTGTCATCCGCGAGGAACCCGGTCTCGGACAGGATCCGGCAGAGCCGGCGCAGCTTGCGCTGGTACTCGTCTGCCTGCTCCCTGATCGCGCGCTCGCCGTCACGCAGCTCGCGCTCGAGCGCCCGGCGCTCCCCGTATGCCGCGAGGTGTTCGGTGAACCGGGGGCACTGCACCACCGGGAGCTTGCGCTGCCGCGCCTGCACCTGCTTGCGCTCCTCCTCCAGCTGGTGGAGCTGCCGCCCAGCCGCTCCGTGGGGCCGGCCCTTGAACCCGCCCCTGCCGCGGCCGCGGCGCGGCACCGGCACCGCCTCGCGGCGCAGCCGGCGGATCTCGATCCGGATCGCGCGGAGGCGGTCCTCGATCCTGAAGTACTCGCTCACGTCCTCCGGGCGGCAGCGCGTGCAGTCCCACGTCGCGTCGAGGTCGTGGAGCCGCGCCCGGATGTTCTCGAGCCGGTCGACCGTGTGGTCCGCGGCCAGGCGTTTCTGGAACTGGCCGAACGACCGCTCCATCAGCTCGTCGGCCTGCTCGGGCGTGTAGAGGCGGAGCAGGTTGAGCGCCATGTTGTAGCTGGGCAGGAACCGCGACTCGACCACGAGTCCCTCGCCCATCGCGACCTCGTAGATCGTGCCGATCTCGACGTCCGCCTCCTTGAGGATGACGCCGTGGCCAATCGTGTCGATGCCGCGCCGGCCGGCCCTGCCCATGAGCTGCGTCAGCTCGCCGGTGGTCAGCGTCGCGAAGTTGACGCCGTCGAACTTGGTGAAGGATGACACCACGACGGCCCTGGCGGGCATGTTGATCCCGAGCGACAGTGTCTCGGTAGCGAACACTACCTTGAGCAGCCCGGCCTGGAAGAGCTCCTCCACCAGCTCCTTGTGGTAGGGGAGCAGGCCGGCGTGGTGCACCGCCAGGCCACGCCGGAGCATGTCGGCGTCGGCCATCTGCTGGAACAGCGCCGCCTCGTCCGGGTCCGTCAGCGAGCGCAGGCGCTCGGCGGCCAGCTGATCGATCATGCGCTTCTCGCGGCCCGTCGTCAGGTCGAACTCGTGGAAGGCGCAGCGCTGCAGCGCCTCCCGGCAGCCCCGCCGCGAGAAGATGAAATAGATCGCGGGAACCATGTCCAGCCGGCGCAGCTCGCCGATGACGCGCAGCATGTCGTTGGACGGCAGGTGGCGGAACCCACGCACGCGGAAGCTGGCCTCCTCCTCTTCGGCCGCGCGGGACCACGTCTCCTGGTCGATGCCGCCGTCCGGCGCGAACAGCCTGTGGAAGCGATTGCGCATGGCGAGCCAGAGTCGGAGCTCAGTCGGTCGCTCCTCGTGGAAGACGGTGGCGACCGGCCCGCGGTTCTCGGACATCCAGCGCGCCAGCTCCGCGTAGTTGCCGATGGTGGCGGACAGCCCCACGAGCTTGATGTGGCTGGGCGCCTGGATGATGACCTCCTCCCAGACCGAGCCGCGGGGGAAGTCGTCGATGTAGTGGACCTCGTCCAGCACGACGTACCCGACCGGGTCGAGGCGGGGCAGGTCCTCGTAGATGACGTTGCGCAGGATCTCGGTCGTCATGACCACGATCGGCGCCTCGTCGTTGATGGTGTTCTCGCCGGTCACCAGGCCGATGTGCTCCTCGCCGAACTCGCGCTGGAAGTCGCGGTACTTCTGGTTGCTCAGCGCCTTGAGCGGCGTGGTGTAGATGACCTTGGTGCCCTCGCGCCGCGCCCGGAAGTTGCAGTAGTCGGCCACCACCGTCTTGCCGCTGGAGGTGGGCGCGCTCACGAGGACGCCCCGGTGGGTGTCCAGCTTTTCGATCGCCTCGACCTGGAACGCGTCCAGCGGCCAGGGCCGGGTCGCGCGGAACTCGTCCAGGGAGGTGCGGGTCTCGGTCTCGATGGGAGTGATGCTACAAGGGCGCGCGCACGGGCCTGACAGGTCCCTCCCCCTTCGCGGGGGAGGTGGGTCCCCGAAGGGACCCGGAGGGGGGTCGCTCGGAGAACCGAATCGGTGCGCCGAGTAAGGAGCGGGGTCTTGTCTTGGCGACCCCCCCCACCGGCCGCTGGGGCGGCCACCTCCCCCGCGACGGGGGAGGGACTCTGTGGGGCGGGTCCCCAAGCGTACGCTAACGGGCATCGTGGGCCAGGACGAGTCGAACCCCGCCCCCCAGCCGCTGGCCGGCATCAGGGTGCTCGACCTCACGCACGCGCTCGCCGGACCGTACTGCACGATGCTGCTCGGCGACCTCGGGGCGGACGTGATCAAGGTGGAGGCCCCGGGCGACGGCGATCACGCGCGCCGCTGGGGCCCGCCATTCGTCAACGGCGAGTCGAGCTACTTCCTCTCGGTCAACCGGAACAAGCGCAGCGTGGCCCTGGACCTGAAGCACGAGGCGGGCCTCCAGGCGGCGGTGGACCTGGCGCTCGCCAGTGACGTCCTGGTCGAGAACTTCCGTCCCGGGACTGCCGCCCGGCTCGGGCTCGGCTGGGACGCGCTTCACGAGCGCCGGCCGCAGCTCGTGTACGCCTCGATCAGTGGATTCGGGCAGGGCCGGCCTCAGCTGGCCGGATATGACCAGATCGCCCAGGGCACGTCCGGCCTGATGAGCATCACCGGCGAGCCCAAGGGCCAGCCGGTCAAGAGCGGCGTCCCGGTCGGGGACATCGTGGCCGGCATGTTCGCCGCCCACGCGATCCTGGCCGCCCTCGTGGAGCGGGCGACGTCGGGTTCCGGCCGGTACATCGACGTCGCGCTGAACGACAGCCTCCTGGCCATCCTCACATACCAGGCCGGGCGCTACTTCGCCACGGGGGCGCCGCCCGGCCGGGACGGCAACCACCACCCGACCGTCGCGCCGTACGGCACGTTCGCGACCAGGGACGGGCACGTGAACCTGGCGGTCGGCTCGGACGAGCAGTACCGGCGTTTTTGCGAGACGCTGCAGGCGCCGGAGCTCGCCGGCGACCCGCGCTTCGCGACAAACGCCGACCGGCAGACGGCTCGGGCCGAGCTCGTGATCGAGATCGAGCGCCGGTTGACGCGGCGCACCACGGGCGAGTGGCTCGCGCGGATGGAGGCGGCGGGCATCCCGGCCGGCCCCATCCTCGACCTGGCAACCGCGTTCTCCGACCCCGTCGCGGTCGGGCGGGACATGCACGTCGAGGTCGAGCACCCGGTGGCGGGGCGGATCGGCCAGGTCGGAGCGCCATGGAAGCTGGATGGCCGGTCGGCTCCGATCCGGACGCCGCCACCGCTGCTGGGCCAGCACACGGCGGAGGTGCTGACCGACGTGCTGGGCTACACAGCGGACCAAATCGGGGCCGTCCGGCCGGACTGACGCCGCGCGGCGCTTGACGCGCGCCCCTGCTGCATGCATGCTGCGCCGCGAGGGGCGGGAACGGCCGGGCCGTACCACGCCCGGGGTCGTCCCCCGGGTTGGTCCGCACTAACCAATAGATGACGTCGAGGTGGTTAGATTGAGTTGGCGGCTCATGGCCGGAGAGGCCCGATGGCCCAACCAATTCCGGACTTTGACGTTCCGAGCCCCGAGATCCATAATCCGGCGATCTCCGGCCGCACGCCAGCCGGGATGAGAGCGCGAATGGAGGGGAAGCGTAGGTGAGCAACAGCGACTCGGAAAGGCAGTTCGACCGGTTCCTGGCCGAATGGTCGCGCCGGGACTTCCTGCGCGGCATGGGAGGCGCGCTCGCCTTCTCGGCGTTCCTGGCCGGCGGCGTCGAGTTCCTCGAGGCCTGCGGCGGCAACTCGGCGCAGAGCAGTACGCAGAACGCGGTGAAGGGCGGTCACATCGTCGAGGGTGTGATCTCGGACATCGGCAACGTCAACCCCATCTTCATCAACGACACCGCCAGTTCCACGATCGGCTACCTGGCGTACGCCCGGCTGATCACGGTTGACGCGTACACCGCCAACCTGCTGCCCGAGATGGCGACCGCCGTCCCCAAGGTCGAGGCCGACCAGGTGACGTACAAGGTCACCCTCAAGGACGGCATCAAGTGGTCGGACGGCCAGCCGATCACGGCCGACGACGTGGTCTTCACGTTCCAGCTGATGTACGACCCGCAGTACAAGGCGGTCACGTCCCGCTTCCGGTCACAGCTGGAGGCGCACCTCGAGAGCGTCACGGCGCCGGACCAGAAGACCGTCATCTTCAAGACCAAGGGCCCGTACGCCCCGTTCATCATCAGCTTCCTGGGGATCGGGATCCTGCCCAAGCACGTGTGGTCCACGCTCGCGCCTGCGGCGATCAACTCGAGCCCGATGAACCAGGTGCCGACCGTGGTCAGCGGAGCCATGATCCCCGTCAAGTGGGACAAGGGCACCCAGTACGAGATGAAGCGCAACGACCTGTTCTTCAAGGGCAAGACCCATCTCGACAGCTACTTCTTCAAGGTCGTGGCCGACGCCGTCCAGGTCGCCAACCAGCTCAAGACCGGCGAGATCGACGTCGGTTCCCCCGACCTCGGGCAGTGGGACTCCCTCGCCAGCGTCCAGAACATCGACCGCCTCAGCTACGTGGCGCCATCGTTCGACTACTACATCCACAACCTCGACCCGGCGAAGACGCCGAAGGCGGCCATCTTCGGCGACGTGCAGGTGCGCCGTGCGCTGCTGACCGCGCTCGACCGGAAGGCGGTCGCGGCGAAGGTGTACTTCGGCCTGGCGGCCCCGGCGGACTCGTCGGTGAGCGGCGCGCAGTGGGTCCACACCACCCCCAAGACGCAGTACCCCTTCAGCATCTCGAAGGCCGAGCAGATGCTCGACGCGGCGGGCTGGGTCAAGGGCTCCGACGGCGTCCGGGCCAAGAACGGCGTGCGCATGGAGTGGGAGCTCCGGACCAACACGGGCAACAAGGTCCGCGAGACCCTGATCACGGTGCTCGCCGACCAGTGGAAGCAGATCGGCGCCAACGTCACCACCAACCCGGTGCAGTTCCCGCAGCTGGTCACGCAGCTCAGCCAGACGCGCGAGTTCGAGATGATCCTGATCGGCATCTCGGAGGGCCTCGACCCCGACACGACGCAGCTCTGGAGCTCGAAGTCCATCGGCGGCGGGGCGCTGAACGGCGCCGGCTACAAGAACTCGAAGGTCGACGACCTGCTCGACCAGGCGGTCGTGACCCTCGACCGTGAGAAGCGCAAGGGCCTGTACCAGCAGCTCCAGGAGATCCTCATGGAGGACCTGCCCGCGCCGCTGGTCACCTACCCCAAATCGGTGTGGGGCATCAGCAAGCGCGTCAAGAACTGGGGCGTCGGCCCCTGGAACGGCGCCTCGCCGCGGCCCTGGTTCAACACGGTCTACGTCACGGACGTCAAGTAGAGCCGGTCTCGAGCACAATGCTCGCCAAGTTCGTCCTGCGGAGGGCGCTGGCCGCGATCCCGGTCGTGGTCGGCGTCACCGTGATCACGTTCGTCCTGATGCACAGCACGGCCGGGGCCTACGTCCCCGGCCTTTCCCTCAACCCCAACCTGACGGCGGCGCAGGTCTCGCTGCTGCGCTCGCAGCTCGGCCTCGACCAGCCGCTCTGGATCCAGTACCTGGACTGGACCGGGGTGGCCTGGCTGATGCAGCACGCAGGTCTGGGCGGGCTGCTGGTCGGCGCCCACGACATCACGCCGGGAATGCTGGAGGGCAGCTTCGGCCAGTCGATGGTGGACGGCACGGCGGTGAGCAGCCAGGTCTTCGACCGCCTGCCCAACACCATCCTGCTCACGGTCACGGCGATCCTGATCGGCATCGTGCTGTCCATTCCGCTGGGGGTCATCGCCGCGACGCGGCGCGGCACGCGCACCGACCACGTCCTGACGGGCGTGTCGGTGGCGGGCGTCGCCGTTCCGCAGTTCTGGCTGGGACTGCTCCTGATCCTGCTCTTCTCGGTGCAGCTCCACGCCTGGGGTCTGCCGTTCCTGCCCTCGGGCGGCGTGATGACGCCGTTCACGGGCGGTGACATGATCGACCGGCTCGCGCACCTGCTCATGCCGGCCACCGTCCTTTCGTTCGTGTACCTCGCCATCTGGTCCCGCTTCACGCGGTCGAGCATGGTCGAGGTCCTCTCCCAGGACTACGTCCGCACAGCGCGCGCGAAGGGCATGGGGGACCGGCGGGTGCGGTACGTCCACGCGCTGCGCAACGCGATCATCCCGCTGGTGACCCTGGTCGGGCTCGAGCTGCCCGGCCTGGTCAGCGGCGCCCTGGTGGTCGAGGTGGTGTTCAGCTGGCCGGGCATCGGGCTGCTCGCCTACCAGCGCGCGCTGGCCTACGACTACACGATGGTGCTCGGCATCGTCACCTTCGCGTCGATCCTGGTCGTCGCGGGCAACCTCATCGCGGACCTGATGTACGCGGTCCTCGACCCGAGGATCCGGCTCGCATGATCGGCCAGGGAACCGTCGAGGAGCTCCAGCTCGCCGGCGCCGAATTGGCCGGAATGGTCGGGCGTCCCGCCCAGAGCTACTGGTCGGAGTCGGTCGAGCGCCTGCGCGCCAACCACATCGGGATGGCCGCCGGCTACCTGATCCTGTTCCTGGCGGTGGTCGCCGTCATGGCTCCCCTCGCCTCGCAGTTCGTCACCCACTACGACCCGACGAAGCAGGACCTCTACAGCCAGTTCCTGGGGCCGGGCCGCCAGCACTGGCTCGGCGCGGACGAGACCGGGCGCGACACGTTCACCCGACTCGTCTGGGGGGCACGCGTCTCGCTGGGCGTCGGCTTCCTGACGGTCGCCATGCAGATCGTGGTCGGCGGAGGGGTCGGTCTCCTCGCCGGCTTCTTCGGCGGCTGGATCGACAACCTGCTCATGCGCATCGTCGACATGGTGCTGGCCATCCCGGCCATCTTCCTCTTCATCCTGATGAGCATCCTGTTCACGCCGAACACCCTGACGCTCTCGATGATCATCGCCTCGGTGGGATGGGGCGGCGTGGCGAGGCTCGTGCGGGGCGAGACCCTGTCCGTGCGCGGCCGTGACTTCATGCTGGCGACGCGCTCACTGGGGGCGTCCAACCTGCGGCTGATGCTGCGGCACCTCCTGCCGAACGTCCTGCCCGTGATGATCGTGGCCGCGAGCCTGGGCGTCGGGGCCATCATCCTGGCGGAGGCGGCGCTCGACTTCCTCGGGTTCGGCATCCACCCGCCCACGGCGAGTTGGGGAAACATGCTGTCGAACGCGCAGACCTACTTCGCCCACTCGATCTGGCTCGTCATCTTTCCCGGGATCATGATCTTCGTCACCGTCCTCGCCGCGAACCTGTTCGGCAACGCGGTGCGTGACGCGTTCGACCCGAGGTTGCGGTGACCGTTCGCCGACATCCCCCACCCCGACCCTCCCCCCGGCGGGGGAGGGCGGCGGGGCGGACCTACATGCGGATCAGCTCCGTCGAGACATCGGCCACCCGGGCCTCGACCGCGGACCGCTCCACGAAGGACAGGATGTGTGCGAGCACCTCGTCGCAGTGCGCGCCCTCGGCGCTGACGCAGGCGATGCCCAGGTGGGCCAGCTGCCAGCGGTCCCGCTCGCCGATTTCCGCTGCCGCGACCTGGAACTGCTGCCGGACGCGCCGGAGCAGGCCGCCGACCACCTGGCGCTTGGCCTTCAGGGAACCACTATTTGGGAGGTGAAGGGTTAGTCTGAGTATGCCGATGACCATGATGGGGCCGTCCTGCGGGATTTTGACGAGCCGTCGAGACAGGTTCCATAATGCCGGGGATTCCCGCCTGATCGTTGGGCGGACGTTGGTTGATCATGGGGGAGGGGACTGGAGGATCCAATGGGGAGCAGCACGCCCGACGGTTTCGACAACTTTGAGAGGTTTCTGAAGGAGTGGTCCCGTAGGGACTTCCTTCGGGGGATGGGAGGCGCCGCGGCGTTCGCGGCCTTCACGGCCGGCGGTCTGGAGTTCCTGGAGGCCTGCGGGAACAGCGGCTCCTCGGCGAGCCCGACCACGCCGACCGGCAAGAAGGGCGGCCACCTGGTCGAGGGCAACTTCAGCGACATCTCGAAGTTGAACTCGGTCCTCTCGTCCGACACCGCCAGCGGCCAGGTCATCTCGATGCTGTTCGAGGGACTGCTGGTGAGCAAGCCGAACGGCGACCTGGTGCCGGGCCTGGCGTCGGCGATGCCGCAGGTCTCGTCCGACGGCACGACCTACACGTTCAAGCTCCGGTCCAACCTGAAGTGGTCGGACGGCCAGCCGCTGACGAGCGACGACGTCCTGTTCACGTTCAACATGATGTTCGCGCCCGACTACAAGGACGTGAACTCGCCGCGGCGCTCCGACCTCGAGCTCAACATGCAGAGCATCGCCGCGCCGGACCCGCAGACGATCGTCTTCAAGACGAAGACCGTCTGGGCGCCGTTCCTCGCCCTGCACGCGCAGCGCGAGATCATGCCCAAGCACGTGCTCGGCAGCCTGGCGCCGAAGGACATCAACACCGCCGACTTCAACAGTGGCCCGAGCGCCACGAACGGCGCGTTCAAGTTCGTCCGCTGGGACAAGGGCCAGCAGGTGGTGCTCGGCCGGAACGAGAACTACTGGCGCGGCCAGACCTTCCTCGACCAGTACGTCTACAAGGTGCTGCCCGACTCGGTGACGGTGGCCAACCAGCTCAAGACCGGCGAGCTCGACTTCGGGCCGGTGGACCCTTCTCTGTGGGACAGCCTGGCGACGGTCGACACGATCAACCGGGTGGAGCCGTTCGGCGTGCCCACGTTCACCTTCTACGCCTACAACCTCGACCCGGCAAAGCCGGCGGGCAAGCTGTTCGCCGACAAGGCGGTGCGGCAGGCGCTCCTCCTCGCCCTGGACCGGAAGGCGATGGCGGACCGCGTCTACTTCGGGCAGGCCACGGTCGCCGACTCGGTCGAGCCGCCCATCTCCTGGGCGCACAGCAACGCCAAGCCGCAGTTCGGCTTCGACAAGAGCAAGGCGGAGTCGATGCTCGACGCGGCCGGCTGGGCCAAGGGCGCGGACGGCATCCGCGCCAAGGGCGGCGTGCCGCTGAAGTTCGCGATGATCACCAACCAGGGCAACAAGCAGCGCGAGAGCCTGCTCCAGATCATGCAGCAGTCCTGGTCGGACATCGGCGTCTCCGCGACGCCCCAGCTCATCCAGTTCCCGCAGCTCGTCACCCAGATCACGAACCAGCGCACCTTCGACGTCTTCCTGGTCGGCTTCAACTTCACCCAGGACCCCGACGAGTCGCAGCTCTTCGCCAGCACGTCCAGCAACCCCGGCGGGTTCAACGGCTTCCTCTTCAAGAACCCGCAGGTCGACCAGGTGCTGAGCCAGGCGGCCAGCACCCTGGACCAGGGCAAGCGCAAGCAGCTGTACGCGCAGTTCCAGGACCTGATGGCCGACCAGCAGCCGGCGCCGATCCTCGTGTTCAACAAGGGCCTCTGGGCCGTCAGCAAGCGCGTGCTGGGACTCACGAACAGCGTCTTCGGCCCGTTCAACCAGTACGGCTCGCGGTCCCTGTTCTTCAAGGACGTGTCGGTCAGCGACCAGAAGTGATCTGCAGTGACCGGACCCTCCCCCGTGACCGGGGGAGGGTGATCTTCCTTCCGGTGGTGCCGGAGTGGGCGACCCCCACCCCCTCCCCCGTCCCCCGGGGCGGAGGTGGGGAAGGCTCGCTCGCTTCGCGTCGCTCGATCGTTGCGGTTCTGTCGGTGGTGCACCGTGCTCGCTAAGTACGTGCTGAGGCGGCTGGCGGCTGCCATCCCGGTCGTGCTGGGCGTGACGATCCTGACCTTTCTCGTGATGCACGCGACGGCCGGCAACTACGTGCCGGGCCTCGATTACAACCCCAACCTCAAGGCCGCCGACATCGCGCGCATCCGGGCGAACCTGGGGCTGGACCGGCCGATCTGGGTCCAGTACCTGTCGTGGCTGGGCGGGATGCTGCACGGCGACTTCGGCCGCTCGCTCATCGACGGCAGCCCGGTCATGAGCCACATCCTCGAGCGCCTGCCCAACACGCTGGAGCTGACGATCACCGCGATCCTGCTGGGGGTCCTGATCTCGATCCCGCTCGGGGTCACCGGCGCGCTGCGCCGGGGCGGCAAGGTCGACAACTTCTTCACGGTGCTGTCGACCGCCGGCTTCGCGATCCCGCAGTTCTGGTTGGGCCTGATCCTCATCCTCTTCTTCTCCGTGCAGCTGCATGCCTGGGGCCTGCCGTGGATGCCGTCGAGCGGCGCCTTCAGCGCGTTCAACGGCGGCGACCCGCTCGACCGACTCCTACACCTGGTCATGCCGGCCGTCGTCCTGTCCTTCTTCTACCTGTCCGTGTGGTCACGCTTCGTCCGCTCGAGCATGGTCGAGGTGCTGTCCCTGGACTACGTGCGGACTGCTCGGGCCAAGGGCATGCCCGAGCGGCGGGTCGTATACCAGCACGCGCTGCGCAACGCGATCATCCCGCTGGTCACGCTGGTCGGCCTCGAGCTGCCCGCCCTGGTGAGCGGCGGCCTCGTCGTCGAGGTGGTCTTCGGCTGGCCCGGAATCGGCAGGCTGCTGTACGAACGGGCGCTCCAGCTCGACTACACGACGGTGATGGGCATCACCACGTTCGCCGCACTGCTGGTCGTCATCGGCAACCTGCTTGCCGACGTGCTGTACGCGGTCCTGGACCCGCGAGTCCGCTACTCATGATCGACGAAACGCTGACCAAGATCGATGTCGCGCCCGAGCGCGTGGCTCCGCACCCGGAGCGACCGGCCAAGAGCTTCTGGCGCGAGTCGCTGGAGCGCCTGCGTGAGAACCGGCTCGGGATGGTCGCGGGCGGCCTGATCGCGCTGCTCGCCCTGATCGCCATCTGCGCGCCGCTGATCTCCGCCCTC
>Ga0126369_10001899_pt1 | contig 14732 bp, 13 predicted proteins | sample PanSoiMetaPlot_1_FD_109646 | JGI IMG/M metagenome (GOLD analysis project Ga0126369, IMG submission 109646) | Tropical forest soil microbial communities from Panama - MetaG Plot_1 | ecosystem: Environmental > Terrestrial > Soil > Tropical forest > Bulk soil | place: Panama | collected 2016-02-17 | reverse complement strand
CCCACTGGGTATCCAGATCAGCCTCGCCTTCTTCATCGCTGAAACCGGGATCGGGACCATTGGCCACGATTACCGGATCATTAACCGGCAGGCCGAACAATGCACGAAAGTCATGTACGTCGGTAACGTCGATATCGGAGAAACCTATGATTGCGATGTTCGCGCCCGTGCCGTCAAGCGTTGCAGGAATGTTGTAGATTTTTGCAAAATCGGTCGGTCCAACAGCGTAATTGCCCCCACTAGTAGTAAAGAGTGGCGTTATCTGTCCGGTTGTCTTTGACTGCACAAATTGACCGAGTACACGCCGCATTGACTTACTCCGAAAATTGTGCAGGGAAACGATTCCTGCGACGACGGGCGTCAACGCCGCGGGAATCTGCGGATCGCTGATGTTTGACTGGTGCTCCTCTCCTTTGACCGAGAATTTGTGAATTTCCGTATGAAATGCAGAGCGCGTTTGTCCTACGTTTCCGGAAAATTCGATGACGTTTCGCCCTGGGGCAACGCGGATGGCCACGAAACCATATGCAGAAAGCCAATTCGTCACTGTCTGAATGTCGGCGTCGGCAGGGCCGTACAACGCGCCGAATTGCTGCGGGGTCAGCCATTTGTGAAAATTGGGCGACTCGTTGCTCATTTGCTCGGCCATGAATTGCTGTAGTGCCGTTTCCTGTTCGGGGCTGCGCTGCAAAAGCAGCATCATTCGTTTCATCGGGGTGGAGTCCGGCACTGCGCCCTGATCAAATTCCGGGCGGGCGAGCCGGTGAACGTTGCCCTTCAGGCGCACGAGCTGCGTTTCGTCAATGGCCTGCGTGATGCGCGTTGGGGCGGCCGGCGTTTGCACGAATGAGGACTGACTTGCGGCCTGTGCGTTCGATTGCGCGGGGACGCGCGGAGCAAAGTAGCAGGAAGTGAGAATCACGGCAGAAACCAAAAGCGAAGTGCGACGGAACAAGGATTGTGGTTTCATAGTCTGCCTACGCTGTAGATTTGAACAAACTAGCAAAATTCTTCCTGGGGAATCGTCCGGCTCGCAAAACATGATTCTTCGAGTGCCGGAAACTTCGCGGACTGAGGAGCGAAACGGGGACGACCCACCGTCTTACCCCAAAGGCTATCACACTTTATCGGTGCGCTCTCCAGGCTCGAAGCATCTTACTGGCTCAATTGGTTCAATTAAAGCGAGCACCCTGCGGGTCTGCAACCACTCGCTTAGCAACCTCAGACAAAGCCCGTCATGTTAATTCCGATGCGATTCGGGCGATTCCGGATGCTTTGTGTGCCCTCGAAAATGCGGCAGCCTTTCTTTGTTTGAAGCTTGCAAAGGCCACTCCGCACTTCCGATTTGTCCTTTTTTTAAGGCAGACCGGAATCGCCCTTTGGTTATTCCCACTTCTGCGGCAAAAAGTTCGCGCGGTTTTGTGCGGATTTCAGGCTAGGTTTCTGCGAGACCTGCGATGGTGCTGTTTCGCACTTACTGTTTATGGATTGCTCGGGCGCACAGCAAAATCCCCGGCACGGCCTTCGGGAGTCACTTGCCAGTGCGGCTTCAGCTCGAGCGCCCAGCCTCTGCCTGTCAACGACGTTTTGCCCGCATCAGCCGGTGCCGGCACTTGAATGCGCACGACCCTTCCATTTTCCCGCAGGAACAGCGCGCCTTCTGTAGTCTTCAGCAATCCCCAGGCGTCACTCACTTGGATGTTGCCTTCGTATAAGGTTCGCTTGTCATCTACCGCCAGAACAGCGTTCGGGTCGAATGTGTAATGGAACTCTTCGCCTACGGGCAGTGCGAGAACAGGCCCGTCCACGAAGAACCTGCGCGCCCGAGCAAGGCGCTGCTGATGTTTTTCTTCGCGCTCGGTCTCAATTGTAATAACTTCGCCGCCGTCGTAGCGCTCGGCGCGACGCAAGGCTTCGGCTTTATTCAACGCAGCAGGGGCGGGAACTTGCACACCGTAAGTGTGCGCCAACACTTGTCCAAGATCCGTTGATGGCGTCAGCCCTTTTCGCCAATTTTTGCTAGCGGCGTCAAGCAAGCCGCCGTAAGCGGGGCCCGAGGTGTACGCGAAAGATCTTCCGTAACTGGGTGTTCGGGTGGGCGCTCCTCGCAGCCACGCCGCAACTGCGACTGCGTACTCCCCCGGCGAGGGCGTACTCAGCTGGAATCCTGTGTACTCCGCCATGCCTTCGTTCATTTCTAGGGCGTTTTCATTCTTTGCTGCAGCAGGGAAGAAGGAGCGTCGGTAATTCCGGAAATAAATCGCGTCGGCCGCATCGCGTTTGCGTTCTTCGCCCTGCTGCCAGAACGCGTGCTCCAGGGCACGCCACTCCATTTGCAGCCAGATGCGCCCGTTGAGTGAATCCAGGTGCCCATTCTGAGCATCGGTTGCCTGCAAACCGATCCGGCCTTGCACGCGATGAAAGCACTCGTGCAGCATCAAGCGCAGGCGCGGCTGTTTGTACTGAGGCAGCGGCCACATCACCATGGTCCACTCGACTCCGGCCCATTTCGTAGCGGTGTTCGCGACGCCAAGTTCCTCAGGCGCTGTCCCGGTGAAGATGCCGTCAAGGGGTTTCAGCTTGCCCTCGGCGTCTGCCTGATTTGCGACGGTGTAGCGGGTTTGGTAATCGACAAAAAGCAGCGGCCCACAGAGCGGAACCCTCCACAGGGCGGCGTTGTCGCGATCTGACACCGTTTTGGCTTCAACAAAGTATTGGCGCGCCTTCGCCGCATCAATCGGCGGTGCCTGCGCCGCTATGCTCATAGCGCTCAGCGCCGCAAGGGTGACCGTGGTCAGGGGAAGGCGAAGCATTCTCTGGCTCAGCAAGATTTTCTCCTTCCTGATACGCTTAACGCACGTCGAATCAAGTCCATTTCTTGGAGCCAACATACTCGTCTGATAGCAGTATGACTTGGGCAACCTAGTCCGTTATTCCTGCAGTGCAAAAGGACAGCTTGATTTTTGGGATTCTATTGATAACAAGAAACTTGCGCACGGTACCTTGTGCCAAGCAAGATCCCTATCATGTCACTTTCACTCGGGTAATCCACTGGGTGTAAATATCGGGTGAATACCCTATTGTACCGCTCGGTTTTTCCCGGCGGAATAGAGGGTGCCAGCCAGGCGTTTGTAAGACCTCCCCGAAGAACGCGCGGGGAACAAGCAAGCCAAAGTTCTTCCTCTGGAGTCGAGCTCATGGCTGACCTAAGGCTGCTTTTTCCCAAGATTTGTGTGCTCCTGGATCAGAGCCCGGCGCATTCGCTTGCGCGTCTTTCCCGGCAATTCGAAGTCAGCCCTCGGGCGATTCAGAAGGCCGTCTCGTCGATGACCAACCGGGATTTCACCAGATTCAAAGACGATATCTTGATGGCGAAATTCACGAAACTCCTTATAGCCCGGCCAGGCATGTCCATCAGGGAGCTATCTTCGAGGCTAGGCTATAAGTCGTGCCGCTCTTTCGCTTGGCAGGTTCGCCGCGCCTGTGGCGCATCTCCGGCAAGAGTCCGGATTCGAATTGCTTCGGAAATCGCGGCACAAAACCGGGAAGCCAGACCCGAAGCAAATTGCTAGAGTGAGCCCTCACGCATGAAGCGTGCGTAAATAAGGAACGCTGGCTTTCATCATGTCCAGGTTCATTTCGACGAAGTAATTCTTCACGCCGCCGGTTTTCGCCGCGGTAAAGATTTTCTTCCAATCCAAAGTGTCCTGACCAACCGGCATGATCTTCTTGGTTTGCGAGGACCAGCCTTGCACATGCATGGAAATGAAGCGGCCCGGGTACTTCACAAAATATTCCGCAGCGTCAAAGCCCTGCCCAATGGTGGAGACCTGGAACTGAAACTTGACCAGCATGGGGTCGAGAAGTTCCAGCAACAGGTCGTAGGTGCGTTTGCCGTTTACCGTCGAGCATTCGAAGTCTTCATTGTGCAGCCCTTGCTGGATTCCTGCCTTGGACGCGAGTTCGCCCATGTTGTTGTATTCCTCAGCTGCGCGCTTCACGTCATCCAGCGTGGGATTCTTGGGGCCGCCGAGAGTGGCCACCAGCATTTGCGTCAAACCGATCTCCTTCGCCCAGGCGATGCGGCCCGGCTGATCTTTTCGCAGTTCATCCATGCCAAAGTGTGAGCTGATGCAGGTGACGCCAGCATCACTCAAGATTTTCTTAAGCTCTGCGGGCGGATACTTCGCGAGTCCGCCGAATCCGTAATCGGCGTATCCCGCGGGCGAGCACAGTTCAATGTTCTGAAATCCGGCGGCTGCAAGCATTTTGATGGTGCCAGGAAAGTCTTTAGCGATCATTTCCCGAACGGGCCAAGTCTGGCACCCGATCGGAAGGCCAAGCGGGCTTGCTCGAAGTTCGAGAGCGCCTGCGGCGCCGGTGGATAACAGGCCCGCGACTGCGGCTTGCTTGCCAGTCGTTTTTAGGAACTCTCTTCTCGTCGTTGTGGACATTTGCCCCTCCAAAGCGGTTTCCAAGATACACCTCCTTTACAGTCCTGCGAAGCATGTTCGTAAACGAGATTCTAAATCCCATAAGCGGACAAGAGAGGCACTCCAGGCGGGTTTGCATGGAGCTAACCGTGAGACTTTCCAGAGGTTATGGTCGTAGGGTTTAGGCAGGCCGGGTGCGACTTGGTATCAGATGTTGAGAAAGGCCAACCGATGCGAAATCTTATGCAAGATGTCCGTTTTGCTCTGAGGACACTCGGGAAGAATCCCGGCTTTGCGGCGATAGGAATTGTGACACTCGCCCTGGGGATGGCTGTGAACACTACGGTTTTTGGCGTCGTAAACGGGTTTTTGCTCCGCCCACTGCCGGTATCTCACCCTGAACAGATTGCCGTTCTTGCGCTGAAGCAATCCTCGGTTCCTGGGGCGTATCGTTTTTCGTATCCCACCTACACAGACCTGCGCAATCAAACCGATACTTTCAGCGACGTTTTCGCCTACCTTCCAGCGCTTGCGGGAATTACGGTGGACCGCAACTCAGACCACTGCCTCATTAGCCGGGTTTCAAGCAACTATTTCTCGGCACTCGGCGTACAGCCCGCCTACGGCCGATTCATCCTTCCGACGGAAGGAGGCGTTCCGGGAGCCGACCCCGTCATTGTTCTCGGGTATTCCTACTGGCGCCGCCGATTTGCTGGTGCCCCGAAGATTGTCGGCCAGAAAGTGGAACTGAACAGCCGCTCCTTCACCGTCATCGGCGTCGCTCCCCGCGAATTCCACGGCACCTATTCGGTGATGGATATGGACGCATATGTACCGTTGAGTGCGGAAACCGGGGACGACCCGGACAACCCCGTGCAGAAAAACTGGGTGAGCCGCGGGGCTCGTAACCTTACCGTGATGGGGCGGCTAAAGCCAGGCGTCAGCATCAAGCAAGCGCAGAGTTCGCTCAATGTCGCCGCCGAGCGCATAGCCCAAGCGCACCCCGATACCGAGAAGGGCTTGACCGTGCAGCTTTTCCCAGAAAAGTTGGCACGGCCCGAACCAGATGCGGACAATCCAATTCCTGCGACCTCCATTGCGTTCATGTCCCTGGCCGCGCTCGTGCTTCTCGTCGCTTGTTTCAATATCGCGAACGTTTTGTTAGTGCGCGCTACGGTCCGGCAACGCGAGACAGCGATTCGAGCTGCGCTGGGCGCAAGTCGGAGTCGCCTTATTCGTCAATACCTCGTGGAAAGTCTCCTGCTTGCTTTATTAGGGGGCGGCGCCGGACTGGTGCTTGCCTCGTGGGCCTCGGGATTCCTTAGCTCGCTGCCACTTGGAACGGACTTGCCCTTGCGATTCGATTTCCGGCCGGACGCGCGCGTCTACCTTTTTGCGCTTGCCGCGGTTTTGTTTACCGGCTTGTTCGTTGGGATGATGCCTGCTTTGCGCGCTGCGCGAGCCAACGTAAACGCAGTACTTCATGAAGGCGGCCGCGGGTCTTCCTCTGGCCCACGCCGGCAATTCGCAAGAAATACTTTGGTTGTTGCGCAGGTGGCGGGTTCGCTGCTGCTTCTGATTGTGGCCGGCCTTTTTGTTCGCAGCTTGGAAAAAGCCGAGAAAATGAGCTTAGGCTTCAATCCGGATCATGTGCTGGACCTGTCCATGGATGTCGAGCAAGCCGGATACAAAGAGGTGCAGGCTCGCGCAGCCTACCGTGACATTGATAAGCGCATCGCGACGCTACCCGGCGTGCAGTCCGTTGCGGAAGCCTTTATCGTCCCAATGGGGTACGTGTCCGCGGACGACCGCATTTGGATCGAGGAGCATCCGTACGCGGCAGGGCAACAGCCTTCCGAGGTTCAGTACAACCAGGTCACTCCGTCGTATTTCGATACCTTGCAAATGCAACTGCTGCGTGGCCGGAGGTTTTCTGTCGCTGACAGCGAAAATGCGCCCCTGGTCGCCATCATCAACGAAACTATGGCCAAAAAGTTCTGGCCGAACGAAGATGCTTTGGGCAAGCATTTCGGCATCAAAGGGGTAAATGGCCCGTTCATGGAGGTCGCCGGGATCGTTCAGGACGCGAAAATCCAGAATCCGACCGCCCCGCCTCAAGCCTTCTACTACGTGCCTTTCGAGCAGAGTTACAACTCTTTGCGAACGATTCATGTCCGTACCAGCGTTGCGCCCGAATCGCTGGCCTTGCAGATTCAATCCGCCATCCGCGAAGTCGTTCCCAATGTCCCCATCACCCAGGTCAAAACGATGAACGAGGCGTTGCAGGGGGCAAATGGATTTTTCTTGTTTCGATTCGGAGCGCAGTTGACTTCGACAATGGGTCTTCTTGGTCTGATTCTTGCCGTTGTCGGAATCTACAGCGTGGTTTCCTATGCCGCCGCGCAACGCACGCAAGAAATTGGCATTCGCGTGGCCATGGGCGCTTCTCCACATGACATCCTCAAGATGGTTTTGCGCCAAGGGCTAACCGTAGTCGGCGTAGGGCTCGCCGTGGGCTTGGCTCTGGCGTTGGCAGGGACACGCGCGATGAGCGGGCTCATTGTCGGTATCAAGCCGACCGATCCACTGACGTTCGCGGTCGTGGTTGCTTTTCTTGCCGCGATTGCGCTTCTTGCATGCTGGATACCTGCACGCCGCGCGATGCGAACCGACCCACTCGTGGCCCTGCGCTATGAATAGCGAGAGGCTACACGCGAGGAAAGAAGTGAGCCCGTCCTGGGCGCATCTGTTTCGCGCTGGTTTGTGCGGCTAGGCTTAAGAAGACTTGCCTGAGGGCCTGATCTTTAGATCATACTTTTTTCCGCTGAAGAAGATTTCCTCGATGGCCTTGCCACCATTCTTCGCGGACTCTAAAAAATACCCGTCGTGGTCGTGAGGGGTTTTCCCTGCCACGACTCGCGCCGGGACCCTTGCGACGGTTGCCCCGTTTTGAAGAATGTTCAATCGCACGTGGGGGCCGGAACCACCCCATTCCAGCACGTAATCGCCGGGGTGGAGCAACGTGCGTTTGACTCTGGCACTTTCATAGAGATGCATGGTCTTTTTGTTGGTCTTTACAGCCAGGGCGGTGATGGAAAGCATCAAAGAACCTGCAAAAAGGTCGCGAACATTCGCAACACTTTCATTTACAAATCTCCTTTGGTCTTCCGCGAGCAAAATGCGACGCGCGGCAGCAATTTGTGCCGCTTCTCGCGGACGACAACAGTTTGTATTCTTCCAGTTTGGATGGCGCGAGGCTGCCAAACGGTTTATCCCGAAGAGATGGCTGCCTAGCGTCTGGCGCGGGGGAGTGTGCGTCAGCGCAAGGCTTCGGCGGGTGCAAGATATTTTCCGTAGGCTTGTACAGAGGCGTAATAGGCTTCGTCCTGGTCCACGGCGCGGAACTGTTGGTCGGCCTTGGTTTGAGCGCACAACATGACTTGATGCACTAATAAGGAAGCTCCCGTGGCGACATACTCGGCGCAACTGAGTCCGGCACAGTGTTCGACAACTCGATGAAACACGCGGAACAAATCAGCTTCCTTGCTTTCGCTATATTCGCGTCCGTCCTCTTCTTCGAAGATGATTTCGCGCCCCCGGTCCTCTCTGATGAGATGGACAAAGCGGCGCCCCTCGAATTTGGCCAGCAGATTCAGCACCAGATGGACCTTGCGGTTGTGTAACAGGCCCTCAACCAACCCAAGCCGAACTTCCTGATTCTCATAGCGGTATCTCCCATTTCGAGAGACCAGCAGGTCCTCGTGGTTGAGCCATTCCTTGGGCCCGATTCCCAGGCTGGCAAGTTTGTTAGACAGGAGAAGCTCTGGTTTCGTGTTCTGAATTCCCACCCAACTAGCGATATAAGAAGCCGGAACCACGCGATGCTCTTGAAGTGTTAAATCAACTTCGAAGGAAACCAGTGCATCGGCGGGAAGCTGCTCGGGGATCCGCGCAGGGGCGCTAATGTCGGGGAGAGAGGCGCGCGCCAGGGACAGGAAACTCCTTGTGCCGAGGCGAAATGAATCTTCATGCAGAGCGAGCAGATGGGTCCGTGCCTGATTGACGGACCAACTTTGCACAGAGCGCGGTCCCAGGAGGCCCAACGATACCGAAAGATCGTGAGGAGCCTTGTCCAGCAGGGCCCCGCCTTCGACGCCGCCTCTGCCATCGCCTGCAGTTATGGCCACGCCCATACAACTGGCCCGCCAAAAAGACATCCGCTGAATTTCAAAACGCTCTGAGTTAACGAACTCGTTCGCCGCGCGAAAAACGGGATTCTCGGTCTCAATGAATTCACAGAAGAAGACTTGGCCAGGGAAATGATGGGCGACGAAATCTGCCTGGCCTTCTTTGGTGAACAGAGGCTTTTCTCCGAAATAGTAAATGTGCTGGCGTTCGCTGTGCGGCAGCACGGTCATCAGGTGAAGGTAGTGATGCGCGGTGGGAGATGCGTCGTAAACAATCAACTTCCGTTGATCTGGTCCGCCGGCCAGCCACCGCAACGCGTAGGGAATGGCTTCAACCAGAGTGCCCACCACGGGGCAGGGGCCAAACCGAGTGCCTACGTAGCCACCGAGGTCTGCGCGAGATTCCGCCCTGGCCTCCGCCACGCAAACCAACTCCAGATTGATTCCGTGTGCCTTCTCCTCATCCGAGAGTTTAGGCAATATCTCCAGAGCAGATTTGCCCCGGTAACCTGCCGCCCCGACGATGAGCAGTCCAATGTGTCTTGTGGCATCCATGGGTCTAAGGGACGAAGAAGGAGTCTTGCCGAACGCTGGAAGAGGAAACCGGGCTAAAAGAATCTCTTCTGATGGGCGACAAGAAACTCGGTCTCCTCGCGGCAGGCTTCGCAGCACGGGTGACCGACTGTGCCGAAAACATGGTCGCGCAACGACTCATTAGACATTGGCATCTCTTGATGTCGGGCCGTGTATACACCGAGCATGGTTGGAAGATACAGGAGGCGGTATTCCTGTGAGGTGGTGTTCGGCAATCGGTCTTGCTTAGAAGCTCCTGCAGCATGAGAATCGGGTTTAAAACGTGGCCGAACGCGTTGCTTGGAAGGCGCTATCTCGACTTCCAGTTCCGGCTCCGCGAGTTTGATGATCATCTATGTTCCTGTGCTGACAGAATCTATAGCTGGTTGATCGGGGTTTGGCTGTGACCAGGCTCACAGACCGCCGTGACGTTGGTATTCCTGCCTGGGGCTAGTAGATTCTGTCGGGCAGGCAGAGCGTGAAAACAGGAGCCCTGATATGAGCGCTTCACCGACTCCTCCCATCCCCGCAAATGTGATCGATTCGCCCGCGCGGCCGCTTGCCGCGATTTTCTGGGGCGGGCTGCTTGCCGGGGTTTTCGACATCACGCAGGCTTTCATCGGGTTCGGATTTTACGGCGCGAAACCGTTCCGGATCCTTCAGCACATCGCTGGAGGAGTTTTTGGGGCTCGCGCGATGCAGATGGGTTGGAGATCGGCTGCCCTGGGGCTTATGTTTCACTTCACCATCGCGCTTACGGCGGCGGCGGTGTATTACCTCGCCAGCCGAGTGTTGCGCGTAATGGTGGTACACGCAGTTATTTGCGGATTGTTCTACGGGGAACTGGTCTTCCTGTTTATGTATTTTGTCGTGCCGCCGCGCACGCCGCTTGGGCCAGCGCACTTTAACCTTGCGACCGACATTACAGGGCCGATTGGGCACGCGCTTCTAGTTGGATTGCCCATTGCGCTTTCCGTGCGGCATTTCACGAGGTAAAGAGGAGAACGCCTCTCGTTGGCTGGACGTGTGCCCACGGACGTCCTAACAAGTGTGCCTGCGGCAAGCCTGGCCGTCCCTACAAAGGACCGGCCACGCAATCAGTGGAAGGCGGCGCCGAGCAAGTCCACCATCAAGCGGATGGCCGTTTGCGCGGTGCGGCCGCTCGGGTCGCGGTAGGGATTCACCTCCACAATATCCAGTCCTACCAGCTTCCCCTTGGAGGGAATTCCACGGAGCAAGTCGTCGATCTCCGCGAAATTGAAGCCACCTGGCTCGAGCGTGCCGGTTCCCGGCGCTAGCGTCGGGTCCATCGAGTCCACATCGAAAGTTACATAAATGTTTTCGCTTTGCGGAATCGCTTCCAGCGCCGCCGCGACCCCCCGCCGGTGAATCTCTTCACTGGTCACAATTTTGGTGTGAAGCAGCCTCGCGTTTCCCGCAGCTTCCGGATCGTTGGCGATGCCCCGCATCCCGAGTTGTGTGATGTGCTTTACCGTTGGCAGCTTCGCTACACGCAACACCCACGACGCGTGATCCAGATTGCCCTTAGCTCCGTTCCAGGTGTCCAGATGCGCGTCAATGTGCACGACGGTCAGTGGAATGTCGTACGCGCGCACAATGGGAAACGTAATGCTGTGGTCCCCTCCCAAGATGATGGGAAACGCGCGCCTGGCCAGAATTATCTTCACTGCTTCGGTAATCTTCGCGTCGGTCTGTTCGGCAACAGTGGGATAGATCAGAACGTCGCCAACGTCGACCCAGTGCTTACCCTTGAGAACCGTACGGTCGCCGTCAACGTAATAAAAACCCTCGGTCAGGTCGTGCGCGTACTCCTGGGAATTCTCGCGCATATCGCGCGGGCCGTAGCGCTCGCCGGGCTGGCCCCAGGTACCTTCGTCAAACGGCACACCCAGGACGGCAAAGTCTGCCCGCAGCTTGTCCAGATCCGGCTCATAGGGCGCGCTCAAAAACGTTCGCACGCCCACGAATGTGGGTGCGGTCTGCGCGCGGGCGGCGCAGGCTAAAACGAATACTGCGGTTAACAGCAAGCATGCCACTGCGGCGAACCTCTTCATCTTGCTCCTCCGTGTTTGTTGAAGCGTGAGGATTCTATCCAAAGGTGAAAGGTCCGGACAAACGTCCTGGTGCCGGGTCATTGTATAATCGCGGTTTAACAATTCTTGCCAGGAGGAAACATGTCCGAGCCGAGCTATGAAGAGTTGAAAGCGCGCGTCGCGGAACTGGAGAAGAAAGGCGGGGGGCGCCGCACCGGTTCGCTGGAATTTCGTGTAGGCGAAAAAGGCGGCGTCAGCGTGTATGGACTTGGGCGTTTTCCCGTCACGCTGTACTACGAGCAATGGATCCGGCTGCTGGACGCCTCTTCCGACCTGCGCAAGTTTCTGGAGGAAAACAAGGCTGAGGGCAAGCTCAAGCTGAAAGATAAATAGTCGTCAGTGAAAAGAAGCAGGCTAAAGAGGAGGGGCTCCGGGCGTCTGTGGGGAGACGCCCGGAACCTAGGCGAGTAACAGGCAGGACAAAGTCGAGTCCCTTACAGCCAAATCCGGGCACGAAAAAAACTCAAGCGCTCACTTGGAAGACTGGGCCACGAGCAGGCAAATCCGGCGCAATTCCTCGTACGTGAAAACTACCTTCTGGCCCTTGCCATCGCTTTCGACATGACCCAAGCCCGAAACGCGCGAATACCGCCGCAACTCGGATTGCGGCATTCCGAGCAGGACCGCCGCACGATACTCGTCAACGTGATCTGGGATGTTTGCGTTCATGGAGATACCAAACCTTCTTGCAAAGACTAAGTCCACCCGCGGCAACGTCTCGCTCGTGGAAGATGTAGAGCAAACGAGAAACCAAACCCAGGTTCTTACTAAGTCCTTCTTTTTCACTGAAGAGGAGGCGTTTCTTTGGCCCTTGTCCGTAGAGGGCTCACTTTTTTGCACATTCCGTCCACAGGGATAACCATCTGTAGGCGATTAGTTTCCTATGGCCGGCAAGCTGCTGTTGTTTTTAGCTCAGGGGAGCCAGGGAAGGGCATTCAAATCGACGTTGCCGCCTGAGAAGATGACGCCAAGTTTCAGCGGGCTGCCATCAGGCCTAGCTGGCAAGTTCAGTGAACCCGCGACCCCAGGCTTCAGCAACGGTGCAAGCGCCACCGCACTGGAAGGCTCGACGATGACTTTCATGCGTTCCCACACCAAGCGCGCCGTCGAAATAATCTCTTCCTCAGTGACCAGGAGAATGTGTTCCACGTGACGGCGCAGAATAGCGAAGGTGCGAGGGGCAAGGGAAGCCCGCAAGCCGTCTGCAATGGTGTCGCTCGAATCCTGGGATTGCAACGTTCCGGTAGTTAGGGAGCGGTAGGCATCATCAGCGCGGGCAGGTTCGCAGCCGATGATGCGAATGTCCTTTCGAATGCCCTTGGCGCCTAAGCAAGTGCCGCTGAGCAACCCTCCGCCACTGACCGGCGCAAACACGGCGTCCAGGTCGGGCATTTCTTCGAGGAATTCCTTGGCGGCGGTGGCTTGACCAGAAATGATGCGGTCGTCATCGTAGGGATGAACGAGATGCGCGCCGGTTTCCGCCTGAACGCGATCGCAGGTCTCTTTGCGCGAAGACACTCTGGCCTCGCAAAACGTGATTTTGCCGCCGTAAGCTTCGATGGCCTGAACCTTTACTTTTGGCGCGTTTCTAGGCATGACAATGTAAGCCGGCACGCCGCGCCAGGCCGCTGCGCAGGCCACGGCAGCGCCGTGATTGCCGCTCGATTGCGTAACGATTCCGCGTGCAGCCTGCTCGTTCGAGAGCGAAAGGATGGCATTGGCCGCGCCGCGAATTTTGAACGAACCGGTCTTCTGAAGGTTTTCGCATTTGAAGAAGAAACGTGCGCCGGCCAGCGCATCGAGCGAAGCGGAAGTGAGAATAGGCGTGTGGTGAATCCTCGGCGCAATGCGTGCGTGGGCCTCGGAAATGGCCCCCCAGCTGGGGCCTTGATAAGTAGTTGCTTCAAAAGTTGGCGCAGTCGTCAAGGCGTCCAGTCTTGATGTCAGGTTCGCGGTCCAACACCTGTTGGCAATTCTAGTGTTTAGCGTCGTTTTCAGCCAAGTGAAAGAGGCATTATGGCATGTCTAAGGGCGGCAGGAACACGCGCACCTTTGCGCCAGAAAGAAAAGTACTGGTATTACTTGCCCAGCCCATCTTTGGTACTTGACCGCCCGTATCCCTCTGATACGCTTAGACTAACCTTCCTTTTCGCGAGTTTTCGTCACAAGCAAAACTCGCGCACAGGAGGACCTCATGAGAGCTAGTGAGCGCAGACAGCTAGCCCGGGTAAACCACCGGACGCCCTTGCGTTTCCGGGCGGTAGGGGTAGCTGCGGACAAGACCGAGCACTTTACTGAGGCTCTGAATGTATCCCGAGGCGGGTTCTACTTCGCGTCCTCGGCTCCCCTTCAGGTCGGCATGCCCATCGAGGCCACCATTCGAATGCCGGCGGAGGTCACCGGAAACTCTGCCCAGGAGATGCGCTGCACTGCACGGGTCGTGCACGTCCGCAACGAGCCCTACGGCGACGGCCGTATTGGCTTCGGTGTGGAAATCGAGAAGTATCAGACGGTCGCCGTGCAAGAGCAGTGGGTGAGCTGAAGAGAAACTGTCAGCTTTCCAGAGCTTAGCGAACCCGAACTTCACAACATTAGTATTCAACGCCGTAGCGTACAGACATGCGAGTCCAATCGTCTTGAGACCTACTGCGGTGCGGTCTGCGGTTCAATCTTTTCGATCACTATCGCTTTCGAACCGCCACGTTCGTAGATTCTTCCTGTTGCCGTGACCTTGCCGCCGGCAAAAGGGAGAAGTTTTGAGTTTTGACTGCTGGATGGCGTGGTGTCGCTGATCGGCCAGTAGATGGTTCCGTCGTGGGCAAGAATCACCAGCGGCGAGCCAGCCTTTGCGCAAGAGATGGCACACTCTTTGCTGATGGGTTTGCTAAGACTCTTGGTGAAGGCACAGGCCGAATCCAGAATGTAGCCCTTAATGGTTACGCTGGAAGCTTCGCCCGCTCTGAGCGAGACCGCTGTGGGTACCAAAAGAAGAAGGACTGCCTTTAGAACCAAGCCTATCGATTTCACGTGTTGTGCCTCCCCCTTGAAAATTTCGCGTTACGTATTTCCCACTTCCTTATGGAAATGTTGGGTCAAACTCGATGTAGTCGATTGCTGCTAGGTCGCCGCCGTCGGGGATTCCTTCGATACGAATCTCATCGCCTTTGTGGAGCGTAACTCCACCGATCTGACGGCGCGTGGAAGTGTCTCCGCCAAGTTTTTCGTTCGGAAGAGCATCGTCGGCGACCCATTCGTCGAGTTGACGCCCGGCCGCGAAGACGCGGAATTTTGCCTTGCCATTGTTCTGGTCAAAATACTGGATGTTCAGGCGGTACGTCCCTGGAGGGCCTTTGAAATGGAAGCTGGCCGTGCAGTCGCTCGCCGGCGCCTTACAGGCGACAGCTTTTCCCTCGGATGCGTTTTCT
>Ga0126369_10001898_pt1 | contig 14732 bp, 7 predicted proteins | sample PanSoiMetaPlot_1_FD_109646 | JGI IMG/M metagenome (GOLD analysis project Ga0126369, IMG submission 109646) | Tropical forest soil microbial communities from Panama - MetaG Plot_1 | ecosystem: Environmental > Terrestrial > Soil > Tropical forest > Bulk soil | place: Panama | collected 2016-02-17 | reverse complement strand
TGCGGGGCCCGAGGATCGCCGACGTGGAGTGCTCGTCGCCGTCGCGGAGATAAAGCACCGAGACGCTGTCGCCGGGCTTGCGATCGCGGATCAGGGCTCGACGCTCCTCGAGCCCGTCGACGGGTGTTCCGGCGAATCGCACGATGACGTCGCCCTCGTGCAGCGCGGCCCGCTCGGCGCCTGTGCCCGGCATCACGCTCGACAGCCGCAGCCCGTCGTTGCCGGGGCGGGGGATCGCGACGACGCCGAGGAGCGCCCCGGCCGCCCCGGTGCCGTGACCCTGCCGGCGCGCCGGCCGCGCGACCTGCGCGTAGACGGGGCGGCCCTCGTTCGCGAGGCGATCGACGACGCGCGCGCCGACGGCGGCGACGCGAGCCATGCCGCCGGCGTCGAGCTTGTCGGCGGTGTCGCTCGGCTTGTGATAGTCGCTGTGGCTGCCCGTGTAGAAGAACAGCACCGGGACGCCCGCAGCGTAGAACCGGCTGTGATCGGAGGGGCCATACGGCGAGCCGTTGACGTCGCGCGGGACGCCCTCGAGCTGGGCCGAGTCGGTCGCGACCGCGCGGATCCTGCTTCCGCTGTCGGCGCCGCCGATGTTCAGATTCCGTCCCTGTAGTCGGCCGACCATGTCGAAATTCACCATCGCGACGGTTCGATCGAGCGGAACGACGGGCCGGTTCACGTAGTGGCGCGAGCCGATCAGCCCGAGCTCCTCGGCGCCGAACAGCGCGAAGACCAGCGTGCGGCCGGCGCCTCCGGCGGCCGCGAACGAGCGCGCGAGACCGAGCACGACGGCGGTCCCGGAGGCGTTGTCGTCGGCGCCCGGATAGACGACACCGTCGGAGCGTCCGAGGTGATCGTAGTGCGCGCCGACGACGACCGCCTCGGCGGCCAGCGCCAGATCGGTGCCGGGCAGGACTCCGATCACGTTTGCGCCGCGGACGTCGTCGCTCACCTTCTCGACGCGCAGGTGCACACGCGTTCCCGCCTCGAACGGCGCGGGGCCGCGCGCCGCGGCCAGGGCGCTCGCCGCGTCGGCGGTGGTTTTCCCCGCGGGCGCCAGGATCGCGTCCGCCGCCTCACGCGTGACGGCGCCCGAGACCAGCGCGACCTCCACGGACGTCTTGTCCGGTGACGGCAGCTCGCCCCCCGCGATCAAGAGCGCGACGGCGCCTCGCCGCTTCGCGGCGATCAGCTTGTCGAGGCGAGTCACGCGCGCGCCGGCCAGGTGAGTCGGCGCACCGTCCAGGGCGAGCGCGATCTTTCCGCGAGCGTCGATTCCGGCGTAGTCGTCGTAACCGGAGCCGGCGATGTCGGCGCCGTAGCCCACGAAGACGACTTCGCCGGTGACTTCGCCGGCCCGTGAGCCGCCGTGGGCGATCCATTCTCGCCCGGCGTCGAGCCGTCGCAGAGTCGGGCCGAGCAGATCCAGGCTGCTGGCCGGGCCCGGGCGCGACGAGGATTCGAGGACGAACGACTGCAAGAATGAGCCCTGGTCACCACCCGGACGAAGACCGGCCGCGGCCAACCAGTCGGCGATCTGCCGCGCGGCGTGGTCGCCGCCCGGCGTGCCCGACCGGCGGCCCTCCATCTCCGGCGTGGTCAGGGCCTTCACGCTCTCGGCGAGGGCTGCGGGCTGGGGCGGCACGATCGCCGACCGGGCGTACGCGCCCGCCGCTACGACGATCAGGGAGCCCGCGAGGAGAAATGTGACGAAACGGCCGATCACACGGGCATTTTACTCCACCTCGACTGTCCCGGCCGAGGCGCCCCTGGAACCTGGCGTGTTAGCTGGACTTGACGGTGGCGACCTGGCCGCCGGTCAGGCGCACGAGGTCGTCCGGTGTCAGTTTGAAGACGGAATTGGGATGGCCGGCTGCGGCCCAGATCTCCGGCCAGCGCAGGAGATCCTCGTCGATCAAAATCACCAGCGGCTCGGCGTGGGCTACGGGTGCGACGCCGCCGATGGCGAACCCCGTCCGCTGCCGCACGAATTCCGCGTCGGCCCTGCCCACCGGCTCGGCGATGAGCGCCGCCACCTTGCGCTCGTCCACGCGGTTGGCGCCGCTCGTGATGACGAGCACGGCTCGCTGGCTCTGCTGCCCGCGAAACACGAGCGACTTCGCGATCTGGTCGACCTTGCAGCCGACCGCGCTCGCCGCCTCGGCCGACGTGCGCGCCGACTGCTCGAGCGCGACCACCGTGTGGCCGCCGCCCGCGGCGGCGAGCGCCTCCTGGACGCGGCGGACGCTCGGGCCGAAGTCCGTCACGAGCCGAGCTGCCGCACGGCGCGCGCGACGTCGGCCGAATCGGGCCGTACCTGGATGCTGTCGGCGAGCTGCAGCCAGCGGACGACGCCGCGCCGGTCGAGGACGACCGTCGTCGGCCGCGCCACGTCCTGACCCTTGTGGCCGCCGTGCGCGTGCAGGAGGCCGTAGCGCCGTGTCACCTCGAGGTCGCGATCGGTCAAGAATCGATACCGCGCGCGAAGCTTCTGGGCCAGCTCCTGGCTCTTCTCGTTCGGGTCGGGGCTGATTGCCAGGATCTGCACGCCTTCGTCGCCAAGCTCGGTCAGGACCGCTCCAAGTCCTTGGAGCTCCGATACGCAGAAGGGTCACCAGTAGCCGCGATAGAAGACCAGCACGACGGGCGTGCGCTCGCGAAAGGAGGCCAGATTCACCGGTGCTCCCGTCGCGTCCGGCAAGGTGAAGTCGGGCGCGGGCTCGCCGACGCGGAGCACGATCGGCGCCGGCGGGATCCTGGCGAGGACGAAGTTGAAGTACCCGCCGAGGATCAAGAGGACGACCGACAGCCCGAGCGCGACGAAGTTCGGCCAGCGCGCGGCGCGCCACGTCGCCGCGGCCGCGATCACGGCCGCGACGGCGAACGCCAGCAGGTAGAGCTCGGGGTGATTGCGCACCACGGTCACGCGCAGGAGCGCGACATACACGGCAATGGCGCCGAGTGCCAGGACCACGCTCACCAGCGCGGGCCAGTAGCGGATCATCGCGCGAGCACGACCCGGTCGAATGTCTCCGCGTAGGCGAAGCCCTTCGGCTTGCCGAGCTCGGCGGCGCGCTCCCGAATGCGCTTCTCCACGCCCGCGAAGTCGCCGAACTGACTCGCGTGGCAGGCCAGCGCCTTGATCTTGAGATCCATCACGTCGGTGATGTCGACGACGAGCTGCGGGTTCTCCCACTGCATCAGATGGATTTCGAGCGCCTTGTGAGGCTCGAACTCCGGCATCAGCTCGGGGAACGACAGGTGGTCGCGGGCCAGCGGATAGACGCAGTCGAGGGTGACGCCGGCGACGGTGCGGTGGTCGCGGTGCGAGCCGCCGAGGTTGTAGGTGCGATGGGGATTCATCGTGATGACGAGATCGGGCCGCCAGCGCCTGATCTCGCGGGTGACGTCGCGCCGGAGATCCCGGGTGTCCTCGACCTCGCAGTCCGGGTAGCCGAGGAAGGCGACGTGGGCGACGCCGAGCGTGCGCGCGGCGTTGCGCTGCTCCTCCTCGCGGATGCGGGCCAGGCGCTCCGAGGTCATCGTACGGTCGCCCGAGCCCTTGTTGCCGTTGGTCGCGATGACGTAGGTGACCTCACATCCGCTTCGGACGAGCTTCGCGACGGTCCCGCCGGCCCCGAACTCGGAGTCGTCGGGGTGCGCCGTCACCACCAGCACGCGCTCGATCTTCTCGGCCACTGTTTCTCCGTTGTAGCGGGGGCCTCGAGGCCGGCTTGGACCGAGGGTGGCCTGAGACAGATGCTTGCCGGCTCCGTACGCCCGTTCAACCGTCTACGACATTCGCTTCGACGCTTCGCGCACCCGCTCAACCGACTACTACGTCCGCTGCCGCCTTGTTAGATGTTCGCTCGCACGTCCGCGCAACCGTGCGGCTACGTCGGCCGTGAGTCGACGTTCGCTGCGTCGTTAGATGCTCGGACTCAGGATACCGATTCCAGGCGGTGGGGGAACAGCTATAATCACGCGATGCCGATCGCCGCCTCGCGGCGGGTGGGCGTCGCCGGCCTGCTCGGTTTGCTCGCCGGCGCGCTCGTCCTGATGCTGACGCCCGGGAATCCTGGGGCTCTCAGACTCGCCGGCATCGGTCTCTCCTGGTGGTACGCCGCGGTCGTCGCCCCATTCGCCGCCGTCCTCCTCGTGGTCGTGGCCCAGCGCGCCGCGCCCGGGCCCGCATCGCGCCGCTCGATGGCGCTGGCCGTGGCGGCGTGGACGTCGCCGGTGCTGCTCGGTCTGGTCGCCGCCCGCGGATTCGCCGGCGGATCGGACGCCCCGGCGCTCGCCCTCGCGGCGCTCGTGGCGCCGCTGGTGGCGTTTCTCGTCCCGGCGTCGAGCGGCGAGCGCCGGCCGGACGTGGTCACGGCGGTGACGATCAGCGCGGCAGCGGGCTGCATCGTCTGGGCGAATCTGCTCCTGGTCGCGGACGTCGCCGGTCTCCTCGGCCTGCCCCGCTGGGCGGCGACCGCCCTGGCGACTTTGATCGCGCTCGTGGCCCTCGAGCTCGCGCGCGCGACCGACGGTGCGCGCGGCGCGCCCGGGCGCGAGCGCGGCGCGGGTACCGCATCGCGGCTCTATCGTGCTGCGCTGCGCGGCGGCGGGCTCACGTTGCTCTACGCGAGCGCAACGGGCTTCGTCGCGCTCGTCGTGGTCATCGCGCTGACGCTCGTGACCTCGCCGTGGGGCGCGTGGCGCGCCCTCGCGTCGCGGCCCGCGCTCACGTTCAGCGAGCTGAGCCCCTGGGTGACCGAGGGCCGGACGTTGACCCGAGCGACCGAGCTGGATTTCACCGAGGCCCACCGGGTCACCGCGCTGAGTCCCGCGACGTACCGCGTGCTCGAGCCCGGCCGCTTCCGCGAGTGGCAGCTGCGCGCAGGCGAGTCCATCGCGCTTCGGGCCGGCGATCGCCTGGTCGTCGACGCCGGTGCTCGCCTGCGCTTCGAGGCCGGCAAGCGCATTCCGGGATCGCCGGCCTCGGGCGTGGCGTGGGCCGATCCGCCTGAGCGCGCCGGCGTCCCCGCGGCAGCCGAAGTGCTTGGCGTCATGGTCACGCTCGTCGGCGGCGCGCTCGCGTTCGTGGGATCGCGGCCGGCCCCTGGCGCCCGCACGGTGCACGTAGGCTCGGTGCTGTTGCTCGCACTCGTTCTCGCGTCACTCTCCCTGGGCGTATTCGGCGCCTTCGCCGCGCCCGGGCTCTCGATCGGCGTGTCGGCGCTCGCCGCGGTCTTCGACCTGCCGGCCGCGATCGTTCCGGGGCCGCGGGGCCGCGCGCTCGGGGGACTGGGGGTGCTGGTGCTGCTGGTTCTCTTCGCCGCGACGGCGCTCGCGCTACGCGACGTTCTGCGTCGCGCCATGCGCGAGCCCGACCGGGATGCGTCGGCGCCCGAGCGAGCCCGGCCGATCATGCGCGTCTTCCTGATCGCCGCCTGGATCGCCAGCCTGTGGGGCGGCGAGGCCTCGCGCGCGCTCCTGACCGGCCTGGGGCTCGCCGCATCGGCCACGCTGGCATCGCGTCTCGTAGACGAGCAGCCGGGAGCCCGGCTTGTCGCCCCGCTGGTCGGCGTGATCACGTTCGCGGCCGTGTCGATCCTCGGCGCGCGCCTGCCGGCATGGGCATCGGCCGTCGGCGCCTACCCCGTGCTGGCGGCGCTTCCCCTCGCATGGGCCGCGCTCTTGGCGTGGAATGTCGTAGCCCCGAGGCGAGCGGTATAACGGCTGTGTGAGCCGCAGGGAGTCGCGGAGCTGGGGCCCCGCCGCCCGAGGCGAGCCATAGGACAATCCTCTGAGCCGCAGGGCGCCGGCTGGGGCCGCGACCGCCCGAGGCGAACGCTGTATATATAATGAGTCGCCATGGCTAGTGATCGCATCGTCGTCAGAGGCGCCCGCGAGCACAATCTCAAGAACATCGATCTCGAGATCCCGCGCGATCAGCTCGTCGTGATCACCGGGCTCTCGGGCTCCGGCAAATCCTCCCTGGCTTTCGACACGATCTACGCCGAAGGTCAGCGCCGCTACGTGGAATCGCTGTCGGCCTACGCGCGGCAGTTCCTCGAGCAGATGGAAAAGCCGGAGGTCGACTCGATCGAGGGCCTGTCGCCGGCGATCTCGATCGAGCAAAAGACCACCTCGAAGAATCCGCGCTCGACGGTCGGCACCGTCACCGAGATCTACGACTACCTGCGCGTGCTCTTCGCGCGAGTCGGTGTGCCGCACTGTCCGAAGTGCGGCCGGATCATCTCGGCGCAGACGGTGCAGCAGATGGTCGATCGCGTGCTGGCGCAGGCGCCGGGCACCCGGCTGCTCGTGCTGGCCCCGGTCGTCCGCGGCCGCAAGGGCGAGTACAAGAAGCTCTTCTTCGATCTACAGCGCCAGGGCTACTCGCGGGTTCGCGTCAACGGCGTCGTGCGGGAGCTCACCGAAGACATCGAGCTCGACAAGAAGCGCAAGCACACGATCGATGTCGTCGTGGACCGGCTCGTCGTGCGTGACAACATCGGCTCGCGCCTCGCCGATTCGCTCGAGACCGCGCTGCGCCTCGCCGACGGGATCGTCACCGTCGAGTTCGCAGACGGTGGTGACGCCAAGAACGCGGGAGCGGAGCCGGCTCGCGCCCACAGCAGGCCACCCTCGGTCAGAGCCGGTCTCAAGGACCCCGCTACGACAACCTTTTCCGAGAAGCTGGCGTGCGCCGAGTGCGGCATCTCGTTCCCCGAGGTGTCGCCGCGCATGTTCTCGTTCAACAATCCGTATGGCGCCTGCCCGGAATGCGGCGGAATCGGCTCGCGCGACGAGATCGACCCGGACCGGCTCGTGCCGAACCCGGCACGCTCGCTCAAGGACGGCGCGCTCGCGCCGTGGGCCGGCCGCGAGACGACGTACTTCCGGCAGACGCTCGCGGTGCTCGCCAAGCGCCACAAGTTCTCGCTGGAGACGCCCTGGGCGGAGCTGCGCAAGCCCGTGCGCGACGTCATCTTGCACGGCGAGCGCGACGGCGGGTTCGAGGGCGTGATCAAGACGCTCGAGCGGCGCTACCGCGAGACCTCTTCGGAAGAGGCGCGCGCCGAGGTCGCCGCCTTCATGACCGAGCGCCCGTGCCCGGCCTGCGGCGGCTCGCGGCTGCGGCCCGAATCGCTCGGCGTCAAGATCGCCGGACGCTCGATTGCCGAGGTGGTGCGGCAGACCATCAAGGAGGCCGGAGCTTTCTTCGACGGGCTCACCTTGACGGAGCGCGAGGCGGCGATCGCCCGCCGCGTGCTCAAGGAGATCCGCGAGCGACTCGGCTTTCTGATGAACGTCGGGCTCGACTACCTGACGCTCGATCGTCCCGCCGGGACGCTGTCGGGGGGAGAAGGACAACGAATTCGTCTGGCGACTCAGATAGGATCAAGTCTCGTCGGGGTCCTCTATATCCTGGACGAGCCGTCGATCGGCTTGCACCAGCGCGATAATCGACGACTGCTCGATACCTTGAAGCGGCTGCGCGACATCGGCAACACGGTGCTGGTCGTCGAGCACGACGAGGAGACGATCCGCTCGGCCGATTACGTCGTCGACCTCGGCCCAGGCGCCGGCGAGCTCGGCGGGCACGTCGTCGCGCTCGGCACGCCCGACGAGATCATCGCCAACCCGGACTCGCTCACCGGGCGTTATCTCGGCGGGACGCTCGCGATCCCGGTGCCGACGACGCGCCGCAACGGCAGCGGACACTTCATCACGATCCACAACCCGCGCGAGCACAATCTCAAGGGCATGGCGGTGAAGATCCCGCTCGGCACCTTCACGTGCGTGACCGGTGTGTCGGGGTCGGGCAAGTCGACCCTCGTCAACGACATCCTCTACCGGGCGCTCGCCTCGATGCTGCATCGGGCGCAGGATCGCCCCGGCGCCCACGACCGCATCGAGGGCGCGCAGCGCGTCGACAAGGTCGTGGACATCGATCAGTCGCCGATCGGGCGCACCCCGCGCTCCAACCCCGCGACCTACACTGGCGTGTTCACGTTCATCCGGACGCTCTTCGCCCGCACGCCGGAGGCACGGATGCGCGGCTACCAGCCCGGTCGCTTCTCGTTCAACGTCAAGGGCGGGCGCTGCGAGGCCTGTCAGGGCGATGGGCTGGTCAAGATCGAGATGCACTTCTTGCCGGACGTCTACGTGACGTGCGACGTGTGCAAGGGCCGCCGCTACAACCGCGAGACGCTCGACATCCACTACAAGAGCAAGAGCATTGCCGCGGTCCTCGACATGACGGTGCGCGAGGCGCTCGAGTTCTTCGACGCCGTGCCGGTGATCAAGTCGAAGCTCGCGACCCTCGACGACGTCGGCCTCGACTACATTCGCCTCGGCCAGTCGGCCACGACCTTGTCGGGCGGCGAGGCGCAGCGGGTAAAGCTGGCGACCGAGCTCTCGCGCCGCGCGACCGGACGGACGCTCTACATCCTGGACGAGCCCACGACCGGCCTGCACTTCGCCGACATCCAGCGGCTGCTCGACGTGCTCAACAAGCTCGTCGACCAGGGCAACACGGTGGTGATCATCGAGCACAACCTCGACGTCGTGAAGACCGCCGACTGGGTGATCGATCTCGGGCCCGAGGGCGGAGAAGAAGGCGGCCGCGTCGTCGCCACGGGGACGCCCGAGGAGCTCGCGCGCCGTGCCGAACGCTCGTACACCGGACAGTTCTTGAGACCGCTGCTCACGGGATCCTGATCCATGCGGCGGACCAAGATCGTCTGCACGATCGGTCCGGCGAGCAGCAGCACCGAGGAGCTCGATCGCCTGGTGGCGGCTGGGCTCGACGTGGCGCGGCTCAACTTCTCGCACGGCACCCACGACGAGCACGCCGAGGTCATCCGTCGCATCCGCGATGGGGAGCCGCGCTGGGGCCGGCCGGTCGCGATCCTCCAAGATCTGCAGGGCCCCAAGATCCGGCTCGGGACGTTTGGTCCGGGCGGCGGCGCGCGCGTCGACCTCGAGCCGGGGCGGCCGTTCACGCTGTGCGCCCGTGAAGTCGTCGGCACCGTGGAGCGCGCCTCCATCACGCATCCGGAGTATCTGCGCGACCTGCAGGCCGGCGACGAGATCTGGATGGACGACGGGATGATCCAGCTCAAGGTCGAGGCGACCTCGGCGGACGAGGTGTGCTGTCGCGTCGTCGTCGGCGGCCGGATCAGCGATCACAAGGGGCTCGCGCTGCCGCGCGTGAGCCTGCCGGTGTCGTGCCTCACGCCGAAAGATCGCGAGGACCTCCGCTTCGGGCTCCGCCACGGGATCGACTACATCGCGGTCTCGTTCGTGCGCTCGGCCGCCGACATCGAAGAGGTGCGCGCATTCCTGAAAATGGAAGCCGCCGACCTGCCGATCGTCGCCAAGCTCGAGCGCCACGAGATCGTCGCCAACCTGCCGGGAATCCTCAGCAAAGTCGACGCGGTCATGGTCGCCCGGGGCGACCTCGGCGTCGACGTCCCGCTCGAGGACGTGCCCCACATCCAGAAGGAGATCATCCGCCAGGCCCGCGGCGCGAAGATCCCGGTGATCGTCGCGACCCAGATGCTGGAATCGATGGTCACGCATCTGAGGCCCACGCGCGCGGAGGTCACCGACGTCTCCACGGCGATCTTCGACGGCGCCGACGCCGTCATGCTGTCGGCGGAGACCGCGACGGGCCGCTATCCCCACGACGCCGTCGCGGTGATGGCGCGCATCGCCGAGCGCGCGGATGGCGCCGTGCTGTCGGTCGAGCGCGAGCGGCGCCGGCGTCCTGGCCCCACGTTCCAGGAGGCGATCTCCGACGCGGCGGCGTCCGCCGCGCACGTGCTCAGCGCGCGCGCGATCGTCGCGTTCACCGAGTCGGGCTTCTCCGCCCGGCTCATCTCCCAGGCCCGGCCGAGCGTGCCGATCATCGCGCTCACCCCGTTTGTCGAAGTGCAGCGGCGGCTGGCGCTGTCGTGGGGCGTCACATCGCGGCTGATCCGCAAGGTCGAGACCACCGACGAGATGGTCGAGGAGGTCGAGGCCAATCTGTTGAGCGACGGCGTCGTCCGTCCCAACGACGTGATCGTGATCATCTCCGGCTCGCCGATGTGGGTCCGCGGCACGACGAATCTGTTGAAGCTGCACCGGGTGGGCGAGCGCCGCACGTGAAGCCCGGGCTCGGGCTGCGATTCTCGCGCCGGCTTCTCGCGGTGCTCGCCGCGCTCCTCGTCCTCTGGGCCGTCGCGGGCGTCGTGGTGGCGGGCTACGTCGTGGCGCGCTACGACAGGGCCGTCACGGCCAGCCTCGCGTCCGTCCACGACCTCGTCGCGGTGGCGCTCGAGGACGTGCGGCGCGAGGCGTGGCTGCTCGCGCACGATCCGGCCATCTCCGAGGGGCTGGCGCACAGCGACTGGGCCACGCTCGTGCGCGGCGCGCTGCCGAAGGTCCTGGCGCTGCAGCAGGACCGCCTCGCGGATCTCCTGCTGATCATGGACGCGAACGGCGTGCCGCTCATGCAGATGCCGCCCGCCGGTCCGACGATCGCGCCGGCCGTTGTGCGGCCGGCGGAGCCGACCACGCAGCTGGCGGTCGTCGGTGAGCGTCCGTACGTGCTCGGGATCGTGCCCACCCGGGTCGGCATGGTGATCGTCGGCCGAAGCTTCGACGCGCTCGCGGGCGCGATCGCCGGCTTGCCGGCTCGCTCGGCTCTCGTCGCCATCGCCAACGACCGCGCGCTCGGCGCCCCGCCGCCCGATGCCCCCACCGCGGGCTGGAACGACGTGCTACGCACCGGACAGATCGCCATCGGCGGCGAGACGTGGCTCGCGCGACCACTCGGCGAGACCGGACAGAGCTTCTGGACCTTGCTGCCGGCGCGCGAGCACCAGGGGCCGGCGCGCCGTCTCTGGCTCTGGTGGGCGATTTCGCTGGTCGCCGCTCTGGCCGGGGCCGTGGGAATCGCGGCGGTGTCGGCGTCGGAGCGCGGCGAAGGCGCGTCGAGGCGTCGGCGGGCCGGCGCGCGAGCTCCCGTGAAGCCCGCGCCTGCGGCCAAGGCGCCCGAGCCCTCGGAGCCGGCCGACAAGCGGCGCAGCCGCGAGCTCGAGGTGCTGCACGCGGTCGTCGTGTCGACCGGCAGCGGCGACGACCTCGTGCAGACCGCCGAGCGCACGCTGGAGGTCGTGTGCAACGTCGCGGGGATCAACTTTGGCGGCGTCTTCCGCTACGACCGCGCCACGCAGACGCTCGGCCTGATCGCCCACCGCGGTCTCGAGCCCGACACCGTCGAGCGTCTGCGCCTCCGCTCCCTCGACCAGAGTCACGTCGGTGAGGTGATTCGTGCCGGGCACGCGATCATCACCGACCTGACCCAGTCGCGCGTGCTCACGCCCGAAGTTGTCGAGCGGGTGAGGGCGGGAGGCTACCGGACTCAGCTCGCCCTGCCGATCCCGGTGAACGGCGAGACGTGGGGCGTCATGGCGCTCATCACGAAGGAGCCGCGCACCTTCGACCCCGACGAGCTCACGTTGCTCGAGGCCGTCGCGCACCAGGTGGGCCAGGTGGTGGCGCGTGCCGCGCTCCTGGCCGAGAGCCGCGAGAAGAGCCGGCGGCTCGAGACACTCGGGCGGCTGGCCCAGACCCTCACGGCGTCACTGTCGCCGGACGAAGTGTTTCGCCGCGTCGTCGACGCGGCGGTGGAGCTCTTCGGATCGGGCGCCGCCCAGCTCTGGCTCGTGGACAGGGCGGGGCAGAGCGTGGCGCTTCACGCCGCCGCGGGCCTCGAGGCGCCGGCCGACGGCTTCGAGCGAGTGCCCGTCGGCGAGGGCCTGATCGGCACCGTCGTGGCGAGCGGCGAGCCGCTGGCGACGGCGGACGCGCCCAATGATCCGCGGACCCGGAACGTCGAGCAGACGCGGGCCCTCGGCGTGATCGGCGTCGGCATCGTCCCGCTCATGATCGACCAAAAGGTTCTCGGCGCCCTCACGATCGGTGTGCGAGAGCGGCGGCAACCGACGTCCGAGGAGATGCAGCTCCTCGGCTCGCTGGCCTCGCACGCCGCGAACGCGATCAACAACGCTCAGCTCTATCGCGAGGCGACCCGGCAGGCTCAGCGGATGAGCGCCCTGGCCGATCTCGGCCGGCTCCTGTCCGAGACGCTCGACATGGACTTGGTCGCGCAGCGCGTGTCCGACAGCGTCCGCCATCTGCTCGGCGTGCACTCCTCGAGCCTCTACCGGATCGACCCCGAATCCGGAGCGCTCACCGCGTTCGCGGTGAGCGGTTGGCAGGGCGTGGTGATCGGGCGCGACACCGTGTTCCCGCGAGGCCACGCCGTCGTCGGCGTCGCCGTTCGCCAGCGCGCTCCCGTCGCGACGCCGGATCTCTTGAGCGATCCGCGCTTCGTCTTCACCGAGGAGGCACGGGCCGGCATCGAGCGTATCGGCAACCGGTCCGTGCTCGCGGTGCCGCTGCGCGTGGGCGAGCGGGTCATCGGTGCGCTCGGTGTCGGCGACTGGGTCGGCCGCCAGTTCGACTCCGATGAGATTCGTCTGGCCGAGGCCTTCGCCGACCAGGCAGCCCTCGCGCTCGAGAACGCGCGGCTCTACACAGAGGCGACGCGCCGGCGCCTCGAGGCCGAGGAGCTGGCGCGGCTGGCGCGGACGTTGACCGAGAGCCTGGATCCGCGCGACGTCGGGCAGCGCATCGTCGACAGCGTGCTCGCGCTGTTCCAGGTCCGGTCATCGGTGCTGCGGCTCCTGCGGCCGGACGGGTCGCTGTCCATGCTCGCCGGCGGGGGACGCGTGCGCGAGCTCTCGCAGCTCGTCCCGATGATCCCGGCCGGCGTTGGGCCATCGGGGATCGCGGTCATCGAGGGACGCGCCGTGGCGTCGTCCGATGTCTTCAACGATGCGGCGATCGTCCTGAGCGACGACGTGCGCAGGTCGATGCGGCATACCGGCGCCGCTGCCGTACTCGCGGTACCGCTCCGCGCGAAGGGGCGAACCATCGGCACCCTGGCGCTCGGCGATGACCCGGGGCGCGTGTTCTCGGGCGCCGAGGCGACCTTGCTCCAGGCGTTCGGCGATCAGGCGGCGCTCGCGCTCGAGAACGCGCAGCTCTACGAGCAGAACCGGCGTCAGGTCGACGAGCTATCCGTGCTCCTGGAGCTGTCGCGGGCGGTCACCGGCCAGCTCGATCGCGCGGCGCTGCTGCGTGCGATCCACTCACAGGTCACTCGCATTCTCGACGCCGCCAACATGGCGATCGTGCTGCGCGACGAAGACCGGGGGGATCTCGAGGTCGTCCTCCGCGTGGTGAACGGCGTCCCCGACATGCGCGCGCCACTCCGCTACCCGGCGCGGACGGTCGGCCTCATGTCCGCCGTGCTCGAGACCGGCGAGGCGATCCGGACGGACGACTACCACGCCGAGTGCGCCCGGCGAGGGGTCACGGCGGTCGACACGTTCCCGGATGCGCAGCACTGGCTCGGCGTTCCGATGACCACCGGCGAGATGGTGATCGGCGTGCTGACCCTGCGCAGTCCGAACCGGCCCTTCAGCGAGGGCGACGAGCGCCTGCTGTCGAGCATCGGTCATCTGGCCGCGCTGGCCCTGCGCAGCGCGCGGCTCTTCGAGGAGCGCACCCGGGCATACGGCGAGCTCGCGTCGGCCCAGGACCAGCTCGTGCGCACCGAGAAGCTCCGCGCGCTTGGCGAGATGGCCTCGGGCGTGGCGCACGACTTCAACAACTTGCTCGCGTCGATCCTCGGTCGCGCGCAGCTCACGCTCCAGCGCTTGCAAGACCCGCAGCTGCGCAAGTGGCTCCAGGTCATCGAGCGCTCCGCGCTCGACGGGGCGCAGACCGTGCGGCGCCTGCAGGAGTTCACGCGCACCCGCCGCGATCAGCCGTTCGTGGCAGTCGACCTCAACGAGGTCGTGAAGGGCGCCCTGGAGATCACCCAGTCGCGGTGGCGCGATGAGACACGCAGCCGCGGCGTGGACGTGGAGGTCCACACGTCGTACGGGACCGTGCCGACCGTGGCCGGCGATCCGGCCGAGCTGCGCGAGGCGATGACCAACCTGATCCTGAACTCGGTCGACGCGATGCCGATGGGCGGCATGCTGACGGTGACCACGGGCGTCGAGAACAACCTGATCGTGGTAACCGTGTCCGATACCGGCGTCGGGATTCCCGAGGCGATCCGCGGCAAGATCTTCGATCCGTTCTTCACGACGAAAGGGCCGCAGGGCACCGGCCTCGGGCTGTCGATGACGTACGGCATCCTCTCGCGCCACGGCGCCCGCATCACCGTCGACAGCCACGAGGGCCGCGGCGCCACGTTCCGCCTGGCGTTCGCGCCGGGCGTGGTCCCCGACGTCGAGGCGAGCCCACCCGCCGAGTCGCCGCCGCTGGGTGTGTCGCTGCGATGCTTGGTGATCGACGACGAGGCGGAGGTGGGCCGGGTGCTCGGCGACGTGCTGCAGACGAGCGGGCACCGCGTGGTCGTGCTGACCGACGGCGCCGAGGCGATCGCGCAGTTCCGCGCCGAGCCCTTCGACCTCGTGTTCACCGATCTCGCGATGCCGCGCGTCTCGGGCTGGCAGGTGGCCCAGGCCGTGAAGGAGCTCGCGCCGGCCGTGCCGGTCGTTCTCGTCACCGGCTTCGGCGTCGAGCTGACGGCCGAGGAGCGCCAGAGCCAGGGCGTGGACATGCTGCTGGTCAAGCCGCTGAAGATCGCCGACGTC
>Ga0126369_10001896_pt1 | contig 14739 bp, 9 predicted proteins | sample PanSoiMetaPlot_1_FD_109646 | JGI IMG/M metagenome (GOLD analysis project Ga0126369, IMG submission 109646) | Tropical forest soil microbial communities from Panama - MetaG Plot_1 | ecosystem: Environmental > Terrestrial > Soil > Tropical forest > Bulk soil | place: Panama | collected 2016-02-17 | reverse complement strand
CTACCATGCCCAGGAAGAGATCCTCGCCAGCCTGGGCGGAGGCGTGGAGCGCCCCCGGCGTCGAAGCGCCGTGGAGATCGCCTTCGATACGCTCTGCTGGCATCGGGCGCACGGGGAACGGCTGCTCGCACGCCACTGGGACTGGTCGCGCAGCGTCACGACCGACCAGGGCTACGCCGCGCTCGGCGAGTTCGGTGAGCAGGGCCTCCGCGTCATCGCCTATTCGCGCGCGGTCCGCTTCGGCACGCTCGGCGCCTGTTTGCAACGATGATTCGGGGGTCCCGTCCAGTGCTCGCGCGCTGACGCGCTCGGGACGTCGCGCCAGGCGAAGCCGCGCGCGACGGACGTCATCTGGCGTCGAGCGCGCGATCCCGGGGGCCAACGTAGTCGGCCGAGGGGCGGATGAGACGGTTGTCGCGGACCTGCTCGAGGACGTGGGCGGTCCACCCGATGGCGCGAGCGATCGAGAAGGTCGGGGTGAAGAGCTCGCGCGGGATGCCGGCACGCTCGAGCACGACGGCGGCGTAGAACTCGACGTTGGTGTAGAGCGCGCGCCCAGGCTTGGCGGCGCGGAGCTGGGCGAGCGCCTCGCGCTCGACGGCGCGTGCGAGAGTGACGCGCTCCCCGCCCAGCTCGCCGGCCGTGTCACGCAGGCAGCGCGCGCGGGGATCCTCCGCGCGGTACACCCGGTGCCCGAAGCCCATGACGCGGCGACCCCGGGCGATCGCGTCCGCGACGTACGTGGCCGCACGCTCGGGCGTGCCGATCTCGTCCAGCATGTCGAGGACGAGCGAGGGGGCACCGCCGTGTAGCGGGCCGGACATGGCGCCCGCGGCGCCGGCGACCGCCGCCACGACGTCGGCGCCGGTCGAGGCGATCACCCGTGCCGTGAAGGTGGAGGCGTTCATGCCGTGCTCCGCCGTGAGGATGAGATAGCGCTCGAGGGCGAGGACGCGATCGGCCGACGGCCGCGCGCCCTCCAGCATCCAGAGGTAGTTGGCGGCGTGGCCGAGGGAGGGATCGGGATCCACGGGAGCCTCGCTGGCGCGGAGCCGCCAGAGCGCCGCCACCAGCGTCGGGAGGACGGTGGCGATGCGGAGCAGCTCGTCGGCCGCCTCGTCCGGGTTCCGCTCGTGCCAGGCGCGGATTCCCCAGGCCGCACCCGTGGCGGAGATGGTCGCCTGGAGCATCGACATGACCGTCCCGCCGCGGCGCACGAGGCGGCGGAGGAGGTCGCGGTCGAGCGGTAGATCTCGCCGCCCGGTTGTCGCCCGCGCAAAGCCGTCGTCGCCCGGCAGCTCGCCGCGGAAGAGCAGGTGCCACACCTCCTCGAACGACCGGCCGAGTGCGAGCTCGACGGCGTCGTAGCCGCGGTAGACGAGCCGCCCGGCCTGCCCGTCGATGAACGAGAGCGTCGTCTCGGCGACGGTCACGTTCTCGAGGCCCCGCGCGGTGCCCGGCGCCCAGGGATCGACGTGCCGAATGCGCGCGGCATTGACCAGCTGGCGGAGGGAGACGATGCCCACCAGGCGCGCCCCGTCGACGATCGGGATGTGGCGGAAGTTCCGCTTCAGCATCTCCTCGAGGGCATGGGTGATGCCGTCGCTGGGCGCGAGGGTGAGGGGTGACGGCGTCATCCACGCTTCGGCACGGGTGGCGTGGGGATGCGCCCCAGCCGCGAGCCCGGCCAGCGCGTCGCGCTCGGTGACGATGCCGACCACCCTGCTCTCCTCGACGATCACCGTCGAGCCGATCCCGCGTTGCCGCATGGCCGCGGCGACCTCGGCGAGCGCGGCCGACGGAGCCGCCGTCAACGGCTCCCGCGTCATCACCTCGCTCAGCCGAAGCTCGCTCATGTGCCGCTCCCGGCCTTATGCCCCACCCTGGGCTCAGGCAAGGGAGAGCGCCACCTGCCGGGTCGCCCGTTGCCACGGCCGTGGACGAAACCACCCCGTGCATCGCCCGTTGCCGGCAGGAATCGAGCTTGGTAGGAGTCGCGTCGCGTGTACTTCGTGACGACCAAACGGGCTGGGTACGCCCTCTTCTGCATGACGCCGAGCGAGCGTGCCGCGATCGCGCTCACCGAGGACCAGAAGCGCGTCCACGTCCTCGAACGGACCGCAGATTCGTGGACGGTCCGTCACGACTGGCCCGTCGAAGAGCATTCGCACACCGAGCTCATGACCCGCCTCGCCACCTGCGAGGAACCGGCGAGCGTGGCCGAGCTGGTGCGCCGCGCCCTCGGCACCTGAGCATGCCCGGCGCCCTCGACGGCGTACGGGTCCTCGAGGTGGGTGACCTGGTGAGCGCCGCATACGCCACCAAGCTGCTGGCCGACCTGGGTGCCGACGTCGTCAAGATCGAGTCGCACCGGGGCGACCTGGCGCGCGGCCGGGGTCCCTTCCCCGGCAACATCCCCCACCACGAAACGAGCGGGCTCTTCCTCTACCTCAACGCGAACAAGCGCGGCGTCACCCTCGACCTGACCCAGCCGCGTGGCCAGGCGGCGCTCGCGGGGCTCGCTGCCGGCGCCGACCTCCTCGTGCACAACGTCCATCCGACGCTGATGGCCGCGCACGGGCTCGACTACGACCGCCTGTCGGCTGCCAACCCGCGGCTCGTGATGACGTCGATCGCCCCCTTCGGCCTCTCGGGGCCGCACGCGACCTACCGCGGCCCCGAGGTGGTCACCTGGAGCGCCGGCGGCGTCGCCGCCCTGAACGGACAGACCGGGGAACCCGACCTGCCGCCGCTCAAGGCCTTCGGGGATCAGTCGGGGTTCCAGGCGGCGCTCAACGCGGCCGTCGGGTCGCTGGGAGCGCTCTTCGCCCGCCTCGCGAGCGGCCGCGGTGAGCACGTCGAGGTGTCTGCCCAGGAGTCGGTGGCGGCGATCCTCGAGCTGACGTTCGAGTTCTGGCCCTACACGGGGCTCGTCGCCTCGCGACTCGGCCGCAAGCCGATCCAGCCACTCTGCTTCGTCGAGTGCCGCGACGGGTGGATCTTCATCTGCGCGGTCGAGGAGCACCAGTGGCAGAAGTTCGTGGACCTCATGGGCAACCCCGAGTGGGCAGGTCTCGAGGTGTTCGAGAACCGCCTCGCACGCGGCGCCAACTTCGACGCACTCGAGCCGTTCCTCCAGGAGTGGTGCCGCGACCGCTCGGTGCAGGAGCTCTACGAGGAGGGCCAGCGCCGACGCATCCCCTTCGCCCCCGTGTCGACCATGGGCGATCTGATCGCCTCGCCGCATCTTCGCGTGCGCGGCTTCTTCGCCACGCTGGCACACCCCGTCGCCGGGCCCGTCACCATGCCCGGCGCGCCGTATCATCTCTCGGCGACGCCCTGGCAGCTCCGGACGCCCGCTCCCACCCTCGGCCAGCACACCACCGAGGTCCTCACCGAGGCCGGCATCGAGCCCGCCGCAGGAGCCGCCTAGATGACTCGGCGCGCGCCGCTCGAGGGGATCCGGGTCGCGGACTTCACGTGGGTGTGGGCCGGTCCGTTCTGCACGCTCCAGCTCGCCCACCTGGGCGCCGAGGTGATCCGCGTCGAGACCGCGACGCGACTCTGCGTGACGCGGCTCCTCCCCCCGTACCCCGACATGCAGGCGGGAACGAATCGCAGTGGCTATTTCAACCAGTACAACCAGGGCAAGAAGAGCATCACGCTCGACCTGAAGCGACCCGAGGCGGTGGAGGTGGCGCGTCGGCTCTGTGCGGCGAGTGACGTGGTGGCGGAGAACTTCGCCGCCGGCGTCATGGATCGGGCCGGGCTCGGGTACGAGACGCTCCGTCAGCTGAGGCCCAACCTGATCATGATCGCGCTCTCCGGGTACGGCGCGACCGGCCCGGACAGCGACAAGGTCTCCTACGGACCGGCGCAGGTGCCACTCTCCGGCATGTCCTCGGTCACCGGCTACCGCGGCTTTCCGCCCATGCACGTCGGCATCTCCTACGGCGATCCGACCGGGGGCCTGCACGGGGCCGTCGCCGTGCTGGCCGCGCTTCTCCACCGCGCGCGGACCGGGAAGGGGCAGTACATCGACCTCTCGCAATGGGAGACGTCGATCGCCGTGCTTCCCGACGCCCTCATCGAGCACACCATGAACGGCACCGTGCCGCTGCGCGATGGGAACCGCGACCGGCACTACGCCCCGCACGGCATCTTCCGCGCCGCCGGCCACGATCGATGGATCGCCGTCGCCGTCGAGGACGACGCCGCCTGGGGTCGTCTTGCCGCGCTCCTCGGGCGTCCGGAGCTGGGCACCGATCCGCGGTACGCGACGCTCACCGCCCGCAAGCAGCACGAGGACGAACTCGAGGCCCTGCTGACGTCCTGGACGAGCGAGCACTCGCCGGAGGAGGCGACCGCCACGCTCCAGGCGGCCGGCATCGCCGCCTTCACCGTGGCCACCAATCGCGACGTCGCCGAGGACCCCCACCTCCGAGAGCGCGGCTTCTTCGTCGAGTTGCCCCATCCCGAGGTGGGCAGCCGGCAGCACATCGGCATCCCCTGGCGCATGTCGGCGAGCGACTGTCGCGTGCGTCACCCTGCCCCCTGCCTGGGCGCCGACACCGACGCCGTCCTGCGCGAGGTCTGCGGCTACACGCCCGCCGAGATCGACGCCCTCCGCGCCGCACAGGCGCTCGCCTAGCCCCGCCCCGCTCGGCCCGACGCGGCCCCGGCGCACTGCGCAGGCAGCAAGGCGCCTGCCATAGGTAGTGCATCAACTAGTTCACTATCATAATGGCGCTTTTTCGTTGACAGGTGGCGGGCTCTTCCCGTAATGCACCCCGTCTGTGACTCGCTGTGCCATTCCTCATGGGAGACTCGCATGCAAATGGTGAGACTTGCCTTCGTCGCCCTGAGCTTCGTGTGCACCACGCTCCTGCCGACCGCGGCGCGTTCGGCGAACAACACGTTCGTCGCCACCCTGGTCGGGAACGAGGAGACGCCCCCCAACGCCAGCACGAGCACCGGGCACGCCACCTTCACGCTGAACGGGGACGACACCCTCACCTACACGGTCACCTCGACCGGGTTCGTCACCAGCTACCGGGTGGCGCACGTGCACACGGGGGGGCTCGGCGTCGCGGGTCCGATCCTCTTCCCCATCAGCTGCACACCCGACGGGACGTCGTGTGCCGGCACCTCGCCGACGCTCAGCGCGGATGACCTGGCCAACCTGCTCGCGGGTCGGCTCTACGTGAACCAGCACACCGCCGCCTTCCCCGGCGGCGAGATCCGCGGTCAGCTGACGCTCGTCACCCCGGCGCCCGGGGAGGAGACGGCGGCCAAGAAGCTCGCCGGAAAGGCCAGCAAGGTCGGCTTCGTCCCCCCTGCGGGCTCCCGTCACGGCGCCGAGATCAGCATCATCGGACGTTTCACGCCCAGCGGATCGTTCAGCCTGGCGAGCTCCACGGCGGTGGTCAGCGACTTCTTGCACGAGGTCGGCGGCGACGAGCTGGTGCGGGACCTGGACGGCAGCGCGGCGCTCCCCATGTCGATGGCGCTCGTCCGCTACGACTCGCGCAAGAACGAAGCCATGTATCGCGGCGCGAGCGACGGCGGTCCCCACTGCACCCTGCAGATCAAGAACAAGGGCCACGGCACCTACGAGTTCACCCTCGCCTGCAAGAATACGGATGGGGCGACCATTCCCACATCACCCCAGCTCTGCTCGGGAGGGTCCCAGTCCTCGACGACGTTCACCACCACCTTCGACCTCGACGGCACCCCGTCGGTGCGCGTGGGGGTGACGCAGCCCTGGCGATGCCTCGGCAGCCACGGCGTGGTGACTCAGCTCAAGTCCACGGACGTCAGCCCCCCGGCGGATTCCGGCGGGTCCGGCTCCGGGGACACGACCAACCGGGTCCCGAAGGCGGACTTCCGCATCGATCCGCGCATCGGCGAGGCGCCGCTCACGGTGAACTTCACCAACCGGTCCTACGACGCCGACGGCGACACCATGACCTCCGCGTGGGACTTCGGCGACGGCAGCACGAGCACCGAGACGAGCCCCGTCCACGTCTTCGTGAGCGAGGGCGCGTACAACGTGACCCTGGTGGTGACCGATTCGAAGGGCGCGGTCTCCGGCCCGAAGACCCAGCTGGTCACGGTGATGCCGGATCCCCCGGCCCCGCCGCCGCCCCCGCACAACAGCGCGCCGCGCGCCGATTTCCGCGCCGACCCGACCAGCGGCACGGCGCCGCTCACGGTGCGCTTCTCCAATACCTCGACGGACGCCGACGGCGACGCCATCAGCTCGAGCTGGGATTTCGGGGACGGGTCCACCAGCGCCGACCGGAGCCCCACGCACCTCTTCACGAGCGCCGGCACGTTCACCGTCACCCTGATGGTAACCGACGCGCGCGGCGCATCCTCGACGCCCCGCGTGCAGAACATGACCGTGCGCGCCGCTGCCAGTGGCGACACCCCGGGCACGCCCGGCACACCGGGAACACCCGGTGGCGGCCCGTCGAGCGGTCCGAACGCGCCGCGCGCCGACTTCCGCGCCGACCCGGCGAGTGGCACCGTACCGCTCACGGTCCAATTCACCAACCGGTCCTCGGATCCCGACGGTGATGTGATCACGTCGCTCTGGGACTTCGGCGACGGGTTCACCAGCAGCGACCCGAGCCCGGTGCACACCTACACGAGCGCCGGCGAGTTCATGGCGACGCTCGTCGTGACCGACGGTCGAGGCCACGCCTCGGCCATGCGGCGCGAGGACATCACGGTCCGTCCGGGCGCAGGCCAGGGACCCGGCATACCGCCCCCACCGACGGGCCGCGACAACGCCCCACGCGCGGATTTCCGCGCCGATCCCGCGAGTGGAACCGCACCGCTCTCGGTCCACTTCACGAACAATTCGTCGGATCTCGACGGGGACGTCCTGGAGTCCAGCTGGGATTTCGGCGACGGGTTCACGAGCAGCGATCCGAGTCCGACGCACGTCTACACGAGCGCGGGCGAGTTCACGGTCACGCTGACCGTGACCGACCCGGCCGGACTCTCGTCGGAGCCGAAGCGCGAGTCGATCACGGTCCGCCCCGGGGCCTCGACGCCCGACGACGGACCGCCCGTGGGCGAGAACCGGCCACCGCGCTCCGACTTCCGCGCCGACCCGATGAGTGGACCTGCCCCGCTGGCGGTGCACTTCAGCAATCGTTCCGCTGACCCGGACGGTGACTTCATGGTCTCGCGCTGGGATTTCGGCGACGGGACGATCAGCAACGAGGCGAGTCCGACCCACACCTACACCTCGCCCGGCGACTACCTCGTGACGCTCGAGGTGAGCGATGGACGGGGCGGCGTCTCGGCACCCAAGCGGGAGCGCATCAGCGTGAGATAAGCCGGGCACGGCCTCCCGCTGGCATCTCGCCGGTCGACGAGACACCCGCTCGGTGCTATCGCACCCGGCAACGTCTCAGCGGCCTGTGAGGTTCGAATGCCCGTCGGGAAGAGGCCGGTTCGGAAGGCAGGGCCGGCACGCGCCCATGGTCTCGGGTGGGTGCCGGACCTGCCTGATCATCGCGACATCCGCTACGGGCTGCTGCGTGCGGTCCCCGAGAAGCTTCCCCCGATGGTCGATCTGAGGCGGACCTGCTCCCCCGTCGAGGATCAGGGCCGGCTCGGCAGCTGCACGGGCAACGCCCTGGTCGGGGCGCTCGAGTTCCTGGAGCGCAAGGACCGCGTTCGGTTCACCGATCTGAGCCGCCTCTTCGTCTACTACAACGAGCGGGTCATCGAGCACACGGTCAAGGAAGATGCCGGCGCCATGCTGCGCGACGGCATCAAGACGCTGGCCAAGCAGGGGGTGTGCTCGGAGCGGACCTGGGCCTACACCATCGCGAAGTTCGCCGTGAAGCCGTCCCCCGCCTGCTACCGCGAGGCGCTCGCGCACCAGATCACCGGCTATGCGCGACTCGAGACGCTCGACGAGATGCGCGCCTGCCTCGCCGAAGGGTTCCCCTTCGTGTTCGGCTTCTCGGTATACGAGAGCTTCGAATCCGAGCGGGTCGCCACGACGGGTGTGGTCCCAATGCCGAAGCGCACCGAACAGGTGCTCGGAGGCCATGCCGTCCTCGCCGTCGGCTACGACCATGCGAAGGAGCGCTTCCTGGTCCGCAATTCCTGGGGGACGAACTGGGGCATGAAGGGCTACTTCACGATGCCCTACACCTATCTCGCCGACCGAGATCTCTCCGACGACTTCTGGACGATCCGCCGCGCCGAGCAGATCTAGGCTGGGACGCCCGTTCGCGGAGCGGGGCCGTGGCTAGCCCCCGCGCCCGCGCCACGGGAGGAGATCGCGCACGCCGCGGCGCGTGGTGGGGCTCAGTACCACGGCACCGATGGCGAGCATCACGTAGAGCGACGCGTGCAGCCAACGCTCCGTGGACGTGGTCAGGAAGAGCTGCGGGATGAAGAGCCCGACCAGCAGGAACGCCTCGAGGTGCGAGAAGCGGAAGTTGGCGATCACGACGAGGGCGAACAGCGACTGCGCCGAGGTGAGGAAGATCTCCTCGCGCTGCCGGAGGTCGAGCAGCATGGGCGCCACGGCACCGCCCGAGAGCGCGAAGGCCGCCGGGAGGGCCCCCACCAGGAGCGTCCACTGGTTCACCGCCGCGGAGATCAGCATCCCGATCGACGCCGCCGCCGAGCCGCGGAGCGCGAAGAGCACGGCCACGATGAACTCGGGGGACTCGGACACGAGCGGGGCAAGCCACTGGACGAGCAGGAACTCCTCGATCCCGAACTGCCGCCCGGTCGCGATCAGGCTCTCGGCGAACGGCTCGGCCGCGGTGAAGATCGCCGCGGCGGCGAGGAGGGCGATTCCCGTGGTGACCGCCCGCCGGCCCACCACCCCCAGGCGGGCGATGAGCGCCGCGGGTCCCTCGAGCTCGGGCTCGACGTGGTGTGCCCCCCCCGCCGCGCGCACGTAGAGGATGAAGACGAGGAAGAGCACGGCGGTGTCCACCAGCGACAGCGTGGCCTTGAGCGGGATGACGAACGAGTAGAGGGTTGCGACCGCGAGCCAGTTGACCTCGATCGCCCCCTCGCGCGGCAGCTCCACGTCGCGCCGGCGGTGTCGGACCCAGAGGGCGAGTACCGCCGTCGCCCATCCCACCCCGATGAGGAGCCGGTTCGCACCGGTCATGTTGGCGGTGGCGAAGGCGGTGTACGCGGGGTCCCGTCCTGCGCGCCAGGCGAAGTAGACGTCGACCGCGTACTCGGGGAGGACGGCGATCAGCGCCAGCGCGGCGAGCGCGAGCGCTTGGGTGATGTCGAGCTGCGCCACCTCCGAGGCCCAGGAGAGCAGGAAGGCGGCACCGAAGATCCCCGCTCCGGACCAGGCCGCGACCTCTAGTGGCCTCGTCACGAGGCCCGCGAAGTGGACCACGAACCAGGCCACCGGCAGCGCCAGCGTGGCCGCGATCCAGACGACGTCGCGCCTCACGCGGAAGCACTCGCCGGGGCGAGGACGACCTCCGTCGCGACCTCGATGCGGGCTGCATCGAGCGTCAGGCGGAAGAGCTTCCCGGCCCGCCAGGACGGGAGCTGATCGGCGAAGTGGGGACTCTCGGGATCGCCCGACTGGCCGGTCGAGAGCGTGATGGAGAGGTGGTCGCGGTCGGCGAGGTCGCACACCATGCGCACCCCCGCTCCCACCACGGCACCGAAAGGCGGCTCGGCCGCGCCGAAGCGCTCCTGGTCGAGCGAGAACGGCCCCCCACCCACCGGGAACGCCGGCAGCGCCCCCGCCGCGAAGCGCGGCGCGAAGGAGAGCGCATGCGCGAAGCGAACGCGGTGCAGGTCGCCCCAACGCCAGGCGGTCGGATCATCGCCCGCGAGGGTCCGCAGGCGCGCCACCGCCCGCGCCACGCAGTCGCGGACGGCCGCACCCTTCGCGTCGGGATCCGGGAACCAGGGCGATCGCGGAGCGCGCAGCACGCGCTCCGCGCCCCAGGTGGCGATCCTCCAGCGGCGCGCCAGCCCTGCGCATCGCTCCTCCGGCAGCAGCGTCGGCACCCACTCCGCGTAGAAGAAGACGTAGTAGAGCGCGGCCCCGGCGCTCTGCACCGCGGCGCGACCATCCCACGCGAGGAGGAGCTCCCGCGCCTGCCGCTCGACCGCATCGTCGGTCTTCCAGTCGGTGACGGCCTCGCGCACGTAGGGAAGATTGCCGCAGGCGGCCAGGTCGAGGTCATCGACCTGCAGGCGCGCGAACGTCTCCACGCTGTGGGCGCTCCCCTCGAGCAACGCATCCCTGATCCGCCGCGCCCGTGCCGGGTGCTCGCCGAAGGGTTGCCCGTCGCCGCCCGCGGCGCGATCGGCGGCTCCCGTGCGCTCGTTGGCCGTCCACACCGCACCCTCCGGCGGATCGACGCGCCAGGGCGCCGCACCGAGGGAGCCGATACCCTGCCACTCGCCCTCACCGCGCCAGCCGAGGGCCGGCAATATGCCGCTCGCGGCGCGGCGGCGTGGCACGGCACCGAGTGCGACGTGGGCGAGCCGGCCGTCGGCGTCGGCGTACACCATGTTCGACGCGAAGGGCGCACCGTCGAAGGCGGTGGCAGCGGCGAGCACGTCGTCGAGCCCCCGGCTCCGGTTGACGGCGAGCCATCCAGCCGCCGAGTGGCCGGGCGCGACCACCGACTTCCAGCGGAGCGCAACGGGAAGGCCTGGTGCGGTCCCCATCACCCCGGCGACGGCGTCGAGTAGCGGCCCGCTGCGCGTGGCGCGGACCACGAGGCGGACGGGCGCATCGCCGCGCACGCCGATCGTCTCCTCGCGTACGGCGAGCGGCTCCCACTCCCCCGCCGCACCGGCATAGCGTCCTGGATCCTCGGGATGGACTCGCTCCACCACCAGGTCGGCGTCGTCGGCCGTCAGGTTGGTGACGCTCCACGCACCGCGCTGATTGCGGCCGACCTGGACCAGCGGCCCGCCGACGTAGGCGGCTCCGGCCACGTCGAGGTCGGGTGCCACCAGGTGAACGAGGTACCAGGGGCTGGGCGCCGTGTGGAGCAGGTGGGGGTCACCGGCAACGAGCGCGCTCCCCGCCGCCGTGCGACGCGGCGCCACTGCCCAGGCGTTGCTCCCGCCCGCGGGCGGCGCGAGGGCCGCCAGCGCCTCGAAGAAGGTCGGCTCGATGTCCCGGTAGGCAGCGAGACGCTCGGCATCGACGGCTCCCGCCGGCAGCGGTACGGGGTACAGCCACCTGCCGCGCTCGAAGCCGAGCTGCCCCAGGGCACGCGCCAGGAAGAGCTTCGGCTCCAGGCTCTCCATCGCCAGCGCGAAGCCAACGAAGTACTCGATGCAGAACGAGTCCACGACCGTCCACGGCTCGGGCCGGTAGTCGAGCAGCTCGAACTCGGGTGGGAGCGGCCCCTCGGTGATGCGGGCGCTCACCCCGTCGGCGAACGCACCGATCGTGGCCGCCACTTCGCCCTCGAGATGCTCGGCTGCCTTCCCCGCCGCGAGGGGGAAGCCGACGGTTCGTGCGATCGCATCGAGGGGCAGGAAGACCCCGCCCAGCACCTCGGCCACACGCCCGGCACCGAGCCGGCGCAGGAGATCCATCTGCCAGAGCCGCTCTCCCGCCATCACCCAGCCGAGGGCCCGGTACACGTCGAGCCGCTCCGCGCCGGAGAGGTGCGGGACGCCGAGTCGGTCGCGCACGACGCGCACGGGCCGGGCAAGACCAGCCACCGACCGGGTCTCGGGCACGCCGCTGGATACCAGATCGGGGTAGAGGGCGGAACCGGCGTGCAGGTCGGTCAGGCGAGGTCGCGGACCAGCACCAGGAGATCGGCCGCAAGCTCGCGGCGCTTCCCCCACGTGTCCCCCAGCGGCACGCGAGCGACGTTGCCGCACACCTCGGCCGCCAACGCGCCGCCTCCCTCGAGCACGATGTCGACCGCCGCCGCACCGAGCTTGCTGGCGAGGATGCGATCGCGCGCGGTCGGCGTGCCGCCCCGCTGGATGTGTCCGAGGACGCCCACGCGCGGCTCGAGCTGCGTGAGCTGTCGCACCTCTTCGGCGAGGCGGAACACCCGACCGGGCTCGCCCCGCTCCGCGACCACCACGATGCTGCTCCGCTTGCCCCGCTGCCAGCTGAGGCGTACCTCGCCGGCGAGCGCTTCGAGGTCGGCCGCCGTGTCCGATACGAGGACGTCCTCGGCACCACCCGCCACCCCGACGGCGAGGGCGATGTCACCGCTCGTGCGTCCCATCACCTCGACGAAGAAGAGGCGGTCGTGCGAGGCGGCGGTGTCGCGGATGCGATCGATCGCCTCCAGCGCCGTGTTGACCGCGGTGTCGAAGCCGATGGAGAAGTCGGTGCCGTAGACGTCGTTGTCGATGGTGCCAGGCACGCCCGCCACCACCACGCCGTGCTCTTCGGCGAGGAGGCTGGCGCCATGGAACGTCCCCTCGCCGCCGATCACGATCAGCCCCTCGATGGCCGCACCCCGCAGCACCCCCGCCGCCCGGGCACGACCCTCCGGGGTGCGGAACTCCTCGCTGCGCGAGGTCCCGAGGATCGTCCCGCCGCGCTGCAGGATGTTGGCGACTCCCGCCCGGGTGAGCGGCTGCAGCTCGCCGGCGAGCAGGCCCGCGTAGCCGCGGCGGATGCCGATCACCTCGAGCTTCTGACCGAGGGCATGGCGCACCACCGCGCGGATGGCGGCGTTCATCCCGGGTGCGTCGCCGCCGCTGGTGAGGACACCGATCCGCCGCATCGTCTCCGTATAGCAGAGCCCGCCCCGGCGGCCGACCCTAGAGCGGAACGCGGAGCAAGCGGAGGGCGTTGATGATCACCGAGACGGAGCTGAGGCTCATGGCCGCACTCGCGAGCATCGGACTCAGCATGAGGCCCGTCGCGGGGTAGAGCACACCGGCGGCGATCGGGATGCCGACCGCGTTGTAGAGAAAGGCGAAGAAGAGGTTCTGGCGGATGTTGCGGCGAGTGGCACGGGCGAGCCGGCGGGCACGGATCACGCCGCGGAGATCGCCCCGGACGAGCACGACGCCGGCCTGCTGGATCGCAACGTCCGTCCCGGTTCCCATGGCGATCCCGACCGCGGCACGCGCGAGTGCGGGTGCGTCGTTGATCCCGTCACCCGCCATCGCGACGATGCGCCGCTCGCGCGTGAGGCGGTCCACCACCGCGCTCTTCTCGGCAGGGAGCAGGCCCGCCCTGAGCTCGTCGATGCCGACCTGGCGTGCCACCGTCTCCGCCGTCTCCTGGCCATCACCCGTCACCATCAGCACGCGCAGACCCTCGGCGCGGAGCAGCCGGATCGCCTCCTGCGCGGTGGGCTTGACCGGATCGGCGATGCCGACGAACCCGATCGCCTCGCCGGCGACGGCGACGTACACGATCGTGCGTCCTTCGCGGGCGAAGCGCTCCGCGCTCGCCTCGAGCAGCCCGAGATCGACTCCCTCCTGCTCGAGCAGGGCGGCGTTGCCGAGCAGCACCCGCCCGCCGTCGACACTACCGGTGACCCCGCGTCCGGGAACCACGGTGAAGTCCGATACCGCGGCGGGGGCGATGCTGCGCTCCGCGGCAGCCTCCAGGATGGCACCGGCCAGCGGATGCTCGGACGAGCGCTCGAGCCCGGCGGCCAGCGCGAGGAGCTCGGCCTCCTGCCGGGCCGCGATCACCACGACTTCCGTCACTCGGGGCTTGCCCTCAGTGAGGGTTCCGGTCTTGTCGACCAGCAGCGTATCGACCCGGGTCAGTGCCTCCAGTGCCTCGGCCTCGCGCACCAGCACGCCCACCCGCGCTCCCTGGCCGGTCGCCACCATGATCGACATCGGCGTCGCCAGGCCGAGGGCGCAGGGACAGGCGATGATGAGGACCGCGATCGCCGCGACGAAGCCGTGCGTGAGGGCGGGTGCAGGCCCGAACGCCACCCACGCCGCCAGCGTGACGAGCGCGATCACGATGACGATCGGCACGAAGACGGCGGCCACGCGGTCGACGAGCCGCTGGACCGGCGCCCGGGTGCGCTGCGCCTCGGAGACCAGCCGCACGATCTGGCCGAGCAATGTCTCGCTGCCGACCCGTTCGACCCGCATGAGGAATCCACCGGCGCCATTCAGCGTCGCGGCCGACACGCGCGCCCCCGGCTCCTTCTCGACCGGGATCGGCTCGCCGGTGAGCATCGACTCGTCGACGCCGCTCCGCCCTTCCATGACGACGCCATCGGCCGGCACGCGTTCCCCCGGGCGCACTCGCAGACGGTCCCCGGGACGGAGCCGCTCGATCGGCACGTCCTCCTCGATGCCGCTCTCCCTGATGCGACGCGCCCTGCGAGGTGTGAGATCGAGCAACGCGCGCAACGCGGCGCGGGTGCGGCGCCTGGCGCGCAGCTCGAGCACCTGCCCGAGGAGCACGAGCACGGTGATCACGGCAGCGGCCTCGAAGTAGACCGGCACCAGCCCGTGACGGTCACGGAACGACGGCGGGAAGACGTCGGGACGGATCGTGGCGACGATGCCGTGGACGAACGCCGCCCCCGTACCGAGCGCGATCAACGTGAACATGTTCAGGCGGCGGGCGAGCAGCGACTGCCAGCCGCGCACCAGGATCGGGCGACCCGCCTCGAGCACCACGGCGGTCGTGAGCACGAGCTCGATCCAGCGATCGCCGGGGAGCCCAGGTTCGTCCCCCATGCCGAGCACGAGAACGGGGAGCGTGAGCACGGCGCTGATCCAGAAGCGCCGGCG
>Ga0126369_10001895_pt1 | contig 14739 bp, 13 predicted proteins | sample PanSoiMetaPlot_1_FD_109646 | JGI IMG/M metagenome (GOLD analysis project Ga0126369, IMG submission 109646) | Tropical forest soil microbial communities from Panama - MetaG Plot_1 | ecosystem: Environmental > Terrestrial > Soil > Tropical forest > Bulk soil | place: Panama | collected 2016-02-17 | reverse complement strand
GCCCAGCCGATCGAAGCGCAGGTCGTCGGTGTCGACAAGGCGATCTACATGAAGAGCGTGAGCGGCGATGACGGCAGCTATTCGCTTACGGTCTCCTTCGAGCTCGGCACCAATCCGGACATCAATACCGTCAACGTCAACAACCGGGTTCAGGTCGCGCTCTCGAGCCTTCCCTCTGATGTTCAGAAGCAAGGGGTCACAGTTAAGAAGAAATCGTCGGCCTTGCTCGGGGTGATCGCCGTCTATTCGCCGAGGCATACTCACGATGCGTTGTTTCTCTCCAACTATGTGACCATCAATCTTCTTGATGCAATCAAGAGCACGCCGGGCGTCGGCGATGCGTCGTTGTGGGGGCCGCAGGACTATGCCATGCGGGCATGGGTGCGGACAGACCGGCTGACCGGCCTCAACCTCACGACAGGCGACATCATCAACGCGATCCAGGCGCAGAACGTTCAGGCTGCCGTGGGTCGGATCGGCGCCCGGCCAATTTCCAACGAGCAGCAGCTCCAGCTCAACATCCAGACGAAAGGACGTCTAAGCTCGGTCGCCGAATTCGAAAACATCGTCGTGCGGACCAATCCCGATGGTTCGGTGCTGCGTCTCGGCGATGTTGCGCGGCTGGAACTGGGTGCAGCCAATCTCGACCGCGATACCATGTTCAACGGCGGTCCAGCGGCTGCAATTGCCATGTATCAGTCCCCCGGCGCCAATGCCATCACCACCCTGAACGCGGTTCGCGCGCGGGTGGCCGAACTGGAAAAGCGGTTTCCCGAAGACTTGGCCTGGAAGGTCACTTACGATCCGACCACATTCGTCAAGGCGACGATCGAGGAGGTGCAGAAAACCCTCGTCGAGGCGTTCGTGCTCGTGGTGCTGGTCGTCTATCTTTTCCTGGGCAGCATTCGCGCGACCCTTATTCCGACCCTTGCGGTGCCGGTGAGTCTGATTGGCGCGTTCATCGTGCTGCTGGCGGTTGGCTACTCCGCCAATTCGGTGTCGCTGCTTGCCGTCGTCCTGGCGATCGGCATCGTGGTCGACGACGCAATTGTCGTGGTCGAGAACGTCGAGCGCGTCATGGAGGAGCATCCCGAATTGTCGCCAGGGGAGGCTACCAAGCAAGCTATGCGCGAAATTACGGCGCCGATCCTTGCGATAACGCTCGTCTTGCTGTCGGTGTTTGTGCCGGTCGCGTTCATTCCGGGCATCTCCGGCGAGCTGTTCCGCCAATTTGCCGTTACGGTGGCGGTGTCGATGTTCCTGTCGGCCATCAATGCGTTGACGTTGTCGCCTGCCCTGTGCGGCGTGCTGATGCGCCCGCATCATGGACCGCGGCGCGGCATCATCGGCACGGTCATGCGTTCGATCGACCATGTGCGTGACGCCTATGGCGCTGCGGTAGCCCGCATCGTTCGCTTCTCGATCATCGGTCTCATGTTGGTGGCGGTTGCGGGCACTGGTATTGTCGGCTTGTCCAAAATCACCCCGACAGGATTCCTGCCTGAAGATGACCAGGGCGCGTTCTTTGTCATCGTTCAATTGCCGGGCGGCGCGTCGGTCGTGCGTACAACCGACGTCATCAGACAAGCCGAGGCTATCCTGCGCGAGGAGCCGGCGGTCGAGGACATAACGTCCGTCATCGGGTTGAATTTCATCGACAACTATTCACAAGCCAATTCTGCTTTCATAGTGGTCACGCTCAAGTCCTTCGAAGAACGCAAGGATCCTGCTAACGGGGTCCCGGCTCTAATCGCACGTCTAGGACCCAAGTTCCGCCAGATTGAGGGCGGAAGCGTTGCCCCACTCGCGCCGCCGCCCATCATCGGTCTCGGTACCGGCGGCGGGTTCACCTATGTGTTGCAGGATCTGCGCGGTGGCGACCCCAATGCACTGGCGCAAGCCTTGCGCGGGCTGACCGTGGCGGCCAATCAGGATCCGCAGTTGAACCGCGTATTCTCGACGTTTTCGGCCACCAACCCGTCGATCTACCTCGATATCGACCGCGACAAGGTGCAGATCCTCGGCGTGCAACTGAGCGCCGTGTTTCAGGCGCTGCAAACCTCGCTCGGTGGCTACTTCGTCAACAACATCAACTTATTTGGCCGCACCTGGCAGGTTCAGGTCCAGGCCGATGCCAACGACCGGTCCCGCGTCGACGATATTTATCGCATCAATGTGCGGGATACCGAAGGCAAAATGATCCCGTTGCGCAGCTTGCTGGAAGTGCGCGTTGTGGTCGGCCCCCCCGCTCTGATCCGATACAACAACCTGCGGGCCGTGACGGTTCAGGGCAGCCCGGCGCCGGGAGTTTCGTCCGGCCAAGCACTGAAGGCGATGGAAGAGGTGGCGGCAAAAACCCTTCCGGCCGGCTACGGAGGCGAGTGGACCGACACCGCTTTCCAGGAAAAGCGCGCCGAAGGCAAGACCACCCTGATTCTCGGTTTTGCGGTGCTGTTTGCGTACCTGTTCCTGGTGGGACTTTATGAGAGTTGGACCATCCCGGTGCCGGTATTGCTGTCGGTTTCGGTCGGCGTGCTGGGATCTTTCATTGCCATCGTGATAGGGCGTCTGACATTGGATCTCTATGGCCAGATCGGCATGGTGGTGCTGATCGGGCTCGCCGCCAAGAACGGGATTCTTATCGTCGAGTTTGCAAAGGAGAAGCGGGAGCATGGCTTCCCTCTGCTCGAAGCCGCCACGGAAGGCGCGCGGCTGCGGTTCCGACCCGTGATGATGACATCATTCGCATTCATCCTCGGCCTTTTGCCACTGGTCATCGCAGTAGGTGCATCGCAATTGGCCCGACGCAACGTCGGCACGCCCGTGTTCGGCGGCATGATTCTCGCTTCCTTCATCGGCATTTTTGCGATCCCGCCGTTGTACGTTTTCTTCCAGACAATCCGGGAACGGTTGCGGCCGGGGGCGCGCCCACGGGAAAAGTTGCCAGGTCCCTCTGTGCTGACCGACCGCAGCTCCGATCAGATTTCATCGCAAAGTGCTGCGGAGTGATATCGAAATCAGAATATTCCGGCGAAAGCAGCGATCATTATCTCGTTTCGTTCTCGATGATATGAGATTTCGGTAACATGATGCGCTCGGTGCAGAGGATGTTCTACGTTCTCTCGCTAGTGCGAACAGTTAGTCTTTCGAGTATTGGCGCTGGTCAACTTGATATTAGTCAATGTTACTTTTTTGTTGTCCCCTAATCTTATAGAAAAGGGGACGATCATGAATACCAAACGCGAGACTTTCGCCGCCAAACGGACGGCGGTTTCAAATCCTGCGCGTTTTATGTGCGCCAGCAGCTTTCTCGATTGATACGGCGTGACGAGAATCCGGCTGGCGCTCTCGATTCCGAAAGCGGCTTGAATTCCGCCGTAGGAGCCGCCCCTGGGTAGCTGATCGTCAAATGACGACAGTCAGCGGCCGTGTTGGATAACAAGGGAGCAATTCCCGATGCGCCTGTGGCTCACGCCGATGGTCTATGCGGTCGTCAGCATTATCCTGGGATTCGGATTGCCGCGTTTGGAGCACGCCTATCTAACGTCCTATACACTCGACGTATCTGTTGCTTCCGTCCAGGCGTATCTTTCCGCCGTGGCTTCCGGCATGATGGTGCTCACCGGAATTGTCTTTTCGATTGCCTTCGTGGTGGTGCAATTCAGCGCCGTCGCCTATTCACCGCGGCTCGTGCTTTGGTTTGCCCGTGATCCCGTGCTGTTCCACGCACTCGGAGTTTTTGTAGCCACCTTCATGTACACCCTCTCGACGCTGGCGTGGATCGATCGCGCAGGCTCCGGAAGGGTGCCGCTATTTTCTTTCCTGCTGGTGGTTGTAATGCTCATTCTGAGCGTGCTGCTGTTTTCCAAGCTCGTGCAAAATATCAACAATCTTCAGATCACGAACGTCCTTCACATGATAGGCAACAGGGGCCGCGATATCATTCGCGATATGTTTCAGCGTTTTGATGAGGCTGAGGCGGCCGATCGTAAAGCGACAAAAGACCCTGCCGATCGAAGTCAGCTTGGCGAGATCACTCAAACGCTGAGATACTCCGGCGAGCCCCGCGCCATTGCTTCGATCGATATCGGCGGTCTTGTTCGGCGGGCGACACAGGCCGAAGCCGCTATCGTAATGGTATGCGCGGTCGGCGACAAGCTCGTCGAAAACACAACCATTCTGCGTGTTCACGGCGCAAAGGAGATCTTGCCGGATCGGCAGCTTATGCGCGCTTTGCGCCTGGAAATCGACCGCACGTTCAAGCAGGATCCCAAATATCCGATCCGTCTTCTCGTCGATATTGCGATAAAGGCGCTGTCACCGGCCATTAACGATCCGACCACGGCAGTGCAAGCCATTGATCAAATCGAGGACCTGTTGCATCGCCTGGGACGGCGTGACCTTGACGCCGGATATGCCAGGGACGGCAACGGCGTGATCCGTCTCATCTACCCTATGCCGACCTTCGAAGATTATCTGACGCTGGCTTTCGATGAAATCCGTCAATATGGTGCGGGATCCGTCCAGGTCATGCGCCGCTTGAGAGCGGCGCTCATCGGCATATCGGATTCACTGACGAAAGCCGATCGCGTAGCCGCCGTGCACCGATATCTCAAACACCTCGATCTGGCAATCGAGCGTTCATCACTCGATGTCGAGGACCGGGCAATGGCCCGCCACGAGGATCGTCAAGGCCTCGGCCTTACCCGGAGAAGTCTAAGCTGATCGGCCGCCGATTATTTCGTTCGCGTTTGCTTCACGGGTACGGAACCCGGCGGAAAAGGTAGCGACGATGCGCGAGGAAACGTTGACACAGGCAGCCTTGAGGACGCCGAAGGCCGCCGCTGCTGCCGGTACGATCTTTTCATTGCTGCTTATGGCGGCCTTTTGGCTATTTCGCATTTCCGTACCGCCCGATCCTCTGGAGCCGGGTGCGTGGCTTAGTACCAGCGCCAATACCGTCGCTCTGGCGCTTAACATCGTGCCTTTCGCCGGAATTTCCTTCTTGTGGTTCATTGGCGTATTGCGCGACCGGCTCGGTCGGCATGAAGACCGCTTCTTTGCCACTGTGTTTCTTGGCAGTGGGCTTCTGTTCCTGGCCATGCTCTTCATCTTCGCCGCAGTGGTGGGCGCGATCATTCTGGCTTTTGCAGGACGACCCGAGGAACCGATCGCGTCCGCGACATTTCATTTCTCTCGTGCTGTCGCCTACGTGATCGTCAACGTTTATATGATCAAAATTGCTGGTGTGTTCATCATCTCCACGTCCACGGTCGCCATCTATACTGGATTTGCGCCGCGTTGGATTGCATTTCTCGGCTACGGACTGGCGCTGATCATCCTGCTGGGCAGTTACTACATCGACTGGAGTTTTGTCATCTTTCCGCTATGGGTTCTTCTGATCAGTACGTACATTCTGATCGATGACATACGGAGCGCACGGTAATTCACAGGGAAAGTCCCCTCGTGTAGGCCCGCGACGCCTCCGCCGCCGCGGTGGCGCAACGCAGCTTCGATACCGCCACCATCTGCATCGCCTTGGTAATCTTCTGGGTGGCCTTGGTGGCGGTAATGCGCACCCGCATGTCCTTGAGGCTGGGCATCAGGCAAATGCTCCAGAAGCTGTAGGCAAGGACCACGATAAACACGAGAGCCGCCAGCGCCGATGTGATGATGATATGGCTCGTCACCGTAAACGTGTAGGGGATCAACCCGATGACATTTGCGAACAGGATGATCGTGAACAGCGCGAACACGAGCGGGAAGAATTTCATCCCCTCGCTACCAGTCGAGCTGCGCAACATGTTGGCGAAGAAACTCGTAGGATATTTCGGCCACCAGCCGGAGCCGGCTCGTAACGAGCATCCGATTTGCCGTCGCCCCGATCAGCAGCAGCGAAACCACAAGCACGACAAGCCGCATAAACAGTGCGGAATTGGTAAGGCAATTTCCTGTCCGCCAATCATGCCAATGACGAAGAAATTTTTGATCTCAAACTGGTGGATAGGGTCCATACTCGCACCAATTGTCAATCTCGCATCAATGTCATCCTTCCACGCGCCGATATCATCTTTCCTTCGGCGCTTCCTGACGCCAAAGCCCCCCTCATGATAGTCGTTTGGATCTATTCGTTCATCTGTTGCAGCGCCATCGGATTACGAAGTACGATGTGGCGCGACGTAGGCAGCTTGACGATGCCCTTTGTCTCGAATTGGGTAATGGTGCGCGAAACGGTTTCGATCGTCAGTCCGAGATAGTCCGCGATGTCCTGCCGCGACATCGGAAGCTCGATAATTTCCGGCTCGCCCAAACGTCGCGACATCTCCAGCAGGAAGCACGCAACGCGCTGCCGGGAGTTCATGGCGAGCAAGAGAGCGTGCTGCTGGACGCGACGCAGTTCGCGTGCGGTAGCCGCCCATAGTTCGTGGATCGTTTGATAATCGGCAGTTGCCCCAACACTCGTGCTGCGGCGGGCAATCAGCACGGAAACGTCGTCGATCGCTTCGGCGCTGAACTCCCGCTCCTCCCCGGCGTCAAGTCCGAAAATGTCCCCACGCAACCTGAATGCTTCGATCTTCCGACGCCCCTGTCCCAGCGACCGATAGCTTCGCACCGTGCCGCTCACCATCCTGTATATGTAATCGGTTGATTCACCCTCGCCGAAGATCTCCTCATTCGGCTTGAACTTTTTTTCTTTGCTGCCGAAGATCCAAACAGATTTTGCAGCGGGAAACTTGTATCGAGCACCGCGCGGGTATGGGAAGACATGAAGGTTTGCAGGCGCAATCTCAGTCAGCATGGCTCGTCCCCTCCGTATTCCGCAAGACATTCTGATTCTTGCGTAAGCCGTTTGATGCATTCCATTTTCAAGTGGCTTTGGACCGAGCCCCGAAACTTCCTTCTCACCCCCGCAATCGCGCCTACCCGCCGACAACCATATAAAGTGCTGCGCTTTGTCGCTGCTGATCGTAATCGCCCCTGGAAGAATTGATCAATCAGCTCTTGCTTAGAACTTCGAAGCCTTTGGAGCGGATTGCTCCATTCATCGCCCCGACCTGTTTAACCAAAGCGACAGAGTGAACAAAAAGTAACATTGTCTGATACGCTTGCGCACCGTAACCATTGATATACGCATCATGCATTTAGGTTAAGCTATATATACTTTGGTTAGGACGCCTCCATCTCAGTGGAAGGAGGCCCTTGCCGGTCCGACAAATGGTATTGTGGTGTGATCCGAAACATCTTGGCTTCGGCAAGCCACTGGAAAAAGCAAGAGGTCAACCAATCACAGCGCTATTGCTGCAGATTTGGCAGCGTCCCCTCAACGCCCTGTTAAGGCACTCGATCAGGCAATCGTCGCCGAACGGCTTGCTCAGAAACCCTATGGCTCCGGCTTCAAGGGCTTGCTTTCGCGCGCTCTCAGTGGAAAAGGCAGTGATAAAGATAATGGGCAACCGCTTTCCCCCTTCGATCAAGCGTTGCTGCAGATCAAGGCCTGTCAATCCAGGCATTTGCACATCAGCAATGAGACACAACGTGTCGTCAGCCAGTCCCGACTCAAGAAATGCCTCAGCGGAGGCGAAAGTGGCGACGCCAAATCCCAGCGATTCCAAAAGATTTCCGGTCGCCTGACGTACGAATAGGTCATCATCCACAATTGAGATCTTGGGCTCGCTGCTCATTGTCAAAGTTGCTCATTAAATAAGTGTAACATATATTATCTGTCGCAAATTGTCTGTGCGGAACGCGACTTTTTTTTAAATTTTAGGCTTAACTTTTGTTAAGATCTGACATGGCATATTTTTTCTTTCGTTTACCGTGGTTAAGTTCGGTTTGAGCGTAAAAATTGAAACCAACACTCCACGGTCTGCTTCGAGCAGGAAATGTGCGGCGATTGCCCAGCCAGATACCGGGTAGCGTGAAAAGGGGCAGCAACCGACGGCAACTACTTTTCATCCAAGCTTACGGAACCACGGCGAAGAACAAAATGCCGCGAAGATGGCCAGGTGTACAGTGCCCTGCAGCACTGTAGTGCGGTTGGCCCGGGCAGCCCGGAGCGCCGCCAAACCTTCGGGCAGCAGCACCAGGGCTGCGATGACGATCCCCACCACGGCTTTTTGGCACATCCAGCCTAGCTACCGCGATCTCCAGCGTCGGCGTGAGGGGTTGGGCAAGGCCTACGACAGCGACCAGGGCGAGCAGCAAGCAGGCACTGAGAACAGCGGTCCTCTTGGAGGGCGGTGGCGCGTGCGCTTCCTCGTCGTCGGCTTCGGCCGGCAGGAAGTAATCGCGGTGCCGGACGGTCTGGATGAAAACGAACGAGCCGTAGAGCGCCAGCGAGACGGTTGCGACGAAGACAAGTTGCGACGTACTGAAAAGCGGACCTGGCACGCTCGTTGTGAAGTTTGGCAGAACGAGGGTGAGTATGGTGAGCGCGGCCAGAACGGCAAATGCGGCGCTCGCTGCCTGAACCTGAAACCCCTGTTCGCGATGGCGCGCGCCACCCCAGAGCAGGCACAATGCGACGATGCCGTTGCTCACAATCATAACGGCGGCAAAACTGTGTCGCGGGCCAGCCCTCCATTTTCGGGCTGGCGCTGCAATCACAACTGAGACGATCAGTGCCACCTCGATAACGGTCACGGCGACGGCCAGGACGAGCGTGCCGAATGGCTCACCGGTGCTGTGGGCGACAACCTCTGGATGGTACACGGCTACGAATACAGTCGCGATGAGGGCCACTCCTGCAGCCGCGGCGATGAGGCTGCCAGCGCCCACAAACGGGATCATCAATAAAAATCACCCAGGCCGCTATCGGCCAGGTCCGTGCCCACCAAGGTATTCGTGCCGTCCCAATGCGGGTAGTTTCCCTGATTTAGCGGCTATGACGCCGCGCGAAGCCGCTCCGGTGGGAACGAGCTTGCCGGCCGTTTCCGCGCGGCTTGTCGTCTTGCAACCCTTGCTCACCGGTTGAAGAGTTGGTCGAACGTCAAGCCAGGCTGACCCGCAGATCGATCCTCGGTCAGTTCCTGTCCCTCGCTGAGGCGCTGTTTGATCATTCCCATCACCGAGGTCACATCGTCAAACGCTCGACCATGAGCATCACCGCCGAGATTCGTCAGATCGAAGACGAGAATGTGTTCGCGCTCAAGCTCACTTCGATAAGGCTCGACGTCAGGGTTGATTTCACCAAGCCGCGGTACTCCGCCCCAAATCGTTTGCGACAGACTCAGGGCCTTGTCGTCTTGTGAAGCGAGAAGCAAAAAGCGGGGCTTCGACGTCCCTATCCTGTGAATTTGGGTGCGAAACACGTCGACATCAACATCGGGAGCGACCAACATGACGTTCTTGACTTTTTCGGCAACTCTGCCGGAGCGGATAGCCATTCCGCGCAGCGCTTCGAGGGTGACCCAATTCCCCATCGAATGGGCGAGAATGTTGATCTCCTTCACGCTGGTATTCGACGCGATTGTTCCGATCAACTCCTCTAGTGCATCACGCGAGTAGTTTGCGCTCTCGCGATCGTAAGTGTAGGCGCGTAGACGAACTTCGCCTTTTGACGGCCAGGTAAATAATATGGGGATAGCTGGCGTCCCCGAATCATGGACGATCTGGGCAAAACGGTAAACGGCATCGTCAAATCGGTTGTTGAAGCCATGAATGAAGACGAGCACCTTGTTACGGCCGGCCTTCTTCGCGACCCCTGAAACTGCTGAGACGAAGGCCGCCTTGCCGTTCAGGTAGTCAGCGGACACGGTCACGAAATGGCGCGCCGGATCCCCGGGAGGCGTTTCCGGCCACTGGATCGCGCCAATCTTGTGCGCGCCGCCCGGCGGAATCGAAACCGTTATGGCTGCATACGAGACGTTTTCGGCCCGTTCGCCATTGAACATTGCCCCGGGGTCGTCCGCCGAGCGTCGTCTCGTTGTGGCAACCAGGACCGGGACACGAGACGTGCCGGGTGCGGAAGATGCACTGGCCTGCGGAATCAGCATCCCTTGGCTTGGCCGACCGGCGCATCCGCCAGTCACCAGAACGAGGACAATACCAACTGCAATTCCAGCAATTCCCTTGAAAGAAATGATGACCCGCTTAACAAGCGTGCAGCCGCCAACCATATCGGAGATCTCCCTCCATAGTCAAAAATTGCACATCTGAATGCACAAATCTACATCGACTCCATATCAAGCAGCAGTTCATGAGCTCCTTAACGCAAGAGTTGCACCCATGCACGGGACATCGGTTTGATTTTTATCAATGATGATAAAAGACATCGCGTGCTAGGGGGACAAAAATTATGGGGCACGCAAGCTGAGGACAGGGCGAACTTGTTCGGTTTCGGAAGGTCCTTCCAAAAAATTTCTTATATGCACCGGTAAGGTGACTCCGCAGAGGAGCATGATGCATGCCGTGTGGATTGTTCGCGTTTGCTGTCGGCGCCGCACCGATCACCGTCTGCGTACAAATCGTCAATGCGCAAGCAAGTAAACCCTCGGCGATCGCCTGCGGCAAATTCGCACGTCATTACGCGGACAACGCAAGTCGCCAAGGCCAGGTACCGGGCAGCGGCGCAGTGGGATCGCTTGCTGGATGCGATGTTCGCGGTTAAGAAATGAAATAGCGTTTGAGGTAATAAGGAGTCCAAGATATGAAATCGACCATCACGGCTCTGCTCACGGTAATACTCGCGGGCAGCTGCGTTGCGCGCGCCGAGCAGACGGATCTCGCCAAAATCACCTGCGAGGAAATTACAAATTCCTTCCTGGAAGATGTCGTGGTGATCGGCGCTTGGCTGAGCGGGTACTACAACGCCAAGCGGGATAACACCGTTGTCGATTCCAAGCAGGTCGCCGCAAACACCGCCAAGGTCATGCAGTTTTGCCGCTCCAGCCCGCGAGAAACAGTGATGCATGCGATCGAACTCGTCAGCCAAGCGAAGTAGGCATCGGTATACGTCTTTCCATGATTTCGATGATGAGGTCCTTTGAGGCGAACCGTCGCTCTCACAACAGCAGTTACTCACGCGGAAAAGAAACATGAGCACATTGGGCTGCAAGAAATTCGTTAGTCTGTGTCTGTTGCTGATTGTGGAATTATGCGCGATTCCCTTCAGCGCCCACGCACAAGCGAGACGGCTACCGCCAGAGACGATGCAAGTCGACGAACAGCCCGGCTACGTTCCGGACGCGGAAGCAGAGCAGCTTCCGGCTGCCCTTCGACGGCAGGTTGTGTTCTACCGCACGTCCGAGGCTCCCGGAACCATTATTGTCCAGACGTCCGAACGTTTCCTCTACGTGGTCCAGGGCAACAACCGAGCGCTGCGTTACGGCATCGGGGTGGGTCGTGATGGCTTCCAGTGGTCCGGATTGCTGCGCATCATGCGCAAGGCCGAGTGGCCCGACTGGAATCCCCCGCCCGAAATGATCGCGCGCCAGCCATACCTGCCGCGCTTTATGGCTGGCGGCCCAGGCAATCCGCTGGGGGCCAGGGCACTCTACCTCGGCGACACTGTGTATCGCATCCATGGAACGAACCAGCCTCAGACGATCGGTCAATCGATTTCGTCAGGCTGCTTTCGACTGGTCAATAGTGACGTGATCGACCTCTACGACCGCGTACCGGTTGGAACGAAGGTGATCGTCCATCAAGTCGCACAAATGTAGGAACAGATGATGGGGGCATTGTTGCGGAATTCAGCATTGGTCTGCGGCGCTGTCGCATTTCTGCAGATCGCGCTTGGGGCCGGTGTGGCGTCGGCTCAGTCGCAGGCTTCGCCACGAACGCTCGCGGCGATCAAGGAGCGCGGTTCGCTCATTTGCGGGGTCAGCGAGGGCATCGCGGGATTTTCAATGGTTTCCCGCGAGGGGGAATGGCGGGGCTTCGACGTCGATTTCTGCCGCGCACTCGCTGCCGCTATCTTTGACGATGCGAATAAAGTGCACTACGTGCCACTTGATACGGCGCAGCGTTTTGAGTCGCTGCAGTCGCGAAAAGTTGATGTTCTTTTTCGCAATTCCACCTGGACGATGTCACGCGAGATCGAGCTGAAGCTTGTGTTTCCCGCTGTCACCTACTACGACGGCCAGGGTTTTCTTGTCCGCAGGTCGCGAAACGCAACATCTTCACTGGAGTTGAGCAACGTCAAGGTGTGCGTGCAGAGCGGTACCACGACGGTGTCCAATTTGCTGGATTACTTCCAGATCAACAACCTCAAATTCGACCAACTGTCGTTCACCAGGTCGGCAGACGCGGTCGCGGCCTATGACGCGGGGCGATGCGACGTTTACACAAGCGATGTCTCTCAACTGTTTGCCGAGCGGTTGTCTCTGTCCACCCCCGACGACCACTCCGTGCTTCCCGACGTTATTTCAAAAGAGCCGTTGGGACCAGCCGTACGGCAGGGCGATGAGCAGTGGGCTAATATCGTAAAGTGGATGGTTTTCGCCCTCATCAACGCGGAGGAAGTTGGCGTAACATCGGAGAATGTCGCGGAAGCGCTAAAATCAGCAAAGCCCGAAATCAGACGACTGGTTGGCACCGAAGGATCGTTCGGCGAAAAAGCCGGGGTCACGAACGACTGGGTGGTCCGCATGTTACGGCAGGTCGGCAATTATGGCGAGATATTCGAGCGAAACGTCGGCAGCCAGTCCAAACTTGGCATTCCACGCGGCCTCAATCACCTCTGGAACAATGGCGGCATCTTATATGCGCCGCCGATTCGCTGAAACTTTGCCCGCGGTAGCGGGGCACTCGGGCTGTCAAATTACCGCTTAACGAGTACGGGCGTACTCGACCGGCAGGATAGTCGAGCGCGCCCTTCGCTTCACTTCCAAGGCCTACTAGCAATCACCGACCGCACCATATGCACCATACCAGCCGTACGAAGCGCCGTAATATCGCGGATAAGAGGGGCCGCCGTGGTAGGCACCATAATATCCGGGATAATAGTGGCCATGAAACGCACCATAATATCTCGGGTAATACGGTGCACCATAGAAACCGCGGGCATGCCATCCACCCCATCTGCCGCCATACCACCCGCCGCCCCACCATCCAGCCTCAGCACGGTTCGGTCCCTAATGTCAAAACTGCGAGCAATCCTAGAAGTGCAACTCGCTTCGACATGAGACATCTCCTCTTCCTGGGCTGCGATGCCGACCAAGCGCGCCTGTAATGGCGAGAAATGTCGAATACATGAATCCGGCGGCGATCTGCAGACCCTGCATCTCGAAACAGATCCTGGATCGCATTGATATTTATCAACGTTGAAGCGTCTGCCGGCCGATCGCGTGCTATCAACGGGCCCTCGTGGCCTTCCCCGTTGCACTCGTGGACGTCTCCTTCCCTTACTCACTTGCACGTCGGATCACTCGCACGTCGGATCCCAAGTGTATCGGCCATTCGCACAAGCTCTGCCACCGACTTTGCACCCAATTTCTTCATGGCGTTGTGACGATGTACCTTGACGGCGATCTCGCTGATACCGATTTCGGCAGCAACCTGCTTGTTCATTTTGCCCAATGTCACCAAAGCGACGACATCGCGCTCACGCAATGTAAGGGACTCGAAGCGGACTCGCATTTCAGCGATGCCCTTTGCCGCGTGGCGCTGGGCGCGGTCGCGCTCAAGCGCAAGCCGAACTGCGTCCAACAGGTCCTGCTCGCGAATCGGCTTCGTCAGAAATTCCATCGCCCCAGCCTTCATGGCCCGGACCGTCATCGGAATATCGCCGTGTCCAGTTATAAAGATAATGGGAATATTGATGTTCAGCTTGATGAGTTCGGCCTGGATGTCGAGTCCGCTCAACCCCGGTAGTCTGACATCAAGTACAAGACAGCTGGCCGTATCCGGCCGCATGGTCCCGAGGAACTCCTTGACGCTCGCGAAGGTCATAACCTTCAAGCCTACCGATTGCAGGAGATTGTCAAGGCTCTCCCGCACGTAGGCATCGTCGTCAAGGACGTAAACCAGGCCTGCTGCCTCCGAGTAGCCGGTCATCACGCATACTCCGGTCTCTATGCAAACCAGCGGCTGGCTGATTTCCTTGGCAGTTTGAAGTAAAACTGCTGACCCACCGATGGCCGAGGTAATCCACAAGCGGCGACTTTAACTGTAGACGATCGACCGGCAAATCGACAGGCCGCTTCCCAGGATTTTCGATTTTCGCCGTAAAGACGCGTCGAGAATATATGGGCGCCGCCGTGGTCTAATAGGCCTACAGCGCATACCTATACAAATGCGCACTTCCGAGTCATTGTTGATCGGCCATGTGCGCGCCGCCCAGCCGACATGAACTGCCTCAAACCCCGACATACGCCACGGACTGCAGCGGGCGAAGCCGGACAACCTTTGCTATCAATCGTAGCTATCCGCCCGACCTCAAGCAAGCGTTATATTCCTTTCAACGAGTACCCTGTTTGGGTCAGTTGCAAATGGGCATTTATTGGCCAGCCCATGTCAGATTCCGAAATGGGAATCATGAGGCACGTGGCATAGGCGTAGGGCCATCGATTTTTGCCGCTCGATCGTCGGAGCGCATGGAGGCCGTCTTATGGCGACCTGGGGATACATCGCAGAACTAATCTTTTGAGTTCGATTGCCGGTCGACCGGCCTGCGCCGGCACGTGCTGCGGGACATCGCCGAGCAGTTTCAACGTTGGCTGAAAGGATGGTCGGAGAAGCGGAATATCCCGATTGCCGAGGCTCCGACTGGCCGCCGCGATGACTTCGTCGAACCCT
>Ga0126369_10001892_pt1 | contig 14744 bp, 11 predicted proteins | sample PanSoiMetaPlot_1_FD_109646 | JGI IMG/M metagenome (GOLD analysis project Ga0126369, IMG submission 109646) | Tropical forest soil microbial communities from Panama - MetaG Plot_1 | ecosystem: Environmental > Terrestrial > Soil > Tropical forest > Bulk soil | place: Panama | collected 2016-02-17 | reverse complement strand
GCCGAGCGATTCGACCGCCTTGGTGAAGAGCGCACCGGCGTGCGTCGTCTTCATCGGCGGCAGCGGATATTCGCGGGAGCGCGGGCCTTCGAAGGGATTGCCGCCGGAGATGATCTTGCCGTCGAGGTTCCCCGCTTTGCCGCTCACCCCGTACAGGTACTCGAACTTGGTGAAGTGCGGCTCGAGCTCGTCGTAGGTCACGCCCCAGTCCTGGCTCGTGCAATCCTCGGAGATCTGGTCCTTGCCGTACCGCTCGAGCGTGCGGCTGCGCGTCTCGAAGTCCCAGGGCAGGAAGCGCCAGCTCTGCGTGCCCCAGTGCACGCCCGCGCCCCCGACGCCCTCGCCGGGCTTGAACGAGCCGAGGTAGCGCATCGGCAGCGCGGTCTCGCTCAGGTTGTTGCGGAAGGTGATCGTCTCCCGCGAAAGGTCCTGCATCAGGTCGTGGCGGCGCTGGTACTTCAGCTCGTCGTGGGCGTTCGGCATCTGGAAGTCGGGATAGGTGTCGCGCATCGGGCCGCGCTCGATGCCGACCACCTTCAGGCCGGACTCGGCGAGCTCCTTGGCGAGGATCGTGCCGGTCACTCCCACCCCCACCACGACGACGTCGACGGGTTTCAGCTTGGTTGCCATTGCCGTCTCCTCAGTCCAGCCTCGTCAGCAGCACGTGCTTCGGATGGCCGTGCTCGTCGGTCGCAACGGTGTGGTTCTGCACGTCCGCGATCGACACCGGTTGAGCGTCGTAGGGCACGCCGTGCTTCTCGATGTACTCGCCGTAGGAGGCGGCGACGCCGGGGAATCCCATGAGCTTCCAGGCGATCTTGTCGCGGTTGCCGCCGTAGATCGGGTCGGCGAAGAAGCCCTCGATCGTGTTCGCGAGGAGCAGGTTGAAGAAGAATGTTCCCGGCAGCGACGCGAGCGCCAGCTTTCCAGTCTCGAGCTCCGAGAGGACCTGGTCCTGCTGCGCGGCTTGCAGTTGCGAAAAGGCCTTTTGAAAGCGGAACACGCAGGCGGCATCCACCTCCGGAATCGCCGCGCGGTAGACCTCCTTCGGCGTGAGCGGCGACTGGTACCCCTGCTGCGGCGTCCCCTCGGGCCACGGCCCCTGCCGGTAATTGCGTGCCATCGCGCCCCAGGCACCGGCGAGCTGCTGGTCGATGAAGTACGCGACGCCGGCCTCCTTCGCTCCGGGTCCGAGCTCGTCGGCCGGGATGAGGCGTGCGACCGCGGCCTCGACGAACTCGACCTCCGGCGGAGTGAGGTACATGTATGCCTGCGGCAGCGCCGCGGCGGCTCCGGCAGCCTTTGGGCGTGCCCCCTGCGCGTGCTGCGCCTGCGCCTCGCCGGTCACGAGCGCGGCCGGAACGGTGCCGGCTGCGGAGACTGCGGTGAGGCTCTTCAAGAAGCGGCGGCGGTCCTCTTTCATGCTGTCTCCTCCCGGTAGTACCGCGTGCCGAGCATGGTGGAACGCCGGTAGTACGCTGTCAAACGGGGCGGTCGAGCGACCGGCGTTGCCGAGGCGCTCCGTCTGTGCCACGCTTGCCGCTCGCTCGTCCGGATCGACAGGGAAACCGCGCCATGACCTCCGCCCGACTCCGCAAATCCGTCGCCCGCGTGACGCGTCCCGCCGTACCGCTCAAAGACATCAAAGGCGCCTACCCACAGCTCGCGCCCGACAAGGACTATCCACCGCTCAAGTTCAAGTCGTTGAAAGGCAAGGTCAGCGCGGCCGAGTGGCAAGCCCGCGTCGACTGTGCGTGCGCGTATCGGCTCGTGCGCCACTTCGGCATGGACGACCTCGTCTACAACCACATCTCGGCGCGGATCCCGGGCAAGGAGGAGTTTCTCCTTAACCCGCTCGGCATGATGTACGACGAGATGTGCGCCTCCTCGCTGATCAAGGTGGACCTCGACGGGAACGTGCTGTGGGAGCCGGAGTTTCCGAAGGGACTCGGCTACAAGTTCAACCCAGCGGGCTACGTCATCCACAGCGCGGTTCACCGGGCGAAGCCAGCGATTCACTGCGTGATCCACACGCACTCGATCGCCGGAATGGCCGTGGCCTCGTTCAAGCGCGGCTTGCTGCCAATGACCCAGACCGCGCTGCGCTTCGAGAAGGTCGCCTATCACGACTACGAGGGTGTCGCGATCGAGCTCGAGGAGCGCGAGCGGCTGGTCGCCGATCTGGGTGACGCCGACGTGATGCTGTTGCGGAATCACGGCACGCTCGCCGTCGGCGCGAGCGTCGGGGAGGCGTTCAACAGCGCCTACCGTCTGGAGCGCGCGTGCCGCACACAGGCGCTCGCCATGAGCGCCGGCGAAGAGATCCTCCTGCCGTCGCGCGAGGTGATCGAGAAGACGAACTACGCCTACCGAGCGACCACGCGCCGGTCGTACGGCATCCTCGAATGGCCGGCGATGCGGCGGCTCGCCGATCGGATCGATCCGTCGTACAAGCAGTAACGCCGCGTCGCCGGGGCGCTCGGCGGTTCGGTCCCTCTCGACCTAGCGCCGCTCAGGCGAGCGGGCCTGGCTGCTTCAGATACCGGTTCTTGATCGCCTCGAGCGCCCAGAACGTCAGCGCGCCAACGGTGCCGGTCGGGTTGTACCCACCGTTCTGAGGAAAGGCGCTCGCGCCGATCACGAAGACGTTGGGCACGTCCCAGCTCTGCAGGTACCTGTTCACCGCGCTCGTCCCCGGATCCGCGCCCATCACTGCCCCGCCGGTATTGTGCGTGCTCTGATACGGCACGATGCTGTACTTCCCGGTCCGGCGGTTGATGTTCATCTTCGCCGGGCCGATCGCTTTGCCGATTTCGGCTGCCTTGTTCGTCAGGTAGTCGGACATCTTGTATTCGTTCTCGTGGAAGTCGAATGTCATGCGGATGAGCGGCAGCCCGTAGACGTCGCGGTACGTCGGGTCGAGATCGAGATAGTTCGTGCGGTAGCTCTGGCACGCGGCGTGGGCGCCGATGTTGAAGCTGCGGTTGTAGTAGCGCGCCACCGCCTTCTTCCAGCCCGAACCCCAGCGCGGTGTGCCGTCGGGCACCGGGTGGTAGTCGATCGGGCGGGCGCCGTAGCTCGAGGCGTTCAGATAACCTCCGCCGATGAAGCCGAGCCCGGCGTGGTCGAAGTTGTCGCCGTCGAACTCGTCGATCACGGTGCCGAGCGCGCCGGCGCCCATGAATTGGTTGAACACCTTGTCCTCGAAGAAGAGGTTCACCCCGCTCAGCGTCTGGTAGGCGTAGTTGCGGCCGACGACGCCCTGGTTCGCGACCGGGTCGTAGGGCTTGCCGATGCCCGAAAGCAGCATCAGCCGCACGTTGTTGAAAACGTACGAGTTGAGCAGGACGATCTCGGCGGGCTGCTCGAACTCGCGCCCGCGTGAATCGACGTAGGTGACGCTCACGGCCCGCTTGCGCGCCGAATCGAGGTTCACCTTGACGACGTTCGCGAGCGTCCGCAGCTCGAAGTTCGTGTTCGCGAGCAACACCGGCAGCACCGTAGTCTGCGGGCTCGCCTTCGCGCTCATTTCGCAGCCGAACCGCTCGCAGTACCCGCAGTACACGCACGCTCCGAGCGTGACGCCGTAGGGATTGGTGTACGGGCGGGTCATGTTCGCGGACGGGAGCCCGAACGCCTTGTACCCGAGCGAGTCGCACGCCTTTTTGAAGAGCGACCCGGCGTGGCTCGTCTTCATCGGCGGATTCGGGTACTCGCGCGAGCGCGGCCCCTCGAACGGATTGCCGCCGGATTGGACCACGCCCTTGAGGTTGCCGGCCTTGCCCGAGATGCCGTACAGGTACTCGAACCGGTCGAAATGCGGCTCGAGCTCGTCGTAGGTGACGCCCCAGTCCTGGCTGGTGCAATCCTCCGCGAGGACGCTCTTGCCGTAGCGCGCGATCGTCCGGCTCCGCGTCTCGAAGTCCCACGGCAGGAAGCGCCAGGTGACGCCGTTCCAATGCACCGCAGCACCGCCGACGCCCTCCCCCGGCAGGAACGATCCGAGCCGGCGCATCGGCAATGCGGTCTCGTTCACCGCGTTCCGGAATGTCAGCGTCTCCCGCGAGAGATCCTGCATCAGCGCGTAGCGGCGGGCGTACTTCAGCTCGTCGTGAATGTTCGGGAGCATGAAGTCAGGATTGGTGTCGCGGAGCGCGCCGCGCTCCAGGCCGACGACCTTGAGGCCCGCATCGGCGAGCTCCTTGGCGAGGATGGTCGCGGTCAGGCCGACGCCGACGGTGACGACGTCGACCGGCTTCAGCTGGGTCGCGGCCATGGCTCACTCCTTCTCGTTCGCGGCGAGCATCACGTGCACGGGATGGCCGTGCTCGTCCACCTGCGCGAGCTTCTGCTGCATGTCGGCGATCGACACCGGCCGGGCGCGGTACGCCACGTTGTACTTGTCGACGTGCTGGACGTAGATCGCGGCGACGCCGGGGAAGCCCACCAAGCGCCAGCCCACCTTGTCGCGATTGCCGCCGTAGACGGGGTCGGCGAAGAAGCCCTCTTGGGTGTTGTCCCAGAGCATGCCGAAGAACAGGCGCGCGGGCACCGATTCGAGCGCGAGCTTGCCCTCGTCGAGGGCGCGCAGGACATCGTCCTGCTGCGCCGGGGCGAGCTCCGCGAATGCTTTACCGTACTGCTTCGCGCACTGCAGGTTGACTTCGCGGATCGCCGCGCGATAGACCTCCTGCGGCGTCAGCGGCGACTGGTAGCCCTGCTGCGGCGTCCCCTCGGGCCACGGGCCCTGACGATAGTTGCGCGCCATGGTGCCCCACGCGCCCGCCAGTTGGTGATCGATGAACAGCGCAACGCCTGCCTCCTTCGCGCCCGGGCCGAGCTCGTCGGCGGGAATCAGGCGCGCGACCGCGGCCTCGACGAACTCGACCTCGGGGGGCGTCAGGTAGACGTACGCCTGCATCTGCGTCGCAGCCGCCGTGGGCGGCTTCGCCTGGGCGACGTGCGTCGCGTGCTGCGCTTGCGCTACTTCGGGGACTAGGCCGGCGGGAACTGCTCCGGCGGCCGAAACGGCGGTGACGCTTTTCAGGAAACGCCGACGATCCTCTTTCATGGCTCCCCCTTTTCGCAAGCACGGCGACGACGATTGGCGCCGGTCATCGTGGGCTCGCGCCACTGCACTGTCAAACCGTGCGCTTGGGCGGACAGCGCCGTTGCTGGGGCGGGCCGCTTGTGCGACGCTCCGCGCATGCCGCGGGCGTTCTCAGCCTTGATCGTCGGCCTCTGCGTGGCGTGCGCCGCGGTCGCCCAGGATTCCTATCCGACGAAGCCGCTGCGCATCGTCGTGCCGTTCGCGCCGGGTGGCTCGACCGACATTGTCGCGCGGCTCGTTGCCGACCGGCTCGCGGCCGCGGTCGGTCAGGCTGTGGTGGTGGAGAACCGTGCCGGCGCCGCCGGTAACATCGGCGCCGAAGCCGTGGCGAAGTCCGCGCCCGACGGCTATACGCTCCTCATGGCGACCACGGGTGTAATGGCGATCAACAACGCGCTCTACGCGAGCATCGGTTACGACGCCGCGAAGGATTTCGCGCCGGTGATCTTCGTCGCCTCGATCACCAACGTGCTCGCGGTGCCGCCCGCGTCGCCGGCCGCAAGTGTCGCAGAGCTGATCGCGCTGGCGAAGAGCCAGCCGGGAATGCTGACCTTCGCCTCCTCCGGCGCGGGCAGCTCGACGCATCTCTCGGCCGAGCTCTTCAAGAGCATGGCCGGCGTGGAAGTGCTCCACGTGCCCTACAAGGGGAGTGGCCAGGCGCTCGTGGACCTGATGGCCGGGCGCGTCTCGATGATCTTCGACAACATGCCCTCGTCGCTGCCATATATCAAGGCCGGAAAGCTTCGCGCGCTCGCCGTCACCGGCGCGAAGCGCTCGCCCGCAATGCCCGAGCTCCCCACGATCTCGGAGTCCGGCGTGCCGGGCTACGAATCGCTGTCGTGGAGCGGGATCGCGGTTCCGGCAGGCACGCCGAAGGAGGCGATCGGACGCCTGAATCGCGAGATCGGTGCCATGCTCGCGAAGCCCGACATGCGAGAGAAGCTCGCCGAGCTCGGCGCCGAGGCGGTCGGCGGGGCGCCTGAGCTGTTCGACGCGCATGTGCGCGCCGAGCGCGAGAAGTGGACCCAGCTCATCCGGAGCCGCAACATCACCGTCAACTGAGGCTCACCGCCCGCGACCGGCGAGTACATAGGCCCAGAGGAAATCGAGCTCCTCCGCCGTCACTAAGCCTCGCCAACTCGGCATCCCCGGCGCTTTCCCGTTCAGCACGGAGTCGTTGAACCGGTTCCGCGCCTCCGGTGGAAATCGGCGCAGGTCGGCCGAGGCCGTCCCGGGATTCACCATGTCCGGCCCGTGGCAGCTCTCGCAGTACCGCTCGTACACCTCTCGGCCGCGCTCGACCTGGCTTGCAGCGGCCGGCTGCTGCGCGAGAGCGGCTTGCGCGAGGCCGGCCGCGAGCGCAGCCACGACGAGCGCGCGAATCCTCGTCCGCTGACAACCCGCTACGGCTACTCGAACAGAGCGAAAGTCCAGACCGCTCCCCCGGCAGGCACCGTGCGCAGCCGCTCGTCGCGCGCGTGGAGCGCATAGACCCCGCCGACGCCGGTCGCCACCGTCACGTATTGCCGACCGTTCCGCTCCCAGGTGATCGGCTGGCCGATGATTCCCGAGCCGGTCTGGAATTGCCAAAGCCGCTGTCCGGTATCGGCGTCGAACGCCATGAACTCGCCGGTCATCGTGCCGGTGAACACCAGCCCGCCGGCGGTGCTCAACACGCCGGCGAAGTTCGGGATCGGAAACGGCACTTCCCATTTCGCCTTTCCCGTAAGCGGATCGAGCGCCTTGAGGTAGCCGCGGGAATCCGGCCAGATGCGCTTGATCGTCAGCCCGCTGTAGAACCCGCCGAACTTGTGCTCGATCTTCTTCGCCTGCACGCTCATGCCGCCGTTGATCGTGTTCGCGTAGATCAACCCGGTCGCCGGGCTAAACGCCATCGGCTGCCAGTTCTTGCCGCCCGTGATCGACGGCCACATTTCCGTTTCCTCGCCTTTGGCGAGCTTCGCCGTGGCCGCCGAGACGACGGGTCTGCCGGTCTTCAGGTCGACGCCGTCGGCCCAGGTGACCTTGACATACGCGTTCGCCGCGATCAGCTCGCCGCTCGCGCGATCGAGCACGTACAGGAAGCCGTTGCGGTCGGCGTGCATCAGCACCTTGCGGATCCGGCCGTCGACCTGCAGTTCCGCCTGGACCATCTCGTTCACCCCGTCGTAGTCGGCCGGGTCGTTCGGCGTGAACTGGTAGTGCCAGACCATTTCCCCAGTGCGAGGCCGGATCGCGATCACGGCGCACGTGTACAGGTTGTCGCCGGGGCGACCGAGCATGCTCCACGGTCCCGGGTTTCCGGTCCCCCAGTACACGAGGTCGAGCTCGGGGTCGTACGAACCGGTGACCCACGTCGAGCCGCCGCCGTACTTCCAGGTGTCGTCGCTCGGCCAGGTTTCGGCTCCCTTCTCCCCAGGCGCGGGAACGACGTGACGCCGCCAGAGCTGCTTGCCGGTCTCCGCGTCCCAGCCGTCGAGGTAGCCGCGCGTCCCGAACTCCGCCCCCGCGACGCCGGTGATGACGACGCCGTTCGCCACGAGCGGCGCGACCGTCATCGAATAGCCCTGCTTGTAGTCGTCAGCCCGGGAGTTCCACAGCTCCTTGCCGGTCTTCGCGTCGAGCGCGACGACGTGCGCGTCGAGCGTCGTGCGGATGAGCTTGCCCTGGTACATCGCCGCGCCGCGGCTCACCTGTCCGCAGCAGACGTAGCGCGCGACGTCAGATTCGTATTCGATGTCGTGCCGCCACAACCCCTTGCCGGTGACCGCATCGATCGCGAACGTGCTGCGCGAGGTGGTCACATACATCACACCGTCGTGCACCAGCGGTTGCGACTCGTCGCCGAGCACGTTCGCCGTGCTGTGACTCCATACCGGGATCAGGCGCTTCACCGTGCCGCGATTGACCTGCGTGAGCGGACTGTGGCGCTGCTGGCTGTACCCCATGCCGTACGTCAGCACGTCGCCGGGCGTGCGGTGGTCGTTCCTGAGATCGTCGGTGCTCTGCGCGTGGACGGCGGCGATCAGACTCAAGCCGATCGCGAACGCGCCCGCCGCGACTGGGACGCGGAACATGTTCTCCTCCTTGGTATCGTCGGCCTCTGCCGCACCGGGTTACCGGACAGGGCCGCGCCGGTGAAGTGTACGGTGCGCCGGCGCTCACGCGCCAGCGCGCGAGGGGTTTCGCCGCGCGACCGACTGACGTAGCATCGGTCGGCGTGAGCGAAGCTTGCGGCGTTGCGGCGAAAACGGATTCGGTTCCGGAGGACCGGTGAAGCGAAGCGAGGACAGGATCCTCACTACCCACGTCGGCAGTCTGATCCGCCCACCGAAGCTCCTGGAGTTCCTGGGTGGGATGCGGAGTGGGCAGCCGATCGACGCGCAAGCGCACGCCGCGTGTCTCAAGGAGTCGGTTGCCCAGGTCATCCGCAAACAGGCCGACGTCGGCATCGACGTGGTGAGCGACGGCGAGTTCGGCAAGTCCATCAGTTGGTCGCAGTACGCCCTCGAGCGCCTGAGCGGCTTCGAGCAAAGACCGATCGCGCCGGGGGCGAATCCCCTCGCCCGAGGCGCCGACCGCGCGCGGTTTCCGGAGTTCTACGCCGAGCTCGACGAGCGCGAAGGGTTCGCGAATCCGAAGGAGGCGGTCTGCGTCGCACCGATCAGGTATACCGGCCAGGCAGCGCTTCAGCGCGACATCGAGAATTTGAGGTCGGCGCTCGGCGGCGTGCGCGTCGCAGAGGCGTTCCTGCCGGTCGCCGCGCCGTCGAGCGTCATCCCCGATCGCAAGAACGAGCACTACCCGAACGACGAGGCCTGCCTGCAGGCGATCGCCGCGGCGATGCGGACCGAGTACCGCACGATCGTCGACTCGGGCTTCCTCGTTCAGCTCGACGATGCGCGCGCTGCGGTCACCTACGACCGCATGGTCCCCCCCGCGAGCTTCGCCGATTATCGCAGCTGGGTCGCGCGGCACGTGGAGGTTCTCAACCACGCGCTCGACGGAATTCCGGAGGATCGCGTCCGCTACCACGTCTGCTGGGGAAGCTGGCCGGGGCCGCACACGACCGACGTCCCGCTGAAGGATATCGTCGATCTGATCTTGAGGGTACGCGCGGGCGCCTACGTCATCGAGGGGGCCAATCCGCGGCACGACCACGAATGGCGCGTCTGGGAAACGGTGAAGCTGCCAGCAGGCAAGGTGCTGGCGATCGGCGTGATCAGCCATGCGACCAACATCGTCGAGCATCCGGAGCTCGTCGCCGAGCGCATCGTCCGGCTCGCGCGGCTGGTGGGCCGCGAGAGCGTGATCGCAAGCACCGACTGCGGCTTCGCGCAGGGTCCGTTCTATCGACGCGTGCATCCGACGATCATGTGGGCAAAGCTCCAAGCGCTCGCCGAAGGCGCGCGGCTGGCCACGAGAACGCTCTGGCACTGATGGAGAGCCTAATGGGCCGCAAGCGCCGCGCATGGCGATTGGGCGCGTTTGTCGCGCTCGCCGCGCTCGCGACGGCGGCGCCCGCCCAGACGTATCCGACCAAGCCGATCCGGCTCGTGGTGCCCTACCCTGCCGGCGGCACCACCGATCTAGTCACGCGGATCGTGTCGCCGCCGCTCGCAGAAGCGCTCGGGCAACCGATCGTCGTCGAGAACAAGGCCGGCGCCGGCGGAACGATCGGTACGGCGGAGGTGGCGCGCGCAACGCCGGACGGCCATACCGCGCTCGTGGTGTTCGACAACCACGGGGTGAACCACCACCTGTACAAGAATCTGCCCTACGACCCGCTCAAGGCGTTCGAGCCGGTGAGCCTCATGGTCCAGTCGCCGCTCGCGCTCGTCGGCGCGACGAGCTTCCAGCCTGCGAGCGTGGGCGAGCTCGTCGACTACGCGCGGGCCAACCGCGGCAAGGTACCGTTCGGCTCGACCGGCACGGGCAACTCCGGCCATCTCGCTGCGCTGCTCCTCGCGCAGCGCGGCGGCTTCGATGCGCTGCACGTGCCGTACAAGGGCGGCGCACCGCTGATCAACGATCTCCTCGGCGGCCAGGTGAGCTACGCCTTCATCTCGATGCCGCTCGTCGCACCGCACATCAAAGGCGGCAAGCTGAAGGGTCTCGGAATCGCGGGCAGGGAGCGCGCGGCGCAGCTGCCGCAGGTACCGACCGTGGCCGAGACGCTGCCGGGATTCGAGGCGCAATCCTGGGTCGGGATCCTGGTGCCGGCGGGAACGCCGCAGCCGGTGATCGCGAGGCTCGCTGGGGAAGTCACGAAGATTCTCGCCCGCCCCGACATGAAGGAACGGCTCGCCGGGCAGGGCTTCATCGTTGTCGGGAGCTCACCCGCCGACTTCGGCGCCTACATTCGCGCCGAGTCCGACAAATGGGGCAAAGTGATCCGCGAGCTGAACGTCACTTTGGAGTGACGGTAAGAGCGCGGCGCGCCTAGAGCCGCTGCGCGACCCAATCCTTCACTGAGCGGAGCGCCTTCGGCAGGTCGTCGGGCCTCGTGCCGCCCGCCTGCGCCATGTCGGCGCGCCCGCCGCCCTTGCCGCCGACCTGCTGGGCAACGTAGTTCACGAGCTCGCCCGCCTTGACCTTCGAGGTGAGATCGTTGGTGACGCCGGCGACGAGGCTCACCTTGGCGCCGTCCGCCGCCCCGAGCACGATCGCCGCCGAACGCAAGCGGTCCTTGAGCTTGTCGAGCGTCTCGCGCAGCGCCTTCGCGTCGGCGCCGTCGAGCGAAGCCGCGAGCACTTTCACGCCTTTCACGTCCTCGGCCCGATCGGCGAGCTCGTCACCCTGCGAGGCGGCGATCTTCGACTTGACGCGGGCGAGCTCCTTCTCGAACGCCTTCACCGACTCCTGCATCTGCAGGATCTTCTGCACGACATCGTCGGGGCTCGTCTTCAGCGCCGCCGCAGCCTCGGCGAGCTTCGCCTCGCGCGCCTGCACCCATTCGAGCGCGCCCTCCCCCGTGACCGCCTCGACGCGCCGGATGCCGGATGCGACGCCCGACTCGGCGACGATCTTGAAGAAGCCGATGTCGCCGGTCCGCTTCACGTGCGTGCCGCCACACAGCTCAGTGGAGAAGTCCGCCATTCTGAGCACGCGCACCTCGTCGCCGTACTTCTCGCCGAAGAGCGCCATCGCGCCCGCCCTGATCGCCTCGTCGTACTTCATGATCCGCGCGCTCACCTCGCTGTTGCGGCGGATCTCGCGGTTCACGAGCGCCTCGACCTCGCGGATCTCCTCTTCGGTCATCGGCTCGTTGTGCGAGAAGTCGAAGCGGGTCTTCCACGGATCGACGAGCGAGCCCCGCTGCTGGACGTGGGGACCGAGGACCTTGCGCAGCGCCGCGTGCATGAGGTGCGTGGCCGAGTGGTTCCAGGCGGCGCGCGCCCGCGCGATCCCGTCGACGCCCGCGAGCACCTTGTCGCCGACGCGCAGCTTCCCGGCAGCCAGCACGCCCTTGTGGCCGAACACTTCGGCCTGGATCTTCTGCGTGTCCTCGACGGCGAAGGTGCCGCTCGCGCCGGCAAGCTCCCCCCGGTCGCCGACCTGCCCGCCGGACTCGGCATAGAACGGCGTGCGATCGAGCACGACGACCGCCGCGTCGCCGGCGTCGAGCTCGTGGACCGGGGCGCCGTCGACGTAGATCCCGAGCACCGTGCCCTCGAGGGTCAGCGTGTCGTAGCCGTGGAACTCCGTGGGCTTGCCCGAGTAGTCGACGCCCGCCTCGGCGCGGAACTTCGAGGCCGCCCGGGCGCGCTCGCGCTGCCGCGCCATCGCCTGCTCGAACCCCGCGTAGTCGACGCGCACGCCGCGCTCGCGCGCGATGTCCGCGGTGAGGTCGACCGGGAAGCCGAAGGTGTCGTAGAGCTGGAAGACCATCTCGCCGTCGAGCATCCGGTCCTCGCGGGTCAGCGCGCCCTCGAGCACGCGCATCCCGTTCTCGAGCGTCTCGGCGAAGCGGTCCTCCTCGGTCTTCAGCACCTGCCGCACGCGTTCGGCGTTCTTCGGCAGCTCCGGGTAGGCGTCGCCCATCGCTTTGGCGAGATCCGCGACGAGCCGGTGGAAGAACGCGTGTTTCTGGCCGAGCTTGTAGCCGTGCCGGACCGCGCGCCGGATGATCCGCCGCAGCACATATCCCCGGCCTTCGTTGCCCGGGATGACGCCGTCCACGATCAGGAACGAGCACGCGCGGATGTGGTCGGCGATGACCTTGAGCGAGTTCGACGACAGGTAGTCCGTGCCGGTCTCGCGGGCGGCGGCCTTTATGAGCTCCTGGAAGAGGTCGATCTCGTAGTTGGAGTGCACGCCCTGCAGCACGGCCGCGATCCGCTCGAGCCCCATGCCGGTGTCGACCGAAGGCTTCGGCAGCGGATGCAGGCGCCCGTGCTCGTCGCGATTGAACTGCATGAAGACGAGATTCCAGATCTCGACGTAGCGGTCGCCGTCCGCCTCGGGCGTCCCCGGGGGACCACCGGCAACCTCGGGACCGTGGTCGTAGAAGATCTCCGAGCACGGACCGCAGGGGCCAGTGTCGCCCATCTGCCAGAAGTTGTCGCTCTGGAAAGGCGGCCCGCCCGGCTTGTCGCCGATGCGCGCGACGCGGTCCTGCGGGACGCCGATCTCCTTCGTCCAGACCTTGTACCCCTCGTCGTCGGTCTGATACACCGTGATCCAGAGGCGCTCCGGCGCAAGCTTGTACACCTCGGTCAGGAGCTCCCACGCGTAGCGGATCGCGTCGCGCTTGAAGTAGTCCCCGAAGCTGAAGTTGCCGAGCATCTCGAAGAACGTGTGGTGGCGAGCGGTGTAGCCCACGTTCTCGAGGTCGTTGTGCTTGCCGCCCGCCCGCACGCAGCGCTGGGCCGTGGTCGCGCGCGTGTACGGCCGTTGGTCCTTGCCGAGGAACACGTCCTTGAACTGCACCATCCCGGAATTGGTGAAGAGCAGGGTCGGATCGTTCGCAGGAACGAGCGACGACGAGGGCACGATCGCGTGGCCGCGCTCGGCGAAGAATTCCACGAACCGCCTGCGGATCTCGTTCGACTTCATCCCGGAAAAAAAGCGGCGACCGCGGTCGCCGTCTCCAAAGCGCTGAACAAGCGCGATTTTCGCCGGAATCGGAGGGAGACGCAACGGCGCGCGCCCGCTAGGCGGCGCTCCTCGCCGGGTTTCGCTCCAGCGCGCGCTCCCACGCCCCGAGCACCGGGAACTCCGCTCCGGACTGGCGCAGCTGCCGGAGCGCGATGCGGGACGCGGCTCGGGCGCTGCGCGAGGCGGGCATCCGCCACCGGGAAGGCGGCTCGCCCCGCGCGATCGCCGCGCGCACGGCGGCCTTGGCATCGCGCGCCTGGGGGTCGCCGTAGCGCGCCATGAGCACTTCGAACGCCGTGTGGGCGTCGTTCGCGAAAGGCGTCAGGCGCCCGGCATGGTCCTGGACGGGATGGGCGGGATAGAGCGTGAGCGCCGGCACCCAGCCCGCGGGTACCGCGATGTTGGCCGAGTGGGTGAGCGCCGGTCGCAGCACGGTCGGGATGAGATGCGTGTGCGGTCCCTCCGGCGTTCGCCCGTCCTCGGGTGCGATCGGCTGGTACACCTCGATGCGGGCGAGCCGCGCGAAGGTGACGCGATGGGGACTCGCTGCGACGATCGTGCGCGCGATGCCGTGCGCCGCGTCGAGGAGCTTCGTCCCGACGGCGCGCCGGAGCTCGCCGACGAGCGCACGATCGCGGCTGCGGACACAGAACGCGAAGGTCGTCGCGCCGAGACCGAGATCGAACAGGATGGCTCCTCGGTCCTCGGCGCGAATCGCCTCCCGGTCGGGGCCGAGCTCGGCGATCGCGCGCCGGGGATGGAGTTGGGCGTTGTCGCGCCGCAGGCAGAAGAACACGCCGTGATGCCACTGCCCGGGGCGCGCGCTGAGCGCCTCGTAGGCGTGTGCACGCATCTCCGGTACGCGCTCGGCGCGGATCGCGCCGCGGCGAGTGACGACCGTGAGGCCGGAGATCTCGCACGGCTCGTTCGGATCGCGCGCGAACTCCGCGAGCACGCCGAACGTCCCGATGCTCCAGGTGCTCGCCGGCTCGCGCAGGTGCGCCGTCACGAGGTCGAGAGGGGTCGGCGCGTCCATGACGGCTAGTAGAGCATCCCGACCACGCTCCCGGCAATCAGCGTCGCGAGCGTCCCGGACACGAGCGTCTTCGCGCCGAGCCGCACGATGTCCTCGCGCCGAGCCGGCGCCATCGTCGCGAGTCCGCCGATCATGATGCCGAGGCTGCCTAGGTTCGCGAAGCCGCAGAGCGCGTAGGTCATGATGAGGCGGCTGCGCGGGCTGATCGCGCCTTCCGGCAGCGCGGCAAGACCGAGGTACGCAATGAGCTCGTTGAGGACGGTCTTGGTCCCGAGGAGCTGACCGGCGACCGGTGCCTCGGACCAGGGAATCCCGGCGAGCCAGGCGAGCGGGGCCATCGCCAGCCCGAGGATCCGCTGCAGCGTGACCGCGGACCCCGCGACCTCGGGCAGGAGTCCGAGCGCGGCGTTCGCGAGGTTCACCAGCGCCACGAAGACCAGCAACATGGCGACGATGTTGATCAGCAATTGCACCCCGTCCAGGGTGCCGCGCGTGATC
>Ga0126369_10001891_pt1 | contig 14747 bp, 14 predicted proteins | sample PanSoiMetaPlot_1_FD_109646 | JGI IMG/M metagenome (GOLD analysis project Ga0126369, IMG submission 109646) | Tropical forest soil microbial communities from Panama - MetaG Plot_1 | ecosystem: Environmental > Terrestrial > Soil > Tropical forest > Bulk soil | place: Panama | collected 2016-02-17 | reverse complement strand
GAACCTAGTGAACAGCAAGCTGCTGACGCCGGAGAACTTCCGAGACTTCACGTTCGTGAATCCAGCAATGATGCATCTCTCGATGAATCCGGATTACTTCAAAGGGACGGTGATCGAAGCAGAGGCGAAACGGTTGCTGGAGAAGGTTGCGCCGGTTCCGAGGGAGAAAGAGGCCCAGTAGCGTCTTGATCGTGCGGCGCTCCTCCGCGCGTCCGGGCCGGCGGACATCCGACGGCGATGCATCGCCAGTCATCGCCGAGCAGTTACCCGCTCATACACCAGCCGCGCCGCGCAGAGATCCTCCAGCGCGGTTCCCACCGACTTGAACACGGTGATCTCCTCGGCACTCCGGCGCCCCGGGTGTCGCCCCGCCACGAGGTCGGCGAGCTCCGCGCGAACCTGCTCGCGGTCGATCGTGCCGTTATTCATCGGCTGCACGAGGTCGCCCGCCTCCTTCAGCGCACCGGCGTACGTGTCGACAAACACCTCGGCACGCCGCACCAGCTCGTCGTCGCTCTCGCGCATTTCGGCGGTGAAAGCGCCGACGAGGTCGACGTGCGTTCCGGGACGGACGAGGCGCCCGAGCACGATCGGCTCGCGGGCGGTCGTCGCGCAGGTCACGATGTCGCAGGTCGCGAGCCCGCCGGCGAGATCGCTGCAGACCTGCGCGGCGATCCCATCCGAGTTCAGCCGCGCAACCGTCGCCTCGATGTGCTTCCCGGTTCGGCCCCACACGAGGACCTTCTCGATCGGCCGGACCGCGCAGTGCGCCGCCGCCATGTACGGCGCGAGCCCGCCGGCGCCGACGACGAGCAACCTTCTCGAGTCGGGGCGCGAGAGGTAGATCGACGCGAGCGCCGAGGCCGCCGCCGTGCGCCGCTTCGTCAGCGCGTCGCCGTCGATCAGCGCGAGCGGATGGCCGGTCGCGCCGTCCAGCAACAGGTACAGCGCCGAGACGCTCGCGAGGCCTTGCGCGAGGTTGCGCGGAAAGACGGTCACGATCTTCACGCCGAGGCTCGCGCTGTCCCACGCCGGCATGAGCAGTAGGCGATCGCCCGCGGGCGTCACGGGATGGCTCGCGCGGAGCGGCGCGCTCGTGCCGACGCGGAACGCATCGCGCAGCGCGTCGACGAGCGCGCGCCATTCGAGCGCGGCGTGCACCCAGTCGGCGGGGATGAACAGGAGCTCGGCGGACATTCCGGCGGACGCTACGCACGCGTCCGCCGGCTGTCAACGCCGCGCCCGCGTCACCAGGGAATGACCTTGCGGTCGCGCAGGAACTTTGCGGTGAGCGACTGCGGCGCGTCGAGCGCGAGCCACACCGCGGTGTCCGCGCCGGCGGCGACGTCGCGCGTCGCGTTCGGGCCGCCCATGTCGGTCCTCACCCAGCCCGGGCACATCGAGTTGACCGCGATCCGGTCGCGCTTGAGCTCCGCGGCGAGCACCGCGGTGACGCCGTTCAGCGCGGTCTTCGAGAGACGGTAGGCCGCCCAGCCGCCTTCGTTGCCCTCGAGCGCGCCCATGCCGCTCGACATGTTCACGATTCGACCGCGCTCGCTCCTCCGGAGGAGCGGCGCCAGCGCCTGCGCGACGCGCAGCGGCCCGAGAGTGTTCGTCTCGAACAGCTCGCGCACGACGTCAGCGCCGACCTCGAGCGCCGGGGCGTCCGACTTCGACATGATGCCGGCGTTGTTCACCAGCACGTCCACGCGCCCGAACTCGCGCTCGAGCGATTGCGCCGGCGCGGCTGCGCCTACGGCGTCCGTGACGTCGAGCGGCAGGCTTTGCACCTTAAGCCCCTCGTCGCGGAGCTTCGCCGCCGCGGCCTCGCCGGCCTTGCGGTCGCGCGCCGTCAGCACCACCCGCGCGCCCCGCTGGCCGAGCTGGCGAGCGATCTCGAAGCCGATGCCGCGATTGCCACCCGTCACGATTGCTACGATGTCCTTCCGATCGGTTGCCATGCTTGCCTCCTGTTGGTTCAAGCGAGCTTCGACCCGAACGGCAGGTTCCGAAGTCTGAAGCGTTTCAAGCCATGCTTAACAATTACAGGCGTCACACAGAGGGAAAGTCAAGCGCGCCCGGCGTTTCCTACACCGCGTACGGCGGGCGATCGCCGACATGTACCTAGCAACGATCGTCGATTCGCGGCCTGCTACGCCGACGAGGAGTGACTGGCTAACGGATAACGACGCTATCGCTGCGTCCCGGCCCGGCGACGTTGTTCAACGGGACGGTGCTTGGGGCGCGCCAGAACCGGCGCGCCTAGCGAAACGCAGATCCCGATCTCCGCCGCCTCTCGAGCCGGCAGACGCGGGACCCGGCGCACCCCCGACGAACCCTCGGCTGTGGGCGTACCATGCGCCAGCCTTTCACGAGGGGCATCCGTGAGGAGGCCCACGAGCCCGAGCAACCAACGAGGGCATGACCACCACACGAAGAGGAGAAGGCAGATGAAAAGGACGTTGCTTGCCCTTACCGCTGTCGCGTCGCTCATGCTCGCCTTCAGCGCTCCGGCCATCGCGCAGAAGAAGACTCTGGCGGTCGTCGTAAAGGGCCTGGACAACCCGTTCTTCACCGTGCTCGGTAATGGTTGCGCCTTGTGGAACAAGGAGAATCCGAATTCCGAATACACCTGCCTCTACACCGGGCCGGCGTCGAGCGCAGACGAAGCGGGCGAAGTCCAGATCGTCGAAGACCTGATCAACAAGGGCGTCGCGGGGATTGCCATCTCGCCGTCGAACGCGCCGGCCATGGCGAACATGCTCAAGGCGAAGAAACCGAAGATGCCGATCATGACGATCGACGCCGACCTCGCCGCCGCCGACCGCGGGCTGCGCAGGACCTACCTCGGGACCAATAACTACGACATGGGTGTCCTGATGGCAAAGCACCTGAAGGAGCTGAAGCCCAAGGGCGGTTCGGTGTGCTTGCAGCTCGGCAACGTCGCGGCGGACAACATCAACGCCCGCGCACAGGGCTTTCGCGACACGATCTCCGGCAAGAAGGGCATCGATCGCCTGAAGGGCGAAGGCGGCTGGACCGAGATCAAGGGCTGCCCGCTCTTCACCAACGACCAGATCGACCTCGCCAACCGGCAGATGGCGGACATCTTCACCACCAATCCCGACCTCGACGCGTTCATCCTCGTCGGCGGCTGGGCCCAGTTCGGCCCGCAGGCATACGCACAGGTGACCGATCAGGTGATGGCCAAGCTGAAGTCGAAGCGGCTCGTCATCGTGGCCGGCGACACCCTGCCGCCGCAGATGGAAGCGCTGAAAGCGGGCCGGAGCCATGCCCAGATCGGACAGCGTCCGTTCGAAATGGGCCGTCGCGCTCCCGCGGTGCTGATCGACCTGATCAACGGCAAGAGCGTCCAGGACCCGCTCTACACGGGCCTCGATGAGTGCACGGCCAACAATCTAGGCAAGTGCCCGGCGCAGTAGCGCCAATCGATCGTTCGGTTCAACGGGGCGCCGCCAGGCGCCCTTTTTTGCGCGAGCGGGCGACGCCAGAGAAGCATCGAGGGAGGATCCGGATCAATGGCATTTCTCGAGCTGTCGGGAATATCCAAGCATTTTGGCGCGATTCAGGCGCTCACCAACGTCTCGCTTTCGCTGCACCCGGGCGAGGTGGTGGGGCTGATGGGCGACAACGGCGCAGGCAAGTCCACGCTCGTCAAGATCGTTGCCGGCAACTATCCGCCGAGCAGCGGAACGATCGAGATGCAGGGCCGCAAGGTCGCCTTTCACAAGCCGGCCGATGCACGGGCCGAAGGCATCGAAATCGTCTACCAGGACCTGGCGCTCTGTGACAACCTCACCGCCGCGGCGAATGTCTTCCTTGGTCGCGAGCTCGAACTGGGATTGCGCCCGTTCCGGGTGCTGAACTACCGGACGATGTACCAGCGGGCGGCAGAACTCTTCGCCGAGCTCAAATCGGAAACGCGGCCGCGGGATCTCGTCCGCAGCATGTCCAGTGGTCAGCGTCAGGCCGTCGCGATCGCGAGGACGCGGCTCTCGTCGCCCAAGATCGTGCTGATGGACGAGCCGACCGCCGCGATCAGCGTGCGGCAGGTTGCCGAGGTCCTCAGCCTCATCCGCCGGCTGCGCGACCACACCATAACCGTCGTGCTGATCAGTCATCGCATGCCCGATGTATTCGCCGTGGCGGATCGTATCGTTGTACTGAGACGGGGGGTGAAGGTGGCCGACAAGCCCATCGCGGACAGCTCGCCCGAAGAGGTCACGGGCCTCATCACCGGCGCAATCGAGTCCGCCTAACGGGCTGATAACACTGACCGGTGCGAAAGACATGGGTACGACGCTAGAGGAATCAATTCGCGCGCAGGTGCATCGCAACTGGCTGAGGTGGCTGATCAGCCGACCGACGTTCTGGGTGTCGATCGCCGCGGCGCTTGCCTTCGTTGTCCTGTCGATCGCCAGCGAGGTCTTCGCGACGCAGCAGAATCTGTTCAACGTCACCCGCAACTTCGCCTTCGTTGGAATCATCGCGCTCGGCATGACCGCGGTCATCGTCACCGGTGGCATCGACCTCTCGGTCGGGGCGGTGTTGGCGTTGTCCGGCATGGTCATCGGCATGTCGATGAACACCGGCACCCCGTTCTGGCTCGCAGTGCCGCTCGCTCTCGGCGTATCGCTCTTCGTCGGCGCCTTCAACGGAGTGATGATCGCCTACGTCGGCATACCCTCCTTCGTGGTGACCCTCGCGATGTTGTCCATCGCACGCAGTCTCGCGATGGTGCTGTCGAACAACCGGATGGTGTACGAATTCGGCCCCGACCAGGCCCAGCTCCTGACGCTCGGCGGCGGTTTCGTCAATGTGGAGGTGCCGTTCCTCGACGCCGTCCGGGTACCGAATCCCGTCATCTTCCTGGTGGTGATGGCACTTGCGACGGGCTTTGCATTCCGGTGGACCAAATGGGGTCGCTACATCTTCGCCATCGGCGGGAACGAGCAAGCGGCGAATCTCACCGGCGTGCCGGTCCTTCGCATGAAGGTGAGCGTTTATATGTTCTGCAGCCTCTGCGCCGGCATTGCGGGCATCCTCGAGGTCGGCTGGCTCGGCACGATCACCACGGGTCTCGGTCAGGGAATGGAGCTGACGGTGATCGCCGCGGCGGTGATAGGGGGTGCCAACCTGACGGGCGGCGTCGGAACCGCCTTCGGTGCGGTCGTAGGGGCCGCCCTGATCGAGGTGATCCGAAACAGTCTCACTCTGCTCGGTATCAGCACCTTCTGGCAGGGCACTTTCGTCGGCGGATTCATCATTGTCGCGGCGCTGTTTGATCGACTGCGAACCAGGGCCTCGAGCGATTGACGAGGCAGCGCCGACGCCCGGATTGTGTGCCGTGCGGCGGAGAGTGACCCGGGACTTACTTTGTCGAACTCGCGAAAACTTCCGCATGCCCGCCGCGGACCGGCAGTCGGACCCGAAACAGCCCGCCCGCTGCAGGGTTGGCGGCGAGCTGCGCAGGTGACATCTCCATGCGGGACGTGGTTATGTAGAGTTCGTCTTGCGCCGCGCCGCCGAATGCGACACAGGTCGGGTTCGGCACGGGCAGCGGGAGGATTGCATCGATCTCGCCGCGCGGCGAGTAACGGACGATCCTCGCCCCACCCCACTCCGCGTTCCACACATGGCCCTGCGCGTCGATGACCGAGCCATCCGGGTTGCCGCGCGGCTCGTCCAGCGTGATGAATCGCGTGTCGTCGCGCACCGTCGCCCCGTTGGGGTCGTAGCGACAGCGGCGAATTTCGCGCGCCAGCGAATCACAGTGATACATGACGAGCCCATCCGGGCTGAAGCAGATGCTGTTCGCGATGCGAACCGGAGGCAGCCCGAGCTTGCGGAGCCCGTCCAGTGCGCTGTACTGATAGAACGCACCGAGCGCGCGCCCGTCGTGCGTATCGTTCATCGTGCCGAACACGAAATTGCCGGCACGGTCACAGCGCCCATCGTTCACGCGCGTTTCCGGGACCTCGCGCTCGACGTCCACGAGTGGTATCACGGCCCCGCTCGTCAGATCGAGGTAGCCAAGCGCCTTTTCCAGGCCGATCAGCAGCCGATCGTCGGTGCACACTGCCAAGCTGCCGACCCGGGCCGGCGTCGGCCAGGTCCGCGTCGCACCGGTGCGCGGCTCGTATTCCCAGACCGACGACGCCTCGATGTCGGTCCAGTAGATGCGCTGGCGCCGATCGCACCAGACCACGCTCTCGCCGAGAGTGTTTTTCGCGTCGACGACGAGCTCGGCGCCGCGATGCACATGCGGCATCACGTCCACCCGGCGTCCACGATGAAGTCCTGCGCCGTACACATCCGGCTGTCGTCGGCGGCAAGGAACAGAACCATCCGCGCGATGTCGGCGGGCTGCACGCGGCCCGGCAAGCACTGGGAGACATCCATCAGCCGCTCCCCCTCCGCATCGACCCACAAGGCGAGCTGGCGTTCGGTCATCACCCAGCCGGGCACGACCGTGTTGACGCGAATGCCGTCGCGCCCTACTTCGCGCGCGAGCGTTCGCGTGAGTCCCGCTATCGCGGCCTTCGCGGCAGTGTACGCGGGCATGCCGGCTTGCTTGTTCATCCAGCTGATCGACCCGAAGTTGATGATCGAACCGGCGCGCTGCTCGCGCATGCCCGGAATCACGGCTTGCGCTGCAAAAAAGTAGTGTCGCAGATTGACCGCCATCGTTGCGTCCCACATCGCGACACTCGTGTCCTCGAGGCGGTGCCGGGTATCGTTGGCGGCGTTGTTGACGAGGACGGCGACCGGGTCGGCACGCGCGGCGGCATCGATCGCCGACCGGAGCGCCGGGATGTCGGTGACGTCGCACGGCAAAAAGGACGGCACGTGCGCGCTCGTACCGCTTAATTCCCGGACCAGCGCCTCGCCGGCTTGACGATCGATGTCGAGGAAACTGACCCGGCTCGCCTGTGCCGCGAATTCCCTTACCATGGCCGCGCCGATGCCGCTCGCCCCGCCGGAGATCAGCACGTGGCGCCCCTGCAGACTGGGATAGCTCGCGTATTGCTGCGCCATTTTTCAGCATCTCCTTTGCGGCCCCCGCATGCGGAGGTCGAGCGTGGAAAAAATCTGCCTTTCTGGTCGCAACTCGCCGCGCGACCGTCGCGCGGACGGCTCGCGGCGGTTGAGCCGGCTCAGCCGCCGGCGCCGGCGGCTACGCGAGCGGTCGGCGCCGCGGTCTGGCGCGCCGCGGCGAGCAGATCGCGGACCGCCGCCTGGTAGCGATCGAATGCGACCATGGTAGCGTTGCTGTGGCCCGCGCCTTCCAGGAGCAGCAAGCGCTTCGGTTCGCGCGCGGCCGCGTACAACCGCTCGCTCATCGCCGCCGGGACGAATCGATCGGCGCCGCCGTGCACGAACAGCACCGGCGCGGCGACGCTCGCAATCTTGGCGAGCGAATCGAAGCGCTGAGTGAGCACGGCGGCGATCGGATAATTGCCGTAGCCCATCACCTCGGCCATCTCGCGCATCGAGGTGAATGTCGACTCGACGATCAGGCCCGCGACGTCGTCGTTGCGCGTCGCGAGCTCGATCGCCACTGCACCGCCGAGCGAGTGCCCGTAGAGAAAGCGGCGCCGGGGGTCGGGCTCGAGCGTCCGCAGGCGGTCCCATGCGGCCTGCGCATCCGCGTAGGCCTGCGCTTCGGAGGGCAGCTCGCCGTCGCTCTGGCCGAAGCCGCGGTAGTCGATTGCGAGCACTGCGAACCCCATCCGCTGCAAGCGCTGGATGCGGAAGAGATTGTTCGAGAGGTTCCAGCGGGCTCCGTGCAGATAGAGGAGCGTCACCGAGTCGGCGCTCGTCGCCGGGAGCCACCACCCGTGCACGCGCTCGCGCGGGGCATCGCCCTCCCCGGCGACCTTGAGCCAGACGTCCTCGTACGCGAGGCCGTAGTCGGTCGGGGTCGAGTGCACGTCGCGTTGCGCGCGGAAGATCCACTCGCGCTGCTTCGCGTCGAGGTAGGCACAGCCGGCTCCGGCAACGACGGCGGCGCCGAGTGCGGCGGCGGCGAGCCGCCGCACGACACGCGCGTTCGGCATCCGGTCCTAGGTACGACGCGACGCGGTCCAGCGCGACTCGGGACCGCTGTCCGATTTCACCGTGCCCTCTATCGACGACCCGTTCACGCGGCCGGAGAACTCGCGCCGCACGCCGGCGTTGTCGACGAAGACGAAACTGATCCGGTCGCCAACCAGGCGCGGCTCGCGCAGACCCACCTGGAGCTGGCCGAGGCGAACCGACCCCTCCAGGACTTGGTACTTCTGCTCGAGGTTGAGGTCCCACGCATCGGCCCCGGACTGAATCCGCCAGTTGCCCTGCACCTTCGCCGGCACGATCCACAGGTAGGCGCGGCGCCCGTCGAGATTGGTCGTCTCGTCGGGCTGCCAGTCGTCCATGTTGAACTGATGCGACACGACTCGCGTGCCCGGCTTCATGTCGAGTATCCTCGGCCGCAGCTTGAGGTTGAGGCCAGGGAGGAGATACATCGTCACCACGGTGGCCTGGCTGAAGTCGGTCTCGAAGATGTCGCCGCGGATGAACTTGGCCTTCGCCGTGACCCCCTCCCGCGCCGCGCTGCGGTTGGAGAGATCGACCATGTCCGGGTTGTACTCGACACCCATCGAGCGGGCGCCGAACTTCTTCGCGGCGGCGATCACCGTGCGGCCGTCGCCCGAGCCGAGGTCGACGACGAAGTCGTTGGGCGTCGTCTGCGCCATGCGCAGCATCCGCTCGACGAGGTCTTCCGGCGTGGGCACCCAGATGACATCCTTGCCGGCCTGGCCGACCTGGGGTGCGAAGTCCTTATCTTTGGGTTGGGTCTGGGCAACGGCGCTGAGCGCGAGCGCCGCCAACGCGAAGCCGGCAACCGCGGTCTTGGCTGCCGCGGCAAGTCTTGGACTATTCAAGCTGAGCTCCTTCTCGAGGGCAGGTCCGGGACGGTTCCCGGCAGGGCGCGAATTCTAGCAAACGGCCGTGCAGAAAAGAAAAACGCCCCGGCCGGCCGGGGCGTTTACTCGTCGCTCCTTCGCCGGGGTCGGCGGCAGGCGGCGCCGAGCTAGGCCTTCAGCTGCTCGGGCTCGAACGGCAGCGCGCGCAAGCGCTTGCCCGTCAGCTTGAACACCGCGCTCGCGACGGCCGGGGCAACCGGCGGCAAGCCGACCTCGCCGATCCCACCAGGCTTGTTGTTGGTGACGATGACCCTGGTCGTGACCTTCGGCACCTCGTTCATGCGCAGGACCGGGTAGTCGTGAAAGTTCGACTGCTGCGCCACGCCGTCCTTGAACACGAGCCGCTCTCGCAGGGCGCTGACGCCGAACACCGCGCCAGACTCGATCTGGGCCTGGATGTTCCTCGGCTGGAGCGCCACACCGCAGTCGACCGCGCTCCAGAGCTCGTGCACGTTGATCTTTCCGGTGCTGCGGTCGACGGAGACCTCGGCGACCATCGCGATGAATGTCTCCCACGAGTCACCGTACGCGATGCCGAGGGCGCGGCCCGCGGGGCGCGCGCGGTTCCAGTCGGACATCGCCATCGCCTCGCGGAGCACGGCCTGCCCGCGCGGCTGCTTGGCGAGCAGCTGCAGCCGGAACTCGACCGGATCCTTGCCGGCCGCGGCCGCGACCTCCTCGAGGAAGCTCTCGATGGCGAACTCCGTGTAGCCGGCGCCCACCGAGCGCCATACCGCCACGTCGATGCCGCGCTGCTCCCGGAGGTATTCGAGGAGGAAGTTGGGGAAACCGTAAGTGGGCTCGAAGGCGCCCTCGCACACCGGCAGGTCCTTGCCGCCCGATTTCTCGAACGCCGGCGGGGCAAACCTCGCGTAGATCGACTCCGACACGATGCGCTGGTGGAATGCGACGAGATTACCCTGGGCGTCCAGCCCCGCTTCCAGCCGCTGCACGGTGAGCGGCCGCGGTTTCGTGAACCGGATATCGTCCTCGCGAGTCCAGATGACCTTGACCGGATCGCCGGGCGTCGCCTTCGCGAGGAGGCCGGCATCGATCGCGTAGTCGTTCTCGGCGCGCCGCCCGAACCCGCCCCCGAGCAGTGTGAAGTTGATCTTCACGTTCTCCGGCCTGTAGCCGAGCCCCTTCACCGCGGCGAGGAACATCGTGAACCCAGCCTGGGTCGGCGCCCAAAACTCGATCCTGTCGCCGTCCACGCGCGCGGTGCAGTTGATCGGCTCCATGCACGTGTGCGTGACGTTGACCGAGCTGTACTCGGCGACCAGCCGCTTCGCCGCGCCCGCCATCGCCCCCTTCACGTCGCCGTGCGCCTCGTACACTACCCCGGTGTCGGAGAGGTTTCGCGCGCGCTGGGCGTATTCGGAGATCAGCTTTTCCGTGGTGTACTCCCGCGCCTTGGAGCGGTTCGTCCACGCGACCTTGAGGGCCTGCCTCCCCTTCAGCGCCGCCGGGTAGTTGTCGGCGATCACGCCCACGCCGTAGGGCATCGGTACGATTTTCCGCACGCCCGGAACCTTGCGCGCCTCGGCGTCGTCGACGTTCGAGGGTCCTTCGCCGTTGACCGGCGCACGCAGCACCGCGCCGTAGAGGATCCCCGCCATGCGCGTGTCGATGCCGTACTTGGCGCGGCCGGAGACCTTGTCGGGGACTTCGATCCGCGGGATGTCCTTGCCGATCAGGCGAAACTCGCTCGGGGGCTTGAGCTGCGCCGGAGCGAACTTGGGCGGCTCGGCGGGCACCTTCGCGAACGCGGCGATCTCGCCGTAGCCGAGCTTCCGGCCGGAAGCGCGGTGGATCACCTGATGCGGCTCGGTCGCGACCTCGGCGACCGGCACGCCCCAACGCTCCGCGGCCGCCATCATCATGATCTGGCGCGCCTGCATGCCGGCGAGCCGCATGATCTCGTAATAGCCGCGGGTGGTCCGCGACGCACCGGTGACCATGTTGCCGCCGAACAGCGGGTTGCCGAACACGCGCGGGTTGTAGGGCGCCTGCTCCACCCTGACCTTGGACCAGTCGAGGTCCATCTCCTCGGCGATGAGGAGCGGCATCGCCGTCAGCACGCCTTGCCCCATCTCGGGGGACGGCGCGTACACCGTGACCGTGCCATCGGTCGCGACGCGCACCCAGCCGTTCGGCTCGAACTGCGCGGCCTGCGCGAGCGCCTTCCTGGCGCCCGCGAGCCCGCCGAATGCCACCGCGATCGTTGCCCCGCCTGCGGTGAGCAGGAACGCGCGGCGGGAAAGGCCCGAATAGAGGATGCCGTCGAAGGCGTCGGCGGCGCGCAGGTCGTTGTCGATCCGTGCGTTCATGGCGCCCCCCTATCCTTGCGCCGCGGCGGCGCGCTGGATCGCCGCAATGATGTGGTTGTAGGTCCCGCAGCGGCAGATGTTGCCCGACATGTGCGCGACGATCTGCTCGCGCGTCGGCTGCTTGTTCTTCGCGAGCAGCGCCGCAGCCGTCATGATCTGTCCCGACTGGCAGTAGCCGCACTGGGGCACCTGCTCGGCGATCCACGCCTTTTGCAGCGGGTGGTCCCCCGTCGGCGACAACCCCTCGATCGTGGTGATCTTCTTGCCCTTGACCGCGGACACCGGCGTCACGCACGACCGGGTGGGCTGGCCGTTGACGTGCACGGTACAGGCGCCGCACTGGGCGATCCCGCAGCCGAACTTCGTGCCAGTGAGGCCGAGCTCGTCCCGGATGACCCACAGGAGCGGCGTATCGGCGGGGAGCTCGGACCAGGCCTCCTTCCCGTTGACGACGAACTCGATCATTGTTGTGCCTCCTTCGGGTGATCCGCCGGATCGTATGCTCCGCCCGCGCGAGTGTCATTGTTGCAGCGCGCAAGGAGTGGCTGCCGAGCGCGCGTCGGAGCAGAATCGGCCGCGATGAGACGCAGACGCCTGCTCGCCGCGCTCGGCGCGACCTTCGCCTTGCCCCTCCGGGTCGTCGCCCAGCCCGCGAACACGCACGTCGATCCGATCGACCCGTTGATCTGGTCGATCGCGCAGGGGCGGTCGGTGCGGCCTGGGCGGGTCAAGCTCGAGCTGCCTCGGATCGCCGAGACCGGTCATTCGGTGGCGATGACCGTCGCGGTAGCGAGCCCGATGACCGAGGCGGACCACGTCACGGCGATCCATCTCATCGCGGAGAAAAACCCGGTGCGGGAGATGGCATCGTTCTACATCGGGCCGCACGCCGGCCGCGCCGAGGTGAGTTCGCGCATCCGCCTGAACGGCACGCAGCGCATCGTCGCGATCGCCGAACTCTCGGACGGCACCCTCTGGTCCGCCGCCGCGGACATCGAGGTAATGCAAGCTGCCTGCACGGACGGAGGCTGAGGCGTGGCGCTCGCGAAGATCGAGCTGCCGCACGAAGCCCGGCGCGGCGAGGTGATCGAGGTGCGCATCGTGATCCAGCACCCGATGGAGACCGGCTTTCGCCGCGACGCGGCAGGCGGCCGGATTCCCCGCAACGCGATCCATTCGCTCGTCTGCCGGTATGACGGCGCCGAGGTGTTCCGCGCGACATTGAGCACGGGCATCGCGGCCAATCCGTACCTCAGCTTCTTCACCCGGGCCCGCGGCTCCGGCGAGGTCGTGTTCTCGTGGATCGACGACGACGAGGTACGCGACTCGGCGCGCGCCCGTCTGGTCGTCGCCGATTGAAAAGGGGGCGCCCCGGGTCAGGGCTTGTCGCCCCCGCATGCCGCGTATTACCCTCCCGGCGCGTCGCGTCTTCGGAGGCCCGAGAGGCGTGTCACAAGATCAACGGAGGAAGAGGAGACAACACATGAAAGCGAGTCCGGTCCTGAAATGCATTGCCGCGGCGGCGCTCGCGCTCGCCGCGGCCACCCCTGCGCTCGCGCAGGATCCCGTCCGTATCGGCTACGCGGTCGCGCGCACCGGGCCGTGGGCCGCCGGCGCGCAGGTCACGCAGGAACCCAACTTCATCATGTGGGCAGAGCAGGTGAACGCCGCCGGCGGGCTCAACGTGAAGGGCGTCAAGCGTAAGGTGGAGCTCATCGGCTTCGACGACCGGAGCGAGACCGAGACGGTCGTGCGCACGTACGAGAAGCTGATGGGAAGCGACAAGGTCGATCTCATCCTGCCGCCGTGGGGCACCGGCGCGAACTTCGCGGTGCTGCCGCTCGTCCAGAAGTACGGCTACCCGATGCTCGCCCCGACCGCGACCGGCCGGAAGCTGCTCGAGATGAAGAACCCATACTTCTTCGCCCTGCTGCAGCAGCCCGACCGGATGATGGAAGCGCTCGCGGAGTATCTCGCGGCGCGCAAAGCCACGACGGCGGCCGTCGTCTACGTCGACGAGCTGTTCGGCCTGGAGCAGCTCGGCGCGCTCGAGGCGGCGCTGAAGGACAAGGGGATCCAGGTCGTGGAGAAGAAGAGCTATCCGCTGGGCGTGAAAGACCTCCAGCCGGTGCTGAACGACATGAAGGCGAAGAACCCCGACGCGTTCATCGCTCTCAGCTATCCGCCCGACACGTTCCTCATCACCGGGCAGGCGCGGGCGATCGCCTTCAACCCGAAGCTGTTCTACGCCGCGGTCGGCACGGCGTTCCCCGTCTACCGCGACAAGTTCGGCAAGGGAATCGAGGGCGTAATGGGGCTCGGGACCTGGAACCCGAAGAGCAATCCGGCGGCGAAGGCCTACTTCGACGCGCACGTGAAGCGCTGGCAGAAGGAGCCCGACCGATGGGCGAGTGCGCACGCCTGGGCCGGGCTGCAGATCCTGCAAGCCGCGGTGGAAAAAGCGGGGCTCGACCGGAAAGCGCTCCGCGACACCATCGCGAACGGCGAGTTCGACACGATCATCGGCAAGATCCGCTTCAAGAACGGCGAAAACGTCTCCACGCCTGGCGTGGTGAGCCAATGGCAGGGGGGCGAGTTCGAGGTGGTATGGCCGCCGGACCGGTCGACCTCCGCCGCGCTCTATCCGAAGCCGGCTTGGTGACGGGGCGAGCGGCCGGCGACGGCTCCGCGGGACGACCGCGGGGCCGTTTTTGTCTATGAGCTTCTGGTTCGAGCTCCTCGCGACCGGGCTGATCACCGGCGGGATCTACGCCGTCGTCGCGATCGGCCTGAACCTGCAGTACGGGCTGATGCGCATCATGAACATCGCGCACGGCGAGTTCCTGATGCTCGGCGCGTACCTCACCTGGCTCGCCGTCACGGTGCTCGAGCTGAACCCGCTCGTGTTCCTGCCGGTCGTGGCGCTCGTGCTGTTCGTGATCGGCCTCGGCGTCTACCGCATCTGCTTCCGGCGGATCTCGCGCACCGCCCCGAGCGTGGAAGTCATCGAGGCGCGCAGCCTGCTCGTCAGCTTCGGGCTGATGTTCCTCGTGCAGAACGCGGCCTACCTCGCCTGGGGCGCGGACCTGCGCGGCTACGCGTTCCTCGACGTGCCGGTCGAGATCGGTGGCGCACGGTTCACCGCGAACCGCCTGGTCGTGTTCGGGTTCGCGGTCGCGGCGAGCCTCGTGCTGCTCGCCGTGCTCCGCTTCACGCTCGTGGGCAAGGCGGTGCGCGCGATGATGCAGTCGCCCACCGGCGCGCAGCTGGTCGGCATCGATACCGCGGTGCTGCACCCGCTCGTGTTCGGAGTCGGGCTCGCGCTCGCCGGCGTCGCCGGTGCGCTGCTGTCGATGGTGTACGAGATCTCGCCGGCTATGGGCGAGCCGTATACGGTCACCGCGCTGATCGTGATCACGCTCGGCGG
>Ga0126369_10001889_pt1 | contig 14753 bp, 10 predicted proteins | sample PanSoiMetaPlot_1_FD_109646 | JGI IMG/M metagenome (GOLD analysis project Ga0126369, IMG submission 109646) | Tropical forest soil microbial communities from Panama - MetaG Plot_1 | ecosystem: Environmental > Terrestrial > Soil > Tropical forest > Bulk soil | place: Panama | collected 2016-02-17 | reverse complement strand
CGTGTACTCGGGGATATCGAAGCTAACCCTCACATGAGACTGCGCACCCAGGTTGTAGATTTCGTCCGGCTGCACCTGGCGCAGAATCGTGTTGAGCGAACTTGAATCGTTCAAGTCTCCGTAGACCAGCCGCAAGCGCTTGTCCTTCGCGTGTGGATCAAAATACAGATGATCGATTCGTTGTGTGTTGAAGGAAGATGAGCGGCGAATGATGCCGTAGACGTTGTAGCCTTTTTCAAGCAACAGTTCCGTCAGAAACGAACCGTCCTGGCCAGTGATGCCTGATATTAAGGCAGTTTTTGTCATCTGTAGTTTTTCACCCTGCTGTATGAGAAGCGCATTATACCTGCGCCATTTTCAATAGATGGAGTTTGATACCATAACGGACGGCTGTACTTAGCGCAAGCTAGTGCCCTCAAGTTGGGTTGCCAATTCTGAGTGGTGCAGCGGGGCGGTAGCCCGACCGTCAGGGAGGGCTCGCAAGGCCGCAAAATTGAGCAGCCTCCCGCACCGCCCAGCTACTGCCCAGACCCGATCATCCTGCTTCAGTATCAGGCGGTTCTGCTAATCGATTCGCCAATGTAGTGGTGGAGTATCCGTTCAGGAAAGGCAGGATTCTGATCTCTCCTCCGCCGCTCTTGACCACCTCGGCCTCGGGCAGTTCGTTCGCCTCATAATCGCTCGCCTTACAGTGAACGTCGGGACGAATTAATCGCAGCATCTCGTTGGGCAGCTGTTCCTCAAAAAACAAAACATAATCGACTGCCCGCAGGGCCAGCAGGATCTCGGCCCTGCCATCCTGGGTGATGAGCGGGCGCGAGGGGCCCTTTAACTGCCGGACCGAACTGTCCGAATTCAGCAACACCACCAGGAGGTCGCCACATCCGCGCGCGGCGTTGAGAAAAGCGACGTGCCCCGGATGGAGCAGATCAAAGCAGCCATTGGTCGTAACAATTCGTTTGCCCGATAGCCGTTGTTGCTCGAGCTCGCGCAGCAGCCAATCGAGGCTCTGGTTCCCGGAGAGGGTTCTGACAACCTCAGCTTCGGTCGAGACGTCGGCCATCATTTGCCTTCCCGGCTTATTTTCGCCAGCGCCAACTGAAACAGGAGTGGCACCATGATTTCGTGATGGCCGGTCACCGAATATCCTCTGCCTGTGAGCTTCTGGGTGGGCCGGCGCACGACGTTTTCCAGTGGGCGGTAATGCTGAATCATATCCAGGTTCACGGTGGTGAAATTTTCCACGCGCTCAGATGATAAGTTCCGCGCCAGATTGAGCGCCTTTAAGAATACTTCCGGCAGCAGCACCGAAGAACCAATGTTCAGATAGACTCCGCCATCGCCAAACTCCTTGAGAACTGTTACCAGGATCCGGAAATCGAGATGGCTCGCCTGTCCGATGGCCGCGCCGTCAACCGCCGGGTGCATATGAATCGTGTCCGCGCCGATGGCCGCATGCACCAGCACCGGAAGTTGCAGACGCACGCCCGCCGCCAGAATGCTCTGCTGCGAATATGGCGCACCAGTCTTTAGCAGTGCGGAGCCGAGGGCCGCGCCCATCCCCATATTTTCGCCGGCGGCGGCGGCAATGGCCGCGTTCATCGCGGCGCCTGTTTCGTTCACCATTCCGAACATGCCGGACTCCAGGCTGGCCGCCACATCTTCGGAAGTGTTACCCAGGGTGGCGACTTCGAAGTCATGAATGCTGGCTCCGCCATTCATGGCCACGGCTGTCAGGACGCGCCGTTCCATCAGTTCAATCAACAACGGAGCCAGTCCGCATTTAATAACGTGCCCGCCGATGCCGGCGATGACTGGCTTGCCTCGCTGGTGCGCCTGAACGATCGCGTCGACGATCTCTCTCAGTTCATTCGCTTTCAATACGTGCGGCAGCGCTTCAAGAAAATCCAGCAGCGCGGGATTGTCGGCAGTCGGTGAGATGAAGATTTGCCGATCCACCTTGGTCGGGCGATCGAGCGCAGAGTAGGTGCGGGCTTCCTGCAAACTCGCCGGCGGGTAGCTTTCAGAAGAATCCATCAGACGTTCTCGAACAGAGCCGGGTTGGAACTCATGCGTAGATAGCCTGGTCCCTCGCCGGGTCGCCGGCGTCACGATCAGTCAAGGGCATGACGACTACCTGTTTTGCAAATTCATCCTTCAGGTTGCCTATCGGGTAATCGCCGATTACGGCAACGACGTCCGGCGTCGCGAGTCTGGCGACATCATCGGGCCGGCTATCAACTGCGACGACGCAATCCACAAATTCCAGGGCCGAGATTATCTCGAGGCTATCTCCATAATCCGTGGGCAGGCCAGAAACGCGAGCTGCCGGTTCAGGGTTCTTACTTATGGCCACGATGAGAACATCGCCGAGCCTCTTGGCCTCCCGCAAACACCTGACATGGTCCTTTTGCAGGCGCGCGAAGTCGCCGGTAGCCAGCACGATTTTCTTACCGTGACGCCGCAGTTTTTCGGCATAGGTCCCGATGTAGTCGATGCCGACCATTTTGTGCGTGTAACCGTAACGCGCAAACATCAGCTCGTCATATTCAACCGGCGCTGTGCCCATCTTGCTCACCACAATACCGGCGGCCTGATTGGCCAGCTCAATTGAACTTTGCAAATCGATGCCGACGGCCAGGGCCAGCGCCAGCGTCGCCGCGACCGCATCGCCCGCGCCTGAGACATCGAAAACTTCCTTGGCTTCGGTGTGGAAATGAACAGTCTCCTGCGCAGAGATTAGCGATATTCCTTTTTCTGATCGGGTGACCAGGAGATGATCGAATTGATATTGCCGCAGGGCCTCGAGACCGTATCTCTCGATCTCGATATCGTCGTTCTGAATTTCGCGGCCGAGCGCCTTCCCGAATTCTTTCACGTTCGGTTTGACGATGGTGGCGTGCCGGTATTTATTCCAATCGTCGCCCTTTGAATCGACGATGATGGGGATCCCGACAGACCTCGCCATCTCAATCGTGCCCTGGCACAAACCGTCATCACATACGCCCTTGCCGTAATCAGAAATGACTATCGCATCGACCTTCTTAATCCAGTCCGCGGCGCGCTGTAGCAGTAGTTCCGAATACTCGCGGGTATTAACCGCAACTTCTTCAAAGTCGAGGCGCACTATCTGCTGGTGCTCGCCAATCACGCGTACTTTGGTGGTAGTGGGAAGTGGCGTCTCAACCAGAGCAGACTGAATCCCGAGTTCGTCGAGCAGCCTGGCCGCCAACGCTCCGTTCGGGTCATTGCCGACGAACCCAAGCAAGACGGAGCTTCCGCCCAGGTGGCGAATGTTATTTACCACGTTCCCGGCGCCGCCGAGGGTGACTGAGGTCTTATCGACTTTGACTACCGGGACCGGGGCTTCGGGGGAAATTCTATGGACGGCGCCGAAGTGGTACTGATCAACCATCACATCGCCGACCACCAGCACCGTCGCTTTTGAGAAATCAAGTGTTCGCATTACTTGTCAGATCGCCAACGATCTGCCAGGGCGGCGGATCTTTCAGAACTGTCCAATGTATGGTGCCCCCGGCGCGATTCCAACGCGCGACCTTCCGCTTAGGAGGCGGACGCTCTATGCAGCTGAGCTACGGGAGCACGTAACTGGTGAATGGTAAATGGTAAATGGTCAATAGTAAATCGGAGGTTCAAGTATGGGTGGAGCCTGAACATGCCCGCTGTGATGTCCCGCCGATTTGCTGACCCGAGTCAGCGGTAGTGTTCCAATTCGAATTCTTACTCAGTGCCTCTGTGGATCTCAGTGACTCTGTGGTGACCTTTTTTCTGAAGCAATTTTCACCACCGAGACACAAAGAAGAACACAAATAAAAACCGAGAGCGAGATGCCTGCTGACCAGCGTCGGCATTTTATGATAGCCTGCGCATCGCTTTTTGCGGAGCAAAGACCGCATCGATCAAACATGACTATTCGAAGCCTTCTTGCCGCCGGCCGTCCAGATAGCCCGGCGCTCGTCTACTCGGAGGGTGCGCTCACTTATCGCGAACTTGGCGATCAAGTCGATCAACTCGGAGAGCAACTTACACGCATGGGACTCGGTCGCGGCGATCGCATTGGTATGGCCCTGCCCAACGGCCTGGAAGTGGTCTCGTCGTTTATAGCGGCCTGCGAAATCGGAACTGCGGCTCCGCTCAACCCCGCCTACACGCGGGAGGAGTTCAAGTTCTATCTCGAAGATACAAATGCACGCGTCCTGATAGCGCCGCCGAATGCCGGCGAAGCGCGCGCCGCTGCGGCGGAGACGAACGTGGCCGTAATCGACTGTGAAATTGACGACCGTGGCCGGGTTCATTTTGGCGACACGGAATTAAGCGGAGGTAAAGTCACCGGCGAAAGTACCGGACTGAACGATATCGCGCTGATTCTTCACACCAGCGGAACCACCAGCCGGCCCAAACGCGTTCCGCTGTCGCACAAAAATCTGCTTACCTCAGCGCGCAATGTCGCAAATACTTATCAACTGACCGCGGCAGATGTCTCGCTTTGCGTCATGCCCTTGTTTCATGTGCATGGACTGGTTGCTTCGACCCTGGCGACGTTCGCCACCGGCGGAACGGTGGTTGTGCCGGGCAAGTTCAATCCTCTTTCATTCTGGCCGACCGTGCGCGAGCACCACGCCACCTGGTATTCCGCCGTTCCCACGATTCACCAGGTGCTCATCTCGCGCGCCCGGGGGACCCGCCCGTCGGGCGCCGAACAACTTCGGTTTATTCGCTCGTGCAGCGCTTCGCTCGCGCCTGAATTGATGGCCGAGATGGAAGCGACCTTCGGCGCGCCGGTCCTCGAAGCTTACGGCATGACCGAAGCGGCCCATCAGATGGCTTCGAATCCGCTGCCGCCGCTGGCGCGCCGGCCGGGTTCAGTCGGCCACGGGACCGCGGTTGAAATGGCCATTCTTGATGAAGCAGGAAATGAACTCCCCGCCGGCGCAACTGGTGAAGTCTCTATCAAGGGAGCCAACGTCTTTGGCGGTTACGAAGGAAATCCGGAAGCCAATGCCGAGTCATTTACCAACGGCTGGTTTCGAACCGGAGACCAGGGCATGTTGGATCCCGAGGGCTACCTGAGACTCGTCGGCCGGATCAAGGAACTAATCAATCGGGGCGGCGAGAAGATTTCACCGCGCGAAATCGACGAGACATTGCTGAGGCATCCTGCCGTGGCGGAAGCCTGCTGCTTCGGAATTCCGGATCGCGTCTATGGTGAAGGCGTCGCCGCGGCGGTAGTACTAAAGGAGGCCGCGACCGAGAAAGATCTAATCGCGCATTGCCACGAGTCTTTGTCCGATTTCAAATGTCCGACGACGATTTACATCATGGATACAATCCCCAGAACCGCCACGGGAAAAATCCAGAGACGAAACGTGGCCAAGACTGTCGGCAGTAAATAGTGACAGCAGCCGTCAGGGAGGGAAATACTTATCTGTTGATTGATTCACTGATTCATTTGCTCATTGGTTCATCGGTTCATTGATTCATTGGTTCATTGGCTTCTCTCGGATGCTGCAAATGAGTTAATGAAGCGATGAGTTAATGAACCACTTTGTAAGCGGCCCTCCCTGACGGTCGGGCTTCTGACACGATACGATCAATCATGAAATTCGCTATCGTCGGGGCGGGTGCAATCGGGGCGTTTCTGGGCGCGATGCTGGCGCGCGCGGGCGAAGACGTCACCCGGAGTGCCCGCGGTCCGCATCTACGCGCAATGCAGGAGCACGGCGTGCGCGTTCGTGGCGAGGCCGGAGATTTCCAGGCCAACGTCAAAGCGACTGATGATCCGGGGGCCGCGGGCGAAGTTGATTTCGTCCTGCTCACGCTCAAGGCTCACAGTGTTCCGGCAATCGCGGCCAGCCTCAAACCTCTGCTGGGCGCAGACACCTCGATCGTAACCGCACAGAACGGATTTCCCTGGTGGTACTTCTATCGGCACGGCGGTGAGTGGGAAGGCACTCGCCTCGAAAGCGTCGATCCCGGCGGCTTGATAACTCAACATCTGGATCCTTCGCGTGTCATTGGCTGCGTCGTTTACCCTTCGACCGAAATTGTCGAACCAGGCGTGGTCTTGCATCACGAAGGAACGCGCTTCGCCATCGGTGAACCTGACGGAAGCAAGAGCGAGCGCTGCCGCCGTCTGGCCGATGCGCTCATCAAGGCCGGCTTGCGCTGTCCTATTCGCACCAACCTGCGCCACGACATCTGGGTGAAACTGATGGGCAACGTGGCTTACAACCCCATCAGCGCGTTAACCCGCGCCACGCTGATCGAGATCGTCCAATGTCCTGAGACGCGCGCTTTGGCCGCCGCCATCATGGGCGAAGTTGATGCAGTGGCCAGGAAAATCGGAATTGAAATGGGCATTACGATCGAGCAGCGGCTGGAAGGGGCCGAGAAAGTCGGTCATCACAAGACGTCGATGCTCCAGGACATTGAAGCAGGTAAACCGACGGAACTTAAAGCTATCGCCGGCGCGATCATCGAGTTGGCCGATAAGCTCGACCTCGAATTGCCGAACACCAAAGCCGTCTATGCCTGCGTCGAATTACTCGAGAGCGCCCAGGCCGGCCGCCATAACGCTTGATGTGCATAGCCCATTCACAGTTTAACCGGACAGAAGGTGAAGGCCTTTCCCAGATGAAGCCCACATGACGTTGATGCCAGACGACCCTGCGGAGCCCGATCGCACCCCGCCCCGTTGGCTGGTGCTCTTGCCTTGCATCTTCGCGATGCTGGCAATCGCCAATCTGCAATACGCCTGGACCCTCTTCACAACGGATCTCACAAAGACATTTCAGGTGCGGCTCGACGCGGTGCAGTGGACGCTCACCTTTTTCATCATCGCGCAGACGGCTCTGTTTCCGGTTAATGCTTATCTGATCGATCGCCTTGGGCCGCGCTTGATTATCACAATCGCCGGGTTGCTCGTCGGCATCGGCTGGGTGGGAGCCGGCCTGGCCAATTCCCTTCCCGCGCTTTACGTGGTTTATGCAATCGGCGGCGTGGGCGCCGGAGCGGTTTACGGCGGCTGCGTCGGCGTGGCAATGAAATGGTTTCCCGATCGACGGGGTCTGTGCGTCGGACTCGTGGCCGGCTCTTACGGATTTGGGACCGCGCTGACCACCTTGCCGATCTCATACCTGATCGATCATCAGGGATACCGCACGGCCTTCATCCTGTTTGGCGCAATCCAGGGATTGATCGTGCTGCTCTCAGCGCAATTCCTGCGCATGCCCGCGCCGGGATGGTCACCACCGAACTGGGAACAACTCAAGGCCAAGGTTCAAAAGCGTGTCTATCAGTCTTCAACTGAATGCACGCCGGCGCAGATGCTCCGCAGCGGATCGTTCTATCTGCTTTATCTGATGATGGCCCTGGTAACCGCCAGCGGGCTCATGCTGTCGGCGCAACTGAAGCCAATCGCAGTGAGTTACGGCTACGACAAATTTGCGTTGTTCGGAGGATTTACCATCCTGACCTTGACCCTCTCGATGAATCAGGTACTGAACGGTTCGGCGCGCCCGTTCTTTGGTTGGGTTTCGGATCAGATTGGGCGTTACGACACGATGGCCATCGTTTTCGTGCTGGAGGCGATTACGATCGTATTGCTGACCCTGGTCGTGGGGCGGCCGTTTTGGTTTATGGCTACTTCGGCCTTGATGTTCTTCGCCTGGGGCGACATCTACTCGCTGTTCCCCGCCGCCATTGCCGACATCTTCGGCAGCAAACACGCGACCACGAACTATGGCATTCAATACACCGCCAAGGGCATGGGTTCGGTGCTGGCCGGGCCTGGCGCGGCCTGGCTAATGAGCCGGGCCGGTTCATGGGTGCCGGTGTTTTGGACTGCCGTCGCCTGTAATGTGATTGCCGCGGGCCTGGCGGTGCTCTGGTTAAAACCGCGCGTGGCGAAATTAATCAAGGCGGAAACCAGTCAGGTCCCCCCGCCACTCGCGAATGCTGTCCTGCCCGCCGCCGAAGCATTGGACGCGACCGGCGTCGAATAATTCAGCTCGCACTCTGCGCGGCCGCGACCCCGGATTCACCAGACCAGCCTTCCGCAGTCAGGGCCCGGTGTAAGGCATCGAGAACCAGCACCACGTTTTCGCGCGTGCTGCCGGAACCCATCAGCCCGATGCGCCAGATCTTTCCTTTCAGCGGACCCAGGCCGCCGCCAATCTCAATGTCCTCGGCCAGCAGATGATTTCGCACCCGCGCGTCATCGACACCGTCAGGAATGCTGACTGCGTTCAAACTCCAGAGTCTGTTTTCAGGAGCGACCGCCATGCGCAAACCCATCGCTTCGACCCCGGCCACCAGCGCTCGATGATTTGCTTCATGCCGCGCCCAGCGAGCTTCGAGCCCCTCTTCATGAATCAGCCGCAGCGCTTCACGCAAAGCATAGTTCATGGAGATCGGCGCGGTGTGATGGTAGGTACGATCATCGCCCCAGTATTTTTCGACCATGGTGATGTCGAGATACCAGCTCTGCACCTTCGTGCGGCGCGCCCGAATTCGCTCCAAGGCCCGCTCGCTGAAAGTAATGGGCGCAAGTCCCGGCGGCGCGCCCAAACATTTCTGCGTGCCTGAATAGCAGATGTCGACGCCGTGGCGATCGATGCCGACGGGATGACCGCCGAGCGAGGTGACCGCATCGAGAATAAACAAGGCGCCCCGCGCGTGGGCCATCTCAGACAAGCCCGACAAATCCTGCAACACGCCGGTGGACGTCTCGGCATGGACCAGCGCCAGCGCGCGCGGCTGGCACGAATCCAGCGCCGCCTCAATCTGCTTCACGTCGATGGCTTCACCCCAGGTCGCCTCCACAACCACGGGTTTGCCGCCGGCGCGGCCAATAATGTCGCGCATCCGTTCGCCGAAGACTCCGTTGATGCAGACGACGACGTCGTCGCCGGGTTCGATGATGTTCACCAGGGCGGCTTCCATTCCGGCGCTGCCGGTAGCTGAGATGGGAATGGTCACGCGGTTCTCAGTCTCAAACACATAACGCAGCAGCGATTGCACGTCATCCATGCATTGCAGAAACAGCGGATCGAGATGGCCGAGCAACGGCGCCGCCATGGCGCTCAGTATCCGGTCATCAACCGGACTGGGACCGGGCCCCAGCAGAATTCGCTTCGGTGGATTGAATCGTTCGTAAGATTTCGTCATGGCTTTTGATGATTGACTCATGATAATTGGTTCATTGACTCATTGACTCATTGACTCATTGACTCATTGACTCATTGGACGGTTCTTCACTTGGTTCGGACGGGTCATTAACTGCTTCGCACTCGTCACACCCCAAGTATTGGTCAAAATGGTTCAATGAATCAATGAATCAATGTTTCAATGTTTCAATTAACCAATGTCCCAATTCCTATGATTGATACTTAATTAGCGAGCGCACGTCATAGCCCTCCAGCTTCTGACGTCCGGGAAGAAACTCCAATTCCACCACAAACACTAACCCATCCACGGTCCCCCCGAGACCTTCGACCAGATTGCAGACGGCCTTGGCAGTTCCGCCGGTCGCCAAAAGGTCATCGGCGATAATTACTCGATGACCACTCTGGATGGCATCGCGGTGAATCTCCAGCGTGTCCTGACCGTATTCCAGATCGTAAGAGATCGACGCTTTTTCGCCCGGCAGTTTCTTCGGTTTGCGCACCGGCACAAAACCGGCGCCCAGGTGATAAGCCAGCGCCGGCGCAAAGATAAATCCCCGCGCTTCAATGCCGATTACCGTGTCTATCCTGGCGCCCTCGTACTGCGCGGCCAGCGCGTCTACCGTCTGGCGCAATCCGTCGGGCTCTTTGAGTAAGGTGGTAATGTCGTAAAAATTTATGCCGGGCTTCGGGAAATCCGGCACTTCGCGAATCAATTTTTTCAGCTGATCCATATTTATTCTCAACAAATTCTGCGGGCCATTTAAGAGCGCCTCATGATATCATTCCCCACGAATTTTCCGTCCCCAGACTCAAGTCATTCCCGGCCGCGAAAGTAGCCGGGATTAAGAGTTGCTTAAATCATCAGTGGCGAGTTATTCATCGGCTCAGGCCGATGAAGCTGACTACGCCGCGCAAACGAAAAAGCTCTCCGCTATGAGAACTGCCCGGTTCATTCGGCGCTTGATCGCTCTGCTGGCCGTATGCAGTGTGCCTGCCCTCACGGCGTCCGCGCAACAGCAAAAGCCGGATGATGTAGTGCGGGTGACTACCGATCTCGTGCAGACCGATTTCATGGTCTTCGACAAGCAGGGCAATTTTGTCGACGGGCTCAAGCGCGATCAACTCCTCTTCAAGGTCGACGGCAAGCCGCGCGATATTTCGTTCTTCGATCGCATTACTGCCGGGAGCCGCAATGAAGAAGCGCAACTGGCGGCCGCGCGCGGCGCCAGTACCGCAGGTGGACCGGCGCCGGTGCCGCTCGACCGCGGCCGGACGGTGCTCTTCTATGTCGACGATCTGCACCTCTCCACCGGCAGCGTCACTTACACCCGCCGCATGCTCAAACGGTTCGTCGAGCAGGAAATGAAACAGAATGACCAGGCGCAGATCGCTTCAACCTCAGGTCAACTTGGTTTCCTGCAACAACTCACCGCGAACAAGAGCGTGCTGACGGCAGCCGCCGATCGATTACGCTCGCTCGAAATGACCATCCAGTCGGCCGAGTATCCCCCCATGACCGTCTATCAGGCGTCAGTGATCGAACAGCACGACACCGACCTGCTGGATTTTTTCATCAACGAGCTAATCAAGAATGAAGGCCCCATGCCGCGCGAGAACGCGGCGCAGATCATTCGCAACCGCGCCTCGCAAATGATCGAGGAACATGAATCGCTGGTGACCCGTTCGTTCAGCACCCTGAAAGGATTCGTCAAGTTGGCCTCGGCCTTGCCGGGACGGAAAATTGTCTTCTTCATCTCGGACGGTTTTCTCATCGATCAAAGACGCAGCGAAAACCTGGGACGCTTGCAGGGCATTACCGATGCTGCCGCGCGTTCGGGCGTCGTCATCTATACGGTGGATGCGCGAGGTCTCGCCGCCGGCTTGCCCGACGCCTCGCGGGCGCAGATGGCCGATCCGATGGGCGTCCTGGCGCGTGCGAATTCGGGTGAAGTAAAAGCCACGCAGGATGTGCTGAACGCGCTCGCCAGCGATACCGGCGGCCGCGCCTTTCTCAACACCAACTCCATGACGGGCGCGGTCGCGACCGCCTTGAAAGAGACGGCGACCTACTATCTGCTCGCCTGGCGGCCGGAGACTGAGGAGCAACGCTACCCGAAGTTTCGCCGCCTGGAAGTCAACGTCATCGGGCGGCCGGATCTCGTCGTGCGTTTCCGCCGCGGAATTGGCGAGCCCCCGGAAGAAGCCGCGAAGTCGAAACCCAAAGAGGGCGAGGCCCTGCCCATCCGCAAGACTCCCACCGATGAAATCAAGAGCCTCTTGCTGGCAAACTACCCGAGCACGACCATGCCGGTCGCGATCTCGCTGAATTTCCTCGACACCGCGCAATACGGCGGCACCCTCACCACCACGATCAAAGTCGATACGCGCTCGCTGACGCTGGAGAAACAACCGGACGGATCAATGGCGGCGCTCGACGTAGCGGGCCTGGTGCTAAACGATCAGGGGAAATCAATCAGCAGCTTTAGCAAGCGTTTCACCATCAAAGGCGCGGCGGCGAACACCAACAATAAACCGCCAGAGAGCATTTTTTATAATCACTTTGCGCTGGTTCAACCGGGACTCTACCAGGTGCGCGTGGCCGCCATCGATGAGCGAAACGGCACTCGCGGCAGCGCCTATGAGTGGGTCGAAATTCCGAACGTGGCCAATAAAGAGCTGGCGATGAGCAGCATCATCGTGGGCGAACGCAGGTTCGAGGATCAACCAGCGCCCGCGGAAGGCGCCCCAACCGATCCCCATCAGCCGGAAGTGCTGAAGCAGGTGATAGTCAACGTGGACCATCGGTTTGCCAGCTCATCGTTCCTGCGTTTTCTCACCTTCATCTATAACGCTTCCGTGAGCGCCGCCGAGCCGAACGCCAACAACGGAAATGCGATTCCGGCCAGCACGAACAATGCGGCCCCGGATCTGGCGGTCCAGGTCCAGGTGTTTCGTGACGATCAGCCGGTGATGACGACGCCGCTCCACAAGATCAACACTGAAGGCATGCCCGACGCGAAACGCGTTCCTTACGCCGCCGACGTTTCGTTAAAGGACCTGTCACCCGGCGCCTACGTCTTGCAAGTCACCGCCATTGATAAGCTGGCGAAAGCAAGCGCCACGCGAAAATTGAACTTTCAAATTGAGTAAGATGGTTTCCGATTTCTGATTTCCGACTTCTGATTTCTGATTTCTGATTTTCCAGTTCCAAGCTCTCCGCCTCTCCAATGAGAACTGTCTTTTCCCTGCAGCGCTTCCTCTCTCTCCTGACCCTGATTGCGGCCACCTCGCTCAGCGGTCTGGCTCAACAAACCTCCGATGAGGTCGTCCGCGTCAACACTGAACTGGTGCAGACGGATTTCATGGTCTTCGACAAACAGGGAAATTTCATTGACGGGCTCAAAGCCGATCAGTTTCAGTTCAAAGTTGAAGGCAAGCCCCGCGACATTTCCTTCTTCGATCGCATTTCCGCCGGCAGCCGGAGCGAAGAAGCGCAATTAGCGGCAGCGCGCGGCGTTAAATCAGCGAGCAGTCCCGTCCTGCTGGATCGCGGCCGCACAGTTTTCTTCTTTATCGACGATCTGCATCTTTCCCTCAGCGGCGTTGCCTATGCGCGCGAGCTGCTGCGGCACTTTGTCGAAAACGAGATGAGACAAAACGATCAGGCGCAGATTGTCTCAGCCTCAGGCCAACTGGGATTTCTCGAGCAACTCACCGACAACAAATCAGTGCTCCTGTCCGCAGCTGCGCGACTTCGTTATCAGGAGGTCGTCGACATCCAGGGAGCGGAGTACCCGCCGCTGACCGAGTATCAGGCTATGCAGATCCAGCGTAACGACATGGACCTGCTCAACTTTCTGGTCGACAAACTGCTGGAACGCTCGGGCCGGATTCCGCGTGTGCAGGCGGAGCAAATCATCCGCGGCCGCGCCTCGCAAATAATCGCCCAGGGGGTGTCCGTGGTCACGCGGTCTTTCAACGCGCTCAAAGGGTTCATCAACTTCGTCGAACCGCTGCCCGGACGGAAAATCGTTTTCTATATTTCCGACGGCTTTCTCATCGATCAGAACCGAAAAGATAATTGGGATCGGCTGCAACACATCACCAGCGCCGCCGCCCGCTCGGCGGTAGTGATCTACTCGATTGATGCGCGCGGAACGGCCGGGATCCCACAAGCGACCGATCAGGATCGGATGCTGAGAGATCCCAGGGGAATTCTCAGCCGCTCGAACTCAGGAGAGTTTCATGCTACCCAGGACGGCCTGAGTTCGCTGGCAAGCGATACCGGCGGCCGCGCCTTCTTCAACACCAACTCGGTCCAGACGCCGGTGGCCACGGCGCTCAAAGAGTCCTCTGCCTATTACCTGGTGGCCTGGCGGCCGGAAACCGACGAGCAGCGCAGTCAGAGGTTTCGCAAGATCGAAATCAGTGTCGCCGGGCGGCCCGATCTGGTCGTTCGCTTTCGCCGCGGTGTCGGCGAACCGCCCGAGGAGAGCGCTAACACCAAGACTAAACGGAGCGACGCGCCGCCTCGTCCCAAAACTCCCGAAGACGAATTGAACTCGCTCTTGAAGGCGCCTTACCCGGCCACTAAATTGCCGGTGGCTATTAGTCTGAATTTTCTGGACACCGCCCAATACGGCGGAGCGTTGCGGACGGCCATCAAAGTCGCCACCGGTTCCCTGCCGCTGGACCTGCAACCCGACGGCAGCCTGGCTCTGGATGTGGCCATCGTGGTGCTGGACGACCAGGGAAAATCGGTGAGCAACTACAAGCAGAGATTTACGATTAAGACGTCGGCGAAGAACGTAAGTAGACTGCCGGAGAATGTTTTCTACGATAACGTGGCCCAGGTAAAGCCGGGTCTGTATCAGGTGCGGGTGGCTGTCATCGAAGCCCGGAACAGCGCTCGCGGCAGCGCCTACGAATGGATCGAGGTCCCCAATCTCGCGAGCAAGCAATTGACCCTGAGCAGCCTGGTTATCGGAGAAAGAAAGCCGAAAGACGAACTCGTCGCCCCAACCGCCGGCGCCGGAGATTCGGGTCAGCCCGAGCCAATCACTGAGGTGCCGGTAAATGTGGACCGCAGATTTGACCGCTCATCTTACCTGCGAGTGCTCACCTTCATTTACAACGCGGCGGTGGGCGCGCGGGAGGCGAAAGCAAACAGCAGCGGCGCCCCGATGGCCCCAGCGCCGGGCCTCAAAGATGTTCCCGATCTGGCGGTGCAGATCCAGGTCTTCCGGGACAATGAACCTGTGGTAACCACGCCGCTCCACAAGATTCAAACTGAAGATGTTCCTGATCTGCAGCGCGTCCCTTACGCTGCCGAGATCGCGCTCAAAGGACTGCCGCCCGGCGCCTACGTTTTGCAGTTGACCGTAATCGACAAAATCGCAAAGACCAGCGCCACGCGTAAGTTGGATTTTAGAATTGAGTGAGAGCAGAAGACAGGAGTCAGGAGTCAGGAGTCAGGAGTCAGGAGTCAGGAGTCAGGAGTCAGGAGTCAGGAGTCAGGAGTCAGGAGTCAGGAGTTGGATGTTGTATTTCTGACTTCTGTCTTCT
>Ga0126369_10001888_pt1 | contig 14757 bp, 15 predicted proteins | sample PanSoiMetaPlot_1_FD_109646 | JGI IMG/M metagenome (GOLD analysis project Ga0126369, IMG submission 109646) | Tropical forest soil microbial communities from Panama - MetaG Plot_1 | ecosystem: Environmental > Terrestrial > Soil > Tropical forest > Bulk soil | place: Panama | collected 2016-02-17 | reverse complement strand
TTTTCCGCCTCCCTCAATCTCTAAGGTCGGTGGAGACCGGGATGTTTATGCGTAGCTCGGATGATGTGCCTTAGCCCGGCGAGGGAGCTCGCGGTTCAGTTTCTGCAGCCAGCGCAACTCCAGCTTGCACTGCTCAAGCCAGAAGCTCACCATCCACACAGCTTCGTGAAACGGATGTCCTACTTCCTCAAGGATGGAGTGGAGGACTTCTTTTTCACGTGCGAGTTTCTGCTCCAGAAACTCGCGCCGCCGCGCGATCTGTTTTTCAAAAACGCCGGGCCGCGCTAACCAAGAGAGTGCGATCCAAGTAAGAAAGGGAGGTCGCTCACGCTGGGCAGTCCATTCCTGGCGCTCCAAAGCATCGGCCAAGGCGGCCCGGCCTTTTCGCGTGGTTTCAAACGACGCGCGCTCCGGCCCCGCAGCCGGTTCCCCGGTCTCCGACCTTCGCAGCAACCCCGCGCGCACAAGCTTCTCCATCGAGTAGTACACCTGAGGTCGCGAGACCTCTGCCCAGTCCCGGATTTCGCGCCGCTCCAATTCCAGGTTTGCCTGATACCCGTGCATCGGACGCTCAGCCAGCAAGCTGAGCAGGACCAAGTCCGGTGTCGTCAACTTCCACATTCTCTTGGCTCGCGCGCCTCTCCTCGTGTCCGCCGCACGAACCGGTGGCTGCCCGCCCAGCGTAGAGCGCTCCGCGACTCGCTCCGTGTTCCTGGTCTTCCCGTTACTTTTTCTCACCATCCTTGCTCACTTATTTGCTGACTTCCTCTTCCTGCTCCAGTACCACCACTGGCATTGCTCCGCCGGCAAGTGCGGGTTACGCGCCTGTGCGACGGCCGCGCAAAAAGTGTCCAGCACGCAGGGATCTTGCCGCTGTCCGGTTTTCCGGTTCAGACGGTCGTACATGTTTCGAGGCTCCTGCTTCGCGAGTTGCACGACGGTGCGAATCCCGAGCATCTCGAAGTCGCGCAGCATCGCCGGGCCGATGGAGATCAGGTCGCCAAGTTGCCTTGTCGTCGTGGCCATAGAAGCTCCTTGATTGCAACTTTGTGCTTGCTTTGGCAGCTAGTCTAATTTAGACTACCGACTAGTCTAAGTTAGACTAGCTTCCATGTCAAGGAGAACCCGCTCTGCGCGCCCTCGCTCTCCCTGCTCTCGCCGTTCTTTTCGGATTTTCCCTTTTGCATGCCAAATCCAACTCAGGAGAAACCGCCCATGAACGTCAAGCGCATCACTCCGGTCCTGCTGGTTAAGGAAATCGAGCCACTCATCCCTTTCTGGGTGGACCGGCTCGGATTCACCAAAGCCGTCGAAGTCCCGGACGGCAACAAGCTCGGCTTCGTGATATTTCAGAAGGGATCGGCCGAGGTCATGTACCAGACCTACGCCAGCGTGGAGAAAGACGCGCCGCCAGCTATGGCCACGGAGGCGCGCAAGGGCCCGACGTATCTCTACATGGAGGTTGACAATCTGGACGCGGCCCTCGCCGCGATGAAAGATGCTCGCATGGTCATGCCCGTTCGGAGGGCGTTCTACGGCATGAAGGAATTTGCCGTGCAGGACCCGAGCGGCCACTTCGTTACGTTTGCGCAACAGGCTGCCGCCGCGCAGCACTAGCGGCAAGATTTACCTCGGGCTGCGGGCTTGCGGGATTTGCACGGAATAAACAGCGTTCAGATATTGGGTGAGCCTCTCTACGCGCGGGCGATTTGATTCCTTCGCCATCATCGTTTGCAGGATGGGCTCGAGGAAGCGGCCGTACTCTTCAAGCGTAATTTTGTCGTGCGCCGCGAACGCTGCCTCGACGGCCCTTTCGGTTGCGGGCGCGACGAGTTCGAGGCGCCCCACGAACACGCGGGCGATTTGCGCCGGGGCGGGATGGATGGAGAGCGGCAGAATGCGGTTCACAAACTTTTCCGGCAGGAGGTAAATCAGCCGGCTGCCTTCCTCGAACCATGAGCCGCGCCAGGTTTCCACCATCGCCTGAGCTTCGTCCAAGTAAAGCCCTTGCGCGACTAGCATGCCCACTAACTCTCTTCCCAGGTCGTCGGCATTGCCGTTCAGCTCGGGCTGATCGAGCACCGTCCCCTTCGCGATCGCTCCGCCAACGCGGTAGCCCACTTTGTCGCCGCGGCGCTCGAACAAAATCGTGTTGGGGATTTCTTCTTGTGCGCTGCTCTCGATCTGCACTTTGCCGTTGGAAGTGAGCGTTGCTGAAACGGGCACGCGGAAAGTGGAAACGCCGCGGTAGAACAAAAACTTCTCGTGCTGTTCGCCCGCCGGTGTCTTCAAGCGGAGCGGCGTCGCCGAAGTCATGCGCGCGGCGTAGTAGTGGTTCTCCTGGGGCTCGCGGGGGAATTCCGCCCGCAAGCCAGGCGAGACCGTGACCGCGTCCCAAGCGATGCTTCCGTCGGGGTGCCCTTGATACAGGCTCCCGTCGAAAAGATTGGCCACCGGCTCGACGCGACTGGCGTGCGGATACCACTCGGTGATCAAGCCATGCGAGAAACTCACCTTCACGGAGACTTGCTCTTCCCGGGAATCGTAGAAATACAGGACCGGCGTTTCCATGCGGACAGTGCCGCGCAGGCCCAACTTGAATCCGCTATCGCGGAAGTGCTCGACGAAGCCGGGCAAATCGGTCGAGCTGGTCAGCGGCGACCATTCCGCGGCCTGGCCGTCTCGTCCCGCAACCGAAGTGAACGTGCCCCATTCATGCACCGTCAGCCCAGCATAAATAGGCGATGCACTTCGTGCGGGCAAGTCGTTTGAAAGCGGGAAGCAGCCAGCAAGGAGCGCAGAAAGAATTGGGCCAAACAGTTTCGGCGTCATAAAGAGTCTCCCGAATGAGTTTCAGCTACCGAATGCAACCCTCGCTCATCTAGACGCCTGCCCATCGCACAGTGTTAACGGGGCCAAACTTTGTCCAAATTCCTTCCACTCGTACTGTTTACCGTACCAGTACAGTTGGCCGATAGGCGGCTGTACACGCGGGCAGCTAGGATTCCTGCACGTTAGGACTGGCCCGCATCCAGCCTGCTGATTATTCAAACGATTCAAAGCGCACAAAAAGCGCGGCAAGCCAAATCGCTTCGGAAAAGGAACTCATGACGGAAGGAAAATTTCACTTGAGTGATGCTATGTCCCGCCTGGTGGTGGAGCATAGCGACGACATTCTGACCATCCGCGACGCGGACGGCCGCATACGCTACACCAGCCCATCATTCCAGCGCGTGATGGGTTATAAACAGGAAGAAGTGATTGGAGAGACGGGCTTTGATTTGCTCCACCCGGAAGACCGCGAGAACGTTTTGACGGCGATGGAGGAATTCATGAAGACTCCCGGGGCGCGCGATTCCATCCAGTACCGCGCGCGGCACGCCAACGGCTCCTGGGTGTCGCTGGAAGTGGTTGCGTACAACTTGCTGGACCATCCGGTGATTCAGGGCGTGCTGATCAACGGACGCGACATCAGCGACCGCAGGCGCGACGAAGCGGTGAAGGACCAGTTGATCTGGGAATTGCAGCAGACCCTGGCGGGCTTAAATACGCTGGCCGGAGTCTTGCCGATCTGCGCGTCGTGCAAGAAGATTCAGAACGAAGACGGGAAATGGCAACAAATCGAGCTTTACCTTCGCGAGCGCGCGCAAGTCGAGTTTTCGCACGGCATTTGCCCCGAGTGCAGCCAGCTGTGGTTCCCGGAGCAGGGCGGGCAATAGCTATAGAGATGAGATTCGGAACCCTGCCCTTGTGGTCCTGATTCTTAGTCGCCTAGCGGCACTGACTTGGTTTCGGTCTGAACACTAAGACAAATCTATCCGCGGCCCGAGGCTGCTAGGCAGGGCATAATTCTGCTTAAGGCGGCCCAGTCGGCCAAATAGCGCGTCCCACAGTTACATACTTGGTTACTCTTTCCGTGCGGGCGCTCTCTGGTATTCCGGGAACCCTGTGGACGCTATCGAAGATTATACGAGGGCGCTTGCGTTTGATCCGAAGGACGGCCGCGCCCTGTCAGGCCGCGGGCAGATCTTTGTCGAGCAGGAAGAATTTGAAAAGGCTGTTCAGGATCTTGACGCCGCATTATAAAACCTTGAGCACGTTCCCGTTCCAGATGAGCAGTGGCGGGCGGCATTGCGGGCCTTTACGCTAAATGGAAGGGCTGCTGCATATGCCGGGCTTGGGGAGTTTGACCGCGCTCTATCTGAATTCGAGAAGTCCATTTTGCTATGCCCGCATAATGCTTGGGTCTATTACAACCGAGCTGAGGCTTATGAGCGGCGGGGTGAGACGGCAAAGGCCGTCGAAAACTACAAGCTTGCTCTCACGATGAAAAGACCTAAGCTCAACACGCTGAGAAGAAATAACGCGGAATTAAAAGTCAAAACTCTCCCTGCATAGCTGAAAGCCGTTCACTGTCCACGTCAGGGTTGCGTGGCGCGGTCGATGAAGGCGGCGATGTGGTTGTGCAGGCTTGCGCGGTCTTCGTCCTGCAAATACATCATGTGGCCTGCGTTGTAGTAGTCCAACTTCACATTTTTTTGAAGCGCTTCGGGCAAGCCGAGGTGTTCCATGGTGTGTTCGGTAGCGAAGAAGGGCGTGGCCAGGTCGTAATAGCCGTTTTCAACTTGGACGAGCAGCTTAGGGTTGGTGATCATCGCTTGCGCCAGGTCCTGATCCACATTCGGCGCGCCGGGGAAGCCTCTTCTCTGTTGGTCGCGGCGCACCCAATTCCAGCTTCCAAATGCATTCGCGGAGTTGTGGTAGGACTTGTCCTTGCCGAATTTCAGTTCATCGTGATTGTAGAAGTTGATGAGCGCAGTGAACGCTCCGCCAACGGCCGGGCCTTCGGGATCGCCCTGGGCGTTTTCTTCGAGCAAATCGTAGGTGTAGCCTGAGAAGCGCGCGTCGATGCGCCCGGTGGTGAGGCCTTCTCTTCGTTGCAGCTCGGCGCGGAACTGGCTGAGCGTCACGCGCAGATCGGCTTTCAGCAAGTAGTCTTCGGAGAGGCCGGTGAAAAACGAAACGCGTTTCGCCACCGCGGCTTTGTCGGCGGCGGAAAGCGCCGCGCCCTTGTACAGCGCAGCGGCGTAGTCACCTTGCGCGTATTTCCGCGCTTCTTCGATGAAAGGCGCGACGTCTGCGGGACGGTCTTTGAGAACTTTGTGATACCACGCGACCGCTGCGTAACTCGGGAGATAAAAGATGTAGGGCCGGTCGTCCCCCGGAGTAAATGTGAGCGAGGACAAGTCGAGCACGGAGGAAATCAGCACGATGCCATTCAAGTGCACGGTGTCGCGCGATTGCAGATAGTTCCCAAGCGCGGCGGAGCGGAACGTGCCGTAGCTTTCGCCAATCAGGAACTTCGGCGAATTCCAGCGGTCGTTTCGGCTAAGGTAGGTAACGATGAATTGTGCGAAGGCTTCGATGTCTTCATCAATCCCGAAGAAATCCTTCTCTTGGGCTTTGCAAACGGCATGGCTATAGCCCGTGCCCATGGCGTCTAGGAAGACGAGGTCGGTTTTGTCGAGCAGAGTCTCCCCGTTGTCCACCAGCTTGTAAGGCGCGGGTGGCGTGAAGGCTCCATTTACCGTGTAGACGCGGCGTGGGCCGAAGGCGCCCATATGCAGCCACATGGTGGCCGAGCCGGGGCCGCCGTTGTACAAAAACGCGATAGGGCGTGTGCTTAGGTCTTTGACGTCGTTCTTCGTGTACGCCACGGAATACAGCAGACCGGTGGGATCGCCCTTGTCGTTTTTGAGCAGCGTGGTGCTGGCTGTGGCCTTGTAAGAAATGGTTTGCCCACCGGCGCGGATGGAGTGCTCGGTCATCGACGACTCTTCTTTGTACGTGCTGGAGTCGCACTTCTCGTCGGCCTTGGCTTCGGGCGTTCTGGTACCTCGTTCTTGTGCCGGCGCTGGCGCTTGCGCTACTGCGCCGCCCGCAAGACCGAAGGTAAGAAAAAAGACAAACACACAAAGACTCCATGTCTTTCGCATCAAAGACCCCTCCTTTGGGGAAACCAAGAAAACGTTGTCTATTGCTTCGCCGGCGTTGGGCCTGGCGGTGCGCGGCGCTCCATCTCCGTTGGCACTGCTAGCGAACGCGCGCCGTTTTTGCCGACGGCACGCACGGCAAAAAAGTGATTGTCTGTGGAAACACCCTGTAAGACCGCCTCGCCCGGTTCGGTCACAAACTCATAGACGTGCCAGTGCGGGTCGGTCGTTTCACGCCACAGGATTTCGAAACCGAGGCGCTCGACGTCGTCTTCGGCGACCCAGGAAACTTTGGCGTCGGGCGTGACTGCGCCTGTCAGCCTGCTGTTCGTTGGCCGCGCGGGAGCCATGGCCAGTTGGCGCAAGGCCTCGGCATTGTCGCGTGCCACGTTGCCCATGAAAGTGAAGTTCAAATATTTTTCGAAGTCCCCGTACTCGATGCCGTTTTCCGTGCGCGGCGTTTGATGCTGATGATCATAATTCTCCAGCGGCTCGGTGAAGCGCACCGCGGGCAGGCCCGCTTTGTAAAACGGGTAGTGGTCGCCGCCACGGCCGTAGCGGTCCTGCCGAAAAATCATGCGAATGGCGGCGCGGCCGTCGATTTCCTCAATGGCGCGAGCAAGTTCGCGCGAAGGGGAATCGGCGTCGTCGATTTCACCGTTGCCGGAGAACAGCCGCACGCGATGAGGCGCTCCCGGCGCGGGATCGCCGCCGACGATGTCGTCGTCCAGCATGCCGCCAACCGTGTAGCCTTGCTGCTTAGCCCAATCCAGCAAATGTGTGCTGCCGAGAAGGCCTTGCTCTTCGCCCGATACGGCGGCGAACAAAACCGTTGCGCGATACATGGGACCGTCTTTCACGTTTGCTTTGCTCAGAAGGCGCGCGCACTCGACGCTGACGGCCGTCCCCGAAGCGTCGTCGTCCGCGCCGGGAGCATCCGCGGCTGGATCCATCACGTTTGAAGGCCGGGAATCGAAATGGCCGGAAACGATGAAGAGTGTTTTCGACAGCTTAGGATCGTTGCCCGGCAGAATCGCGTACACATTTTCGAGCGGGATCGCTTTGCCGAAGGTTCGCTCGGAAGTCGATTCGAATTTGTCTACAACCACCTGCAGCCTACCGCCGGAATCTTTTGCAATTTCATTCAGTCGCGCGAAAATCGCATCGCGGGCGCAGCCGATGCCCCGCTTCGGGTCGGTCCAGGAAGACAGCGTCAGGCGCGTACCGCAGCTCACCAAATTGTGGATAAGCATGCGCATGGATTTGTCGTCGACGTTTTGCCGCGCTATCGCGCCCGATCGCACCGGCAGCGCTTTTGGCAACAGCTTAACCAGCGGCTTGCCCTGTGCCGGCTCCTCAGGATCTGGTGGCGTGGTCTGCTGCGCGAAAGCGGGCTCGGCCGCGATCAGTAGCGCCATGGCTGCCACCTGAGCAACATTGCTTGCGAGCTTGTGAAACGTGCCGGACCAATTCCTCATGTGCTCTGCTCCTCAAGCGAAATTGGCGTCAAAGAGAAGAGGCATTCTACGCGAACCGGCCGCGGAAGGCATCGGGCAAACGCCTTTTGCCCCGGCTGGGCACGTAATGCTTGTGTATCTGCACAAATAAATTAGAATCTCCGCCTACACAGGAGGACCACATGAAACGAAGTTTCTACGTTGCAGGCTTTTTTCTTGCGCTCCTCGCGGCGCTGACGGCGGGGTCGTTCCTGCTGCAGAAAAAAGCAAAGGCCGAAGCCGCGGGAGTGCAGGCGCCGCGCTTCGAAGTGGATCCCCTGTGGCCAAAGCCGCTGCCCAATCATTGGGTGCAGGGCATGACCGTGGGCGTGTCGGTGGATTCGCAAGATCACATCTGGATCGTGCATCGCACGAATACCTTCGAGCCGATGGAGATTTACGCCAAAGCGAATCCGCCCGCCGCGGAATGTTGCCTGTCGGCGCCGCCGGTGCTTGAGTTCGACGAAGAAGGCAACCTTATCGGGCATTGGGGCGGACCGGGTCAAGGCTACGACTGGCCGGATTCGAATCACGGAATCCTAGTGGATTACAAGGGCGACGTCTGGATTGGCGGGAACAGCCGCGGTAAGGCACCCGCGCCGTTTCATGACAACCAGGTTCTGAAGTTTACGCAGGACGGAAAGTTCCTTATGCAGATCGGCCACCCTACAAAGAGCCAAGGCAGCAACGACACGGAGAATCTGAAGGGCGCAGCGAAGATGTTTTTGGACAAGGACACCAACGAGCTTTATGTCGCTGACGGCTACGGCAACCATCGGGTGATTGTCTACGACGCCGAGACCGGAAAGTACAAGCGCCACTGGGGCGCATACGGTCATAAGCCGGACGACACGGACCTTGGCCCATACAATCCTGATGCGCCGCCCGCGCAGCAATTCCGCAATCCGGTGCACTGCGCCGAACTGGCCAATGACGGCCTGCTCTATGTTTGTGACCGCGCCAACGACCGCATCCAGGTATTCAAAAAGGATGGAACGTTCGTCAAGGAAGCGATCATCGCGAAGCGAACGCTTGGCGACGGGTCGGCGTGGGACATTGCGTTTTCGAAGGATCCGCAGCAGAAATACATTTTTCTGGCAGATGGTTCGAATGAGAAAGTCTACATTATGCTGCGCGATACGCTGGAAATCCTGACGAGCTTCGGCGACGGGGGACGGCAGCCCGGGCAATTTTATGCGGTGCACAGCATCGCGACGGATTCGAAAGGGAACATTTTCACCACGGAAACTTATCGCGGGCAGCGCGTGCAGAAGTTTGTTTACAAAGGCATGGCGCCAGTGACGAAGAAAGATCAGGGCGTCGTGTGGCCCGCATCGAGCAAATAGTCTTGCGGTGAAACCCTTTCCGGCAGGAGGAGTTATGCGAAAAACTATATTCGGACTTGCCATGCTGGCTTTTGCGCTTCTGCTTCCGGGTGGGTTCCGCGCGCAGACTCAAAATACTCCGGCCGTCACGCAGACCTTGCCTCGCGGAACGGCGACGGATATCAATAGCGCCGAGATTCAAGCGCTGGTGCAAAAGACGGCTTCGGAGCGCATTAGCGACCAAGCGATTCGCGTGGTGAGCATCAACGGCGAATACAACGTTGGCGTTGGCGTGGTGCATCGCTCGAAGACGTCGGGGGCACAGGCGGGCGGCGGCATCGAGCACAGCCAAATCACGGAGATTTATCACGTGATGGAAGGCAACGCGACGCTGGTGACCGGCGGGACGATGGGCGACACGTCGGAGTTTCCGGCGGATCATCCTGTGGTCATGGTGCTGAACGGGCCAAGCACGCGCGGCGGGCCCGTCCAGAACGGCGTGAGCCGCAAAATCGGTCCCGGCGACGTGGTCATTATTCCGCCCAACACGATCCACTGGTTCAGCGAAATTACTTCCGATCAGATCTTGTACCTGGTTGTGCGCGTAGACCCGCACAAAGTTTTGCCCGGGGGTTACGTGGCGAAATAGAGGAAACTATTCGTGCTTTTCAGGTCGCGAATCTTCGGCGTGCTTTCCGCTGCAGCGCTTTTCGTTTTGCCGTGTGCGGGGCGCGCCCACGACATTCCGAACGACGTAACCGTGCAGATGTACGTCAAACCGGAAGGCCAACACCTCCACATGCTGGTTCGTGTTCCCCTCCGGGCGATGCGGGATATCCTCTTTCCGCAGCGAGGGCCTGGTTACCTGGATCTGGGGCCCACCGCGCCGTTACTTCCCGGTGCTGCGAAATTGTGGATTGCCGGGTTCTTTGAAACTTACGAAGGTGAGGCGCTTCTGCCAAATCCGCGGGTGATGGCGACACGCATCTCGCTTCCTTCCGATTTTTCTTTTGGTTCTTACGAAACAGCACTTGCGCATGTTACCGGACCGCCATTGCCTGATTCGACGGACGTGATTTGGGACCAGACTCTTTTGGACGTGTTGTTCGACAGTCCGATTCAGTCCGACCGCGCGCGTTTCTCGATTCAGCCGCGATTTGGGCGGCTGGGCTTGCGCGTGATTACGGTTCTGCGGTTTGTTCCTCCGGGCGGTGAGGTGCGCGCGTTTGAATTCGACGGCGACCCCGGCCTGGTGCGGCTCGATCCGCGATGGCATCAGGCGGCCCTGCGTTTCGTGGATTTGGGTTTTCTTCACATTCTCGACGGTACGGACCATCTCCTGTTTCTTTTTTGTCTGGTGATCCCGTTCCGTCGGCTGCGCGCGCTCATCCCGGTGGTCACGGCGTTCACCGTGGCGCATTCCATTACCTTGATCGCTTCTGCGTATGATTTCGCGCCGGATTTCTTGTGGTTTCCGCCGCTCATCGAAGTGCTCATCGCCGCTTCCATCGTGTACATGGCGCTCGAAAACATCGTAGGAGCGGGCAGCGTCGAGCGCCGCTGGATGATCGCCTTTGGCTTTGGCTTAGTGCATGGATTCGGCTTTTCGTTTGCGCTGCGGCAATCGTTGCAGTTCGCCGGCACGCACCTCCTGACGTCTTTGCTTTCCTTCAATGTCGGTGTTGAGCTGGGCCAGCTTCTCGTCCTGGTCTTGCTCATCCCGGTGCTACAGCTTTTCTTTCGCTATGCGCTGGCCGAGCGCATGGGAACGATCATCCTTTCCGCGATCGTGGCGCACACGGCGTGGCACTGGATGCTCGACCGCGGCAGCGTCCTGCGGCAGTTTCGATTCGAATGGCCTGCGCTGAATGCGGCGTTTCTGGCGTTGGTGCTCCGCTGGCTGGTGCTATTCATGGTTCTGGGCGGGCTGCTCTGGCTGGTTCGAATGGCGTCTCAGAGATGGGGCTCCGGACGCGAAGCCTCCCGTCGAGCAACGGGAGTGCCGGTTTCAGGCCCCGGCCTCGCAGCGATGGAACCGGCAAATGGTCTGGATATTCGGCCCGCGCCAAGTCGCCCCACGGAGCTACCTCCCGGCAGCCCACTTCAATAGCTATTTCCCTTTTCCGATTTTGCCCCGCGGGGCGTCTGTGTTAAGTTTCTTGGCCTATCTGTCAGGCGCATGGGCGTCATTTTCGGCGTCACAGCTGCGTAATCACCTTAAGGAAAGTCCTCCATGCTGGCTGGCATTCGCACGCGCGACCTGCGCAAGGTCTATACTTCTCCACCGCCCGTTGCGGCAGGAGTGGGCGGCTTCTCTTTTGGCGGGTCCAAGGCCAAAGGCAAGAGCAAGCAGCCCAAGCCTGAAATCGTCGCACTGGCAGGAATCTCTCTCGATATTACTCCGGGAGAAATCTTCTGCCTGTTGGGGCCCAACGGCGCCGGGAAGTCCACGACGGTCGGCATCCTTACGACGCGCGTGCGCCCAACGGCGGGCCAGGCGTTTATCGGGGATTATGAGGTCTGGAGCAATCAGGTTACGGTCAAGCGGCTGATCGGCGTTGTGGCGCAGCGCCCAAATCTGGATTTCAACCTGACCGCGCGCGAAATTCTGACGTTTCACGGGGCGTATTTCGGTCTTTCTGCTTCCGAACGCGGCAAGCGTGCCGAGGCGCTGCTCGAACGGTTCAAGTTGACAGATCGCGCCGACCAAATGGTTCGGGGTTTTTCCGGCGGCATGATGCAGCGCCTTTCCATCGCGCGCGCAATGATGCACGACCCTCAGGTGCTATTCCTCGACGAGCCGAGCGCCGGCCTCGACCCGCAGACGCGGCTGCTCCTTTGGGAAATCATCCGCGAATACAATGCCAGCGGTAAAACCATTCTGCTGACCACGCACAACATGGAGGAGGCCGATGCACTTTGCCAGCGGCTGGCCATTATTGACCACGGCCGCGTGATTGCTCTAGGAACTCCGCGGGAGTTGAAGGCTTCCGTTCCCGGCGGGTTTCTCCTGCGCGTGCGCTTCGGCGCGCATTCTCCTGAGTTTCTCAAACGCCTTGAGGGGCTTGCTGGTGTCCGTGAGGTGCGCTCCCCGGATAATTCCGGCGCCGATCTCTACGCCGACCGCGGCGGCTCGCTGGTTCCGGAAGTGGCGAATGTGGCCTCAGCCGCTGGCGTGGAACTCCTGGACGTGCACATCTCCGAGCCGAGTTTGGAAAACCTTTTCCTGCACCACACCGGAAGGAGCTTGCGCGAATGAACTGGAAGACTTTTATGGCGATTCTTGCGCGAGATGCGCATGTGGCGCGGCGCAACTTTGTGGCGCTGCTTTTTCAGACGTTTCTCCAGCCGCTGATGTTCGTGTTTATTTTCGGGCGCGTGATGGTGGGCAGCGGCTACATGCCGGAATCTTACAAGAGCTTGCTGCTGCCCGGCATCATGGCCATCTGCATGGTGGGCACGGGTATTTGGGCCGTGGCCATGCCGGTGATTGCGGAATTTCAGTTCACCCACGAAATCGAGGACCGCTTGCTGGCGCCCATGGAGATTTCCTGGCTGGCCGTCGAGAAAGTGGTCGCCGGAACGCTGCAATCGCTGGCTGCCGGCCTAATGGTGATTCCCGCCGCCTGGCTGTTGCTGAGGCCCGGAGTGGATTTGCGCGTGCCTCATCCGCTGCTGTTTGCGGCGGTGGCGGTGCTCGTGGCGCTTTTTTCGGCGACTGGCGGACTGGCGCTTGGCTGCAGCATGCAGCAAACGCACATTGGCCTGATGTTCAGCCTGATTGTGGCGCCGATGATTTTCTTCGGATGCACCTACTATCCGTGGAGTGCGCTGAAGAATTTTCCGATTCTTCAGAAAGCCGTGCTCATCAACCCGCTCGTTTATGCCAGCGAAGGCTTGCGGGCTACACTAGTGCCGCAATTCCAACATCTTTCATTGCCGGCGGTGCTCGGTGCGCTGGTGATCTTCAACTGCCTGCTGTTCACCATGGGCCTCAAGAAGTTTTACGGCAAAGCCGTCAGCTAGGCTCTTCCTTGTCAAATCGTCGTTAGTCGGAGGACCCATGAGATTTGCGAAGGTCGCGTTTTGGGTTGCCGCCATTTGGGGACTGCTGATCATTCCCCCGCTGTACTTCCTGTTTGATTCGATTGGACGCAATAATCCACCGCCCATCAATCACCCGGATTTTTTCTACGGATTTGTGGGCGTTACACTGGCGTGGCAGATTGCATTTGCCTTTATCGCCATGGACGCTGTCCGTTTTCGGCCGCTGATGGTTCCTGCCGTCTTCGAAAAATTCAGTTACGCAATTGCCGTATTTCTCTTGGTTTCACAAGGACGTGTGCACAAGCCGGCCCTGTTCTTTGCCGGTGTGGATGCTACGCTCGGCGTTCTATTTGTGATTTCTTATTTCAAGACGCCCGCTCGCGCAAGCTAGAGCCTAATCTCTGCTGTTCCTCGACGAATCCCGCGTAAAGAGCACACTCGATTTTGTGCCCCACACTGCATGTGCTAAGTTTCTTTGCTTATGACCAAGCGCATTGGCGTGTTGTTGAGCGGCCGCGGTTCGAATTTTGAAGCTTTGGCGGAGTCGGTGGCGGCGGGCCGCATCCCGAACGCGGATATCGCCATTGTCGTCAGCAATCGCGAAGGCGCGCCGGGAATCGATCGCGCCAAGGCACGCGGCCTGGCCACGCGCGTGATTCCTTCAAAAGGCCTGGAGCGCGAAGTTTATGATCGCCAGGTGGCCGCCGTGCTCGAGGAGCACAGAGTCGATCTGATTTGCCTTGCGGGCTACATGCGTTTGCTTTCGCCGTATTTCGTCGCGAAGTTCCCAAATCGCATACTGAATATACATCCTTCGCTGCTGCCTTCATTTCCCGGGCTGGAATCCCAGCGGCAGGCGCTCGAATACGGTGTGAAATTCGCGGGTTGCACTGTCCATTTCGTGGACGAGAACCTCGACGCCGGGCCCATCATTGTGCAGGCCGTGGTTCAGGTGAAGGGTGACGACACGGAAGCGACGCTCTCGGAAAGAATCCTCCAGGAAGAGCATCGCATTTACTCTGAAGCGGTTCGCATCGTTCTTGAGGGAAAATATAAGATTGTGGGCCGCCGCGTCCTGCAATCGTAGCGGCCCCCTTGTTATTCTGAGCAGGCAAAGGGCGGAGGCCGGCCATTTTTATCGATTTCGTCGCGGTTTAACGACCAGTTGTCATCCTGAGAGCATCCGATGAGGATGCCCGAAGCCTGCCTGCCGCAGGCAAGGATCTCAGCGTAAGATGAACTAGGGAACATGAGTCAAGGCGCAAAACCAATTCCTGACATGAGTGGCCATAAATTCAAACCTGTCGAAGAGCAGCTCGCCTACATCAAAAAAGGCGTTGCGGAAATCGTTCCGGAGCCCGAGCTGGTCGCCAAACTCGAAGCATCGCGCAAGAGTGGAAAACCGCTGCGTGTTTATCTCGGCGTGGACCCGACAGCTCCTGATCTTCATCTAGGCCACACCGTGGTGCTGCGCAAGCTGAAGCATTTTCAGGATCTTGGCCACACGGCAGTTTTCCTGATCGGTGATTTCTCCGCGATGATTGGTGATCCCACGGGTGTTTCCGAGACGCGCCCCCCTCTGACACGCGAACAAGTGGATGCTAACGCAAAAACCTATCTCGAACAGGTTTACAAAATCCTCGACCGAGACAAAACCGAGGTCCGCTACAACAGCGAATGGCTCAGCAAAATGAACGCCGAGGACGTTGTTCGGCTTTGCTCGCACTATCGGCTGGCGCGCATGCTGGAGCGTGAAGACTTCCGGTCGCGCCTGGGAAATAACCAGCCGATTTCAGTCCACGAGTTGTTGTATCCGTTGCTCACCGCGCGCGACGCCGTGGAACTCAAATCCGACGTGGAACTTGGCGCGACCGAGCAGAAATTCAACCTCCTGGT
>Ga0126369_10001887_pt1 | contig 14758 bp, 14 predicted proteins | sample PanSoiMetaPlot_1_FD_109646 | JGI IMG/M metagenome (GOLD analysis project Ga0126369, IMG submission 109646) | Tropical forest soil microbial communities from Panama - MetaG Plot_1 | ecosystem: Environmental > Terrestrial > Soil > Tropical forest > Bulk soil | place: Panama | collected 2016-02-17 | reverse complement strand
GTGCTGCGCCGACGCGCTGCGAATGCGCTCGTCGTCGGTGGCGATCACCACGCGCTCGGCCCCGCTCGCGAGCGCGCGCTCCGCCACTCGCACGACCATCGGCTTGCCGGCGATATCCGACAGCGGCTTACCCGGAAGGCGCGTGGACGCGTAACGCGCCGGGATCAGGACCGCGAAGCTCACTCGTACTCGGCCGGCTCGAGCTTGCGCGCCTCCTCTTCGAGCATCACCGGGATGCCGTCGCGGATCGGATAGGCGAGCCGGGCAGACTTCGAAATCAGCTCCTGACGCTGCCGATCGTAGGTGAGCGGCCCCTTGGTCACAGGGCAGACAAGAATCTCAAGCAACTTGGCGTCCATGGAGCTTCCTTTCGATCCGTTCGACCAGCATGGGATCGATGCGCGCCCGGATTGGCAGACACCAGCAGCGCGCATTGGCGAATGCGGCACATTTTACCGCATCCTTTTCGGTCATCAGGACCGCGACCGCGCCAGAGAACGCGATGTCCTCGCGGCTATAGCGATGGTGATCCGGGAACGCGTGGCACACCGGATCGAGCCCGAGGCCGCGCAGCAGGTCGAAGAAACGCTGGGGGTTGGCGATGCCGGCCACGGCGTGCACGACGCCCGCGCGCCACTCGGTCATGTCCGCGACCGCTCGCGCGTCGACGAGATTTCGCCACGGCAGCGGCTCGTGCCACATCTGCGTCTCTCGACCATCGCCTCGAGACGCGTCGGTTCGGGTCGCCACCAGCGTCACGATCGCATCGACTTCCTGCAGCCGCGAGTGCGGCTCGCGCAGCGGTCCGGCCGGAAGCAAGTGACCGTTGCCAAACCCGCGCGAGGCATCGATGGCCGCGATTTCGGAACTGCGTCGCAGCGCGTAGTGCTGCAGTCCGTCGTCGCTCAGGAGCACGTTGCACTCCGGGTGCGCAGAAAGCAGGGAACGCGCGGCGGTAACGCGATCGTGGCCGATCCACACGGGAAACCCGGTGGCAGCAAGAAGCGGCGGTTCATCGCCGACGCGCGCCGGATCATCGCCGATCGCGACGGCGCGCGCTTCGCGCCGATTGCCGCCGTGCCCGCGGCTCACGATGCCAGGGCGCCAGCCCTGCGCCGCCAGAGCTTGCGCCAGCGCGCTGGTGAGCGGAGTCTTCCCCGATCCTCCGACCACGATGCCTCCCACGACGATGACCGGTACCGGGAGCTCGGAGCTCGCGAGAAATCCGACACGGTATGCCCAGCGGCGGAGCGCCACGGCGGCGCGAAACAGGAGCGACAGTGGAAACAACGCCGCGGTCAGCGGCGTCAGTGTCGGCGCATACCAGGCTGCGACGAAGCGATCGGCAAAACTCATGCTCCGCGGCGAGCGAGCGGCGCGGGCGTCACTTTGCGGGCGTCTGGGTCGCGAAGGTGATGTGGATCAGCCCCGCTTGACGGGCAGCTTCCATCACGTGGATGACGGACTGGTGGGTCGCGTTCGCGTCGGCGTTGATGACGACCACCGGCTCCTTCGCGTCACCTGCGGCGGCCTTCAGCGCATCGGCAAGCGCGCCGACGGTCGTGAACTGAAGGAGTTTCTTGTCGATCACGTATCTCCCCTGCGTGTCCACGCCCACGTTGATCTCCCTCGGGCGCTGCTGCATCGGATCGGCGGTCGCCTCGGGCAGCGTGATCTGCAGTTCCGCGACGCGCTGATAGGTCGTGGTGACCATGAGGAAGATTAGGATGACGAGCAGCACGTCGATCAACGGGATGAAGTTGATCTCGGGCTCCTCGCGAGCGCGTCCGGCGCGCAGGTCCATATGGCTCTGCCCCCTACTTGCGCTCGCCGTGCGCGAGCTCGACCAGCTTGATCGCCTGCTGCTCCATCTCGAGCGTCAGGCTGTCGACTTTGGCGCGAAAGTGGCGATAGAAGATCATGCTCGGGATAGCCACGATCAGCCCGAATGCGGTGTTATACAGCGCGACAGAGATGCCGTGCGCGAGCTGGATCGGGTTAGAGCCGGCGGCAGTCTGCGAGCCGAAAATCTCGATCATGCCGACAACGGTGCCGAACAGTCCGAGCAGCGGCGCCATCGCGGCAATCGTACCGAGCGTAGTGAGAAATCGGTTGAGATCGTGAGCGACGATGTGTCCGACTTCTTCGATCGCCTCCTTCATCACCGGGCGCGGACTCTTGATGTTGGCAAGCCCGGAAGCAAGCACGCGCCCGAGCGGTCCCAGCCGCGCGGTCTTTGACAGCAACTCGGGCGAGAGCCCGTTCTGCTTGTATTCGGCGAGCACCTTGTCGACGGTGCCCAGCGGAGCAACGACGCTCTGCCGCAGCGACCAGAGGCGCTCTAGGATCAGCGCCAGCGCGATGATCGATGCGAATATCAGCGGCCAGATCGGCCAGCCCGCGGCCTGGATGAGCGACCACACAGATCGATCTCCGTAAAAGCGAAGGACGCACTCTAGCTTGGCCGGTGCCGTTCGGCAAGGAGCGGCGGCGAACCTTACATCAGGAGCTTTCGCCTCGACGATCGCGCTCGGAGAGCGTCGCCGTCACCGCAGCGCAGACCAGCACGATGACCCAGGAGAGATAGATCCAAAGCAGGAACAGCGGCAGGGTGGCGAGCGCGCCGTAGATCGCTTGATAGGTGGGGAAGTGTGTGATGTAGAAGCGGAAGCCGTACTTCGCCACTTCGAAGGCCACGCCGGCTAGCAGACCGCCGACGAACGCCAGGCGCCAGCGCACGTGTTGTGCTGGCACGAATCGGTACACCAAGGTGAATATGACTGTCTCGACCACGAGCGCGAATGGCTGCACGAACAGCGCCAGCGTCTGCGAGGGGACCGGTATGAGAGCAACCGATTCGTCGATCAGCCAGGACATGAAGTACACGGTGGCCGCTATGAATGTCGGCCCGGCCGTGAGGCCGATCAGGTAAATGAAAGTCCGTCGCGCAATCGAGCGTGGCGCGCGCACGCCCCAGATGGCGTTGATCTCGCTTTCGATCTGCCACACCAGCAGAAAAACCGTCAGGATCACAAATACCGTTCCGACGCCCTTGAGCTCCGCGCTCTTGGCGGTGAATTCGGTGAGGTAGCGATGGATCACCGCGCCGCTTCCCGGCAGGAAGAACCGAAGCAGATACGCTTCCAGCGCGTCTTGAGTGCGCTCGAAGAAGGAGAACCTCGCGACGTACGCGAACGCCACCGTGAACAACGGTACCAGTCCGAGCAAGGTCGTGTAAGCGAGGCTCGCCGCGGTCCGCGCAAGGCCGACGTCGGAGAGCCGCACGACAACACCGCGGACGAAAGAGATGAAAGCAATCAGCCTGCTGAACATGACGATGCGCGGCGCGCTTCAGCGCGCGCGCAATTCCGCGGTGGCCAGGACGGCGTGTCCGACGTGCTCGTTGAAGTAGTCGAAGAACTTCCCCTCGCGTGGCAGCAGGCGCACCAAGTTCTTGCCCTCGTGAGCGATGGCCGATTATCGCATTGTGTCTCCGCGGCCCAAAACGCGTCGCGGTGGCGCGGGCACAAGGGTTGAATGGAGCTCGTCTCGACCGCATCTGGCGGGTGATTGGCGCTATGCTCACCACCAATGCGAAAATGAGGATCCTCGACATGAGCAACCCGACCACCACCCAGACCGCCGTGCTCGGCGGAGGCTGCTTCTGGTGTCTCGAGGCCGTATTCGATCGCCTGCGCGGCGTGCAATCGGTCGAATCGGGTTACGCCGGCGGACACAGCGTAGACCCGAGCTACCGCGAGGTGTGCGACGGCGACACCGGCCATGCCGAGGTCGTCAGGATCACCTTCGATCCAAGCGTCGTGATGTATCGTGAACTGCTCAAGGTGTTCTTTGCCATTCACGACCCGACCACCAAGGACCGTCAGGGGAATGATGTCGGCACGCAGTATCGATCGGTGATCTTCTGTCAGACGCCGGAGCAGCGCGCCGATGCACAGGCGGTGATCAAGGAACTATCCGACGCCAAGCTCTGGCCCGAAACGATTGTCACCGAGGTGGTCGACGCGGCGCCGTTCTACCCGGCCGAGGGATATCACCACGGCTACTTCGAACGTAACGGATCGCAGCCTTATTGCCAGTTCGTCGTGGCGCCGAAGGTCGCGAAGTTCCGCAAGGAGTTCGTCGACCGTCTCAAGCGCTGAGGCGACGATTTCGTTAGGGCTTGCGCGAGAAGAAGCCGCCGCCTGCGAGAGCGGCGCCCACGAGCCAGAAAACCGGCCCGATGCCGACCGAGGAACCGATCGCGCCGAACAGCAGCGGCACCGCGAAGGTCGAGGCGTTGATGATCGACATGCGCATGCCGACGGCTTCGCCCATCCTTCCCGCAGGAGCGAGGCCGTGCAGCAGCGACATGACCATCGGCTGCCCGCTGCCGAGAGCGAGTCCCAGCGTGAACGATAACGTCATCAAGACGCCTACGCTCGCCACGAAGGGAAACAAGGCGTAGGCACCGCCGGCGACGAAAAGCGCCGCCGTCAGCACCTCGAATTCGGTGAAGCGGCGGGCGATCCACGGCATCACGAGCCTCACGGCAAAAGTCGCCGCCGCGAACGCCGCCAGGATCACTCCGATGCCCGATGCCGAAAGTCCGATCCTCGCGCCGTACACGGGGATGAAGAAGGTGTGCAGGTCCCAGGCCATCGCGAACAGGGCGTTGACCGCGAACACGCGCCTCAGCCGTCGATTGCGAAGCAGCTCAGGGATCCCTCCCGATGCTGCACGCAGATGCGGCGCGTGCGGTGAAGGCAGCGCGAGACCGCCTCGTCCAAGGACAATGACAGGAACCAGCGGCAGGAACGAAAGCACGAGAAACGTCGAAAAATAGCTCGTGTGGTCGATGAGTACGCCCGCGAGCAGCGGCCCGGCGAAGCCGGAGATCGAGTATCCGAGCGCGAGCAGGCTGAAGTTCTTGGCGCGCTCCGAGGGAGGCCCGAGCGCACCGGTCGCGTTCTGCGCCGCGACCTGGAACAACATGAACGACACTCCGATCAGGCAAGTGGTCGCAAACAGCACGGCTACCCCCGGAAACACGCAGGGCAGCACTATGGCGAGCCCGATGCCGAGCGAGCCGATCAGCAGTGGCCGACGCACCCCGATTCGATCGGAAAGGCGGCCCGCAGCCACCGCGAGCAACATGGGAAAAAATGAGTACAGTCCCATCAGCGCCCCGACGACGAAGGGCGATCCGGCCAACGATAGCGCGTACAGCGAGACGGTGATCCGGCTACCGGTGAGGACCGTGTGATTGAGGATTCCCAGCGCGATGAGCGCGAGCAGTGTGCGGGGAGCGTGCCCTTCGCTACCGCTCACGGCGCGAGCCGCTCGATGCGCCAGTGCGCGCCCTCGCGGCGATAGCACAGCCGATCGTGCAGGCGCGACTCGCGCCCCTGCCAGAATTCGATCGTCTGCGGAGCCACCCGATAACCACCCCAGTGCGGTGGCCGCGGAACATTCTCGCCAACCGCCGCGAAGCGATCGCGCGCGGACGCCAGTTCTCGCTCGAGCCAGGCCCGATCGGCGATGACGCGGCTCTGCGGCGAGGCCCAGGCACCGAGGCGAGCTCCGCGCGGGCGCGACGCGAAGTAGCGATCCGATTCGTCGCCGGCTACCTTCGTCACGCTCCCCTCGACGCGCACCTGGCGCTCGAGCTCGACCCAGTGGAAAAGCAGCGCCGCTTCGGCTCGGCGGGCGAGCTCGGTACCCTTTCGGCTGTCGTAGTTGGTGTAGAAGACGAACCCGGTCGCGTCGAAGCCCTTGAGCAAGACGATGCGCGCGGCGGGCTTGCCCGAGTCGTCGACGGTCGCGAGCGTCATCGCCGTGGGCTCCGGGAGCTCTGCGGCGATCGCCTCCTTCAGCCACCGGTCGAACTGTCCTAGCGGATCCGGATCGACGTCGCTTTCAGTCAGGGCCGCTTGGTGGTATTCGCGGCGCAGGTCGGCAATGTTCACGGCGGCGGCGGGCGGGCGACAGCGCCGCCATTATCGGCGATTTCGCGCCGAACGTGCGCGGCCAGCTGGAAGCGCCGCTCGCCCTGACGTGCCTCAGAGGGGTGCGCACATGCCGACGCCCTCGATCCACCAACCTTGGCTCTGCATGAGGCTGATCACGGACCAACTCGTCGTGTAGCGGTGGTTCGGCTGGCCGCCTTGCCCGTTGTTGTAGAGCCGAAACACGGGGCGCGTGTACTGCGGGCATTGAATCGGGCCGTCCGGCGCCGCGATGTAGAACGCGATCGCTTCGAACATCCAGTCCGGATTCTGCTTCACGAGCGCGCACTCCTCCGGGATCACGGTGTAGAAATGCGAATTGATGCCGCGGCCTGGCGTACCGAAGAATCGGCACGTCGCAGCAAGGTCTGCTCCCGGGGCAGAATAGGTTGGAAACGATTTCCCCGTGCGCGTCCACCCTGCTACCGGAACCCCGATATCGAGCGCCGCGGCTTCCTCGGGAAAGGAAGTCATGAAGTAATGGTTGATCGACGCGTTGTAATACTCGATCGCATCTTCGCGCGGCGGTTCAACGTCGCCGACATCAAAAGTCGCGCTCTTCGTCTGTCCGTTGAACGAGACGTCGAGCCGCCACGACCCCGCAGGCGCGCTAGTCGGCAGCTGGAAGGACCATTCCCAGTACGACGCGGAGTAGTAGTCGGCGTCGGTCGGAACCATTCTTGTCGCGAACAAGGTCCCATCGGGTGTGTAGACGCTGAATGCGGAGCCATTGCCGCTTAACTGGTCGGTAAGGAACGTCGCCGCATACACCGTCTGTCCAGGCTGGAAGTAGGCGCTGCGATGTTCGGCCTCCGGGCTCGGGCAGGCGCTGAATTCGACCGGCGCATCGCCCGTCATCACCAGATCGATCGCAGGCTCGTTGTACGGGCGCTGATCAGCCCACCATGATTGCGCCGTCGACGGATTGCATGGCCCGGCGAAAGGATCGATGAGATTGCCCGCGCTGTCGTACACCTCGAAGTGCACGTGTGGTCCCGTCGAGTCTCCGGAGCTGCCCATTACGCCGAGGAATTCGCCCGCGTCGACCGTATCGCCGACGTTCTTGACCGTGAGCGAACCTTCCTTGAGGTGGCCGTACCAGGTGGTGGATCCGTCAGCGTGTCTAAGATAGACGGCGTTCCACGGCAGCATGTTGAGGCTGCAGCTTTGGTCGGGCTGCCCATCCTCCTTGAAAACGATGGTGCCTGCCGCGGCGGCTACGACGATGGCTTCGTCGTTTGCCTGCTTGCGTTCCGCGAATGGGTAGGAAGTGATGTCAGTTCCCCGATGGTTGTAGCCATCCGCCGTGTCATAGGTCCGGGTGCCGCACGCGTAGTCCAGGAGTTGCCCAGGGAAAGCGGGGTCGCGATCGACGAAATTGATCACGGTGCGTGCCACTTGCTCGGGATGCCCAGGCACCAGTTGCAGCGGCCATTGGAATGTGACGCCCGGGGCTTCCCTCGGCACGACATGGGCCAGGCGACCGGAACGTTGCAACGCGTCGATGTTGGCCGCGATCGCGGCCTTGATGCGCGCACGCTCCGCGGGCGCGATTTCGTCGCTTGGCAGTGCTACGGCGCCTCCGCGCACCGAACCAACTGGGGCTGCGTGTACCTCGAGCACGACGAAGGCGCTGAGCAAAGCGGTCAGGATCGCTCGCGCGATCGCCACGTCGCAGATCCCAAGATTCTGCTGCCCTCTCGCTCTTTCTTGCGAGTTGTGCATGCAAACCCCCTCCGCATCGCATCGCACCTGCGCCGAATGGCGCGAGGTGGCTCTTTGGAAGGAATTCGAGCAACGGGCGTGCCATCGGCCTTCTCATGCGAATACAGGGACTTGCGGAGAGCAGCACCGAATCGAGGCACGGGCACCGAGTAATTCTTGCCGGCGGGCCCCTCGGGATGGCAAATGGTTCTGCCGGCGTGCCTGCGCCATCGAGGGACGCGTTTCAACGGAGCAGGCGGCGAGCTTGAGCCGGCCGGCGTTGGATAGCCCAGCCCCAGGGTCGCCCAGCTGATCGAGGCATCCCGATGAGGGCGTGCTGGATCAGGGTTCGAATCGAGGCGCTGCTCTCCGGCGCGAGCACCAGCATAAAAGCGCGCGTCAATCCGACGCAAGCCACCGAGCCGATGTCGGGGCGCGGTGATTCGCTCCGATGCAACACCAGCGGTCCCGCAGCGGCAATCTCGCGCAGAATTTGCATACCTTGCGCGCGGGAATGCGGTATATTCGCCCGAGTGGAGCTCCGAGATCGATGACAGGAGATCGATCTGTCTCCATATTCATCGCCGTCGCGTCCGAGCGATCAACCACCAGGAAGGAGAACTATGGCTACTGCCAAGAGAAAGAGCAAGAAGTCCGCCAAGAAGTCGGGAAAGAAGTCGGCCAAGAAGCCGGCGAAGAAGGCGGCGAAGAAGGCCGCGCCGAAGAAAGCGAAGAAAGCGGCCAGCAAGCGCAAACCCAACGCAGCGTTCATGAAGGCAATGACTCCGTCGGCCGTGCTGGCGGCAGTCGTCGGCAGCATGCCGCTCCCGCGTACCGAAGTCACCAAAAAGATCTGGGACTACATCAAGAAGAACAAGCTGCAGGACTCGATCAACAGGCGCCTGATCAACGCAGACGAGAAGCTGAGACAAGTCTTCGGTGGCAAGCGGCAGGTGTCGATGTTCGAGATGACCAAGCTGGTCTCGAACCACCTGAAGTAGTCGTCACTCGATCCTTCACTGAGGTCTATCAGACCTCTACCGCCGGCGCCGCTTAATCGCGCTCGCTTGATTCCACGGTCGGTCATCGCCATGCGGTGGCCGACCGTTTGCTTTCTGCACTCGGATTACACTGCGAGGCGCCTATAATTTTCGGCAGCCCCTCAAACCAAGGAGATTTGTGATGCGCCCTCTAGCGTTCGGCTGTTGCTTGCTCGGTCTCTTCCTAGCTGCGAGTGCGATGGGGCAGGCGCCAGGGGCGGCACCGACGCAGCGCATCCGCGGTGACGTTACCGCACTCGACGGCCTCAACCTCCAGGTGAAATCGCGCACGGGAGAGACCCTCACCGTGAAACTCGCCGAGAACTACACCGTGACTGCGGTCGCCAAGATCACCATCGACCAGATCGTCCCCGGCAAATACGTTGGCGCCGCTTCGATGCCGCAGCCTGACGGAACCCAAAGGGCCATTGAAGTGCTGCTGTTCCCGGAAGCGAGGCGCGGCAGCGGCGAAGGCCATTATCCCTGGGATCTGCAGCCCGGCAGCATGATGACGAACGCCACCGTGTCCGATGTCATCGTCGTCGATAAGAACCATCGCATGACGCTCAAGTACAAGGATGGAGAGAAGGTCGTGGTCGTCCCGCCCGACGCACCGCTGGTAACTTTCGAGCCTGGCGACCGGGCCATGCTCAAACCCAGTGCCCACGTGATCGTGACCGCGACGAAGCAGCCTGACGGTACCCTGACGGCAGGGGGCGTCGCCGTCGGCAAGGACGGTCTCGTGCCGCCGATGTAGCGAGGGACGCGGCGCCAGCGCCGATCAAGCTGCGCCGCGCGCCTGCAGCGCGCGGATTCGTTCCTCGATGGGGGGATGGGTCGCGAAGAGCGCCGCGATCCCGGTACGGTCAGTGATCCCGAAGCCGGTCATCGACTTTGGCAGCTCGCCAGCAGGAAGCCCGCCGAGGCGCGCCAGGGCGCGCATCATCGGCTGTGGCGTACCGAGGTACTGCGCGCTGCCTGCGTCGGCGCGGAACTCCCGCCGACGCGAGAACCAGGCGACGATGATGCTCGCCAGCACGCCAAGGGCGATCTGACAGACGATCATGGTGATGAAGTACCCAGGACCCGTTCCCCGCTCCGTGCGGAACACGATGCGATCGACGAAAAACGCTACCACGCGCGACAGAAACACCACGAACGTGTTGACTACCCCCTGGATCAGCGTCAGAGTCACCATGTCCCCGTTTGCGACGTGAGCCATCTCGTGTCCCAGCACCGCCTCGATTTCCTCGCGCGACATCGACCCTAGAAGGCCGGTTGAGACCGCAACCAATGCGGAGTTGCGGAACGCGCCTGTAGCAAACGCATTCGGCTCGCCTTCGTACACGGCGACTTGCGGCATCTGAACGCCGGCCTTGTCGGCGAGCTTCTTCACGGTGGATAGCAGCCACGTCTCGGACTCGTTGCGGGGCGTGTCGATGACCTGCGCGCCGGTGGACCACTTCGCCACCGTCTTCGACATCAACAGCGAGATGATCGCGCCACCAAACCCGAAAACGGCCGAGAAGACGAGCAGCGCCCCCATGTTGAGCCCGTTCTCGGTGAGCCAGCGATCGACGCCGAGCAAGCTGCTCACGACCGACAGCACGAGCAGCACGGCGATGTTGGTCAGCACGAACAGGAAGATCCGCTTCATGAGTACCTCCGCGACGCCTGGCCCAGGTTAACGCTCACGTCCTTTTGCTGCTCATGTTAGCGCCACCGGCCGTGCCGGGACAGGGCCTATTTCGATGCTCCTGCCCGACCCCAGGAGTCGCGCAGCGTTACCGCGCGGTTGAACACCGGATGTGAAGGCGCGTGCTCCTCGGCGTCGGCGATGAAGTAGCCGTGGCGCTCGAGCTGAAAGCGGGTCTCCGCTGACGCCTGCGTGAGCGCAGGTTCGGCATAGGCGCTGATTACGAGCTTCGACGCACGGTTCAGGTCGTCGAGGTAGTCGCGCTCCGTAGGCTCGTCAAACGGCGCGTCGTCGTCGATCGTCACCTTCCCCTCGTGGCGCCCGTCACCGGCTGGCAACGCATCGTTGCTTGCCGTCGTTCGTCCAGGCTGTGGCGCGGAAAAGAGCCGGTCGTACAAGCGCACTTCGCAGGCAGAGGCATGCTTCACCGACAGCCAATGGATATTGCCGCGGACCTTGCGCGCATCGGCGCCAGCCGTCCCGCTCTTGGTCGCAGCGTCATAAGTGCAATGGACGACGGTCACGCGACCCTGTGCGTCGCGCTCGGCACCGAGGCACTTGACGATGAACGCGTAACGCAGTCGCACCTCGGCTCCCGGGGAGAGACGGAAATAGCCCTTGGGGGGTGTCTCATCGTAGTCATCGCGCTCGATCCAGAGCTCGCGGCCGAACGGAAGCGGCCGCCGGCCCAGTTCCGGCTTTTGCGGATGATTCGGCGCGAAGCACTCCTCCTCCTGGCCTTGCGGGTAGTTGTCGATCACGAGCTTGATCGGGTCCAGGACTGCGATGCGCCGCTCGGCGCGCGCGTTCAGGTCCTCGCGCAGGCACTCCTCCAACACGCTCATGTCGATCCAGGAATCGGATTTCGTCACGCCGATCCGCTCGGCGAAAAGTCGGATCGCTTCGGGCGTGTAGCCACGTCGACGCAAACCCACGAGCGTAGGCATGCGCGGGTCATCCCAGCCGTCGACGTGTCCTCCCTCCACGAGCTCGAGGAGCTTACGCTTGCTCATCACGGTATAGGTGAGATTGAGCCGCGCGAATTCGTACTGATGCGGGAGTGGTCGCTGCAGCAGCCCCGCTTCGGCCAATCGCTCGATCACCCAGTCGTACAGCGGACGGTGGTCCTGGAATTCAAGCGTGCAGATCGAATGGGTGATGCGCTCGATGGCGTCTGAAATGCAGTGCGTATAGTCGTACAGCGGGTAAACGCACCACTTGGCGCCGGTACGGTGATGCGCGGTATGGCGGATGCGGTAGATCGTTGGATCGCGCAAGTTGATGTTGGGACTCGCGAGATCGATCTTCAGGCGCAGCACATGTGCGCCATCGGGAAATTCCCCCTCCTTCATGCGGCGGAACAGGTCGAGATTCTCTTCGACCGAGCGATCTCGATAGGGGCTCGCCTGTCCGGCCTCGGTCAGCGTTCCTCGCAATTGCCGCAGTTCTTCGGGGGTCGAGCTGTCGATATATGCGAGGCCGGCCTTGATGAAATGCCGTGCGAACTCGTGGAGGCGATCGAAGTAGTCCGAGGCGTGATAAAGGTGCGGCCCCCAATCGAAGCCGAGCCATCGCACCGCTTCCTTGATCGAATCCTCGTACTCGACGTCTTCCTTGACAGGGTTGGTGTCGTCGAAGCGCAGGTGGCAGACGCCCCGATTTTCGGCGGCCAGCCCAAAATTCAAACAGATGGACTTGGCGTGACCGATGTGCAGGTAACCATTTGGTTCCGGCGGAAAGCGAGTGGTCACTCGCCCACCGTACTTGTTGCTGCGGTAATCTTCCGCGATGATTTGCCGAAGAAAATTCGATGTGGGCGCGGTAGTTGGACTTTGTGGCGCTGCAGCAGTCATTTCGCTTTGTTCATGAACAAACCGTGCCGGTCAACTATTCTAACCGGGGGCGCATGGCCCGTCACTGTACGCCATGCCAGAGACATGGCCCCTATGCCCCGCAACCCGCATCCAGCAAGGCTTTGCGCGGGACCCCTGATGTCGATGGCGTCGCGTTTTCCACAATATCTGTGGATAAAAGTGTGCATATCTTGTACATTGGACCGCTAAGTAACGCCGCGGGCGGACTTTTCTCTGTAATGCCCAAATTCTCGACGTATTTTTGTTTATATTAATCAATTATTTGAATAATCTACACGGCACACCACACCGCGTGATTCCGAGGCCGGATTTGGCTCTCGCGGACGTGGTCATGGCAACGGAAGCCGCATTTCTGTCCAGGACAACAGGTTTAGTGCGCCTGCGTTGTCGAACCAAGGGCCCATGGCCCAGATAACCGAGGAATCCCTCTCCGCAACCGGGCCGGTGCTGCCGGTATCCCTGCTCGTCGGGTCGGCCCGGTTGCTGATCGAGCGCCATCTCGGACTCGCCTGGATCAGCGGTGAGGTCTCCAACTTCACGCGCGCGTCGTCGGGACATTGCTACTTCGTCCTCAAGGACGATCAGGCTCAGGTGCGTTGCGTCATTTATAGGCAGAAAGCGCAGCTGCTCGGGCTCGCGCTCCAGGACGGGGCGCAGGTCGAGGTGCGAGCCGCGCCGACGATCTACGAGGCACGCGGCGAATTCCAACTCAACGTTGAAATAGTTCGGCTGTCTGGACTCGGGGCCCTCTACGTGCGCTTCGCGCGTCTCAAAGAAAGGTTGGAAGCGGCTGGGTGGTTTGCCGCTCAGCGCAAGCGCGCACTGCCTGCGTTCCCCCGTGCGGTAGGCGTAGTGACCTCGCCACGTGCCGCAGCGCTCTCCGACGTACTCTCCACGCTCCGCCGGCGCATGCCGGCACTGCCCGTGATCCTGTATCCAGCGGTGGTGCAAGGTGAAGGCGCGGAAAGGGAAATCGCGGCAGCGATCGCCGCCGCCAATGCGCACGGCAAGGTCGACGTGGTCATCGTGTGCCGCGGCGGCGGATCGATCGAGGACCTGTGGGCATTCAACGAGGAAGCGGTTGCCCGGGCGGTGTTCGAATCTGCGCTTCCCGTCGTCAGCGGCGTCGGCCACGAGACCGATTTCACAATTTGCGATTTCGTCGCTGACGTACGCGCGCCCACCCCAACCGCGGCGGCAGCGCTCGTCGCGCCTGACCGCGAGCGGCTCCTAGCGCAGGTCGCGACGCAGCTCACGCGCTGGCGGAGGGGTTTCGAGCGAGCGCTGGAGCGGCGCATGCAACACGTGGACCTCGCCTCACGGCGACTCGTGCATCCGGCGGCCCGTCTCGCCCAGCAGCGAGAGACGCTCGAGCATGTCGCGGCACGGTGGCAGCGCGCAGCCGCAGCTCGAATCGCCGCTCTGGGGCAGCGCGTCATCGGAATCGAGCAAGGCTTGAAGCATCTCGGCCCACAGGCAGTGCTTGACCGCGGCTACAGCATTGTCACGACCGCGGCGGGAGCGATCGTGCAGGACGCCGCGCAGCTCAGCGTCGGAGACGCAGTGGCGTTGAGCTTCGCGCGCGGTGGCGCCGGCGCGAAGGTCACGCGAACCGAGCCCTAAGCCTCGTCCGGGTCCGGATCGTCGACGGCGGCTGGCGAGGACGACCTCGACTTGCCGGACACAGGAGCTTGCGCGCGGATGCGAGGCGTGTCGGTCGCGACATCGGCGTTCTGTGCGCGATGCCTCAGCGCGTGATCCGTGAGCACAATCGCGAGCATCGCCTCCGCGATCGGTGTGGCGCGAATGCCGACACACGGATCGTGCCGCCCGTGGGTGTTGATGATGACAGGGCGCCCCGCCTTGTCGATCGTGCGTCGATCGAGCCTGACTGAAGACGTTGGCTTCACCGCGATCGACACGACGATGTCCTGACCGGTGGAGATGCCGCCGAGGATGCCGCCCGCGTTGTTCGAGAGAAAGCCTTCGGGCGACATTTCATCGGAGTGCTCCGTCCCCTTCTGCGTCACGCTGGCGAAGCCCGCGCCGATCTCGACTCCCTTGACGGCGTTGATTCCCATCATCGCTCCGGCGATGTCCGCATCGAGCTTGCCGTAGACGGGCTCGCCCCAGCCGACTGGAACATTGCTCGCGACGACGCTAATCCGCGCGCCGCAGGAGTCGCCGGACTTTCGCAGCGAGTCCATGAAGGATTCAAGCTCCTGGACGATCTCGTCGTTGGCGGCAAAGAACGGATTCGCGTCGACGTGCTGCCAACCCTTGAACGGTATCGCCTTGGGGCCGAGCTGCGTCAGGTGGCCGTGGATGGTGACGCCGTATCGGTCTCCCAGCCACTTCCTTGCAATGGCCCCAGCGGCTACGCGCACCGCGGTCTCACGCGCCGACTGCCTACCACCACCTCGATAATCGCGAATG
>Ga0126369_10001886_pt1 | contig 14758 bp, 12 predicted proteins | sample PanSoiMetaPlot_1_FD_109646 | JGI IMG/M metagenome (GOLD analysis project Ga0126369, IMG submission 109646) | Tropical forest soil microbial communities from Panama - MetaG Plot_1 | ecosystem: Environmental > Terrestrial > Soil > Tropical forest > Bulk soil | place: Panama | collected 2016-02-17 | reverse complement strand
CGAGCTTGCTCGTCCAGGTTTCATCACGTCCATCGACGTCCAGGTGCAATCCCCAGCGAAGGTCGCCCTTCAGCAACGTGTCAAAAAAAATGAAAGCACGTCGTTTATTCCGATCCCATCGAAGGGTGGAGCCGACATTGATTCCTTTGCCCGCGATATTCGAAAACTCGGGATTGACACTCTAAAATGACAAACCCCGGGCCCAAGACCACGGGTTGATGCCGGTCTTCTCTGCAGCACGAAGTGTCATGTCAAAACGGCCATTTTCCGTCGGCGACAGCTCCATTCGGTATCGAGAAAATACCCGCAGGGCGGTAAGTCTTGCCTGCGTCTCTTCAAAATCACTCACCCGCAGAATGCTTCCACGCGAGAAAGTAAAGGCACGATCTAGAAGGATGGGATCGGTACGAAGTGGCGGATCCATTCGGATGTTATCGATGGCTGGTTTCCCTGCGCGGTTCCAATATTTCAGGGCTGCCTCAGTATTGTTCTGCAAAAAATAAACGGTTCCAAGGAAATCGTTCACATATGAGTCCGACGGATTCACGCGCAGCGCAGCCGTTAAATGTTCTCGGGCCCCAGAAAGGTTCTCCTCGCGGAACGCGCTGCTCGCCAGCCCGACCTCCGGGACGGCCAAGAGCGTCCAATTACCTGTGGCTAGCCAGGCCTGCTCGAACTCCGCGCGCGACATCGAAAGCAACTTTCGTTGCGCAGGATCATTGACAAGCACTAGATTCTGCATGTCATCCACCCCCGCAACAACGACGTAGTGCAACGGTACGCCGCGGCGGTTTCGCTCGAGACAAACAATGAGCGGCCGACCTTTGGAAACGTGTTCCGTGAGATCGGCCCAGTCTCCTTGAAATGCGAATGTCCGATACCCCTGCGATTCAAAATATCGGGCCATATCTTTGGCGCGAATTCCACCGGCTTCTTGGGAATAGAGCTGTCGCTGTATGTCGTCGACATTCACGGCAGTGTCCGGCTTCCAATACATCATGACCATCCAAATAGAAGCAGACCCGCACCCGTTCTTGTCTTGCTGAATGAAGGGTACATCGATCCAAAGCGCCTGCTGGAAGGTAAGGAGCAGTGAGAGCCAAAGCATCGATTCGTGAGGTCTGGCAGGTCTTAAGCCGCGACGATGAGCAGGACCAGCACCGCTGTTCCCAGAGCTATGACGATGTACGTCAGTTGCTGGTTCGTTAGTGCGCCGGCTGCAAAGTCGGTTTGAATTTGGTTCGTCTTTTCCGCCAGCCGCGCTAGTTCTTCGGGTGAGAGTGTGGCTACTGCTTTATCGACTTTACGATAGTCGATCTTCCCACTCTTTAGTGCCGCGCGTACATGCTCGCTCGCAAAGAACGAGCGAACATCGACGAGGTTTTTTTGCCGGGTCTGCGCCGCCGCGGTGATGGCCTGCTGAAGTTCAGAAGATGAGACAGCCGGCGCTTGCGCCAAGACAAATTGTGGAATCAGCAGGGCGGAAACGAGTGTAAATACCAAGAACCGAACGTGCATGTTAAGCCTCCTTTGAAATCGCGGAATCCTTAGCAAGTCGAAGGCCAACATAGTGGTTTAGGCGAGCAACGAGCACAAAAAGTTGTGGTTGAATATTAAAACTGGCCTCAGATTCGATGGGGAGTGCAGTCGAATCCGGGTAGCCCTGAAACTCAAGCCGGCCGAAGAACTTAACCTCATTTCTCGACTACCTGACATTGCTGCCAAAGTCGCACGTCTAAAAGAGGTATGAGGAGCTTTCCCTATGCCGATTGAAATTCGTCGTAAAGACGTGAAAACCCTGGTAGAACAAGGCCGTGTCCAGCTCGTTGATGTCCTTCCCGCTTCGGAATATAGAAAGGAACACCTGCCGCATGCGATCAATGTTCCCTTGCAAACGATGACCCCTGAGGCAACCCGGGCATTGAGGAAGGATGTCGCCGTCATCGTCTACTGCGGAGACTTTCAATGTGATCTAAGTGCACGGGCGGCATGGCGGCTGGAGAGCATGGGTTTCCAGGAAGTCTACCGGTACACACCCGGCAAAGCGGATTGGCTCGCGGCCGGCTTGGAAACGGAAGGGACACAGGCTAAGAAGATGCGACTGCGCCAAATGATCCACAAGGATGTTCCGACTTGCTCGCTTCGGGAACGTCTCGAAGACGTCAAGAGCCGCCGCCGTCCGAACCAAGATTTGTGCGTCGTTGTGAACGACAGAAACATCGTGCTCGGCGTGATTCAAGGAGAAACCTGGGACGCGAATCCCCAGAGCCGGATAGGGGACGTCATGCAACCGGGCCCCCGTACGTTACGGCCGGACTTGGATCCAAAAGACGCCCAGAAGCTCCTGCGCAACTACGATGCACCCGCTGCGATCGTGACCACGTCGGATGGCGAATTACTGGGAATAATCCGGATAGCGCAGAAAAAATCCCAGAAAGCGCGTAAGGCCGCATAGTCCTTACGAAGCTTATGGAGGTATGCAATGAAAATACGCGAAATTATGACGACGAACGTCGAATGTGTCAGCCCTGAGACGAGCATTACGGACTTGTCCCAAAAGATGAAGACATTGGACGTTGGATTCTTGGGTGTTTGCGAGAACGATCGCCTCGTGGGTACCGTGACTGATCGCGACATCGTCATTCGCGGCATCGCAAGCGAGCGAGACATCAATAGCGTCACCGCACGCGAGATCATGACGCATGACGTTTTTTGGTGCTACGCAGACGATGACGTCAAAGACGTCGCTGAGAAAATGCGAGAGAAGGACGTCCGGCGGATGCTCATCCTCAATCGAGACAAACGGCTGGTTGGCGTTGTGTCGATCGGGGATATAGCAAAGGTCGAGGAGGGGGAGTCCGGGAAGACGTTAAGGGATATCTCCGAAGCCGCCTAGGCGATCGACTCCGTGCAAACCTCGTTAATAGGGCGCTTCTCGAGCGCCCTATCGGCCTCTACTTGCTCACCTTCAGTAATTCAACTTCAAAGTTCAATGTCGAGTTCGGGGGAATGATTCCGGGCATACCACGCGGTCCATAGCCGAGATCGGGAGGAATGATAAGTTCGCGTTTACCCCCCACCTTCATTCCTTCGACACCCTCGTCCCAACCCGGAATAACTTGTCTGGCTCCCAGTTTGAATTCGAATGGCATCTTCCGGTCCAGCGAGCTATCGAACTTTGCACCGCGTTTACCTTCCGTATAAAACCAACCGGTATAATGCACCGAAACAGTGTTGCCCTTCATGGCAACGTCACCAGAGCCGACCTTCTGGTCTATGTACTTCAACCCGCTCTTTGTCGTTGTCATTTTCTCCTGTCCCGCCGCTATCGCCACTGCTAAAACTAAGGTCATCAATATGAGTATGTATCTCATGCACTCCAGTGTAACCGCCTCAGACTCTCTTTCCTACCAGTTGATGATGGACGCTGAAAAGCGCCAATTCTAGACGGTTCGACACACCGACCTTGCTAAAGATGCTGCTGAGATGATGTTTGACCGTCTGCTCGCTAATCTTGTATCGCTTTGCGATTTCTTTGTTCGAATAGCCCTCGACGATTGCGGTCAGAACTTCCATTTCCCGCGCGGTCAGGGCAAATTTTTTCACAGGATCTTCCGGCTGCATGGTGTGGGCCATCTGCAGGGCTGCAACAAGTCCCTCAACATTGCCTCGGCCTACCCAAAACTCACCATTAACCACGCAGCGAACGGCCTTGATAAGCAATTGCGTCGCAGTATCTTTCAGGATGATGCCGCGGGCCCCTAACCTTAGGGCTTCTGCAATTTGTCCATCATCGATGGCGGCGGTGAGGATGATGATGCGCGTCTCGATCGGCGGGGGTGGTGACAACTCCTTCACGACATCCAGGCCACTGAGCTTCGGCATGGCAAGGTCAAGTAGAAGGATGTTCGGCTTCAACTGTCGGGTAAATGCGACTGCCTGTTCGCCATCGACGGCTTCTCCGGCAAGCTTAAACCCACGTTCAGTTTCGATGAGAGCGCGGAGGCCCCCACGAAAAATTGGATGATCATCGGCAATTAGAATAGCTATTTCTTCAGGCATAGATTCGTTTCGGTAATCGGACGTCCAGGCGCGCTCCGTGTCCCGGCACCGATTCAATTTCAAGTTCGCCGCGGATCAGGCGAACCCGCTCCTTTATAACAAGAGGACCAAGGTTTTTCTCATCCAGCTGCGAATGCGACAGCCGGCCTTCAAATTCGAATCCGCGGCCGTCGTCGATAATCGCGAGATTCAAATCGTCTTCCGGCGCGCTCAATCGCACCAGAAGGTGTTTGGCGCCGCTGTGTTTCCGAACGTTTATCAGCGCTTCTTGAAGAATCTGTACCATTTCGCGGCAGACCTCAGACGGCAGCGGCACACGATCGGTCTCGGCCACAAATTTTGCCGAGATTCCCGTCTCACGTGCGAATTTGTCAACCTGCTCCGACATGAAGTTAACCAGCTCCGACGCTTCAAGGCGCGGTTGGCGGAGCGCGTTCATTAGATTGCGAACTTCCTTGATCTCATTGCTGAGTAATTGCTGGATCCGAGCGACGTCGGTCGCCGCTTTAGGAGTGTCATCAGATTCGATGCGATGCTTCACAACGTCGAGCTGCATTTCGAGTCCGATCAAGGACTGGAGCACACCATCGTGCAGGTCACGTCCAAGACGGGCTCGCTCCATAGCCCCCGCTCTCGACCGTAGACGACGCCATAAGTACACGTTGTACAACGTAGGCATGACGGATCGCACAACGCGCTGCATGAAAGCAAGTTCCTGCCAGCGATCGACCTTCAACTTCGGGTTCAGGATCAGCAAACGACCCGTCAACTCCTGGCCGAAATCGATTTTCGTTCCAAGGAGTGACTGGAACTGATTCAAACTGACAAACTCACGCGGGTACTCAATGTGTCGATCCTGCGTGGGTCTCCCGTGCGCGTTGAGGAATCGCGCCTCGTGAACCCCGTTTCGCTGTTTGACGGAATACCAGCTTTCGCCATTCACCGCGAAAAAGTAGAGGAAACGATGCTTTGGATCCAGTTCGACGAAGCGTCCGAACTCGTTTTCCAAATCGTTGGCGGGACAACCCAAGACATAGATCCGTCCAGTGCCCAATTCCTCCGAAACGAAGACAGCGGCGTCTGCATCATAAAATGCCCGAATTTCGCCGACCGAAGCTTGCATGCTCTGGGTCAGTCCGAACTCCGCTTTTGCCTTGCTCATTGCCCGAGCAATCAATGCATTTTCACTACGCAGCCTCTTATCGTTTTCTGCGAGGTAACCCAGAACCACGCTCATCAGAATCAGATAAGTCGACCTGATGATGACCCCGTTAACTTCAGACTTCGCTTGGACGAATACTGTCGTGCCATCGAAGGAGATAACCGAAAAAATGAAGAACAGAAGGGCTACCAGGACCCCGTTCCAGATGCTTTCCCAAAAACCCCAGCGGTAAGCCGCCGAAATAAGCGCAAATGTGTAAAAGACAAAGAAGGGACTCGTTATGCCGCCAGTGCCTACGATCAGAACGGAAGTCCCCAGAACGTCGATCATTTGAATCTGCAACTGAATAGTCGGATGCGAAAGAACTAAGCTGGGGAAAAAGAGCAGAAAGCTATATAGCGTGTAGCCGGTCAATATGATGTAAGTTAATGCGGAATAACGGAAGAAAGGTTGTGTGGGATCGATGTAGATCGCCAGCGCGGATGCGACTGCAAAGATCACCCGGGCGATTGCCAGGGCTTTCTCGACGCGTTCGGCTTCAGCGAGTTCGAGACGCGTACTTGTAGGTTGCTGTCTAACGGCGCTCAAAGCGGCGGTATTATAGAACAAATGTATCTAGCGTTTTTGTGCAGGCTTCCTCGACACCGGCAGCCATTGACACGAGGCTTGCCCGACCGCACAATCAAGTTGATGTGCGAAAGTGGCGGAACTGGCAGACGCGCTAGACTTAGGATCTAGTGGCTCACGCCGTGGGGGTTCGAGTCCCCCCTTTCGCATCCCGAAGGCAAAATCTAGGACGGCCCACCCATGAAGGCAGAACTCATAGACCTCAGCGAGTGCAAAAAAAATCTCGACATTGAGATCCCGCAGGATGTCGTTGATGCTGAAATCACGCACATCGCTCAGGAATTTGCTCGGCGCGCGCGTGTGCCCGGCTTCAGACCTGGCAAGGCGCCCATTGGTGTGGTGAAGACACGGTTTCGCGATGAGATCGTTTCCGAAATGATGCAGCATCTCATGCCAAAATACTTCGGCGACGCGATCGACGAGAGGAAGCTCGAAATTGTTCAAGCGCCACAGTTCGAGTCTGTCGATTACAATTCCGGAAAGCCGCTTCGCTTCAGAGCTGTCTTCGAGGTTTACCCAAGACTAAGTATCGAGAACTATGAAGGCATACCTGTCCATGAAGTATCTTCGCAAGTCGAGGAGAGCGAAGTCGGAACCGCATTGAAGAAACTCCAGGAAGACATGGCCGAGCTTACTCCTGTTGAAGAAGACCGAACTGTTCAAGAGGGCGACTTCGCGGAAATCTCTTACAGCGGCACGATAGAAGGTTCTGATGAACCGCCCCTCACCGGCGAAAAAGCCGTGGCGGAGATCGGCGGACGCACGACTGTAAAAGAATTCACGGAGAATCTAATTGGAGCGAAGGTTGGCGAAGAAAGAACATTCAACGTCATTTACCGGGCGGAGTATCCAACGGCCCGGCTTGCCGGGAAGACGGTCGCATATAAGGTTAAGGTTGAGGCTCTCAAGACCAAAGAAAGTCCCGAACTCAACGATGAGTTCGCCCAGCGGTTCGGTGATTACAAGACGCTCGACGAACTGAAAGCCAAGCTTCGTGACGATCTGGAGAAACACAAGCGCGATCAGGCTCAGGAACAGATGCGAGAAAAATTGCTGGAATGGCTCGAAGACAACAACGAATTCGAACTCCCGCAATCGCTGATCGAGCGGCAATTGCAAATTCGAGTACAACGTCTGGTACGCGATCTTTCGCGACAGGGTATAAATCCCCAACGGTTGGACGTAGATTGGGGCAAAATTCGCGAAGATCAACAGCATCAAGCGATGCGTGATGTTAAAGGATCATTGATACTGGAACACGTTGCTGAGAAGGAAAACATTAACGTCTCGGAGCCGGAGATAGAGTCGGAAATCGAAAAGATTGCGGGAGAAACAAACCGGCCGAAGGAAAAAGTAAAGGAAGTGCTTTCGCGAGATTCCGGAATAGAGCGACTCAGATCGCAAATCCGTAACCGAAAAACTTTGGATCTTTTGCAATCCAAAGCTCGGATCGTTGCACAATAGGCGATTAATGAACCGGGGGTACTCATTCGGGCGCGCCTAAAGTTATTCATTGACCCATCTATGCATCGACTTAAGAATTGTAGTTGAGAAACAGGAAGTACTATGAACCACGAACACAACACTCTGATCCCGATGGTGGTCGAACAGACCAATCGCGGCGAACGCGCGTACGACATCTATTCGCGGCTGCTGCGTGACAGCATCATCTTTATAGGAACACCTATCGATGACAACGTAGCCAACCTGGTCACGGCGCAGTTGCTGTTCCTGGAAGCTGAGGATCCAGAGCGCGACATTTCTTTGTACATCAACAGTCCTGGCGGATCGATTTCGGCGGGACTGGCAGTCTACGACACGATTCAATTCATCCGGAATGATGTAACGACGATTTGCGTCGGACAGGCAGCGAGTATGGCTGCGGTTCTTCTGGCAGCAGGCAGTCCAAAGAAACGCTTTTCATTGCCGCATTCGCGCGTGCTGATTCACCAGCCATGGATGAGCGGCCTGCAGGGTCAAGCAACCGACATCGATATCCACGCAAAAGAAATTCTTCGCATTCGGACTATTTTGAATAAAATTCTCGCGCATCATACGGGGCAGCCGCTGGAACGAATCGAAAAGGACGTTGAGCGCGACTACATCATGACGGCGGACCAGTCGAAGGAGTATGGTATCATCGACGAAGTTATTTCGAAGCGAGCGTGAAACCCTCAGTGGACGCGGGTTTCAGCCGTTTTGAACACACAGAGAGGGAACGCAATTGAAAAAGAATAGCGACGATGTCTTGCGATGTTCATTCTGCAACAAGAGTCAGAATGATGTTCGTAAACTGATCGCTGGTCCTACGGTTTTCATCTGTGATGAATGCGTGGGGGTTTGTCAGGACATCATCGACGAGGACCAGAACTACGAGCCGTCGCCGAAGAACGTACATCTTCCCAAGCCACCCGAGATCAAAGGATTTCTGGATCAGTACGTCGTTGGACAAGACCGGCCCAAAAAGAAGCTCGCTGTAGCCGTTTACAATCATTACAAGCGCATCGAAATGGCGCGCCGTAAATCCGATGTTGAGCTACAGAAATCCAATATTCTGCTGATCGGACCAACCGGTACCGGCAAGACACTCCTCGCTCAAACTCTTGCGCGTCTCCTCAGCGTACCGTTTGCAATCGTCGACGCGACGACGCTGACGGAAGCCGGGTATGTTGGCGAAGATGTGGAGAACATCATCCTCCGTCTCATCCAAAACGCCGGCGGGGATGTTGAACGAGCCCAAACGGGCATCATCTACATCGATGAGATCGACAAAATCGGTCGCAAGGACGAAAACCCTTCAATAACGCGCGACGTGTCGGGTGAGGGTGTCCAGCAGGCGCTGTTGAAAATGTTGGAAGGAACGGTCGCCAATGTTCCTCCTCAAGGAGGACGAAAACATCCTCATCAGGAGTTTACGCAAGTCGACACGACGCACATCCTTTTTCTATGCGGCGGAGCGTTTGTCGGCTTGGACAAGATCATTGAACGCCGGCTTGCCGTTCGCAGCACGATGGGATTTCATGGTGACGTCCGGGTGAAATCGGAAAATCCGCGCTCGGCCTTGTTGGAGCAACTCGAACCTGAAGACTTGATCAAGTTCGGCATGATTCCAGAGTTCGTCGGACGCGTGCCTGTCATCGCAACTCTGCACGATTTGGATCAAAAAGCCTTGGTCGACATTCTGACCCGGCCGAAAAACGCGCTCGTCAAACAGTATCAGCGGCTATTCGAATACGAGAATGTGAAACTGAAGTTTGCGGATGATGCGCTTGAAGCTGTCGCTGTCGACGCTATCAAAAGGAACGTAGGCGCGCGCGGTCTCCGGATCATTCTTGAAGAGTTGATGCTGGATCTTATGTACCAGCTCCCGCAACAAAAAGAGCATCGGGAGCTAACCATTACTAAGGAAATGGTCGAAAAGAAGGAGATCCAGCTTCCATTCGAAAAGGCTGGGTAGCGTTCCTCCTCGCGGTTTATGTCTACAAAGGAAAAATACGAGCAAGCCAAGCTGGCGATGGTTCCAATCCGGGACGTCGTTATTTTTCCTTTCATGATGGTTCCCTTCGTGATCGGCCGCGAGTCTTCCGTGCACGCACTGGAATCGGCGCTGCGCGGCGATAAACGTATCTTTCTGGCGACGCAGCATGACGCGACTGTCGACAATCCGAAGCCCAATGAGATTTATCAGGTCGGAACCATTTCCAATATCGTGCAGTCCCTGAAATTGCCCGATGGAAATACGAAGGTGCTGGTCGAAGGCATCGAGCGGGCGCGGATTCTGCAACTGACCGAGGAAGAGGGATACTGGAAGGCCAACCTACGGCTATCTCCATTTCGCAACCAAAGCTTCACCGGGTATGACTCCCTGGCTACGCGACTGACTCAGCAGTTTGAACAATACGTCAAGCTAAGTCAGAACTTGAACGCCGACCAGGCCCTTGCCGCCATCAAAGTCGATGACGTCGGACGGTTGGCGGATACGATTTGCGCTCAGCTGGTGCTGTCGATTGAAGAAAAGCAAGAACTCATCGAGATTTTCAATCCTGTCGAGCGATGCAAGCGACTGGCCGATGTTCTGGATATCGAAATCGAGAAGCTTCATGTCGATCGTTCCGTACAAAATCGGGTCAAGCGGCAGATGGAGCGAGCGCAAAAAGAGTATTACCTGAACGAGAAGATCAAGGCGATTCAGCGAGAGCTCGGCAAAAAGGATGAAAAATCCGAGATCGAAGAGCTTCGGCGCAAAATCGAAACGTCCGGCATGCCCAAAGACGCGCTCGAAAAGGCCATGCAGGAACTGAAGCGGCTGGAGATGATGCCGCCCATGTCGGCGGAGTCGACGGTCTCACGAAACTACCTCGACTGGCTGATCGCGATGCCGTGGAAAAAGAAATCACGCGAGATCCGCAATATCGAAGTCGCCGAGAAGGTTCTGAATGAGGATCATTACGGCCTGGAGAAAGTGAAAGACCGCATTCTCGAGTTTCTAGCCGTTCGGCAACTCGTCAAGAAACCGAAAGGTTCGATCCTCTGCTTCGTCGGACCGCCGGGCGTCGGTAAGACTTCGCTCGGGATGTCCATCGCCCGCGCTACAGGCCGCAAGTTTGTGCGGCTGGCTTTGGGTGGTGTTCGTGATGAGGCGGAGATTCGCGGCCATCGCCGGACGTATATCGGCGCACTTCCTGGGCAAATTATTCAAATGATCAAGAAGGCTGGAACGATTAATCCGGTTTTCCTGCTCGATGAAGTCGACAAAATGAGCATGGACTTCCGCGGTGATCCTTCGGCTGCACTGCTTGAAGTGCTGGATCCGGAACAAAACTCCACCTTCCAGGATCATTACCTCGATGTCGAATACGACCTGTCACAGGTGATGTTTATCGCGACGGCTAACGTCTTGCATACGATTCCCCAACCGCTTCAAGATCGTATGGAAGTCTTGCGTCTCCCGGGGTACACCGAGTACGAAAAAGTCGAGATCGCCCGACGTTTTCTCGTACCGAAGCAGATTGATGCGAATGGACTAACCCCGCAGAATCTCGGCTTCACGGATGACGCAATCCAAGGCGCGATTCGCCTGTACACGCGTGAAGCCGGTGTTCGAAACCTTGAACGAGAGATCTCGTCTATTTGTAGGAAAGTGACGCGTGCAGTGGTTAAGCACAAGACGAGAAGCACGGTACAGATCACGGCTGAAAATCTGGTTGACTACATTGGGATTCCAAAGTACCGTTCTAACCGTCACGAATCACAACATGAAATTGGGTTCGTAACAGGCCTTGCGTGGACCGAGGTGGGTGGCGAGATTCTGGCAACCGAAGCCACCTTGATGGAAGGCAAAGGTAAGTTAACCCTAACCGGGAAGCTCGGCGACGTCATGCAGGAATCAGCTCAGGCCGCAATGAGCTACGTCCGGTCCCGAGCTCAATTGTTTGGAATTCCCAAAGATTTCTACCGTCGACTTGATCTCCATATACACGTTCCCGAGGGTGCAATTCCGAAGGATGGCCCGTCAGCCGGTATCACGATGGCGACTTCTCTGGTGAGCGCCCTGACTCAGATTCCAGTGCGATGCGATGTGGCGATGACGGGAGAGATCACACTCCGAGGAAAGGTGTTGCCGATCGGAGGAGTCAAAGAAAAGTTGCTGGCGGCTCATCGCGTCGGAATCCGGACGATCATCCTTCCAAAGGACAATCAGAAGGATCTCGCCGATATACCCGCGAATATCAGAGACGAGTTCACCGTGCATCTCGTCGAAAGCATGGACGAGGTTTTGAAGATCGCGTTGACCCACGAACCGCGCCCCCTGCTTGAAAATGAAGAAGCAGTGGCATTCCGGCCTGCGGTTGGCGGAGATGGGGACCTTCAAGAATCCGTCATGAATTGAACTGTAAGCGCGGCCTATGCAGCCTTATAGACCGCTGTTTCACAATTTTGGGGGCAATAGAAAACGGGTCGGCATATAGTAGATACTGATTGCGCTGATTACCCGCGAGCTGAAATCCTGTTACAATGACAACGGATTCCGGCCTTTCGACTGCCAGATGTGAAAATCAGTTCCGCCCGATTCGTCAAGAGCGCAACACAACCGGATGATTTTCCCCGAGATCAGCGACCTGAAATCGCTTTTTGTGGTCGATCGAACATTGGCAAATCTAGTTTGTTGAACACTCTAACGGATACACAAGGATTGGCTCGCACGAGTTCGTCGCCGGGACGAACTCAGACGATCAATTTCTTTCTGATTGACGACCGAACCTACTTTGTGGACCTGCCGGGTTATGGGTACGCAAAGGTCCCGAAGGTCGTAAAGGAAAAATGGGGCGGCATGATCGAAGGCTATCTTCGAGATCGGCAACAGTTGAAGCTGGCTCTGATGTTGATTGATAGCCGGATGCCACCAATGGACTCTGACATGATGATGAAAAAATGGCTGGATCATCATGAGATTCCAAACGCAGTTGTTTTGACCAAAATTGATAAGATTTCTCGAAACCAGTTGAATCAAGCGCTCCGTACAGGCGCAAGAATGCTAAATACAAAGGAGATAATTCCATTTTCGGCAGTCACGCATTCTGGAAAGAATGAAATCCTGGCCAGAATTCGAACGGCCGTAGATCACATCCCACAGTGAGAAAAACCCACCTATGAGTTCAAAAAAATTCGTTGCTCCGGATCGTCCAGAAGGCGCTGCCACTATGGACATTGCCCAGCTCAAGGAAATGAACATTTCCGCGCTGACGCAAGTTGCAAAAGACCTCAACATTCAGGGAGCCTCCGGCATGCGGAAGCAGGAACTGATTTTCAAGATCCTGCAGGCGCAGACCGAAAAGAGCGGCTTCATTTTCAGTGAAGGTGTTCTGGAAACGCTGCCTGATGGCTTCGGATTCCTCCGAGCCCCAGACTACAACTACCTACCGGGCCCGGACGATATCTACGTCTCACCGTCGCAGATACGCAAGTTCGATCTACGCACGGGCGACACAGTATCGGGGCAGGTGCGTCCTCCTAAAGATGGAGAACGATACTTCGCACTAATCAAAGTCGAGGCCGTCAATTTTGAGCACCCCGACGAAGCCCGCAACAAAATCTTTTTCGATAACCTGACGCCGCTGTATCCCAGCGAGCGGCTGAAGCTGGAAACACCGAATGGCAAGGACAATCTGTCCGCTCGCGTCCTTGATCTGCTGACGCCCATCGGCAAAGGACAGCGCGGACTGATCGTGGCACCACCACGAACAGGAAAGACGATGCTGCTTCAGACAATCGCGAACTCGATCACCGCGAACCATCCTGAAGTCATCCTGATCGTGCTGCTGATTGATGAGCGACCGGAAGAAGTAACGGACATGCAGCGGTCGGTGAATGGCGAAGTCATCAGTTCGACATTCGACGAGCCGGCATCGCGTCACGTGCAGGTTGCCGAAATGGTCATCGAAAAGGCCAAGCGTCTTGTGGAACACAAGCGAGACGTCGTCATCCTGCTCGACTCCATTACTCGTCTGGCGCGCGCCTACAACACGATTGTGCCGCCGTCAGGCAAGGTGCTGTCGGGCGGTGTCGATTCTAACGCGCTTCAGCGCCCGAAGCGATTCTTTGGAGCGGCGAGGAACATCGAAGAAGGCGGCAGTTTGACGATCATTGCGACGGCTCTGGTCGATACCGGAAGCCGTATGGATGACGTGATCTTTGAAGAGTTCAAAGGCACGGGCAACATGGAAATCGGGCTCGATCGAAAGCTGGTCGACAAGCGCGTATTTCCGGCAATCGACATCAATCGCTCCGGCACGCGGAAGGAAGAGTTGCTGGTTGCTAAGGATGAACTGAACCGGATCTGGATTTTGAGAAAGGTTCTGAATCCGCTCTCTACCGTGGAAGCTATGGAGCTTCTGCTGGACAAGATGAGCAAGAGCAAGAGCAACTCCGAATTCCTGGCGTCGATGAGTGGGGGCGGAAGGTAGTCTGAACCAGATGCCACACCCCTCCTCGTGAGGAGGGGTGGCTGCGGCGTCAAGGAAATTTCGACGAAGCCCACCGTAGCGCCGCAGACGGGGTGGTCGCTCACACCGAAACATGGCTTGTGAGCGACCTCCCCGTCCGCTCCAATCTAAGGAGGCTTCGCGGCATTTTTAATGTCGCGTCCACCCCTCCTCACGAGGAGGGGAATAAGCTCGAAGATCCTTCAGCTTCATCAAAAGCTCGCCTGCCTCTTCAATCCTAACTGTCAGCGTCGGACCGCTGTTGCTGACTTGAATACCGTCCAACAGCAGCACTATGTCGGGTTGCTGCTTCGCCACCTGCAATTTTGCGACGGCTATTGCTCCCCGGGCTAAATCGCCAATATTCTTTGCGCTTTCGGCATCAGCGAAATTGCCGATCGCCCTTGCGTGGATTCCTGTATCCACGCGCATCTGGTAGGTGCCGCTCTTCAACGACTTCAGCATTTCAACTGCTGGCGCCGGCCCGCGCACTCCCAGTGTGCCAAGATCATTGACCGAAAAATCACCGACGCCCCAGACTTGATTTCCCGTCTCGATCGTTTGTATGGCAGCCATCAAGTCAGGGCGTAATGGGGATGATCCAGGCAGTTGCATCTGATCGATAGCTTTCTTAACCGCACTGAGTTTGCCGAGAAGAGCGACATTATCCAGAAGCACGAAGGCGCTATCGCCATCTACGTACAGGCTGTGGCCAAGGTAGGCCTGAGGATGTTTACCTTTGTCTTTCAAATACTGCTCGATTTTGAATTTGTCGAGTCGGCCTTGAATAATGACTAAGCCATCTTGGGCATTAAGCTTCCCGATCGTGACTTTGTCAATGTCCGACTCCGGGTTGGTGCCGGTCGCCTTGGCAAATTCGTCCCACTCCCGTGGCGCAGTTACCTTCTGATCCTTCAGCACATCT
>Ga0126369_10001885_pt1 | contig 14761 bp, 11 predicted proteins | sample PanSoiMetaPlot_1_FD_109646 | JGI IMG/M metagenome (GOLD analysis project Ga0126369, IMG submission 109646) | Tropical forest soil microbial communities from Panama - MetaG Plot_1 | ecosystem: Environmental > Terrestrial > Soil > Tropical forest > Bulk soil | place: Panama | collected 2016-02-17 | reverse complement strand
GATCCAGGGCAACGACAGCCCCTCCTTCTTTATGGAGCATCAACGATCCGGCGCTTTGAACGCTTGAGTGCACGCCGGGGACGCGTCAAGAGTTTTTGAAGCGCGCCGGCCATCCGTGTAAGCTATTGCATGGCAGTGGCTTGTGCCCATTTTGAGACACCCTCCACAGTCGGGCAACGCGAACTCGGCAGTTGGCAACTAACAAATTAGTTGACGTTTCGTATTCCTCCCCGTCTGAATGAAAGTGGTAAAGAAGTTGGGAAATGCCTTTAAGGAGGAGTCTTGTCCCGTAGCAGATCCGCAACCCTGACCGAAGCCGAGTTGCGCATCATGAACGTGCTTTGGGAGAAAGGTTCCGCGACAGTCCACGAAGTCTTGCAGGGCCTGCCCGCTGAGACGGCGTTGGCCTACAACTCCGTGCTGACCATTATTCGCATCCTCGAAAAAAAAGGGTACGTCAATCACGTCAAGGATAAGCGGGCCTACGTTTACACGCCCAGGGTCGATCGCAAGGCTGCGACGCGCTTTGAGGTGCGCCGTCTAGTCAGCCGTTTTTTTGGCAATTCCGACGAGTTGCTGGTCCTTAATATTCTCGAAGAAAAGAGCATCGATGCCGACGAACTAGCCCACCTCCGCCATTTGCTCGAAAGGGGCAAAGAGAGCTCATCATGACGCCGGCACTCGAACTTCATTCCATCGCTCGATATGCCTCCCTTCACCTGTTGGACTCTTTGGTCCAGGGAGCGGTGATCGGAGGCTTCGCGGCGGTGCTCCTGCGCCTGTCCCGTGGTCAACCAGCGCGCACCAGGTTCGCAATCGGCTTTTGGGCACTCATCGCGATCGCGGTTCTTCCCTGGTTGGGCGACGCTTGGTCGAAAGACGGTGTCTCCAGCGGGCTGGCAAGCCACCCCGCCTTTGTCGCACCGGAATCCTGGGCTCTCTATCTGTTTGGCGCGTGGGCGATGGTCGCCGCGGGATCCTTATTCTTGGTCGCTCGGGCACTCCGCCATTTGTATACCCTCCGTAAATCAGGCACTGCCATCGATACCACGACACTGAGTCCTCGCTTACAGGAGATCCTCAGAGGCGAACCTTCGGGCCGCAAGATTGCGCTATGCACGTCCGAAAAGGTCCATGTTCCCACGGCAATCGGTTTGACCCGGCCGGCGATCCTGATCCCGCGCTGGGTTCTCGAGGAGCTCTCCCCGGAGGAGCTGACCCAGATCGTTCTGCACGAGCTCGCGCATCTCGAGCGCTGGGATGATTGGACCAATCTCGCTCAGCAAATTGTCAAGGCAATCTTCGTCTTTCAACCTGCGGTCTGGTGGATCGAGAAGAAATTGGCTTTCGAGCGCGAGAGCGCCTGCGATGAAGCTGTCGTCGCCCAGACATCGAGCCCGCGTGCGTATGCGGAATGTCTGGCGCATCTTGCCGAGCGGAGTTTCGTTCAACGAAGTGCAGCCCTCGCTCAGGCAGTGCTGGGGCGCGTATCGCAGGTCTCGCTGCGTGTGGCCCAGATCCTCGACCGGAATCGGTCCCGCGGAAATGACGGCAGTTGCAAGCTGGCTTTATCGTTGGTCACCGGCTTGGCTGTCCTGCGCGCAGTTGGCATCTCGAAGGCGCCACGGTTGATCGCTTTTGAAGATGGCGGGCCGGCTGTTTCGGAGGGGGCTTTTTCGTCCGGTGAATCGGTGAAGCTCGGCGCAACCAATGCCAATGGCGGGACTTCATCCACCGCATCGCGGTCCGCCGTGCAGAAACCGATTCTCGCCGAATGGGCCCAACCGGACGACAATCAGCGGCTGACCCATAAATCCGTGCTTCGTCAACCCGCCCGGGTCGCGCATTTCGCAACTCGAAGACAGAATTCCAGCGGGACGATTTATATGGCCAGCATGCAGTCGTCTCCGACCGTCGAAACCGTGGTCGTGGTCTTTGAGAGTGCAGACCCCAACTCCCCCGGTCACGTCTATCAGGTCCAGCTGTGGCGAGTGACTGTTCTGAAAACAACGATCGACTTAACCCACCACTTGGCTCCGCGAAAGGAAATTTAGGTAATGACATGCAGACGCTTTGGTGGACCCGCGAGTTTTGTAACTAACGAATTAGTTGTACGCAAATTCCAATTTAGGAGAGGAAGTAACAAAAAATGAACGCAAGAAATTGGTGGGACAGCAAGATCAAGAAAATGACTCGAGGGCGGGCTGCGGCACTGCTGGCACTGGCATTGCTCGGTTCGTTCATAACCTATGAGTGTGTCAAACCTGCGAGAGCAGCCGATGCGCTACCGTCAGCAGCTCCGCTGGACGACGACAGTGTGGGTGCCCTGACAGCTCTCGACAAGGCGATGGAAACCTTGGCGGCGCATGTAACTCCGGCGGTCGTAAATGTCACCGTGACCTCTCACGCCAAGCCGGAAGCAGCCAACCAGCAGATGCCCGACGACATGCAACAGTTCGGGCAGGACAGTCCATTTGGACAATTTTTTGGACCGCAAATGCGCGGCCAGCGCCAGCAGCCGCAGATCGAGCACGGCATGGGCAGTGGGGTTGTCATCTCTCCTGAGGGGTACATCGTCACCAACAATCACGTGATCGATGGAGCGGTCGACATTCGGGTGAGGACAAGCAATGGCCGCGTGATGAAGGCCAAACTGGTCGGCGCTGATCCGCTCACCGACTTGGCGGTTTTGAAGGTCAATGGGACTGGCATGGCCAGTGTTCCTTTCGGTGATTCGAAAGAAGTTCGGCCGGGAGAGACCGTGCTGGCATTTGGCAATCCCTACGGTTTCCGCTTCACGGTCACGCGTGGAATCGTGAGCGCCATCAACCGCGCGAACCCGGATTCCAACGATCCCAGCAAGCCCGGACAATTCATTCAGACGGATGCGGCGATCAATCCCGGTAATTCGGGCGGTCCGCTGGTGGATGCCCGCGGTGAAGTGATCGGAATCAACACCTTCCTGGTCTCGCCTTCGGGAACTTTTTCCGGCATGGGATTTGCGATTCCAACCCAGATCGTGAAACCCACGGTCGAGACCCTGATTCGTGACGGGAAGGTCAGCCACGGCCGCATCGGAATCGAAATCTCCGACGTGACTCCCGAGAACGCCAAGTTTTTCGGCGATTCCAACGCGATGGGCGGCGTGGTCGCGCAGGTCGTACCTGATTCGCCGGGCGCAAGGGCTGGATTGCAAATCGGAGACGTGATCACCGCGATCGACGGACAGAAAGTGAATGACGCAGGCGATCTGCAGGTTAGGATCGGGCTGAAGAAACCCGGGACCAAAGTTGAGCTTACCGTGCTGCGCAATGGTAAAACGATGACGGTTCCGGTCACCCTGGAGGAACTCGGCGCCCGCTCGAACGACGGCAACTCATCCGGGGAAGGCCACGGCAAAATGCGCTGGGGAATGGGCCTCGGCGACCTGACTCCTGATACGCGCGATCAGCTTCAGGTCCCGAGCGACGTTCACGGTGCCCTGATCGAGCAAGTGCAACCGGGGAGCTCGGCGGATAACGCGGGGCTACAGCAAGGAGACATCATCCTTGAGGTGAACCGACACAAGGTTCGTACCCCGTCTGGTGTGCAGCAGGCGCTGTCGAACGTTCCCGAGGGTCAAGACGCTTTGGTTCTCGTCTGGTCCAATGGCGGCAACACGTTCCGTGTGCTGCACTCTCCTGAAGGCGCGTAACAAAAGCGCTGTTCCGATACGCCGCATTCCCGCTCACTGCGGGAGTGCGGCGTATCTGTTTTTTCTGCCCCGAAGGTTCAGAGCGCAGGATTCAAGCCATTCCTGATGCAGGGAAAATTCCACTCACTTCCGAAGCGGCTCCGCTGAGCGGTTCGCGACACGCGCACAGCTACACAGGCGGAGGTGTTAAGAGACTCCCCTCTCGCACGCTTCGGGATGAATGGCCGCGCCCGCCGCAGCATTCGCGATGGGCTACGGCGCCGTCGAGATGGGAGGCACCAGTCCCGGTTGCGGTGCCGAATTCTTCAGCCGCGCTAGCTGGTCCTGGGTCTTAGACCATGCGTCCGCATTGCGCTTCGTAGCCAGTGGCGCATTGGGATCAGCGTAGAACGTCAAAATATTCTGGCGCAATTCTGGTGTGACCTGTTGAAAGTTATTCCTGGATAGCTGATCGAGAAGTCGCGCATACGCATTGTCGGTAAGCGTGTATTCGCCGGCCCGCGTTGGCTTTCCGGTATCAAAGTCTGTATTCGACAGGTGAAGTTTATTCTCTTTTACCGCTCGCAGAAGATTCCTGTAGTCATCCAGCGTGTGGTTGACGCTGGCGACGTACAAATCTTCGGCCTTTTGATTTGGAATCTTGAAGTCCAGCGCCTTGAATGGACCAATCTTCGGAACGAAATTCATCAAGAATGCCAGCACCCGAGTTCCGAAACCGGGCCGCCGATACCCGTTGCCCCACTCCCTCTGGTATTTTGCCCGGGAAAGATAGTAGCGAAACTTCCTGGAATTGAAATTCGCAGTCTCCGCCGCGATCTCTTTCTTGCGGGCCACCAGCGCCACCCTCGTCATCTCGGGAACAATGTGGCTGATGGCGCGCCGGAACGTTCCGATAGCCAGGTCCTCGTTGGCAATGACAGAACCGAGCGCAATGTCATAGGTATCCTGAAATGCACGCTCCAGCACCGGCTTCGACACCTCGAAACCAATAAAATCGTGATATCGGTCGGACGTGTACCGGTTCTTCGCCACCTGCGTCATGTCGAAACCGAATTCGGTTCGAATGTGCGCCTTGGGATTGTCTTCGTAGGTGACTTCATTTCCGAACTTTTTTCGCAGTTTGGGAAATTCGATCGCGACCGACTTGTTCACCGAGGGATGCCCCAGATTGTCCGACGAATAGTGAGCGAGCGCTCCCAGCGCGAAAGCATACTCATCGAGATTGCCCGCTTCATTGATCAGGTTGACGATGAAGTCGCCGCTGCGCACGTAATGGGTCAGGTCGCTGAAATGTTTATTGCCAAAAGGGTAATAGCCCATATCCTGAATCAGCGACCCCCCGTAGGCAAAGGCGTGTGCTTTTTTCAGATCTTCTGGAGTAGAGTTCGGAAATCTCTCACGGAGAAGCGGCTGAATGTCGTCGTTCCATAGAAGGTCGACAACTTCCTCATGGGTAAGAACCGAATAGGCTCCGCACACGCGCGCCCCGGCCAAGACCAAAAGCATGCCGAACAGCGCGCGCCAGTGCTGCGAAAATCGAGTCATAGAAGGTTGCCGCGAGCACAGCGAATCAGGCTTTGGTTCTTCTCCACCCAGGCTCCATGGCTCCTCCGTAGCCCGTCCCAAGCGGAAATGCCGACCGCCCGAATAGTCCGATTCTTAGTTGCCAATGGAGCGTTAAGGTTGGTTCCGGGCAGCCCCCGGAAATACTGGTTTTCCCCTAGGGCGGTTCCACAGCAGTCTGGTCCCCGTCTGCGTACGGATATCTTTTCAATCGGCTACACGGTTCGCGTTACTGACAGCCGCTGATCAGAGCGATAGCGTCGAAGTTCAATTACCGGAGGAGGATCTTCATCTCAGCCGGGAACTGGAGTTCGCAGCGCTTGCCGAGAATTCCTGGAAACGTGACTCGAGGAGAAGAAAATGAGCATCTGGACAATCTTGTTCGTGATTTTGCTGATCGCATGGATCACCGGTTTTTCGGTCTTTCACGTGGCCGGAGGGCTGATTCACCTGCTGCTCGTCTTCGCGGTGATTTCTCTGGTCTTGCACTTTGTCATGGGGAGAAGCGCCGCCTGATTGGGCAACGACGTCAGACGTCCCGCAGGGCACGGTCCAGTACGCGGGGCCAGCCAACTCCCGGTGCTCCGCCGCGATCCAGGCCAGCCGCCCAATAACGGATTCCGAGCTCTGGACCGACGCGGTTGCGGTTATTGAGATTGAAAAAGAAGCACCGCCCCCGTTCCAAAGAGGCGGTGCTTTTCTTGCGCGTGGTTTCTGGTTTTCGCTACTTCGGGCTTACTTGTGTCAGCACCGCGTTCGCCGTCTGCTGGAGCAGGGGCGTGAGCACGTCCTCCCCGTCAGACTTCGCCTTGCCCTTCAGAGTGTTCTCGAGAACCGCCGTGCCCTGTCCAGCAGCGACGAGTTGATACTCGACCGTGACATCGTCCTTGGACTTGATTTGCCCATTGAAGCCGGCCAACTGGCTCAGGACTTGTTGTTGCGCCTGCTGAGCCGCCATCTGGGATGCGGCCGCTCCCGCAGCCTGCGCCGCCACGACGGTGCCCATGCCCTTTGCCATCATGCCGACGGGAGTAAAGCTGGCAGCCGTGGATCCGATCTTCATGAATTTTCCCAAGCTGCCGCCGGTGGTGTGTTTGACATTGATGCTTGAGTGCAGAATGTAGTCGCACTGCTTCTGCTGCGCCTCAGCTTGCAACTGCAGCGGCACATGCGCTTCCAAGGCCGCAATCTCGATCGCAGGGCCGTTCATGAGCGCAACCTCGACATTGCGGATGGGAGTGCTGTAATCGACCCCCGCGTTGGTTCCCTGCCCGAGCTGAGCCTCCGGTGGGGCAACCCCAATCCGGATCTTGCCCGGCATCTTCGGCCCCAATTGCTGAGGCGCCGCAACCATGGCGCCGCCCTGGGAGGGCATTCCTCCTCCCGCGGCACCCGGGCCCATTCTTGCGGCCATCATCTGTTGGCCCAGGGCGGCGTTCTGGGTCATCGCCATCTGGGCGCCGGGATTGAGCATCATCGCAACCGGGTTGACACCTTTCATTCCGTTCCGGCTGGCCATCATGGCTGCTTGCGGGTTCGCCGCATAGGTCGCAGGCGGCGGGGTCTGTATCGCCGGGGGAGCGGTCAATTCTGCCAGGGATTTAACTTCGCGGTAGCCCGCCGGCACGTCGAAGAGTTCTTTCGCCAGGGCCTGCTTGCTGATCTCCGAGACTTGCACGCCCACCTGCATGGTGCTGCCATCGCCGTTGTGCAGAGTAATGGTCTGCGCCAGGGGATAGCCCGGCTTTCCACTGCCGGTCACCTTATGAATTGGGCGGTCGCTGCAACCTTCAGCCTGACGGACTGGCGGAAGCGACTGCTGGCAGGAGGCGAATTCCTTGGAGAGGTCGGTGTACCATCCGTCCACTTCGAATTCCTGGCTCTGTTGCGAGCAGGCATTCTTCGACGGCTGGATGGCCACCCGCATGGTGAGATGCCGTGCCGGATATCCATTGATGGTCTTGCGCTCGCCGGTATCGGTGATTGCGGTGCTTTCGGTGACCGTTCCTCCCGATTCGGCAGCCGGCGATCCCGTGACCAACGCTGCCGCTTTCAAGGCGGCGTCGTCTTGCGGATCGGTGACAATGAAATAGGTCTGAGACTGGTCATTGATGTGAACCGTCTGTTTCAGGTCGCACTGGCGGATCATTACTGTGCTTCCCCCTGCCGTCTGAGTCACAGTCCTCTCCCGCGCCCCTTTGATGGCCGAATCTGTACTGGAGATAACGTTCCCCCCAACGGTGATGCTCTTCTTGATTTGCAGATCTTGCGCCTGGCCCGCCACGGTGAACAGCAGAACCAGGAGCCAAGAGAAATGACGTGAAATTGGGGTAAGCATGTTCCGCTCCTTCCGAATTCTCGGGGAATTCGTATGGGTTGTGCACTCTGCAGGCGCCACGGCCAAGCGTCAGGTTTCAGCGAGTCGTCTGACGGTGCGAGATGACCGTGACCGCCTGCTGAATGCTCCCCCTGGTCAAAGAGGCGGGAATCGGGTCAAAATTGGATCACTCGGCATCAGAGAATTTTCCGAGTTTTCTCCCCCTGCCCGATTTTCGACTGTTCGACTCACCCTCATTTCCCCCACGCCGGGGGGTTCCCCCCCGAGCGCATCGCCTAACATGCCTGTTTTCAAAATGATTGACACCTTCCGGGGGAATGGATATGCTTCATCGATAAAGCGCTTCCCCAGCGCGTGTGCGGCGATTCCAGTGCAAGGAAACTCATCCACACCGGTTACCCAACTATTGGGTCGTTGGCGGGGCGGCGACCGTGAAGCCCTCGATTCGCTCATTCCTCTTGTCTACGATGAACTCCGGAGCATCGCCCAGCGCTACCTGCGGAACGAACGCCCGGGGCACACACTTCAGAGCACGGCTTTGGTACACGAGGCGTACGTTCGATTGATCAACCAGGAGTTACCGGAATGGCAAAACCGCGCCCACTTTTTTGCCGTGGCGGCACAGCTGATGCGCCAGATCCTGGTCGACCATGCGCGCTCCTTCCGTGCCGGTAAACGCGGCGGCGGGGTGTGCAACCTCGCTTTGGATGAGGCAGAACAGAAGGCAAAACGCGTCGACGTAGATATCCTTGCCCTGGATGATGCCTTGAAAACCCTCACTGCCATGGATGCGCAGCAGGGCAAGGTTGTGGAACTGAAGTTCTTTGGGGGCCTCTCGATCGAAGACACCGCCGAAGTGCTCGGCGTCTCATCCTCGACGGTCAAGCGTGATTGGATTACCGCGCGGGCGTGGCTGTACCGCGAGCTCGACCGGACGGGTGCGACATGAATCCGGTCGGCCGGCGGCATGTACGCGAACGGCTCGATCGCGCCCTAGCCGTGGAGGATTCCGAGCGGGCCGACCGGCAAGGTGGCGATTAGGTTCGGGCGGGCCGGCTTTGATTCGGTTCCCTGTTCCACTTGGGCCTATTGATTCTGACCTGGCCTCACAAAACAATCTTTCCCAGAGTCAAGCCCGCGCTCATTGGCAGGCGCGTTCTGCCTGCGAAAAAAGTCTTTCCCGGAGGGAGCCGGAGAAACGGGGGAGAACCCGAGAGCGCGGAGCGGGTCGCAGACCAGGCAAACCAATCCGTCACCGGCACCCAGGCAAGACTCCAGCGTCGGGTAAATCAAGAGCGCTTGAGCATACCCGCCTCACCAGAAAGCAAATTGAGTGTCTTCATCCCCCCATCTCCATCTCTCCGTCCCCCTGTCAAGAATTGAAGGTGCATCGCGGTCAGTTGCGGTCGAAGGGCTGTCACATTTTGGAGCAGCACCTAAACCACCACAAGCATCTTAGTCTGCGTGCGCAGAGAGCCTCAGGCGGCAGTCATGAGATTGGCAGCGCGGATGCCGTTGCTGCTGTTTTTGTTGCTGCCGGCGGTGCAGGCGGCGGCCCAGCAGAACGAAAATGGTGCGGAGCCGGCTCATCTGAGTCTGGATCAAATCCTGACGAATCTTGAACGGAAAAATGCGCAGCGCGCGGCAGCGCTCGAACAGTTTGAAGGGAAGCGAACGTACCGCATGCAGTATCGAGGTTTCTTCAGCGACCACGACGCTGAGATGACGGTAAAGGTTCGATTCGAGGCTCCCGATTCCAAACAATTCACGATCATTTCCGAGAGCGGCTCCAAGTTCGTGATTGATCATATTTTCAAGAAACTTCTGGAAAGCGAACAGGAAGTGCTGAAGGGCGACAATCGCTCTGAAACCGCCTTGACCCGTGATAACTACAATTTCCAGCTCACGGGATACGAGAGCACGCCAGAAGGCGCGCGCTACGTTCTCACGTTGCAGCCCAAGACAAAAAACAGGTTCCTGTACCGCGGAAAGATCTGGATCGATGCCAAGGATTTCGCTGTTGTGCGCATTGAGGGCGAACCCGGCAGGAATCCGTCGATGTGGATTACGAAAACGGATTTCCAGCATAAATACACGAAGGTCAACGATTTCTGGCTACCCTCGGAAAACCACACGGAAACGCTCGTCCGCCTGGGTGGCAGGTCAACCCTTTGGATCGAATATCAAGACTACAAAATCCTCAAAGCGGCTCCTCTACACGGCGTCGAAAGCGCGCGAATCGTGCCCGATCCTCTCTAGCGATATCGTCCCTCGGACAGTGCGATGCATTATTCTCCTGGGGTTGGCAAACCGGAGCCCTGCGCAAGCCGCCCGCCCGCCGCGCGTCAAATAGCGACGCGCTGCCGCTCCCAAATGCTTCCAACCCTTAAGACAGTGAATGGCTCGGGATCCGGGGTTTCTGCAAAACAAGCGAACCAGGCGAGCGAATACGGCAAATGAGGAACAACGATTGTCGGCATTTCAGTGCGCGGTTGCTCGGCGGCGGCAAGCCACTGCTTGTGCCGGCAATGCTTCTCGGCGCCTTGCTGCTGAGCGCCCAGGACTCCAAGCCCGAACCATCCTCAACCGCTCCCGTTGCGCCGCCTCCGGGCTCCACCAGTCTGTTGCCGCCGGTTCCATTTGACAGCAATGCCACCCTGCATCATCTGAATCAAGCCATCAGCTGGTACCGCCATGCCACCAGCGGCGTGCAATCGGTCGGATTGCCCAGCGACACGATTTATCAGGACAACGCAAGAAATCTGGGGGGGCAAGTCGTCCGGCTCGCGTTTCAGTCTGCGAAAGCGGAGGCCGGGCTCATCAAAGCCCAGCAGAAGGCAGGTGAGAACAACCAGCCCGCGCGGGAGACCACGCAGATGCAAGCCCTGGCGCAGATGCGAGCCAAGACCTCTGCGCAAGTCGATCAGCTGCAAGCACAGATTGAAAAATTGACCGGAGGAATTCCCAAAGCACGAGCTTCCGAGAGGGCGGGTTTGAGTTCGCGGCGCGAGGCTCTCGAGAGCGAACTCGATCTGCAAAAGGCGCTGTTGGAGGCGGTAAACAAGATGGCAACGTTTGTGGAGGCCAACGGAGAAGGCGCCAGCGGCCTGGAAGGCGAAATCAATCAGCTGGCCCGGTCGATCCCCGAAGTTCTAGGCACCACCTCGGGACAAGAGAAACCGGTTACGGCCGCCGCGCCGGCCAAGCCGGGTCTGGCCAATTCCGGCGGACTCATCAGCCAACTTGTCACGCTCTACGACTACATGACGGCGGTCCACCGGATTGGCGGGCTCATGGACGAAACCAGGCGCCTCAAAGATGTGGTTGATCAGCTGCGAGCGCCCATGCGGGCTGCCCTGCGGTCGACCATTCAAGAGAGCCAAAACCTATCCAACCAGCCGCCGGATACGGATCCGGCGCAACTGCAGACGGAACGGGAGAAATTTCAGCAAATCACCCTGCGATTCAAACAACTCTCGGCGGTGCTGATGCCGCTCAGCCAGGAATTGATCGTGCTCGGCGACAGCAACACAAACTTCGACGAGTGGCGAAATTCGATCACGCGAGAATCGAAGTTCGTGTTGCGCTCTGTGCTCATACGCGTGGGCGGAATCCTGGCGGCGCGCTGGCGGTCATTCTGTTGCTTTCGGAAACTTGGCGGCGCGTGACGTTCCGCTATGTGAAAGATGCGAGGAGGCGACGGCACTTCCTTGTCCTGCGGCGAGTTGTGATCGGATTCATGATCGTCGTGGTCCTCATTCTGGGCTTCGTCAGCCAATTCAGCTCCCTGGCCACCTTTGCCGGATTTATCACCGCCGGCATTGCTGTCGGCTTGCAGGCCGTCCTGCTCTCGGTCGCCGCGTACTTCTTTATTATTGGGCGTTACGGGATCCGTGTCGGGGACAGGATCAGCGTGGCCGGAATCACAGGCGACGTGGTCGATATTGGACTGGTGCGGCTTTATCTGATCGAGATGGCAGGAACCGGGCTGGATTTCTATCCCACGGGACGCATCGTGGTTTTCTCGAATGCCGTGCTGTTCCAGACGGGGTCGCCGCTGTTCAAGCAAATCCCGGGAACCGAGTATGCTTGGCACGAAGTCGTGGTGATGATCGCGCCGCAGGGCGATCACAAGTCCGCACAGGCGAAACTGGTCGGGGTCGTCGACGCGGTTTACTCGCAATACCGCCAGGAGATTGAACGGCAGCACGCCACCATCGAAAGGCGAGTGGACATTCAAATCGAGACGCCGCGACCGGAGGCACGCCTGCAATTTGCCGATGCCGGACTCGAGTTGCTGGTGAGATACCCGGTCGCGATCCGACGCGCTCCCGACATCGATGAAGAGATGACACGAAGAGTTCTGCAATTAATCGAGACCGACGAGGACCTGAAAAAAGCAGTCTTGGGCAGCCCGAAAATACGGTCGGCCATCAAGGGCTGAGCCCCGGCGAGTCGACTCTCGCCCAGTCAGGCTCGTTCTAATTGGAAGTGTCGCCGAGCGAGGCTCTGCGCCAGCGATAGAAGTAGGGAACGCCGGCCAGGATCACGATCAGTCCGATGGAAGACCGGACTGGCCTCAACATCCACAAGTTCACCGTGAGCGCGATCGCTGCAACCAGGAAGATCAGCGGCGTCCAGGGATATCCCCAAACTTTGTAGGGTCGCAGCAGGTCCGGCTCTTTCCGCCGCAAACGCAGCAAAGCGATGGCGGTCAACCCAAAGAAGATCCACACGGCGAACACGAACAAGGAATAAAGTTCCTCGAATGTTCCCGTCAGCGCGAGCAGGGCTGCGATCGCTCCGAGAAAGAGCAGAGCCCCGGTGGGGGTGCGGAAGGATGCATGGATGCGCTGCGCGAAGCGGAAGAAGACTCCATCCCGCGCCATGGCGTAGGAAATGCGGGCTCCCGTGAGAACGACCACGTGCAGAGCACCTAAAGCGGAGATTGCCATGGCGATCGTGAGCCAGGCGGCGCCACTCGATCCCCAGAACTTTTTCACCACGTCGGAGGCAACGTGCTGAGACCCGGCCACCGAGGCGAACGGCAAGACATGAAAATAAACGGCATTGGCGGCGATATACAGGCCACCGACGACCGACAGTCCAACCAGGATGGCGCGAGGAATATTTTTCTCCGGCTGCAAAATCTCTTCGCCCAGGCTGCCGAGGTCATTGAATCCGTTGTAAGCCCACATCGTGGGCACCAGTGCGGTGAGTAGTGCGGCGATGGCGCTGAGGTGGAACGGAGGCACAGGCGCCGCAACCTTCTGCGCAGCCGCCGGTCGAAATAACAGTCCACCCACAACGATGATCACAATCGTGCTCATCTTTAGAGCGGTGAGCAGGATCTGAATCGCTCCACTCAGCCGCACGCTGAAGCAATTGATCGCCGTCACCAGCACGACTACCAACGCCGCGAGCGGCTGAGCCGCGGTGACGGTGAATGCATAGCTGCCCAGGCGTGCCGTGGACCACGGCGTGGAAAACGAGGGAAACAGAAACGCCAGAAATCGCACAAAGCCCGCGGCGAGGGTGGCCATCGCCACCGGACGCTCCAGGACTGAACTCATCCAGCCGAAAAGAAATCCCCAAATCGGCCCTAGGCCGCGACTGAGATAAACATAGGGCCCTCCGGCTTTGGGAAATGCCGCGCCCAGCTCCGCATAACAGAAAGCTCCGAAAAGCACGATCACCCCACCGATCAGCCACGCGGCCAAGACCCGTGAACTGGAACCTGTTGCCCGCGCCATGTCGCTGGCGACAAGGAAGACCCCCGTTCCGATCGTGTCGCCGATCACGATCGCGGTGGCTGACAGCAGGTTAAGACCGCGCGCCAGCTCGGATCGGTTGGACTGACGGGTTGGGTTCTCAGCCATAGTTCGAGGAATCCGAAGCGTATCCTGGGCGGAGGGCCCGGTCAACTTGGTGCTCCGGATCCGCCCACGGATGGAAGGTTGCACTGCGATCTCGAGATCTGGTTGGCGTGCCTTTCAATGGCGCGCTATCATCGAAATGCCATGGAAAAGCCGGATTTTCTGTTGCGTGAGTTTCCTTGGGATGAGCGTTATCGAGTGGCCGATGCGGAGCACGTTCTTACTCCCGCACTCGTGGTCTACCCGGACGTCATCGCTTCAAATATTAACGCCACGTTGCGATTGCTTGACGGCAACGCCGACCGCTGGCGGGCGCACATCAAGACCGCGAAACTCGGCTACACGCTGCGGATGTTGGTCGATCGCGGCATCCGGAACTTCAAGTGCGCGACCACGTTGGAGCTCGTGACAGCTTGCCGGAATGGCGCCGCCGACGTGCTGGTCGCTTACCCTTTGATGGGCGCCAACGCCGAGCGCGTCCGTGAAATCTCGCGTCAATATCCGCACGTCGCGCTCTCGGTATTGGCTGAGGACCCGGAACAACTTCGTCCATGGCAAGGCACCCGCGTCGGGGTGTTCCTCGACATCAACCCGGGAATGAATCGCACCGGGATCGCACCGGCCGAGAGCGGTCGAGTCGTTCGGCTGATAGGTTGTCTTCACGAACAAAAAATCGAATTTCGGGGCCTGCACTATTACGACGGGCAATACGGACATGCGGGAGAGTCCGAACGAATGGCCGGCACGCATGCCGGCTACGACCGGTTGCTCGAACTGGTGCATGAGATTCAGCGAAACGGGTTCCGTGTGCCGGAGATCATTACCGCAGGGACGCCCACTTTTCCGTGCTCGCTCGCCTACAAGGGATTTTCGAGTCCCGATTTCGTGCATCGGGTTTCTCCTGGAACCGTGGTTTACTGTGATGCGACCAGCCTGGCGCAACTTCCGCACCAATACGGATACCAGCCAGCAGTGCTGGTCATGGCACGGGTGGTTAGCTCTCCGGCCGAAGATATCATGACCTGCGATGCCGGTCACAAGACCGTGTCGGCCGACTCCGGCGTCCCCACCTGCGTGGTCGTCGGACATCCGGAAATCACGCCGATTTCACCCAGCGAAGAACACTTGCCATTGCGAACGAAGGGGCGGAACGGGTTGCACCTGGGCGAAGTCGTTTACCTTCTCCCCCGGCACGTTTGTCCTACCGTGTACAATTTCGATGCGGCCCTTCTGGTAAGGAACGGACTCCTCGAGTCTGCAGAAAAGGTTTCAGCGCGGGGCCGCGAAGTC
>Ga0126369_10001884_pt1 | contig 14767 bp, 14 predicted proteins | sample PanSoiMetaPlot_1_FD_109646 | JGI IMG/M metagenome (GOLD analysis project Ga0126369, IMG submission 109646) | Tropical forest soil microbial communities from Panama - MetaG Plot_1 | ecosystem: Environmental > Terrestrial > Soil > Tropical forest > Bulk soil | place: Panama | collected 2016-02-17 | reverse complement strand
TGCTTATTGGCGTCGGCAACGATCAGACTGGCATCCACCGCGAAGCCCTCGCCGCCGACTAGGCCAGCCCCGATGCACGCGCCCACAACACGCTCGAACACACTGCGGAAGATGTCGCTATTGAGGAACCGCTCATTACGAGCCCGTGAAAACGCCGAGTGATCCGGGATCTTGTCTTCGATCGAGAGCCCACAAGACCAGCGATAGGCAAGGTTCACTCTCACATCACGGCACAGCGCCCGCTCCGATCGGATCGCAAACACGTAGCCGACGATAAGCATCCGGATCATCAGCACTGGATCGATCGATGGCCGACCGAGCTGAGAATAATAAGGTGCCAGCTCGGAATGTACCCAACTCAGATCAAGAACCGCAGCGATCTCGCGGACCGGATGATCGTCCGGCACCGCCTCATCGAGACGAAATGAATAGAAAAACTGCTCCTGGTCGTGCCTCAGCCGCCCCATCATCGCCCGCTCCCGTCGCGAACCGCATCACAGCGACGGAATCACCGACCAAAAAAGCTTGCAACGGATTTCTGCAACAAAATCGGCACTAAGCGGACATAGCGAGGCGATCGTTTGTTTGTCCGCTTTCGGCGAAAGGCGGACATCAGGCTCACGCTGTTGGCCTACATTGACGTGATCGCGCTTCATCGAGTGTGCGCTCGATTAACAGCGCCAGGGTGACAGGAGGCCGAGCGGAAGAACTATTACGGGGACCCGACGCCCGGGTCATGATATTCCACGCGCACATTTCCGCGAAAGATATCCCAAGCCATTAAGCCTTCCTCTCGCGCGTACTGGCGCGCTGCCTCCAGAGATTGGAAGCCGCCATGGGAGAGGCCTGTAGCTAAATCGATCAGGTGATACTCGGTCGGATTCCCCATCCCGGTTTTCCAACTGAGTGGTGACCCCCGGAGTCGTCGGCCACAACGACACCGAGGATCGCCGAACCCGGCTCCCCGTGCTGAGAAGCCAATTTGACTCGATAACGCGAGAACACCGCACATGTATAGGATGTTGCCTGTTGATAACGGGCATCGTTGTTCCGGTTGTCCGCACGCCGAACGCATGTGCTTGATGGTCTTTGAGTCGGGTACCCGACTCAAGAGGTTCGCACCGATGCTTTAATCTTTGACGATGAATTATGTGCTGTAGGTGGGCTTGAGAGTTCCGATCATGCCCACCAACGAGTCCGACGCCAAGCGGTATCGGCGCCTCGCGCGCGAGTGCGTGGCAATGCTGCCTATAGTTTCAAGGCCCGAGGCGCGCGCTACGCTGATCGAGATGACGCACGTCTGGCAGCGCTTAGCGGACGAAACCAAAGAATTAGACCGCCTCAGTTAGCGGCCTCTGTTTCGGAAATCAGAGATAGGCACTCGCCCCGCTTCGGCGGGTCTTCTACGGCGCAGGCGCTTAGCCTCGTTCCGACGGGCGTTTCTTTCGAGGCCTCGCGGCGGTTCTGGATTGGATTTGCTGTTGATATTGGACCGCGGGCCGAACTTCGCCACCTAGGCGCTGCGGCGAACCTATCGCTTCATCGGCAAGCAGATTATCCGCCAGTCGCAGCCATGCCTCCGCCATGTAGGCCAGGGTGATCCGCGCGTTATGGTTTCGAAACGTGTGCGCCATTTCGAGGCACTGTTGTGCGCGACGCCTATACTCGTCTTTCCTGGAGCCCACCCCATTTCCCCGTCCGTTGGCTGGACGAGCAACGCCGGGTCCTGACGTTCGGTTCCACAGCTCCGCATGTTCCGCGCCCCAAGTGCGACCGGCGCGGCGGCTCGGAGCTGGCTGACCCATGACACCCCTGGACCTTGCGGCGCTCTACAAGCGGTAAGGCCCCGCACACGTTTCACCCATATGCTGTGACTCGCGAAGCGCCATGGCTGCTTTCGCCCAAGAGCTGGCGGCGGGTGAACGCAGACAATGTCCTTTTGGGGCGATTCGGACATGCATGCTCGTTTGGCTTCGACCCGCTCGGTCGCAACTGACCCGAATGGACATGACCGGATCGAAATCCCGCAGTGCAGAAGTCTCCTCCCGTACTGAGGTGTGCCACCTCAGGCCAAAGCCAACGGAGGCCCTCATGGCGCAAGCGGGATTATTTGGACAACATCAATGGGTTGACCTGCCACCGATGGATAGCGCGGCCGCCTGATGCGCCGTCTGCCCAAGTACGTGCAGGGCTTCATCGATCGTCACGGAAAGCCGCGCTTCTACTTCCGCCGGCCCGGATTCACGCGCCTGCCCTTGCCCGGTCTTCCATGGATGCGCCGTCGGATTCTTGAGGGATTCCGGGCCGAACACGGGGACAAGGGTATTGCCACACTCGGACGCGCACATGTCCAGCGGATGGTGAGTGCCAAGGCTGCGACACCGGGGACTGCCCTGAACTTCCTAGTCGCTCTGCGCGCTCTCATGCGCCACGCGGTCACAGTGGGATTGCGGGTCGATGACCCGACAGCGGGCGTCCGCGGTCCCAAGTTCCGATCCAGCGGCTTCTACGCCTAGGACGACATCTCGACGTTCGAGAGAAAGTGATCCAGATGGGCCGCCAGCATGTCCGCGACGGCCTGATACACGTTCGCCAGAGCAAGACCGGCACAACCCTAGTAATTCCCATCCACCCGGAATTGCGGGCGGTGCTCGACGCGACTCCGGCCGAGCATCTGACCTTTCTGACTACCGCCGGGGGTAAGCCATTCCACCCGGACAGCTTCACCTACTGGTTCAAGCGCAAGTGTCGGGGGGCTGGACTGCCGGCTCGCGCCTCCGTGCATGGGCTACGGAAGGCCGCCTGTAGCGCCCGTGATCGCTAGCATCAGCGGCCATTCGACCTTGCGCGAGGTATCACGCTACACGGCGGCTGCCGACCAGGTTCGGTTGGCCCGGCAGGGGATCGAGGCCCTAACGCGAACAAAAACTGTCAAACCGGCATAGTGGTTTGACAATTTCTTGGCTAACCCATTGAAATACCAGCGCCGGACATCCCCCACCACAGTTGGGGCAAAACTCTGTTCCGGTAGGATTAATCGCCGGTTACGGCAAGTATTGATCACGCTCCCGGCAGCACCAGCTCTGCGCGCAGGCCGCCAATCGGGGCGGTGCCCAGGGTGAGGCCGCCTCCATAAAGGTTGGCGAGATCCACGACGATCGAGAGCCCGAGTCCGGACCCCGGCTTCGTCTCGTCGAGACGGCGCCCGCGACGGGCTACCTGCTCGCGTTGCTGCGGCGAAAGCCCCGGGCCATCGTCATCGACCACGATTCGCAGGGTGCGGCGATCATCTCTTGGATCAGGCCTTTCCGAAAAAACTTCGATCGCGACCCGGGACTGCGCCCACTTGCAGGCATTGTCGACGAGATTACCGACCATTTCCTCGAGATCCTGCTGCTCGCCACGGAAGCGGGCGTTCTCGGGCGCGTCGACGTCCACGGCAATACCACGGTCGTGGTGGATCTTTTCCATCGTACGGGCGAGCGCCGTTGCTACGGGACGCACCTCGGTCAGAGTACCAATTGCCGCAACGCGCGCCGCGAGCCGGGCACGTTCGAGATGCCGCGCGACCTGATCGCGCATGATTTCTGTCTGCTCGCGCACTTTCACCGCAAGCGCATCATGGCCGTGGCTCGCGGCCTCGTTCATCATGACTGAGATCGGTGTCTTCAAGGCGTGTGCGAGGTTGCCAACGTGCGTGCGTGCACGTGCGACAATCTCTCGATTCGCATCGATAAGTGCATTCGTTTCGCCTGCGAGAGGTGCGATCTCGACCGGGAACTCACCTTCGAGCCGCTCCGCTGTGCCCGAGCGAATGGCGGCAAGGCCTTCGGAAATACGTTTGAGGGGCGCCAGGCCGAAGCGCACCTGGAAGGTCGTGGTCAGCAGCAATACGACCGCCAGAACGCCAAACGTGGCGACAAGTGCACTGTCGAAGCTGTGTATCTCCTCGTTGATCTCCGAAGCATCGCCCGCGACGGCGACGAGATAACGTCCCTCATCCCCGAGATCGATGGTGCGCTCAACGATGCGCAACTGCTGGCCTTCGGGCCCTTCTGCATAACCCTGCCGCGCGCCACCCGCGGGCGATGAAGGGCCAGCATCCGCAATGTGCGGCAACGTCGCGTCCCACAAGGAACGGGACGAACGTACGTCGCGTGTGGACCCGTCAAGCCGCGTCACTTGCCAGTACCAGCCGGAGAGCGGCAGATCGAATAGCGGCTCGCCAATCGATTGCGGAAATTTGCCGGCATTCTCTTCCGGCGTTGCCACGTCGGCGACGAGACTGCGCAGATAGACGCCCAGCCTACGATCAAATGCACGCTCCACGGCCGAGCGATAGATCGACGAGAGTACGATTCCGGTGACGACCAGAATCACCACGGTCCAAGTGGTCGCCGAGAAGAACAGCCGCAGCGCGAGCGAATTAAGCCGCATTGCTCGGGGGAGCGAGCAGATAGCCAAGCCCGCGCACGGTCTGGATGACATCAACGCCGAGTTTTTTGCGGACACGGCCGACGAATACTTCGATCGTGTTCGAATCACGATCGAAGTCCTGGTCATATAGGTGCTCGACCAGCTCGCTGCGCGAGACCACCCGGCCGGCATGATGCATGAGGTAGGCGAGTAGGCGATATTCGTGCGAGGTGAGCCTGACCGGATTGCCGTTGACCGTCACACGACCTGTGCGGGTATCAAGCCGCACGGCGCCGCAATTGAGCTCACTCTTGGCGTGCCCAGCCGAACGCCGCAACAGTGCGCGGATGCGCGCCAGAACCTCCTCGAGATGAAACGGCTTTGCGACGTAGTCGTCAGCGCCTGCATCGAAGCCCTGAACCTTGTCGCTCCAGCGGTCGCGGGCAGTGAGAATGAGGACCGGCATGGCTCGGCCGGCGCGCCGCCAAGCCTCAAGCACTGAGATGCCGTCCATCTTAGGCAGCCCGATGTCGAGGATGACCGCGTCATACGGTTCGCTTTCGCCGAGATAGTGGCCCTCTTCGCCATCGAAGGCGCGGTCGACCACGTAGCCTGCGTCAGTAAGCGCGGTCGCAAGCTGCCGGTTGAGGTCGGGATCATCCTCGATGACGAGGAGACGCAAGGCCAATGCTCCCACCGATGCGCCACGCCGGCCAACGAAGCGGAATCGGCGTCGCAGCCGTTACTTTGCCACTAGATAATGGTGCCGGGAAGATAAGGAAGGCCAGCGCTCAGCGTGCAGCCGCAGCCGGTTTTGGGCGAAGTGGCCGCCCATGCATTCGGCCCGCATCGACCTCATCTTGCTGCGTCAGAATGCTAAGCGCGAGGTTCTGCGGCCGGAACGGGAACCACTTTTGCTGACTCCGTTCCGAACGTGCTAGCACTATGGCCGACCAGCAGGGGCATTCGCCGTGAGCGATGATTTCATCCTTCAAACTGAGAACCTCACGAAGGAATTTGCAGGCTTCATTGCCGTCAACAGCGTCAACTTGCAGGTTGCGCGCGGCACGATTCACGCACTGATCGGACCCAACGGTGCGGGCAAGACGACGTGCTTTAACCTTTTGACCAAGTTCATGAGCCCGAGCCGGGGACGCATCCTCTACAAGGGACGCGACATCACGTCGCTTGCTCCCGCCGCAGTGGCGCAGCTTGGGCTCGTCCGGTCGTTCCAAATCTCGGCCGTTTTCCCGCATCTAACGGTGCTCGAAAATGTGCGGGTGGCGCTGCAGCGACGACGCGGATCCTCGTTCGATTTCTGGCGGTCGAAGCGCGTGCTCGATGTATTCAACGAACGGGCGATGGCCCTCATTGCCGACGTCGGACTCTCCTCATTCGCTCATTGGACGGCGGTGGAATTGCCATACGGCCGCAAGCGTGCCCTGGAGATCGCTACTACCTTGGCGCTTGAGCCGGAAATGCTATTGCTGGACGAACCAATGGCGGGGATGGGCCACGAAGACATCGAGCGTATCAGCGCACTCATCAAGTCTGTCGCCGCCGAACGCACGGTGCTGATGGTCGAACACAATCTCAGCGTGGTCGCCAACCTTTCGAACCGGATCACGGTGCTCACGCGCGGTCGAGTGCTGGCGGAAGGCGATTACAAGGCGGTTTCCGCCGACCCGCTCGTACGCGAGGCATATCTCGGAGTTGGTCATGCTTAGTCCAAACGGCGCGCCTTTGCTGGCGGTTGACGGACTGCAGGCCTGGTACGGCGAATCGCATGTGCTCCATGGTGCCACGTTCGATGTGTTCGCGGGCGAGGTGGTGACGCTGCTCGGACGTAACGGTGCGGGCAAAACCACCACGCTGAAATCGGTCATGGGGATCGTCGGTCAGCGCACAGGGTCGGTACGCTACGAGGGTAAAGAACTCGTCGGCCTGACCAGCGACCGGATTGCGCGGCTTGGCATTGCGCTGTGTCCCGAGGAGCGCGGCATTTTTGCCAGCTTGAGCGTCGAGGAAAACCTTTTGCTTCCTCCGAGGGTCCGTACTGGCGGGCTCGAACTGCACCGAATTTTCGAGTTGTTTCCCAATCTCGAGGCCCGCCTGTCGAGCCAAGGCACAAAGCTGTCCGGCGGTGAACAGCAGATGCTCGCCATCGGCCGTATCCTACGCACCGGCGCCCGGCTTCTGCTGCTCGACGAGCCGACCGAGGGCCTTGCGCCGGTCATCATCGAGCAGATCGGAAAGACGATCGGCCTGCTCAAGCAACAGGGTTTCACCATTCTGCTCGTCGAGCAGAATTTTCGTTTCGCCTCGACGGTTGCGGATCGTTATTACGTCATGGAGAATGGTCGCATCATCGACCGGTTCGCCAATGCCGAACTCGAGGCCAATCTCGACAAGCTGCACGAGTATCTCGGCGTGTGAAGCGGAATGCCGGGATGCCAAGTCATCAACAGGAGGAAGCCATATGAAACGGCTGATTACTCTGGCGGCGCTCGCCATCGTATTCGGGTGCGGTTCTGCCCAAGCGCAATATACGGACGGAATAATCAAGATCGGCGTGATGAACGATATGTCCGGGACCTATTCCGATCTGAGCGGGCAGGGCTCGGTCATCGCAGCACGGATGGCGGTCGAGGATTTTGGCGCCGCTGCCAAAGGCATGAAGGTCGAAATCGTCGGCGCCGACCATCAGAACAAACCGGACATTGGCTCCAACGTCGTGCGGACCTGGATTGACGTCGATAAGGTCGACGTCATTGTCGACGTGCCGACCTCCTCGGTGGCGCTCGCAGTGAACGAAATCGTACGCGACAAGAACAAAGTATTTCTCGTCTCGGGCGCGGCGGCCTCGGACCTGACCGGCGCGAAATGCACGCCCAACACGATCCACTGGACCTACGACACCTGGGCGCTCGCCAACGGCACCGGAAAAGCGATTGTTAAGACCGGCGGGGACACGTGGTTCTTCCTTACCGCCGACTATGCATTCGGCCACGCGCTCGAACGTGACACCGCGGCGGTGGTCGAGAAGAATGGTGGAAAGGTGCTCGGAAAAGTGCGCCACCCCTTCCCTGGTACCGACTTCTCTTCCTTCCTGCTGCAGGCGCAGGCCTCGAAAGCCAAAATCATCGGGCTCGCCAATGCCGGGGCCGACACGATCAACTCGATCAAGCAGGCATCGGAGTTCGGCATCACCCAGGGGGGCCAGAACCTCGCGGCTTTGCTAGCATTCATTACCGACGTGCACGCGCTCGGCTTGCAGACCGCTCAAGGCCTGATCATGACCGAAGCATGGTATTGGGATCTCAACGACGCCAACCGGGAATTCGCAAAGAAATTCGCGCCTCAGGACAAGGGCGTGCATCCGACGATGGTCCATGCCGGCGTGTACTCGGCAGTCACGCACTATCTCAAAGCAGTTGAAGCGCTCAAGAGCGATGCCGACGGCAAGGCGGTCGTCGCGAAAATGAAGGAGATGCCGACCGACGATAAGCTCTTCGGCAAGGGCGTCGTGCGAGCCGACGGGCGAAAAATCCATCCGATGTATCTCTTCGAGGTCAAGAAACCGGCGGAGTCGAAGGCTCCCTGGGATTATTACAAACTGCGCGCCACGATCCCGGCGGACGAGGCTTTTCGCCCCCTGGCCGAAGGCGGCTGCCCGTTGGTGAAAAGCTGACACGCCGATGCGGCGAGGTCGGGGGAACGGAATACTTCCGTTCCCCTGCTAGCGAGACGTGATCAGTCATGTTCGAACTGCTCGGCATCAGCTCGCAGGCCCTGTTCGGCCAACTGCTCATCGGGTTGATCAACGGCTCGTTCTACGCCCTGCTCAGCCTGGGGCTTGCCGTCATCTTCGGCATGCTCAACATCATCAACTTCACCCACGGCGCCCAGTACATGCTGGGCGCCTTCACCGCGTACTTTCTCCTGCAATACGCTGGACTGGGTTACTGGTGGGCGATTGTCCTTGCGCCCGTCGTCGTCGGACTAAGCGGTATCATCGTCGAGCGGCTGTTTCTGCAATGGCTCTATAAACTCGACCACCTCTACGGGCTGCTGCTCACCTTCGGTCTCGCGCTCATCTTCGAAGGGACTTTTCGGAATTTTTTCGGGTCTTCAGGCCTCCCCTATTCCGTCCCGTCGGCGCTGCAAGGCGGGCAGAATCTGGGATTCATGTTTTTGCCGAACTACCGCGCCTGGGTGGTGGTGTTTTCACTTGCCGTATGTCTTACGACTTGGTTCGTCATCGAGCGCACGAAGCTCGGTTCATATCTGCGCGCCGCGACCGAAAATCCGACCCTCGTGCGCGCTTTCGGCATCAACGTGCCGCGCATGATCACGCTCACCTACGGCTTTGGCGTTGCGCTCGCCGCGCTCGCGGGCGTGATGGCTGCGCCGGTCTACAACGTAAGTCCGCAAATGGGCGCGAACCTCATAATCGTCGTGTTCGCGGTGGTGGTGATCGGCGGCATGGGTTCGATTATGGGCGCGATCCTGACGGGATTCGGCTTGGGCCTGATCGAGGGGCTCACGAAAGTGTTCTTTCCGGAAGCATCCAACACCGTGATCTTCATCATCATGGCAATCGTCCTGTTGATCCGGCCAGCGGGACTGTTCGGAAGAGGCGCGTAGCGTGCAGCGCGTCGCGGAGCTCAACAAAGAACACGCGGTGCGCGCGTACGGCGAGGTCATCGCATTCGCCGCGATGGCCTGCCTACTCATTATCGCGCCGGCCTTCGCCTACCCCGTGTTCCTGATGAAGGCGCTGTGCTTCGCTCTGTTCGCATGCGCCTTCAATCTGCTGATCGGCTACGTCGGGCTGCTTTCTTTCGGTCATGCGCTGTTCTTCGGCTGGGCGAGCTATATCAGCGCACATGCGGCAAAGGTCTGGGGGCTTCCGCCGGAGCTCGCGATCCTATCGGGAGCGGTGGCTGCCGCCGGGCTCGGCGCGATCGTCGGGTCGCTCGCGATCCGTCGCCAAGGGATCTATTTTGCCATGATCACGCTCGCCCTGGCGCAGATGATGTACTTTTTTGCCGTGCAAGCGCCATTCACTCATGGCGAAGACGGCATCCAGGCGGTGCCGCGCGGAAAGCTATTCGGAATTGTCGATCTCGCCAACCAAACCAACATGTACATTACCGTGTTGGTCATCTTCCTCGGCTGCTTCCTGCTGATCTATCGCATCATCAATTCGCCGTTCGGCGAAGTCCTCAAGGCGATACGCGAGAACGAACCGCGCGCGATTTCGCTCGGTTACAGGAGCGAGCGCTACAAGCTTGTTGCTTTCGTGCTGTCAGCCACGTTCGCGGGAGTGGCAGGGGCGACGAAGGCGCTCGTTTTTCAGCTCGCCTCTTTGACCGACGTCGATTGGCCCATGTCCGGCGAAGTCATCCTCATGACCTTGGTCGGCGGACTCGGCACCTTGTTCGGGCCGGTGGCGGGCGCCTTCTTCATGGTCACGCTGGAGAACTACCTGACCACGATCGGGCAATGGGTGTTCGTCGTGCAGGGCTCAATCTTCGTCGTCTGCGTGCTCCTGTTCCGTCGCGGAATTGTCGGCGAGCTCGGCCAGCTCCTGCGCGTCAAGCTCTGAAAGTTCCGAAAAAGCCGCGGTTGCGTCGTTGCACGCGCCTTGCTACCCGTCAGCCATCAACCAAGCGGCAGGCAACCACCTGCGCCGCGCCGGCTTGCAACAAAAGCTGATCACCCTGCTCCCGACGCAGTCGCGTATCGGCCGGCAGAGCGAACGGCGCGCTTTAAGAGGGTCATCATGCAAACTGAGTCGCTTCTGGCACGCTGCGTCTATGCAGCAATGATGTCGATCACGCTGCTGGCACTAGGCATCGCCGCCAAAGCCCAAGAGGTGCCGTCGTTCATGGCACCTATCTCCGGCCAGACGACTTCCACTCCCGCCGACACGGCGACGAAGAACGTGCTGGCGCTCAATAGCATGATGTTCGAACTCTACGACGACGACGCCGAAGTGTTCAAAAAGAACATCCTGAGCAAGCATCTGTGATCCTCGGCCTATTCTCGGAGCGGGTGGCCGGTTCGTCCTCTATCGGCCGGGCATGGCCCCGCTCGACGCACCCTCGGTGCCCATCGTCTATCAACTGCTCAAATCGGTCGGCCACAGCACGATGGCGCTGACGGAAATCGTGGGTCCTTATCTCGACAACCCGGCTAGTCAATCTTGGCGCGGTCCGATGGCCGCCTATCGCGCCCGCATGAAAGCCGCGCTCGATGGTCTCGATGCCACTCCGATGCAGGCCGACTGGTGGGACAACAGCCGCATCATCCTCGAGAACAACATCGCCTTCATGGATGATTGTTTGGCGAAAGGTTCGATCTCCCTTGCCGCCCTGCAGGCATTCGCGAAGAAGCAGGCCCCTAATCTCAAGCACAACATCCACTGGGCGGCGCAAACGCAAGTCGGCCACTGGATGAACGTGATCGGGGAATGGAAAACGATGCTCGGCAGCGATTGGGACAAGACCTATGCGGCCAGCAACACCATCTATGTGGCACGGCAAAACAACATCCTATTCAGCGTGCTAGCGCAATATTTTGGCCCGGAGGCGATCAACGACCGGCTGCTGCTGATCGAGACGATCTCATTCACGACCACGCCTGACGAAATGCTCACGTCGCTCACTCGTATCATCTCCGACCGCACCGTCGGCGCGCTGTTCTTCGGCAATTATTACCTGATGGACTACGAGTTGATGGGGGGCGACGCACGCGCCGCCATCATCGCGGAAGACGAGAAGCGCGGCATGAGGGCGTTTCTTCCGCCAGCCGTCCCGTTCGGCTCGAAACAATGGCCGACGCTGATCACGCCGGGGCCTGGTCCCACCTCGCTCGCCGACGTGCAGTGAGGAGCTAAACGATCCAGTCGGTATGCACGGCAAAGACCGCCGCAGGTCGCGGAATGGTTTTTAGTTCGGGCACACTGCCCCGCTTTTCACCCATGCTTCGGCGAGCGCGCCCGCTTCCTGCTGGGTGCCGGGAGCGGGCTTGCGGCCAAAGCCGGGCGACCAAGCCCAGCCCACGAGAGTATCGGTGCCGATGTGGTGCACCAGCTGCTCCAGAGAGCGACCCCCGTTGCGCCTGGGATCTTTGATCTGTGCGCAGATCTCACCGAGCGTCTTGCCTTCCCACGCCATCTCACGCGGTGCGAGGTGCCATTCCGGGTGGCCCGGCACGTGGGCGGGATCGAAGTTGGCCTGCTGGTGGCAGATCGAACAGCGCATCGCTGGCAGGCCATGACCGTCGGCGCCGCGCTCGACCGGCGGCTGGTGGAGCCGACCCTGTTCGCCCTGGCGCGGGTGGTCGCCGGCTGGATGGCAGTTCACGCAGCGCGGGTTCGTCAGCACTTTTCCGAGCTCGGTGAACATCGCAGCTGATTGCGCCGCTGTGTCGGCGATCGCGGCGAAGCTATCGGGTGATGCGAGGCTGTCCGATTGGTCGGAAACAGCGTCCGCCGCCGACATACCGGTCAGCAGGGCCACGAGCGCAACGAGGACCTTCACCGGCATCTCCCCATTCATCGTCAATTTCCCTCTCGGCATCACATCGCCACCAGCGCAGAAGCGGCCAACCCTCACGATTGATTGCGATCGAGCTCGCTAGGCGCGCGAGAGATAGCGCTGCGGATCGGCCAGAATCACGTCTCGTACGGCCTCGCGATATTTGATGTAGCCGGTGCAACGGCACAGGTGGCCGTCGAGCGCCTCGGCGATGGTTTTCTCGAGATCCGCTCGCGCTACCGGCTTCTTCGCCAGACGTTCCAGCAGGACCTGACCCTCGTTCAGAAAACCTGGGGTGCAATAGCCACATTGGAACGCAAAATGCTCGATGAAAGCTTTTTGCAGAATAGAAAGTTCGCCATTCTTCGCATGACCTTCGACCGTGCGGATGGCTTTGCCATTGAACGTAACCGCCGCAACAACGCAGGTAGGGCTGGTGTAGCTCGTCCCGTCCGGATTATCGATGATGACCGCGCAGCTCAGGCACTGCGCGGCGCCGCAACCCGGTCAGCCCGAGATACTCACGCAAGAAATCATTCATGGTCAAATCATCGCGCACGTCTCTCGGGCCGTAGACCCGACCGTTGATCGTAACGGTGAGCGTGGTCACTTGAGCGCTCCCTTGAGCATTGCTTGGGTCACCGGCAAGAATTGAAAGCGGTGACCAGTGGCATCGTAGATGGCGTTGAGCAGCGCAGGGACCACCGGGACCATATTGACTTCCGCCATGCCCTTGGGCCGTTCGTCCGGATCAACGGGCGGCAGCACCTCAACTTCGAGCCCCTGTAGGGGCAGGTCCGACCCGCGCGCAACGAGGTATTGGCCGAGGTTCCATTTCCCGTTGCCGGGTCCGTCCTCGTAAAGCGGCAGCGTCTCGAGCAACGTATAGCCAACGCTCATTGCGAAGCCGCCCTGCGCCTGTCCAAGCACGACCTCGGGGACCAACGCCTGACCGCATTCCAGCACGCTGTACGCCTTTGCGATCCGCAATGCGCCGGTCGCGCGATTGATCTCGATGCGCATCACGTGCCCACACCCCGACGTGTAGCTTTGTCCGATCCGGTTGAAATTGGTGGGCGGAAACTTCACGTTGGAACGATCGATTCGAACATATTTGCCTGAGCCCCGGCGCACCGCCAGCGCATCGATGTCGGCCGTCCACGTCTGCCCTGCCAGCGCGAAGGTCGCTTGTGACCATGCCCAGCGACTGAAGCAATGCGCCATCGCCCCAGTCACGCCATTGCGCGCATGCGCCTTTGCGGCGACCGCCGGCAAAGCGAGTGGCGCCAGCCCCGGCATGACCAGCTGCCCGTGTTTCCAACGCGCTGTCTTCCATTCGCCGGCTTTTGAATCTTTCGGCGCGATACCCCACAATTCGAGCGCCGCCGGCCATAGACCGAAGCGGAAGATGATGCGCGCGGCCTCGGCCGCCGCGTGTGTGCCGACATGGGCGCCGATCGAGGCAGTGCTGGCTGTACTGATTGCAGGCACCCAGCGTGGATTGCGCGCCGCCTCGTCCTGCGTCTTCTGACTAATGGTGTAGGAGTCGCCGGAGGTCACGAGCGCCAGCGGACCGAATGTGTCCACCTGCGCGAGCGCGATTTCGTCAGCAACGCTACCAAGGTGCGCTGCGACTCGATTGGCTACCGCTGTTCCAATGCCGGTTCCCATCTCGACGTAGTCACAATGGATAGTGATCCGGCCTTCGGGATCAATCTCGACGGACCCCAGCGTACCATCGCCTCCGGAGCCGTAGTCCTTGGTCGCGCAAGCGATGCCGGTGCCGACCAGAATTCCCGCCTGCTGTCCGCGTGCCTTCTGTTCAGCGCGCTCCTTCCAGATCGGATGCTGTTCCAGCTTATCCAGAATCTCCGGGGTGCGGATCGAAACGATGTAGGGGTTCCCCGCCAGAGTGCGGCCGCCGGTCGCCAGCGCGTTGCGGCGCCGGAACTCGATCGGATCAAGTGGCAGCGCCGTGCAGATCTCATCGACCAGCACTTCGAGCGCGGTCATCGTCTGCAAGGTTCCGTAGCCGCGCATCGAGCCCGCAGTCACGCCGCGCGAATGAAACGCGTACGTCGTCACATCGACTTTCGGGACGTAGTAGACGCCAAGCGCGGCGTTGGCGCTCACGCTCGCGACGGTGGCCGAATAATTGGCAAGGCCTCCGCCATCCAATGCATGGTCGGCGGCGAATCCGACCATCTTGCCGGTCGCCCGATCGACGCCGATGCGCGTGCGCATCTTGAAGGCGTGCCGCTTGATTCCCGATTGAAACTGCTCGAAGCGGTTGTTGGCGAGCCGCACGGGACGGTTGGGGAAGAACATCGCCGCCAGAGCGACATAAAGTGGAAATGGCGTGTGATCGCGCCCGCCGAAACCACCGCCGCAATAGGCGAAATTGTTGTTGATGCGCGCGGGCTTAAAGGACGCCTTGGCGTTGCCGAGCAGATAGGCAACGGATTCCGCGGCCTCGTAAGGCGATTGCACGCCGACAACGAGTTCGAGTTTCTTGCTACTCGCGTCATACCAGGCAAGGCCGCTTTCCGGCTCGAGAAACATTGGGTCGACGGACTGGGTCTCGAATTCGCGCTCAAGCACCAAGAGTGCCGGGTTGTTGGCTGCGAGTTCTTCACGGATCTTTTCGCCATAGGTCGCGGCTTCCGCATAGGCTTGCCCGGTGGGAGTCGGAAGCCGTGCCCAGACCGGGCGTCCCGAGCTCTCGAAGAACCCCGGACTAACCCAACCGTTCTTGACCGGAGAGTAGACATCGGGGGCGTCTGGGGTCGGGCCGCCTATGCGCG
>Ga0126369_10001883_pt1 | contig 14774 bp, 23 predicted proteins | sample PanSoiMetaPlot_1_FD_109646 | JGI IMG/M metagenome (GOLD analysis project Ga0126369, IMG submission 109646) | Tropical forest soil microbial communities from Panama - MetaG Plot_1 | ecosystem: Environmental > Terrestrial > Soil > Tropical forest > Bulk soil | place: Panama | collected 2016-02-17 | reverse complement strand
CTAACTTGTCATACATTGCGCTGCGCCACCACAACGCATTTTCCGGGGCATCGGCGATACCAGTTGAGAACCGGCCCTTGCCGCCGCAAGGGCCACAATTAACTATGTCATTACAAAGTGTTGGGGGAGGGTACGTCAAGTGGCTGCGCGGAGGCCTAAGGTGGAGGGCGTGGAGATATACGCCATGTCAACCAAACGTGCGGTTCCCCAGCTGCAACGGGAACTCCTGATGGCCGGGATCAATAGCCCGAGCGGCAGGCTGCGCTTCGCGAAAAGCTCGGCCGAAACGCTCGCCGCCACCTACGCGGCTCTCATGAGCCTGCAGCGCAAGAAGCTGATCGAGCCGGAAAAACAGACCGATCCCGCGATAATGAGCTGGAAGGTCACCAAGGCCGGCAAAGCGGCGCTGGCCGAAAAGCCAAGCCGTCGGTAGGGCGTCTGCCCTCGGACCGGGTCCATCGAGATTGTATCAGACGTGACGGAAGCGCGACGGCGCTGGGCGTGCGGCGTGCGCCAGTATGATTGGCTCGTGCCCGGCCTGCGCTTATTGCCAAATCCAGGCTGGGGAGGGGCGTCAGAAGAAGAAGTCCCGCTGGTGGGCTTTGCGCTCCGCCCGACCGTGCCTTCGGAATCGCACTTCTTCAGCATCATCAGCGCAGAACTCGTTGCAGAAGAACTGCCCGTTAGGGGCGCGCCATGGTTGCAGTTCTCCGTTCACCATAGGCAAACGCTTGCCGCAGAAGGCGCAGCGCGCCGCCGCGTCGATATCTTTAGTGCATTCGGTCATTTATAGTCCCTGCGTTTACCATTAGGGTGTCATCGTTATCGCTTGCAGCCTTACAAACGACTTAATTTAAACATCGCCCGCATCATATCCGAGTCCTTAGCCAACAGTCGTTGCGAAAATGACACACGTTTGATCGAAAGCACCGGAGCGTGGGAATCTCCTCAAGAGATCCAGTTTTGTTCTGGAGGGAACAGCCCAATTTCACGCAAAAAGTGCGCCAGCCCGCCAATCACAGGTGCTGTAGTTTAGGTAGCGGAGTCGGTAGTCGGCAACTGTTGTATAAAAGACACAGATGTGAGTGGATGACTAATGGCTGCGGGAACCGCGAGCCCGGCGTCGGTGTCCGAAAGACAGGCATTAATGGCGCATTCGCACGCGCCATTAATGCAAAGTGCTGTTGCTTGCAGTTCTGGGGTGATCGCTTTTGGGAATGATGGCACCCGGCTCCGAATCCGCGCGCTTCGACCAGTCAAGTTGCCGGACTGTTTGATTGTGTTGGAGGCGACGCCCGGAATTGAACCGGGGTAAACGGTTTTGCAGTCGGTAAAATGGTGTTTTTTCAAGCCATTGAACTGACGGGATTTCTCCGATGGCACCCAAAAAGTGACTGGAAAGACACGGAAATTGCTTGCAGTAAACGGCATGCGGCGGTAGCGAGTGGCGACCTCAGACGCACTCTAAACGCTGACGAATCTCTGACGGGGGCTTCTATGCCGGATAAACTGACTTCAACCGCATCGACTACCGAGCAGCCGCCCCCATCGGCGATTCGTCAGCGTCTTCGTCAGTCTCAAAAGCTGACTGCAGACCGTATCGACAATGAACCGGCGCCTGAGATGGGGGCTAAGACCCTTTGGGACACCGGCGACGACGACTGTATCAAGGGCTTTGGGATCCGCATTTTTGCGCCTACGAAACGGCACCCTGTGGGCGCCAGGTCTTTCTTTCTCAACTATCGGTTCGAGGGCACTGAGCGCCGCTACACGATCGGCGACTATCCCACATGGACAGTCAAAGCGGCGCGGGCTGAGGCAAAAGAGCTGCGCAAGCTGGTCGACCAGGGCCACGACCCGACCACCGAGAAGCGCGAGCGGCGGGACGCTCCGACCGTTCAAGACCTGATTGACCGCTATATCGCCGATCACCTCCCCACCAAGACCGCCAAGGGGGAATCTCGCCAGAACGACGAAAAGAAGATGCTCGATGAGATCGGCGACTTTCTCGGTCGCGGGCGCAAGGTGGTCGATATCCACTTCGGGGATATCGAGGCGATGCACAAGCACATCACCAACACGGACTCGCCGAGCAAACGCAAGCGACATCGCGCGGGGATGGGGCGTCCGGTGCGGGCGAATCGCATCTTGTCGATTGCGTCAAAGATGTTCTCGCTGGCCTTGTTGCCGAAGGCCGGCGAGATAAAGCCATGGCGCGACGCAGCGCAGGGGAATCCATGCAAAGGCGTCAAAAAGAATGCGGAGGAAGGTGAGGAAGGTAAAGAGCGTTTCTACAGCCCCGCCGAGATAGCCGCTATCAGTGACGCGTTGGCCGAGGTGAAAACCGGATCGGCGGCCGACTGCTTGCGCCTCATCATGCTAACAGGCTGCAGGCCGGTCGAGGCGAGGAACGCCACATGGCCGCAGATGGATTCCGAGCCTGGCTACTGGTGCAAGCCGTCGGCGCACGTCAAGCAGCGCAAGACGCACAAGGTTGCCCTCAACCCCCCAGCGCTCGAATTAATTGCCAAACTGCGCGACAAGCGGGACGCCGCCGAGGCCGAAGGCAAGGCCGTGGGCCAGTGGGTACTCCCCGGCCAGAACAGGCCGGACCAACCGCTGAAGCAGCTTTGGTCGGTGTGGTATGCGGCCCGCGAGCGCGCCACTGTGGCGCTGTGGTCGTCGTCGAGCAATGACAGGGTGGCGGCCATTGTACCGGATCTTCGCGCCGCACTTGCCCGCGAGCCGACCGTTCGTGAATGCCAGGCGGAGGCCGAACGCCGTGCCGTGACACTGCCGAGAGGCCTGCTTGATGGGCGCCCCTACGATTTCAGACATTCGTTTGCCAGCTTCGCGGCCGGCCGCAAATACAGCCTGCCGATCATTGGGAAGTTGCTCGGCCATACCCAGGCTCGCACGACGCAGAGATATGCCCACCTCGCAGACGATCCGGTGAAAGAGGCCACTGACGACATCGGCGCTGTGATTGCCGGCGCTGGGCGGCCTAGCGCTGATGTGACACCGCTCCGGCGCGGGCAACGCCATGGCTGAGGACTGGATTGTGTGGGCAAAAGCCACGCAAATGATCCGTGGCAGGCTCAATTGCCCCATTGGAAAAGCGCAAGCAGAGCTACGGGCAGCATGGGAGTCGGGCGAGGTGCGCTTCAAGTCTGCCAACCCTGTACTGCTCGACAACGATGATGGCATTACAGATTGGACGCGACGACCGGTCCCAATCAGGGCAGAGGACAAGTTAACCAGCAAGAGCGATCTTGAATACTGGCTGAATCGAAACGCGCCAATCTCCCTCACCGAGGCACAGCCGAACAACAAGGGCGGGAACAGCTACAAGCAGGACGCCGCCTTGCGGGCGGCCCGTGAAATATTTGGCGACGAAATCCCCGATCAGACTCAAGTGCCGAATAAAACGCTGTGCTCAAAAGTCAGAGGAAAGCTGCCACCCGACATGGCCGCTACGCCGGACAAAGGCGGTATAAGCAACGATACCATCCTGCGCGCCGTCGGCCGCAAATAAGGCTTCAACGGCAAGCACGGCATGCCTTCGTTGCCGCGTGCAATTACGGGCACGTTTCGGACATTTGCAGCATCCCGAGGCAATCAGGATGCAAACCAATGTCGTCAATCTTGGCCGGTTATTTGGAAGAAGATGAGCTCGCAACCGAGCTCAAGAAGAAACGTCGCACCCTTCGGCTTTGGCGTCAGAAGCGAACAGGTCCGCCATGGACAAGCTGCGGCGACACAATTCTTTATGCCCGCGACTCTGTAATTGCCTGGCTGAAATCGCAAGAGCAACAGCCGGTCCGTTCACGTCGCAACAATCGAACCGCCGCCTAGAAACCAACAGCCCGCGCAAGGGACAATCTTGCACGGGGCTGTGGCAGGCCATGTCTGTCTGTTCAAGCGCCGACAGATTTAGCCTCCCGGATTCCGGTTAGCAAGACCCGAGCGCGGGCCCTCATCACAGGGAACGCGCATCAATGGCTAAGCGTCCAAAGCCACCTGCACCGCCGACAGATCGAATCACCCCGCTGGAAAAGGAGCTTGCAAAAGCACTCGCTCTTGCGGAGCGGGCCACAAAGAATGCCGAAGCAGCGATAGCGGCGACTGATGGCCTTGAAGAACGCATAGACGATTTAGAACAAGCACTCGCTAATCTCGACGGATTTGGCGACCTCGCAATTAAATTGGTGATTGAAGCACTGCAACGCGATGGGCGCATGCCGCCGCTCTCAGGGTACGAATGGGAGCTGTTGTTCGGCAATGTCCGTCAAGAGCTTGAGAGCCGCTTAGAAAGCGAACTCGCAATCGTTGAAATCAGCGCCCCGAGTAGCCCCTGCAGGCTGGCGGTGTCGCCATGAGTAACTGCCTCGATTACGAGGGGCTTAAAGCGCTCGCCGCCGAGCTGGGTAGACCTGTCACGACGCTAATCATCACGGCTACGAATGACCCGTTTTACGCAAATATGCCGAGCCGGCGTGCTTGGGCCGAATGGTTTGCAAAGCTGTGGCGCGAGTGCGGATTCGGCAATGGCGTGCATGTCAGACGAATCCACTATCTGCTTGTTTCGGCAGCGACGCCGATCCTTGACGTCAACGGCCAGCCTTACATTAACACTGGCAATTGCTGGTCCAACCTTGCGATAGCGTCTCGCGACGCTCGCCTCCTTGGTCTCGTGCCGATCGATGGTTTTGTCGACCGCCGTATCGATGACCCGATCATACGATTGTACAATTTTCATCAGGACGCAGAACTGGACGTTGAAGAGCCTGGGGTCGTTGAAACTCCGTCAGCATCCTTTGAGCCAGGGATTTCCGAGGTCGACTCTCCGATACGCTTCGATCCGCCATCGTTTACACCGGTGTCTGACGAGCTTCCGGAACCGCCGGAATACACGCTTGACCCGCCCGTCGTCGACCAACGCTACCACCTGGAAATATGGGCTGAGAAGACGACGGTCGCTGACATCCTGGAGGACCTGGCGCGGGAATACCGGCTCAATGTCGTCATGGGCGCCGGTGAAATGTCGCTCACGCACTGCTACCAGTTCGTCCAGCGGGCCAAGAACAGCGGTAAGGCCGTTCGCATTCTCTACGTGAGCGACTTTGATCCCGCCGGCCGTAACATGCCGATCGCGGTGGCGCGTAAGATCGAGTTCCTGGTCAGGCGGGATAACCTCGACCTCGACGTTCAGGTGAGACCTGTGGCCTTAACGCAGGAGCAATGCGTCGAATATCGGCTGCCACGGATCCCCATCAAAGAAACGGCCAAAGGCAAAAGCCAATTCGAGGAACGTTTCGGCGAAGGCGCCACAGAGTTGGACGCGCTTGAGGCGCTGCATCCTGGCTCATTGCGCCAAATCCTTGTCCGCGAAATCAGGCGGTATTGGGACGGCGAAATCCGCACCAGAGTGGAGGAGAAGGCTGAAGAAATACGACAGATGCTCGATGTAGCGCGCTGCGCTGTACTCGAGCGCCACCAGAGCGAGCTTGAGGCTATCCGCGCTGAGCGGCTCGAGATCGTCGGCCGTTATCACGAGGGAATGAATTCGATCGTCAGAGACTGCAACAATGAGGTCGAGCCGCTTATCGAAGCCTGCAGTGACGAGATCGCGCCATTCATCACCCGCTGCAACGACGAGGTGTCGCCAATCCTTGAACGCCACAACTCAGAACTTGAGGAAATCGCTGCCGGACTCGAAGACGAACTTGAGGAAAACACCGAAAAAGCCGCCTCATTGCTAGCTATAATAGCCTCCGAACTGGCCGAAAATGCTCCTGGAGACATTGATTGGCCGGAAGCCAAGGAGGGCGATGAGGATCCCGACCCCCTGTATGACAGCGCGCGTGATTACGTTGAGCAGATAGACCGCTTCAAGCTCCATCAAGACAAGCCTGTCACCGGAGCGGCCGGCTGGCGGGTCAAGCAATCAGACAATCGTGAGGTCGCCGCGGAGGCGCCGCCATGACCCGCACATGCGGCGACTTCTGGCGGGAGTGGAAGGCCTCGTCGGAATACGTGCCGCACTTCCGCCTGCGCAACGCTGCGGCGCCATTGGTGCCAGCGCAGAAGCCCCAAGCTACATGTCACGCAGAGTCACGCGGACATCACGTGACTTCGCGGATGTCACTGCGCATCGGCGACCAAGTCACCTGCAATGCAGCCGATGGCGTGTTCAGACCATGCCGGTGCGGATCCACGAGCGCCACCGTCCGGGAAGGCAAAGGACCGCACGCGGGACGTATCCAATGCAATGACTGCGGCCGCCGCAGCCGATGGCTAAGCCGCGCCATCCTCGAGGCCACATGAGCAAAGCCGGTCGTAAAAAATATGGCCGTGATGCCAAATTTAGCGGCCAATTCGTCGGCCGCTTAGTTGAGATGCTGGAATCGCCAGCCTTTCGAGTATTGAGCCGAGCCGCACATCAGGTGCTCGCGCGCCTCGAAGCAGAGCTGGGACACCATGCCGGCAACGACAACGGCAAGCTAATCGTCACCTACGAGCAATTCATCAGATACGGGATCGGCCGCAAGCAAATCGGTCCAGCGATCCGCGAATGCGAAGCACTTGGCTTTATCAGGGTAACCGAACGTGGGTTTTCTGGTCTCGCCAATGAGAAAACGCCCAACAGGTATCGCCTGACCTATCGCCCCTCAGAAGGCGTGCACGCCGTGATGGGCGACGGTTCACACGAGTGGCGCCGCATCCAATCCATGAAGGAAGCAAAAGCCATCGCCAAAGCCGCACGCGATGCCAAGCCCCAAGAGCCGTGGTGCACTGTCAGGCAACGACCAAGATTGCAGGTATACGTGCGGCCAGGAATTTAGAAGCCAGTAGTCGTTTGACCCACTCACCAGTAGTCAAAACACCCACTGGAGCCATACCTTTCCCAGTAGGTGAAATGACCAAGCCCCCAGTAGGTGAAATGCCTACTACTATCTATATCTCGGGTAGGGACCATCAGCAGCACCACTGCAGCACAGAGTGCGTGAGCTGCCAACCCGCCGACTGCCACTACGCCATACCTTCCTGCTGAGTGCTGGCCGTATGTGGCAATAGGAACTCGGCTGTCCTGCTTGCCGGCTAACCTTTATGGCCGCACGTCCGTAGCTCGACTTGGATTGCCTTGACGGATGCCAAAACCGTTTATGTCGATGGCTGAATACCGCATTTCGTAGGATTTCGTGCCTGCCTCGTTGCCCCACGTCAGCAGTTCGTCAGTCAGATCGGCTCGTGTTTTGGCAGGCCCGCCCTGATCGACCGGGGGCATACGGGGGTATGGGGGGCGCCGGCGCGGCTGCCGGAATCGCTACCGAGTTGATTTTATTCGCGGTCCTTTCTCCAGCTCTCTGCAACCATTAGCTGCATACGATAGAGCGAGACAATTGCCGGTACCATTACACGGCGCGTCCGCGCACCGGTGATGCAGACATGGATCGGTGTCTGCGGTTTGGTGAGTTGTCGGGGTGCTCAAAAATTTTGGACGGCCCTGTTCCAAAACTCTCATGACACATGCGTGTGAATGCCTCGCCGTCTTCGTAGGAAGGCCGAGGGTGATTTGGGCGTGCTGGGTAGCGGGCGGCCCGGAATAGCGCATGGGCGGCCAAATGCGGTGGGTTTTTGGGGCGGTTTGGCGATAGGGCCGGCCAGCCGGTCTAAACTCGGCGGAAACCTCGTTATATTCATGTTGATATAGCGCCTCGGTGCGTTGCAGAGCATTGTTTTACGTGTTGATGCTTTGCCACCAATCATGGCGAGGTATCACATGGCTACTGAATAGTTAGAGGCGGTGCAGGGGAATCTGCCGGTACAGCAGGCGCGTTGGCTGCGGTCAAAAGCTGAGTTGCGGGGGCAATCGCTGAGTGCGGAGTTGCGGCGCTGTGTGCATCTGGCGATGCAGGTTGAGCACCTGGTTGCGGCTGAGAGCATCACGTACGCGACGGCGATGGTGTCGGCATGATTTCGAACAGCTTCGCGGGTGTGGGCCAGGCGATCTCGATGTGGCGCTGGGAATCATCGAGGCGCTTGGCGATGAGGGGCGCGAGCAGGCGCTTGCGGAGCTCCGCGCGGCGATCGGCGAGATTCATACCTTGAAGCGTGAGCACGCGACTACGGTCGCTTCGATCAAGTCGCGCGAGGTTGCCGTCGCCCAGGCGGAGGCGGCGGTTACTGCCCGTGAGGCGGCCGTGGCGGAGCAGGAGACGCGGCTCGCTGCAGCGCTGGCCGACGTTGAGGCAAAGCAAAACGTACTCCGGGCGCTCGGGGTCAAGATGCTGGCGGAAGTCGAACAGAAGGACGAATCGGCATGAAGACGGAGCTGGATTATTTGGCTGAAGCGCGCAACGAGGATGCGCTTGAGCAAACGCGGCTGCAGGACGCAAGGGCCCGGAACCGGGCGACGCAGGCTCGCGTGGCCGATGAGGAGCGGGAGCGGCAGGCCGGGATGCGCCAGAAGCTTGGATTACCGGCGCATGCGTCACCGCAGGATGTCAACCGCGCATTCGAACAGCGTCGAGCTGATCTTGAGAAATTGATCCACACGCATGGCCGCTACCGGAGGGATCGGTCGGTTCTGCTTGCCGATAGCGATACGTGGAAGGCTGGCCGCCCGCTCGACGCGGACCACGTTCGCGGTCACCTGGGGGACGTGTCCGACGAGAGGGTTGCCGAGGTGCTGGCGCTGCGAAAGCAGGCTGAACTCGACTTCGATCAGGGAGCGAGGGCATGACGAACAATATCGCGCCGGAATTCTTGGCGAAGGCCGAACAGTTGTTTGACACCGAGGCTGAGCGGCTTCGCAAGGTGAAGATCGAGAACCTTGCCCGCGAGCTGCAGCGTCAGGCCAACGATCGCCTTCGCCTGCTTCCGACCGACCCGGCTGCCATCGAGGCGCGCATTGCCGAGTTGAAGGCCAAGAAGTCCGAGATCGAAGCGCGGCAGGTCAAGAACAGGCGCAATCCCTACTACCAGGACGAGGGTGATGCGCTGCGCCTCATCGAGGGTGAGATTTACACGCTCGAAAAGGCAAACCCCTACCGGAGGGCATCATGATCGTACACGTCGAGCCGAGTCCGGTGCCGAGCGACCCGACGCTGCGGCTGACGCCAAAGCAGGCCACCGAGGCGCTGGCGGCCATGCACGCCAAGTATATGGAGGCCAACAAGCCTCCGGCGTCCGCTGTGCCGGTGGTGAACGATGCCCGGCGGCTTAACGAAGTGATGAAAGATCGCGACTTCGGCGCCAGGGTGATGGGCGGCGATATCGAGGCAACGAAAGAGTTTCGGCGGCTGAACGAGTCGGTGTCTGACCCGGCCAACAGGGTGGAACTCGCATTGGCTGGTGAGGTGCCGCGCGATTTTGTCGATGGTGTGCCGGGCTCGCTGCCGTTGCGCGATATGGCCGAAGCCGCGAAGGACTTGCGGGCGCGCGGGTGGAGCGAGGCGGCTGTCCGTGAGGCCATGGGCGGGATCGATCAGAGGACCGGCAAGGCGTTCGATGCCGAGACCATCAGGCAGGCGAAGAACCTCAGAGAGGCCCGATTGTCCGACCCTGAGTGGAGGGCCAAGCTATTGCGTGGAGAGCGCAGCGTGACGCTCGAAAGCCAATACCTGACGTCCATCATCGCGAGCGAGACGCCCGACCTATGACCGCCGCTCTCGCACGACGCGACGACATGCCGGCGCCAGCGCCGCGCAAGCGCACTCGTTCGCGCAAGTATTCGAGCGCGCCGCTGGCTGTCGTGCCGCCGGTTGAGCAGCTTGGTCCGGCGATGCTGGGCTGTACCGAAAAGCAGCGGCGGTTCGTGCTTGAACTGCGTGACGGTCCCGTGGGCTATGGCAGCGAAGTCCGCGCGGCAAGGGCCGCGGGCTATGGCGGGCCGGCCTCGACCGACAATGCCATGAAGGTCGAGGCACACCGCGTGCTGCATAACCCGAATGTGCAGGCGGCCTTGCGGGAAGTCGGCGCCAGGATTGTCCGTGCTGAGGCATTCCAGTCGATTCGCAACGTGGTCGAGATCGCGCGGGATCTGAAACACCGGGATTGCCTGAAGGCGAACCTCGCCATCATGGACCGCGGCGGGTTTGCGGTTGAGACAACCCACAACATCAAGGTCGAGCATGAGCACACTCACCGGCACTCGCTGACGGCCGACCAAGTGACCGCGCGCATTCTCGAGTTGGCCGCCCGTGCTGGGGTCGACGTGGCGAAACTGCCGCCGACGATTGACGCGGTTGCGGAGGAGTTGCCGGCATGAATGACGGCTTCATGTCCGACGAAGAACGCTCCTGGCACGCCATGGGGTCGTCCGGCCGGCGGTTTGAATTGGTTTTTGCCGCATATACCAAATGGGTTCTCGCCAAGTGTCCGATGAGTGCCGAGATGCGGCTGCGGATGCTCGAAGGGCTGAACAACTGCCTGTCGCCATCGGCTCTGGCTGCACTGCAGCCGTGCTGCAGCACCGCGGCTGAGATGGTCCACGAAGCGCTGGCGCTCGACCAAGGCGGTGAGCGGCTGTCGCGATCGTGGGATGTTTTGACCGGACAGGACGTGTTCAAGGCGCTGCTGCAACTCAACCCGAGCATGAGGACTGCCGCCGTCATCTATCAGTTTGGCCCGCAAAAGGAGGCGGCATGACCCGCACCGCCCCCATCGCCCTCGGCATGTCGTCCTGCGACGCGGTAACCAGGTGAAAAATATTATGGCCAGGATTGTCACAGGTAACGCAGTCCACGATGCAGCGCTGCTTGCTGCCGAGCACGCTTGGCAGGTTGCTACTGCTGGCAGTCCATCGCAGGCGACGGTCCGGGCGGCCGATATGACGAGAGCCCGCGCATGTCTTGCAAGTTGCAAAACGAACAACGGCGGCGCTGGTGCTTCGCTGTTCCTCGGTCAGTTGCGAGAGCTTGGCGTCAACGCATAGGAGAATGACCAATGTGCAGTGTCGTGAAATCTGGGGTCAAAGCCCACGACGATGCGTGCCTGACGGCGTTGAACACCTACCAAGCCTCGGTCGCCGGCAATCCGAGCCAAGCCACCGTCAACTCGGCTGTCCTTACGTTTCACCGCGCCGTCGTTGCATCCGGCAAGGCAAATAATGGTGGCAATGGTATTGGCCCGAGCCTCGACGCGATTCGGTCGCTCGGCTTCAACGCGTGACGTAATCGACGCAAGGTATGAAACCATCGGGCGTCGAAACCCGGCCGCTGCGCTGCTAGGACATGGCCGGCGCGGCGGCCGGAGGCTTGTCTCGCGATGTGGCGCTGCGGCGCGGTGATGTGGTCCTGAGGGATGACGATGGCGGAAGTTGCCGAGACGTTCGTTCGTGAGCTGCGTAGCCACCCGCGCTTTGCGCAGTCCGCCGATACCCAGGGTCCCCCGGCTTCCCTGCGCGAAGCCGGGAAGGTTTAACGACACACCGCGCGGACCGATGAAATGGACGGGGCAGGCTGGGTATCGCCTGTCGCGGGTGCCTGTCGGCCGGTGATGGTAACTGAGCCGGATAATGCGATGAGCGAAGCACCTAACCGCGATCTGTATTTTGACTTGCTTGCCGTGCCCGAGCGATGGCAACGGCCGCCTTTAGTCGATCAAACGCGTCCCGTAGCCCGTCAAGGAAGTCCTCGGTCACCAGGGTTGATTCTGCGCGGGCGAGAGTTGCTTGCTCGGCTGCGTCGATGTGGCGGCTCAGATAGGCGGCTGAGGGATGAGCGTTGATAAGGGCGATGCAAAACCCCATGAGTGCCTGCATCTGACCCGCGAGGAAATGTAGATTTTCGGGATTCTCAGGGTTCGCCATCGGTCTCACCGAGGCGCGAACCATAGACCGGCATTTACTAACGAAGGATTGAAGGCTTACCGGTTTCGCCGTATCGAAATGAGCCGCCGCGGCGTGAGCATCGCCGCGAAGGGCAGATGGCGCAGGACGTGGACTTCGACGTGTTCGCACCATTTGGCGAATGATGCACCGACGCCAGCGAGCCCCATCCGTCTCAACCTATGATTGAGTCACGTTGACAATCCAAATTTTCAAGGCAACACCGAGCGGTGCTTGGTGTTGATTCGCAAGGTGCAGAGGCTTATTTTTCCGTGATGCTTGTACGACGCCAACGAGCCCCCTTGCATGCCTTAACTCCGCATGTCGAGAAGATTGTTGCGGCTATAGTCGTTCTTCTCAAAGAGGCTAAAAGGAGAGGACTTCCTGCCACGCAATACGACATTGTTAAGTCTCTATTTTTGGCTGATCGCGGCCATCTAAATAAGTACGGTCGTCCAATCACGTTCGACAACTATGTCGCGATGAAGGATGGTCCGGTCCCGAGTCTGGCGTACAATTTTCTAAAGGAAGATGCCACCTCGCTCCGGCGGCATGGACAAAAATTGCCGTGGCGACGTAAGGCCGCTCGCGACCTGGGCGTTCGTGCTTTTGCCTTTGAAATCGAATCGGACAACGTTGACACAAGCGTCCTCTCGCCAAGTGATGTAGAGGAGCTGAAGGCAGCTTTTACTATTGTCAAAGCTCTGGGCTTTCGCCAAGTGCGCAAGCTTACTCACGAGGATCAAGCGTACATTGAAGCTTGGGAAGATGATGGGCCGTCAAACGGATACAAGATGAGCCTTAGTCTTTTATTTGACGTTCCAAATGAGGAGTTGGCGGGCGAACTCGCCTTTTTGTCCAAACATTCTTGATGTTCGCGATCGGGGACATCGTAGAAATATTTGCCCCTCAGGCAGGCCATAAGAAATATCATCTTTGCATTGTCGTCGGAAATGACCAGACAACATCGCAGTTCCTCTACCTGAACTCGGATCCGACCTTTGCTCAGACATATGTCGTTGATTGCAAGCGAGTTCCGTGTCTGCCTCGTTCTCGAACCGGAAAGACCGCCTTCACATTCGCGATATTGCCTCGCTACAACATTCGCCAACTCGCTCTGTATGGGGCAAAAAAGCTCGGGGAACTAGATCCGATTCTGGCTGCCGAGCTACACGGTTTTGCCAAGTCTGTTACGACCCTCAACTCGTCCGATAGATCGGTGGTCTTGGCGGCGCTGGCGCAAATAAAGACGAAAAAGACGAAGAAGGCGCCGTAAGAAACTCAAACCTTTGCGGCCGATCGCCCCTCCCGCCAGCGGCCGTGATCCTGATGGACTCCAGCGCATCGATACAAGCTCGGTAGCGCCGGCCTCGCTAGGCCTCACGACTCCAACCGGGTCGGTTGGTGCGATGTTGTAGTGGGGCTGCAGATTGCGGGCGGCGCCGGTCAGGCCGTACAGGTCACAGATTTCTCGCCACGTGTAGCGCTGGCTGAAGCGTCCGCACATGATAGGTCCTACCCGAGCGATTCGGTCCGACTGGCGGTTGGCGGGAACGCATGCAAGCCGTTGAGCACCGGCATCGGCGCCGAGCCGGGGCACATTGAGCACCGCAACCCCAGCACAAGGCTACCGACCGACGCTAGCGGGTGACGGTCAATCGTCCGAATGTCGATTGCGCGGCTTGTCCCGCATCCGGGGCAATGCACGTCAAGCCAGGGCATGCCGGCTAAGACGGCACATCTGATCGTCGGCGACCATAGTGCCCCGCGGCCGGCTGCAAGCGCGGCATTCCAGCGCTCGACTACGCGTACAGCTTCGTTATGGGCCGCCTGTTCGGCTGCCCGTTCCCGCATATACAGGGCAAGGCGTTCGGTGCGTGGCGCGGTTCGTGCTCTGGCATGTGGCAACTATCGGTCAGCGCGCTGATGATGGCCACCGATCAGGCGTTGCGATCGTTCATAGACATCAACGCACTGGGCCTGACATGCGGAGCCCCGCTCGATTACTCGGCAGCCCGTTTGAGGTCGCGCAACACGCGGTCGAAGCTCGCCCTGTAGGCGTCGTGATCTTTCCAGCGTCGGAAGTCGCCGATGTTGCGTTGGTCCCGTAGCTTCACGGCCCACGCTTCCCCTGTGCCCATCACTGCGTCATCAAGGCGAAGGGGAAATAGCACGGTCTGCCCACGCCTTCGCTCCTCTGCGAAGCCTTTGGATGCTTCGTCTTCAACCCAGTCACTTTTGATCGAGTGTTCGGACAGGATAAGCAAAATCTTGTCTCTTAGACGAATGGCTGCGTCGATCTCGTCCCAAGTTTTGCCCCCGATCGGCAGGTCATGTGGTGCCAACCAGCAGCGCACACCGTTGTTCTGCAAGTCGGCATAGATGCGATCGGCAAAGTCCTGGTCTTTGGATGAGCAGCTGATGAAGCAGGAGTAATATTGGATTGCGTGATCGAGGAGAGACGGTAGGTAGTCGATCAATTTGTCTGGCAGGCCTACGCCCCGAAGGAACGCGAGCGGCAGTCGGCCGGATTTTTGAAGGGTTCGATGGTCAACACTACTTGGCCCACGGTGAATGCACATATCCAATCCAATGACGCCAGATAGGTCAACGTCGGCGAAAATGGTCTCATACAGTTCTGCATTGGTAAGGTCTGCGCCGGCCAGACTCGCATTACGTAGGGCAACGAAGCTCAGGTTTGAACCGCTCAGGTCTACGCTGTGCAGGTCTGCGCCCGTCAGGTTTGCTCTGGCAAGGTACACACTGTGAAGGCTTGTATCGTTCAGGTTTCCATCGTTCAGGTTTGCGCTGTCTAGGTTTGCCTCACTCAGATCTGCACTACGCAAGTCGGCGCTATCCATGTTTGCCCGGTACAGGTCTGCACCACTAAGGTTTGTAAAGTTCAGGTTTGCGCTGCAAAGGTTTGCGCCGCTGAGGTTTG
>Ga0126369_10001880_pt1 | contig 14789 bp, 15 predicted proteins | sample PanSoiMetaPlot_1_FD_109646 | JGI IMG/M metagenome (GOLD analysis project Ga0126369, IMG submission 109646) | Tropical forest soil microbial communities from Panama - MetaG Plot_1 | ecosystem: Environmental > Terrestrial > Soil > Tropical forest > Bulk soil | place: Panama | collected 2016-02-17 | reverse complement strand
CTTCGAGCTCGAGAGCACAGCTCTGCCCGGGACGAAGATGGCGATTCGCGCCACCATCACATCGAGCAACGGTGGGAGCCGGATCACCCAGGCCTTCGAGCCCAGGGGGCTCCTGGCGCCGATTGTCGGTCCCGTGATGAGCAGGCCCATCCTGAAGACCTTCGACTCGGTTCTGAATGGCCTCAAGCAGAAGGTGGAGGCCGGCCAGTAGAATTTCGCAGCCTCACGGCAAGGGCTCGACATCGTGGGTGTCCTTCTAAGCTTCTGCTCAGCCGCGTGGCGCATGATCGCCCGGACGATGCGCGTGCTGGTTGTCGAGGATGAGCGCGACCTGGCGGAGGCTGTGGTACGAGGCCTGGCGCGCGAGGGTTTCGCGGTCGACCTGGCCCAGGACGGCGCCGAGGCGCTGGACAAGACCTGGGTCAGTGACTACGACGTGATCGTGCTCGACCGCGACCTCCCGGCGGTGCACGGCGACGACGTCTGTCGCCAGCTCACAGGCGGCAGCTCCCTGAGCCGCATCCTCATGCTGACCGCCTCCGGAACCGTCGACGACCGTGTCCAGGGACTGGGCCTGGGAGCCGACGACTACCTCCCCAAGCCATTCGCGTTTACCGAGCTGGTGGCCCGGATCCATGCTCTGGGGCGGCGTGCGCAAAAGCCGCTGCCGCCCGTCCTGTGCCGCTCCGACGTCGAGCTGGACCCGGCCCGTGGGCTCGCCACGCGGGCAGGGCGTGCGCTCGAACTCAGCCATAAGGAGCTTGCGGTCCTGCGCATCCTCATGGCTGCCGACGGCGCAATCGTCAGCGCCGAGGAATTGCTGGAACGGGCCTGGGACGAAAATGCCGACCCCTTCACGAACACCGTCCGCGTGACGGTAAGCAACCTCCGCCGCAAGCTGGGAGAGCCCGCGCTGATCGAGACGGTCACCGGCGCCGGCTACGTCATCCGGTGAACAGGCGGCTGCGCGCTCTTTCCCGACTCTCCATCCGGACCCGGCTGGCGCTTGTCTACGGCGGCGTCTTCTTCTGCATGGGCCTCGGTTTGATCGCCGTCTCGTACGCGATCGTGGACCACAGCCTCAGCCCGGCGGCTACCGGGACATCCGTGGCCAGGTTCGTGGCCATCCAGGGCGGAACATCTGGGCTTCCAGACAACTCTCCGCCCGAGATCACCGTGGCCAGGGTTCCGCCTCCGGCGGTGTCGGGTGGCGTGGTAGGGGGTGGCGTCGACTCGGTCCCCAACCCCGGCTCGGTTGCCGGCCTGGTCCCCGATCCCGGCTCATTCCCGGATCCCCGGTCAGTCGGGATGAAGCTGCAGTCCCTGCTCACCGACGTGCGCCTCCAGACGCTGCACAGCCTGCTTCTGACCTGGGCTGGACTCACCGGCCTGATGGCCCTGAGTGCTGGGCTCTTCGGCTGGCTGCTGGCGGCCCGAATGCTGAAGCCTCTCCGGGACATCACCGGGGCGGCCCGCCGGTTGTCGGCGGAGAACCTGCATGAGCGAATCGAGCTAGAAGGGCCGCGGGACGAGCTGAAGGAGCTCGCTGACACGTTTGACAGCATGCTCGGCCGGCTGGACGCGGCCTTCTCGAGCCAGCGCCGATTCGTCGCGAACGCCTCGCACGAACTGCGCACGCCGCTCGCCATCATGCGCGCGCAGATCGACGTGGCCCTGAGTGACCCGGCGGTGACTCACACCGAGCTCATCGCGACCTCGCGGGTCGTGCACGATGCGGTTGATCGCTGCGAGCGCCTGATGGATGGCCTGCTGGTGCTGGCCCGCAGCGACCGCGGCCTGGACGCGGCCGAGTCGGTCGATCTGGCCGAGGCGGCGACGCGGGCTATGGATCAGGTGTCGGCTGCGGCCGCGGAAAGAGGAATCCGGCTCCGCTCGACACTGAAGCCGGCGGCCGTTCGCGGCGACCTATCCTTGCTCGACCGGATGGTGGCGAACCTGCTCGAGAATGCGGTCGCCTACAACCTGCCATCCGGCTGGGTCGAGGTGTCGACCAGCAACGGCAGCGATCGAGCGTGGCTGCGAGTGGCGAACAGCGGCCCTCGCGTGCCTGCAGGACAGGTTTCGACGTTGTTCGAGCCGTTCCGGCGGCTCTCGCGGGACCGCACAGGCTCGGGACATGGCGCCGGGCTCGGACTTTCGATCGTGCGCTCGGTGGCCCACGCCCACGGAGGGGAGGCCAGAGCGCGTCCGCGAACCTCAGGGGGACTCAGCGTGGAGGTCGAGCTTCCGGCGGCCCCGCTGCAGGCAACGTAACCGCGAAATAGCCGGCCGCCCTTTACAGCCGCTTTAACCGCCTGATGCCAGGCTGCGGGATATGCAGACCGAATCTAGCTTTTCCCCAGGTGCCCTGGCGCGCGCACTGGTGATTCTGGCCGTAGCCCCGCTCATGGCCACCGCCTGCGTCGGCAACCCCTTCGCGCCGAAAGACACCGCCGCCCAGCAGAAGCACGACGCCGAGCAGATGGCTCTCAAGTGGGCGCAGTGCATGCGCGACCACGGGGTCGACGTGCCGGACCCGACTCAGGGTGGGGCGGTCACGATCAAGGGTCAGGCCCTGGACGAGCAGCAGATGCAGGACGCCATGAACGCCTGCAAGCAGTACCAACCGAAGGGCGGCAACGGTCGTGGAAGGATCGACCAGAAGACCCTCGACCAGCTGACGAAGTTCGCGCAGTGCATGCGCGATCACGGGATCCCCATGCAGGACCCGAAGACGTCAGGTGGCGGCGTCCAGATCACCGCGGGCGCCCAGGGCGCGGGCGGCGAAGGGGCCGTGGATCCCAACTCCGACCAGTTTCAGCAGGCCCAGCAGGCCTGTCAGCACCTCATGCCATCGCAGATGCAGCAGAAGACAGGGAGCTCCAGCGCCCCATGAAGCGCATTCGTACGAAGCTCATGGCCGGCCTGGCCGTCGCAGCCGGCGCCGCGGCGCTGATAGGCGTCGTCACGCATGCGCCCCGGAGCGCGTCGGCAGCGCCGTCGCTCGACGCCGCCGTCAATACGGCCAGCGTCACCAGGCAGACGATCTCCGAGCAGGACCAGGTGAGCGGCACGATCGGCTACGCCGGTTCGTACAGCGTGCTCAACGTGTACTCGCCACCTCCGTCTGCTGGCACGGTGGCGCAAGCCCAGCACCAGGTCGACGCGGCGAGGCAGTCGCTCGCCGACACGCAGGCCTCGATCGACTTCACCAATCAGCAGGACGCAGCAGCCGTCTCGGCTGACCAGTCGCAGCTGAGCCAGGACCAGCAGAAATACAGCTCGGACGGCTGCACCGCCAACGCGGCGGCCGCCGGGTGCAGCCAGGACCAGCAGGCCATCAGCAACGACCAGGCGAAGCTGGCACAGGATCAGGCCAAGCAGCAGTCGGACAAGATCGCCAACCAGTCGAAGCTCCACCAGGCGCAGCAGAACCTCACGGGGGCCCAGGACTCCTACGACCAGAAGGTGCAGCCGGGCGGCGGGGGCGGCTCCGGCGGGGGCGGCAGCACCGGCGTCTACACAGCGCTGCCCAGCGTCGGCCAGACGGTGAGCCGGGGCCAGACGCTCTATGCGGTGAACGACAGGCCCATACCGCTGTTCTTCGGCTCTACGCCGCTGGCTCGCCGGCTCACGGTGGGCGTCAGCGGCGACGACGTCAAGGAGCTCGAGGACAACCTCATCGCCCTCGGGTACGGGGATGGCCTCACGGCGGACGGCAACTTCACCCAGACCGACGCGACCGCCGTCAAGCGCTGGCAGGCGGCGCTCGGCGTTGCCGAGACCGGTGTTGTGAATCCCGGCGAGGCCGTTTTCCTGGCCGGCCCGCTGCGTGTCTCGCAGGTCAAGGTGGCGACCGGGGCGTCGGCCCAGGTGGGGCAGGAAATCATCGACGGCACCTCGCCGGACCATGTGGTGAGCGTGAACCTCGATGCTCGAAAGCAGACGATCGCCCAGGTCGGCGCTGCGGTCGACGTGACCTTGCCGAACGGCAGCCGCGCCAGGGGCACCATCACCTACGTCGGCACGGTGGCCACGACGAGCGGTACGGGCGCGCAACAGCAGACCACCATCCCGGTCACGGTCACGCTGTCCGACAATGCCGCGGCCGGCAAGGTGGACGGAGCGGCAGTCACGGTGTATGTCACCCGCAACACGCGCAAGAACGTGCTGACGGTTCCGATCACGGCCCTGCTGGCGCTTCAGACAGGCGGATACGCCGTGGAGACGGCCGACGGACGCCACCGCCGAATCCCGGTTCAGACCGGCATCTTCTCGAACGGCCAGGTCGAGATCTCCGGACCTGGCATCGTGGAGGGCCTGAAAGTGCTGGCGCCAACCGTATGAGCCTCGCAGCCAACATCGTCGGCCGGCCCGCCCTGGCCACGGTCCTGGACCTGGTGAACGTCGTCAAGCGGTATCCAGGCGATCCCCCCGTCGAGGCGTTGCGCGGCGTCAGCCTGACCGTCGCCGCGGGCGAGATGCTGGCCATCGTGGGCCGCTCGGGCTCCGGGAAGTCGACGCTGCTCCACGTGATCGGCACGCTCGACACGCCGGACGAGGGCACCGTCTCTGTCGCCGGGTACGACACGTCCAGGCTGAGCGACCGCCAGCTGTCGGCGCTGCGCTCGCGCCACATCGGGTTCGTGTTCCAGCAGTTCTTTCTGCTGGACGGTATGACCGTTCTGGACAACGCCGCCGACGGGCTCCTGTACACCGGGCTGCCGCTCCACGAACGGCGAGCGGCCGCCCGGGGAGCGCTCGAGCGAGTCGGCCTCGGTCACCGCCTGCAGCATCGTCCCCCCCAGCTCTCGGGCGGTGAGCGGCAGCGTGTGGCGATCGCCCGCGCTGTCGTGAACCGCCCTGCGCTGGTCCTTGCCGACGAGCCCACCGGTAACCTCGACTCCGCCTCGGGTGCGGAGCTCATCGAGCTCCTGCAGGAGCTGCATGCCGAGGGAGCCACGATCGTCGTGATCACACACGACCGGGAGATCGCGGCCGCCGCGCCGCGCAGAGTCGAGATCGACGACGGCCGCATCGTGCTCGACACCGGACCATGATCAGAACCACGGCACTCATCGCCAGCCGGGTCCATCCCGCCGAGCTGTTGCGCCTGGGCTCGATGGGCCTCAGGACTCGCCGTCTGCGGGCCTTGCTGTCCGCCCTGGGCATCGCGATCGGGATCGCCGCCATGGTCGCGGTGCTCGGCGTCTCGGCGTCTTCGAGCGCAAATCTGATCGCGCAGCTCAACCAGCTCGGCACGAACCTGCTGACCGTGACGCCGGGCAATACCTTTCTGGGTCAGACGGCTCTGCTGCCTCACGAGGCCCCGGTGACGATCGGTCGCCTGGACTCCGTGCAGGGGGTGTCCTCGACCGCCGTTGTGCCGAACGTGACAGTGCGCCGGACGGACCAGGTCCCGCTGGCCAACACGTCGGGCATCTCGGTGCGCTGGGCCGACATCACCTTGCTGTACACGCTGCAGGGCTCTGTCTATCAAGGACGGTGGCTCAACGACGCCAATGCCCACTATCCGGCGGTTGTCCTGGGTTGGGTCGCGGCTCAGCGGCTGGGCGTCGTAGACCTGCGGCAGCCGACGCAGGTCTTCATCGGCAACCGGTGGTATACGGTCATCGGGGTGCTCCGGTCGCTGCCGCTGGCGCCCGAGATCGACCGGTCGGTGCTGATGGGTCTCCCGGTGGCTGAGAGCGACTTCCTCGTCGACGGCTCGCCCGACACCGTCTATGTGCGTTCGGATCCCAACCGGGTGCTCGACGCGTACGCCATCCTGCCCCGTGCCGCCGATCCCGCACACCCCGAGGAGGTGAACGTGAGCCGGCCGTCCGACGCCCTGGCCGCCAGGGTCCTCGCGCAGGGCGCCTTCACCTCGCTGTTCGTGGGTCTGGGCGCCGTTGCGCTGCTCGTAGGCGGGGTGGGGATCGCGAACGTGATGGTGATCTCGGTCCTGGAGCGGCGCTCCGAGATCGGCCTCCGGCGCGCGCTCGGGGCGACACGGCGGCTGATCGCCGTCCAGTTCCTGGCCGAGTCGGTGCTGCTCTCGGCGCTGGGCGGCCTGGGCGGCGTGGCGCTGGGCGCCATCGCGACCGCTGTCTACGCGCAGCTGCAGAGCCTGCCGGCCGTCGTACCTCCGATTGCCGTGGTGGGGGGATTGGTCGCGGCCGTCGGCGTAGGTGCCGGGGCCGGCCTCTACCCGGCCAGCCGGGCGGCCCGCCTCGCCCCCACCGAGGCGCTGCGGACGGTGTAGGGCGCGCGCGGGCTGCCCGCGACGCCGAGGCACCTTTGGGAGGAGAGCCCACTAGACGTCCCGCTTCACCGTCGCAGTTCCCGCAGCTTCCCCGGTGTCATCAAGAGGACTCGGTCCGCAACCTCGGCGAGCACGTCGAACTGGGTCGCAAACAGCACGGCGATGCCGGAATCGGCAGCCTTCCGAAGCAGCCCGATGATGTCACTGGACGTCAAGATGTCCAGTTGAGCAGTCGGCTCGTCGGCGATGAGGAGCAGCGGGAACCGAACCAGCGCACGAGCCACCGCGACGCGTACCTGCTCACCACTGGAAAGCTGGCCAATACGAGCGGTGGCCTGATCCTCGAGGCCGGTCGCGGCGAGCGCCTTCCCTGCAAGGCGGGTCGCCTCGTCGGCAGACTCACCAGCGATTCTTGCCGCAACAGCGACGCTCTCGGCAGGAGTGGCCTGGACCGGTGGTCTTGCGCCCATGACCCAACCGAGTGTGCGTTGGAGCAGCGCCTCCCGCGCAGCTCCATTGAGACCCGTCACTTGCTGCCCAGCGATTTTGACCGTACCTGTGTCCGGTTCGTCGAGGCCGGCGCAGAGGGCTAAGAGCGTCGACTTGCCGACGCCAGGGCCTCCGAGGACGGCGACCATCTCATATGCTCTGACCCGGAGGCTGGCTGCGCGCACCACCTCCACCGGACCCTGCGGGCCGGGCATCTGCCGAGATATGGAATCGGCCACGAGCACATCTCGGCGGGCGCCAGGCGGTGCGCCCTGTCTTCTGGACGGACCCACCTGACCGGCCCTTCGGGTTCTGACAGCCAGCTTTGTGGACCTCGGATAAGGAAGCGGCACGATGCGGTCCACACGCCGGGGCAGATGTCGGCCGTGAGCGACGATGATGGCGCTGGTGCCGTGTTCCCTCAGCAGTGCGTTCAAGTCCGTGAGCAACCCGTCAGCATCTTCGTCGTCGAGGCCGGCCGTTACCTCGTCTGCAAGCAGCAGCCTCGGGTAGTTTCCCAGGGCGGTCGCGAGCGCAAGGCGCCGCCTCTCACCGTAGCCGAGCTCAGCCGGCACCTTGGTCAGGCGTCGACCGAGACCCACTCCTTCGAGCAGGGCTCGCGCACGATCGCGGCGCTCGGACCACGACGTCACCACGCCGACCATAGGTAGCTGCACGTTCTCAATGGCAGTGAGGTGCCGCCACCAACCAAGATCGACCCGCTGCCACGCGTAGCCGACCTCCCGGCGCCGGTATTCGTCGCGCTCTCGCTCCGACATCGCAGCGAGCTCGCGGCCGCCCACCTGCACAGTGCCGCCGGTGGGCGTCTCCAGCGCCGCGAGGATGTTCAGAAGGGTCGTCTTCCCGGAGCCGCTCGGGCCAACGATCGCGAGTCGCTCAGCCTCGCCGAGCTGGAGGTTGAGTTCGCGCAGGGCCACGAGCTCCTCAGTGGGCGTTTGGTAGACGTGCGTCAACCGCCGCACGTCTACCAGCAGCCCCCCGTCCGGCCGGCTCGCGCTGCGGCTCACGTGCCCAGCCGGCCTCGCTCGACCAGGTGGAAGCCGACCGCGGCGTTGCGTACGAGCCGGGCAACCGCGGCGCCGGCTGGGGCGCCGATGGCCGCCGTCGCCAGAAGGCCGATGATGGCTGACCTCGTCATGGTGCCCGCCCCAGTCCCGAGACCCATGACCGACGACGTGGTCCAGGCAAGGACCAGTCCCAGGACCAGACCAACCAGCAGGCCCTGCACAAGCACCGCGTGCTGTTCGAACGCCAGGCTGCGCTTCAGGCTGGCCGGCGACAGTCCATCCACGATGAGCGCCGCGTAGTCGTCCACGCGAGACCTGTATGCGAACAGAAACGCGAGGCCGTACGCGAGGAGGGCCGTCACGACGAGACCGGTGAAGCCCATGCCGAGGCCGACGATGTCACCGAGTCCGAGTGACCTCGCACTTCCCGCAGGACGGTCCAGCAGCTGGTGTGCGAGCGAGATGGACGCGAAACATCCCATCGCAAACGCGAGCACGATGACAGAGCCAGCCGCGGCGCGCTGTTGCCACCAAAGGCGGAGCCCCCACCGCGCCAGCATCCGATCGACCTCGACCTGGCCGCGGTCGGCAGCCTCAGCGATCAACGCCATCGCCGGCAGGACCGCCACCACGAGTATGGCGAGCCCCGCCACGCTGCCAAGGAGCCCGCCCAGGTCGTCCAGAGTGTTTGGCGCCAGCCATCGTTCGGTTCCGATCACCCGTGGGAAGAGGAGCAGCACCGCCGCGGGCAGGGCGAGCCACACTCTGCGGTCAACCCGCCACCAGGACGGCACGATTGGCGGTTCTGCGTCTGCGTGAGTGAGCCGCCCGACACTCTGGCGTGCAGCCCACCTCGCCAGGCCAACGAACCAGCTTGCCGCCGCGGCGATGAGGATGCCTTCGGCCACCACGATTGCCAGCAGCTCGCTCCTATCGGGCGAAAGGAGCTGCAGCCCCGCCGAGCCGTTCACGGTAGGCCAGGCCAGCAAGAAGAGGCCCACGCAGGCGACGGCGACCGCGAAAGCGCCGAGCACCGCAAACTGCATCAGCACGAAAGACTGGACCCGTATCGAAGCCCAGCCGCGGGCACGGAGCAGCACCAGCTCATGGAGCCGCAGCTCGATGTACCAACGGGCCAGTGCCGCCAGGAGCAGCGCGAGGAGGGGGACAAGAGACGCTGCCAGCAGCCTGACGGGAAAGCCGACCGCAGATCTCGCCGTCAGGTAGCGCTCGAGACTCGTATCCAGCGAGGTGCGCAGCTGCCCCAGGCCGGCGGCGACGACGGACGCTCGGAGGTCGCGCACGCGCTCCGCGACCTTGGCGCTGTTCTCTGAGTCGACAGCCCCAGCGCGAGGTCGATGCTGCTGGAAGGCCTCGGCGAGTTGAGGAGGCTGGATCCCGGACAGCGCGAAGAATTCGTCACGCTCGGCAAAGAACCGCAGGTTCGTGCTTTGAGCCGTCAACTGGGAATCCCCGTCGCGGGTCGGTCGCCACAGGCCGACTATCCGCGCGCACCACGGCGATGAGCCTGCGGCCCCGGGTAGCAGGGCGCTGAGACAGACGGTATCGAACAGATGCACGCCCATGCGATCGGCGGCTGCCTGGGCCATGGTCGCCGTCGGCCCCGCCGCCCGAGAGCCGGTGATCACGCCCTGGACTACCTCCACATGCGACGCCAGATCGGGGACGTAGGCCACCGTGACGGCGGTGGTGACCCTCGGCGGCGTCGGCTGTTGAGAGTTGATGGAGTCGACACGAAACGGGCCGTCTGTGCCGTGGACGTCGCCAGAGCCGACGAGTTCACCCAGGTCCCTGGCGACCTGGTCCTGCGCTTGCTGCTGGAAGGCGTCGAATGCAGGGGCGGTTGTGACTCCCGCCTTCTGCAGAGTGACTCCATCCGAAGCCGCGACAACCGCCTGCAGGTCAGCCCTGGCGCTCGACCAATCGACGAACAGCAGCACCGCCGGTAGCAGCGTGAGGAGCATAGTCAGAGCGACGCCGGCCGAGGACTCCCGTTCAGCTGACAGGTGCCGCCAGGCCAACCCGACGAACGACAGGCGACCGGAAGGCAGTGATCGCATCTGCTATCTCCCCCTCCCACCTCGCACCATGCTGACTTTGGACGGATCATATTCCCTCTCCGCATGTCGGCCCCATAAGTAGCCGCCTATTCCATCGAGGTGGGGTGTTGCGGCATGATGTGGCGCGACCCAAATCGTTACGAAGGAGGTGCCCATCCTGTTTCCGTCGGACCCGGCCCAACGCCCCCTGCCGAACCCGATTCCGGCCTCGCTATACGCGCGGCCGACGGGCGCGTCGCAGGCGGAGGCGTGGAATCGCCTCACAGCGGCTCCGCGTCGTTGGGCCTCCGATTTCCGCAGCTGGCCAGTGTGGAAGCAACTCCTGACAGCGATCACCGGCATGGTCGGCTTCGTCATAGTCACGATCCTCACGCTGGCGGTTCCAGGCTCGCTCTGGGCGAGCCGTCAGCACTCTTCTCGCCCGACCTCACCACTGCGCCACGCGGCTGCGCCATCCCCGGTGGCGGTGACGCCGCCTCGGACACCCTCAACGGTCCCCGCGGTGGCCGCCCCTCCGACACCAACGACGATCCCGGTGGTGGTCGCCCCTGTCAGTCCCAGGCCAACCGCCCAACCAGTCTCTTTTCTGAACGCTCCACTGTCAGCGCAACGAAGTCAGACCGTGACGCTGCGCGTGAAGACGGCCCCCAACACCGCCTGCTCGATCGACGTCGGATATCCGTCCGAGACCGAACTCGACTCCGCCATATCCGATGGCGCCGGCAACCTGAGCTGGACCTGGAGAGTTGGTAGACGCGTCCCGCCCGGCACCTGGCCCATAACTGTCTCGTGCCGGACGGGCACTGCCAGCACGTATATCACCGTGAGCTGACTCGTGGTCGAGCAGAGGGCAGGCCGGCAGCTTGCGCCACCGGCGTTCCCTCAAGTGCACCTGCCGGGTGTCGGAATGGTCTCACTGGCGACGTTGGATGAGCTGCGCGATGCCAGAAACACGGTGAAGGCGAACACCAACCACCTTGCCTGGCAGGCCGTCGAGCTGGATAGGCAAGTCGAGGACCGGTTCGCCGACGCCGGCGCCCTATTGGTGCCCCGGCGTGCCTGGTGGCGGGTCCCGGTGGACCTTTATCCCTGGCTGGCCGAAGCCGAGCGACTCGCGGCCAGGATCTTGCTGCTCGACCAGCGACTGGCCGGTTTCGACTGGGTGTCCAGGCCGGACAGGCAGCACACGGTTCCGCCGTTCGGGCGGTGGCTGAACAAGCTTGCGGCCACCAAACAACGCGCCCGCGCCGCAGCGTCCCTCCGTAGGACCCTGGTGCTCATTGCTCGGACTGCCGTTGACGCGGCGATGTCGGTCCCAGACGTCCATCCCCTCCTCGAACAGGCGACCGAGCTGCATGCGCGCGCTGAGGGGCTGCGTGCTGCACTGGCTGCCGCCTCCTCGCGACTCGGCACCCTGGACCGGGAGATCTGCGTGCGCGAGCAGGCGGACCGGCGCATGGGCTTTGACTCGCTCTATCTCGCCGCCCAGTTCCAGATACATGGGCCGCCGGCGATACTGAGCCCTCTCCAGAGAGAGGCAGGTGAGGTTGCCTACCTGGCCACAGGGGCGGCGCTGGCCCGAATGACGACCGGGACCTCGAACACCAGGAGGGGCTCGAAAGGCGGGGTTTCCGTCGCTTACGCCGAGATCCGCCGCAGGGTCGGTGCCCTCCGGAACCGTTCGGCCTCGGCTCGGGGAGTCGAACGGATCGACAGCGGCACGCTCGTTGTCTCGAGCCGGCGGCTGGCGTTTATCGGTGGGACGGAATGGGTCGCGGTGTCGCTGGACGCCGTGATCGATGTGGACGTCTACACCGACGCCATCGCAGTGTCCCGTTTGGGCGGGGATGAGCCCGACTTCTTCCTGGTCGACGCTCCCAGGCAGGTCGCCTTCTATCTGGACTGGGCGATGTCGATCGGCCGGTCGAGAACTGGTGGAGGAGCTCCCTGAGCGGGAGGACATCATAGGCTCATGAGCTCAGTCACCTGCCATATCTCCATCTCGCTCGACGGCTTCGTCGCCGGACCCAACCAGAGCATTGAGAACCCAATCGGCGAGGGGGGGATGCGTCTCCACCATTGGATGTTCGAAACCGCCAGCTGGCGCGAGCACCAGGGACTCGAGGGCGGAGAGCACAACGCCGATTCTGAGGTTGCGGACGAGGTCGTCCAGGATGTCGGCGCCTACATCATGGGTCGCAAGATGTTCGGCGGCGGCGACGGGCCGTGGGACGAGACGTGGACCGGCTGGTGGGGCGACGAACCGCCTTTCCACGCGCCGGTCTTCGTGCTCACGCACCACTCGCGCAGGCCCCTCTCGATGCAGGGTGGCACCACATTCACGTTCATCACGGGGATCGATCCAGCACTGGAGCAGGCCAGGGCGGCAGCCGGTGGTGGGGACGTCGCGATCGCTGGCGGTGCAAGCACGGTGCGGCAATACCTTGGGGCCGGAATGCTCGACGAGCTCTATCTCCACATCGTGCCGATCATCCTTGGCGCCGGCGAGCGCTTGCTTGAGGATGTGGGCGATCCCGTCCTGGAGCCGGTCAAGGTGATCGCCTCGCCAGCGGTGACGCACGTCAAATACCGAATCGTCCGCTGAGGAAGGGGAGTCTCTCCCCCGCCAGGTCGGAGTGGACCAGCTCACCGACCAGTCGCATTGACAGAATGTTGTATCAGTACTATGATTTATACAAGAAATCATGAGAACTGGAGGGCATCTTGATATGCAACACGCTTCCCCGAAACACTGGGAATCCTGGATCGGCGGCCTGCCCCGACGAGTCCGCCGTGTGATCGCGTTGATCTCACTGGTCGGTCTCCCGGGCATGTACGCGTGGTCGGCCTTCTGGCTGACCACCTCGGTCCCGAAGATCATCTGGGGGCCCATCAGCTTCCTGCTTATTGGTGCCACTGCTGGCGGCTCGCTCGTCCTCTACAGGTTCGTGCGCGACCGGGCGGACACGCGAGCGGACCTCGACGAGCGGCAGCGCCAGCTCCGCGACCGGGCGATGGTGCTCTGCTATCAGGTCCTCTCGGCGCTGGTCGTCTTGGCGGTCGTCGGGGTGGCGATCCCGGTACTGCTCCTCGGCCACGTGGTGACTCTGGACGCAACCGTCGTGGGTGCTTTCGCCATTAGCGCCGGAGTCCTCCTCCCCTTGCTCCCCGTGGCAGCGCTTGCATGGATCGAGCCCGATGCCCCGCCGGAGCCGTGATGGGTCGCCCAGCACAACGAGCGGAGCCGGCTCTCCACAACCGGCTGGCGGTCCTGCGTACGGAACGGCGGCTGTCGAGGCAGGATCTGGCCGACGCCCTGGGAGTCAACTACCAGACGGTCGGCTACCTCGAGCGCGGCGAATACAACCCGAGCCTGGACCTGGCTCTTCGAGCGGCCGAGTACTTCGGCCTGCCGGTAGAAGCGATCTTCAGCCGCCGCCCCTTCACACCGATGTCTGAACAGCTCTACGCAGCATCGGGGCGGACGGAGACTCGGCGGCGCGCGGAGCCGACTGAGCAGATATAAGCGCACACGCCGCAGACCCTGGACACGGGTCGCGAAGACGCTGAACGTCTACCGCGGTAGTTAGAGGGTCGGTTCGGAGTGTTGACCATTAATGAACCGATCGTTACATTAAAGCCATGGCCCGCCGGCTGGAACCGGAGAAGCGGCAGAAGCACCTCGAAGGCGTGGTCGACTATCTCCTCCGCCACGGATTGGCGGGCCTTTCCCTGAGGCCGTTGGCGGAGGCGATCGAGACAAGCCCGAGGCTGCTCCTGTACCACTTCGGGTCCAAGGAGGCGCTGGTGGCCGCGGCGCTCGACGGGGCGAGGGCGCGCATGATCCTCCAACTGGATCTCGCCAGCCCTCGCAGGTCCTTTTCAGCCTGGTGGCACAAGCTCTCCACACCCGAGATCCAGCCATATTGGCGGCTGATCCTGGAGGTGTACGCACTCGGCCTACAGGGTGAAGGCTCATACGCTGACATGCTCCGGCGGGCCATTGCCGACTGGACCACGGCCCTCCCCGTCGTCGACCAGGACGTCGCCACCCTGATGATCGCGGTGGTCGGAGGACTGCTGCTCGACCTCATGGGCACAGGCGATCGGGCACGTGTGGACGGGGCGGCGGCCAGGTTCGATCAGCTGATTTCCAGGAAGGAGGGACCCTGATGTCCTCACGCGACACCCCATCCCAACTCGTGCGTCAAGGCGTACGGGCCGACGGCTTGTTCGAACTGGTCCTGGGTCTTGCCTTCGTGGTCGGCGCTCTGGCAGGTCTGGTCCTGCCTCCACCCGCTTCGAGACCGCTGGCGGTGGGTTTCGGCCTCCTGCTGCTTGTTGTCGGTGTCGCGCTATGGCTACTCGCGGCGAGGCTTGGCCGGTGGCAGGTGTTGGGCCTGGCCTGGATCAACGGCCTCGGTGCCGTCGTCTTCACAGCCTGGCTGCTCCTGTTCTGGACCCGCTTCAGCCCCCCTGGCGTTGCGCTGATCGTGAGCACGGCCGTAGGCCTGGCCACCCTCGCCACTGTCGAGTTGGCCGGAGTGTTGCTGCGACGTTGATACATGGGCCGTTCTCCCGGAGCGGACCGGCGCCATGACGTTCGCTGCATCATCCCTCACCCGACCGCATCGACTGCGGGCTGCGCCACGAACGCCGGGGCCCAAGGATCTTCAACCCGCTTCGTTCTGCGGCCATATGCAGTTGTTCGAGATTCGGCGGAGCGGGCCAGGGCAGGGTCGGTGCCGGCCCGGACCGGGCGCGATTGCGACGCTGTGAGGGTTCGGGCTGCACCCTGGTGTTCCTGATGGGGACCCGGCCACCTCGCTTGGAAGTCGCCTTCGTTGAGTCACGGCCGCCGCCCGGGTCGCCGGTGTCCGCACGCATGATCGCGATTCGACCGGGGGCCCGCCTGTACTGCTGGTT
>Ga0126369_10001879_pt1 | contig 14792 bp, 14 predicted proteins | sample PanSoiMetaPlot_1_FD_109646 | JGI IMG/M metagenome (GOLD analysis project Ga0126369, IMG submission 109646) | Tropical forest soil microbial communities from Panama - MetaG Plot_1 | ecosystem: Environmental > Terrestrial > Soil > Tropical forest > Bulk soil | place: Panama | collected 2016-02-17 | reverse complement strand
TCCGCTCTCTCGAGCTTGCTGCGCCAGGTTGGGCCGGGTCTGTAGTCACACCGTGAACTCGTCAATGTAAGTGAGTACTAGTTGTACTGTTGGACATTCCCCTCCACGACTAAATCCTCATCTCACTGCCCCTTCGTCATCTGTCCTAGTCCGCAACTCCGCGAAAAGATGAGGGTATGCGCTGAGCCGCGAGACCACCATACGTGGTCGCAAGGCACAGCGCAGCTACTCCATATCCCCCGCCGTGCTGCCTTCAGTACGGAGCAGGAGAAGCGACGTGAAGCGTCTCATTTCCCCGTGGACGTGTGTATGTTGCGGATTGGTTCTATTGAACGTCTTTATACTGGCAGGAGCCGCCGCCGGACAGCTGAGCCTCAATCCATCCACTGTCAACTTCGGTAGTATTCAGGTTGGTAGCAAAGCGTCACAGACAGCGATGCTGAGCAACACCGGCAGCGCTAACCTGACCATCACTGGAACGACAACATCAGGGGCCGGCTTCAGCATCAGCCAGTTTGGCATGCCGTTGACGCTGGCCCCAGCGCAGAGCGTGAGCGTGATGGTCAACTTTGCGCCGCAGTCAGGTGGCGGCAACTCTGGCGCTGTCTCTTTTGCGTATTCAGTTCAAAAAAACAAGTCTCATGGAAAAGGTTATGGATGGTTTAGCAATGCGGCGACTCTGAATCTCGCCGGTTCGGGAATCGTTCCGGGTCAACTCAGTGCCAGTCCGACCGGACTGAATTTTGGCACTGCACAAGTCGGGAATAGCCTGACCCTGATGGACGCGCTGACCAATACCGGCGGCAATCAAGTGACGATTTCCGACGCCACTGTCACAGGGGCTGGATTCAGCATTAATGGCCTGAGCGTTCCCTTGGTGCTCAACCCCGGCGCAAGCGTAACCTTCAGCGCTGTGTTTGCGCCGCAATCGGCTGGCACTGCGAGCGGTAGTATTAACGTCGCTTCAAATGGCTCCAATTCGACTTTAGCGATTTCGCTTAATGGAGCTGGAGTTGCCCAGGGCCAACTTACGCTCACGCCAGCAGCGTTGGATTTTGGAAATGTGACCGTGGGCGCGAGTGCTAGTCAGACCAACAGCTTAGTTGTTAGCGGTGCCAGCGTCACCGTTTCATCTGCCAGTCTGAGTGGTGGTGAATTCTCGCTGTCGGGAATTTCATTTCCGTTGACGATCGCACCGGGGCAGAGCCTGCCATTTACCGTTTCCTTTGCTCCACAGACATCTGGTACCGCCAGTGCGACTCTATCGTTCGCGAGCAATGCTTTGAGTGCTCCGACCGAAAGTCTGACGGGAACTGGCCAACCCCAGACGCAACATAGCGCCGACCTCTCATGGACGGATGATGGTCCCGGCGTTGTCGGCTACAACGTCTATCGGGGGGGCGCGAGCGGAGGTCCGTACATTAAGATCAACACGGCATTGGAGCCGAATACTGCGTATAACGATGCGAACGTCCAAGGTGGGCAGACCTATTACTACGTAAGCACGGCGGTCGATGGAAACGGGAAGGAAAGTGCCTATTCCAACGAAGCCCAGGTTGCAATCCCGACTCCCTAAACTATCGGCATATAGTCGCGCGATGTGGAGCTTAGGGCTGCTCGTCATCTCGCTCTTCCTTACTCTACGGCGTTGCTTGAGCATTACGAAGAACATCCGTAAGCTGTGCGCTGTCGCTTTCGCTTCGTGATGAAGCGAAACGGGTGAGAGCAGTGTGACGCATATTCTGGTACTCGTTGCTCTCGCGCAACGACAAATGGCTTCCACAAAGCATAAGAATTGCGGACCGGAAAACGGAACTTTTCAAGTGTGCACAGCGGCTTAGGGAACCCGCGTCGGAAGGCTAGAGACCGGGCCCGTTGGATTGCGCAGCTGGGCTCCGCAGTAAGGGCAGTAGATGTCGTTTATCCCAACCGAACGCTGGCATTGCGAACAACTTGGGCCCAGCTTGTAACTGCATTGAGGGCAGAAGCTGAACCCAGCCTGCACAACATAGCCGCATTGTGGGCAAACGCTTCGCGATGGGAGCCGTAGTAAGAAGTAAAGAATGATGCCCAGAGCGTTGGGAACAACAATGGCCAGAATTGTCCAAAGGGTCGGGCTCATGCCGCGGTGCTTGGCATCGCGGTTGATATAGCCAATCAACAACAAGTAACAGCCACCCAAAATTCCGGCCAGCAGGCCCAGCAACGGCCGCCCCCATGCCGGTATTGGATGGGGCTGTGGGTGGCGAACCACAGCGATATTGAAAAACCATTGCGCCGCGACAAACGCGATGCCGGCGAGGACCCATGCCCAGGTCGGAATGGTTTTGATTTCCGCCACCAGTCGAGTTTCTTCTTTCGCTAGCATAAATTTGCCCACTTTCTGATCACCATTGCCGAGACCCTTGTCCACGGCTCTTTACGTGAGTGCCGCGAGCCAACAACACCACGCTTACTACGAGGGCCGGCGCGATAAAGAAAAGCAGGAAACCTGCTTGCCAAACCAGAGTCGGAACTCCGGCCTCCTCTCCCATCCATGCAAAGAAGCGCCACAGGAGCGGCAGGGTCAGTGTCGCGGTGAGCCCTACGCCCAAGCAAGCCATCCCCACTAGCCACATGCGCTCCCGGGTCTCACGAAGTCTGATGGCGTGGAAGCGCACGCGCATCTGCGTGGCTCGCACCAACCGGGTATCGGCTGCAACGGGAAGGGAGCGCAAAGCGCGAACCATGTGGGCCGCGCCTTCCGCATAATCACGACACGACGCGCACTCTTCCAGATGGGCACGCAACCAAGTCTGCTGCGGGTCCGAGAGAGCATCACCCAGAGCAATCAGCTCCTGCGCCTCGTCATGTGTGTCCCGCGTCATGGCTGTGCTCCCTTCAACCGCGACATCAGCATGTTTAGTCCGCGATACAGCCGCGACTTCACCGTGCCCACCGGTGCTCCGCTCACGGTGGCAATCTCCTCGAAAGTCAGCCCCTCCTGGAAACGCAATAACACGGTCTCGCGATACTCCGCTGGGATGCTGACCAAAGCGGCACTGATGTGCTCGGCCTGTTCGTGCTGCGCCACAACCTCCCACGCAGGAGGCCGAGTATCGGCCGGTTCAAACGGGACGTGCTCTTCGTTTTCCATAAGCCCATCCAGGCTGACTGGATTTCTCTTTCGCAAATAATCGATGGTCAGATTCCGTGCCACGGCATAGAGCCAAGTGGTAAATGCGTGCTCGCCATCGTACCGATGGCCGCACTCCAGCACGCGAATCCATGTTTCCTGGAAGAGGTCCTCCGCCAGTTCACGATTTCCCGCGAGGTACAGGAGATAACGCAGCAGACGGTGCTGATACTGCTCGATGAGGCGGTCCAGCAAGTCCGGATCGCGCCGGCGAAGACCGCGAGCAATTACGCTGGCCTCGGACTCCATGTCGATCATGTGGAAATGTGCCGCGGCGTTCATGCTACCGGATATACGGTTGAGACCATAAAAAAGATGCAAGGCGGGATGACGCGACTTTCCTGAGACTTTTCTTGTCTGTGCATCGTAGAACCGTATGTGCAGGTGGAAATGCGATGAAACCCTCTTTGGTCGCGCATTATGCTTGTCCTACTGTTGCTGAGCACTCTGGCTGGATGCGCGGCCGGTCCTAACCCGTCCAAAGCAGTGGCGGGTGAACACGGCGAAATCGCGGGCTTCTGGCTTGGCTTGTGGCAAGGTTTTATTGCGCCGTTTGTGTTTGTGGCCTCGCTATTTGAGTCCGACTTCAACGTCTACGAGGTCCACAACAATGGAGTCTGGTACAACTTCGGCTATCTATTCGGCCTAGCATGCTTCTTCGGAGTGGCCGCAACCGGGCATCGCGACGGTGCGGTGGGGCAAGATTGGCGCGGGCGCAACAATAGGCACCAGTCCCCCTCACAGTCCGCCGCTATCCAAAAGCGGCTGCATCCTGCAGATATCGTCACTAGGTGGTCGCCTGGCCCTTCCGGGCAACACGCCGTACCACGCGGCCAAGTGGGCTGTGGGAGGATTCACCGATTCGCTCGCCCAAGAAGGCGCGCCCTTTGGCGTCAAGGTGTGTGCGCTCGAACCCGGCGGACTCAAAAGCGAATCGCTTGCTATAGTCAAAGTTCGAATCGTGCATCGCACAACTGAACAGTTCACAACTTTTTACGTCTTTTTACTCCCAAGCAACACATCTCCTGTTTAGCTAAAGTATCTTTCCACCGGGCCGAAACACGCAGCGGCCCAGAGCGGGAGTTCGCCATGAAACTCAAAAGGCGCTGGAACGAGAGGACCCGGCTGATCCTGACCCTGGAACTCGCCGTAATTCTGCCCGCCGCAATCCTTGTGATCATGAGCGTCAGACATCTTATGCACATCCAGCGAGACCGGGGCGTGGAGGCCCTCATCGAGCGCGACTTCACCCAGGTCCTGGCTATCTCCGAAAAAGAGATCAACCATAAGGCATATAAAGAGCTGGACGACATCCGCAGCGGGTTTCCGCCGACCGCAATGACATGCACAGAAACGTTGGACAGGCTTCTCGTGGCCCATCCTTACGCCGCCCACCTGTTCGTCTATGACCCGGACCGCGGCATGGTATTACGATCCCAGCCGGAGCGCCTTAGGACAGAACCGGCATTCAAAGCGGAGGCAGAGGAACTCTCTACGATGGGGGAGGGTTGGTTTCGCATGGAATTCAAGGACGTGACAGAGAGGATAGGTAAGCTGGCAAAGAGGGGTATTCCATATTACGTTTTCCCGAACTCCGTGGCACGAGGGGATAAACACCTTTACCAGCCTGTTGCGTTGTTCCTTATGACGGACGAGGACACTGAGAAGACGGTCATTGGGGGGATTGCATTCGATGCCGAGTATATCCGCGATCAGTTTCTCCCCAAGATGCTGCAAACGGTAATGGACAGAACCATTGCCCAGGAGCAGGGTGACAGTAATCAATGCGCGATCATGGTCCATCCCAAAGGGGAAACTGTCCCGTTGGCAGAGTCCGCCAACTGGGATGGCGGCGAGCCTGAGGTGGAACGGGACATGGAGGCCGCATTCCCCGGGCTCACACTGGCGATCAAGCTGCGCGGGACTACGCTGGACGCAATCGCCCGGCACTTTGCACTGACCAGTTTTCTCACCCTCGGCGCATTGTCTCTGATCATGGCCGGCGGCATCGTGCTGACGTATCGGAATGTCAGCAAGGAAATGGCGCTGGCGCGGTTGAAGTCCGACTTCGTCGCGAACGTCTCGCATGAGCTGCGGACACCGCTCTCGCTCATCCGGCTGTACGCCGAGACGCTGGAGTTGGGCCGGCTCACATCACGTCAAAAGTACCAGGAGTATTACTGCATTATCCGCAAAGAGAGCGAGCGCCTGAGCGCGCTCATCAACAACATCTTGGATTTCTCGCGCATCGAAGCGGGTCGCAAAGAGTACGACTTCCGCGACACCGATCTGCGCGAATTGGTGCGCAATACTTTGGATTCCTATCGTTATCAGATCGAGCAGAACGGTTTCACTTATGAAGAACGGATCGAGGAAGTACCGCAGCTGCGCGTGGACCGTGAAGCCATGGCCCGTTTGCTGGTGAACCTGGTGAACAACGCTCTTAAGTACTCGCAAGAACATAAGTACATCGGGGTCAATCTGTATCGCGAAAACGGGTCTGTGAAACTGGAAGTGATCGATCACGGCATCGGCATCCCTCCCAAGGAGCAGCACAAGATCTTCGAGAAGTTTTATCGAGTAGGCGATCCACTGGTGCACAACACCAAAGGCAGCGGCCTGGGGCTCTCGCTTGTGCGCCACATCGTGCGTGCACATGGCGGCGAGGTGCTGGTGGACAGCTCACCGGGTGAAGGCAGCAAGTTCACCATCGCGCTACCCGTGCAGCAGGCGCTAGTAGTTCATCAGACATCGGTAGCTTGAAAGGCGCGGAGACATAAAATGGCATCCATCCATTCAACAATCGAGTTGCAGCCTAAAGCGAAAACAAACCATGGAGCCCACAAGATGGCCCGAATCCTGATTGTCGAAGACGAACCCAACATGGTTGCCGGGTTGCGCGACAACTTTGAGTACGAAGGCTATGAAGTGATCACCGCCCCGGACGGCGTTGCCGGGCTTGAACGCGCGCTGAATGAGGCACCCGATCTTGTGGTCCTCGACGTCATGATGCCTCGCATGAGCGGTCTCGAAGTATGCAAGCAGCTCAAATCCAAGCGGCCATACATCCCCATCATCATGCTGACCGCGCGTGGCCAGGAGGTGGACAAGGTGGTAGGGCTGGAATTGGGCGCGGACGACTATGTGACGAAACCATTCTCCATCCGCGAACTGCTGGCCCGGGTTAAAGCGGTCCTGCGTCGTGCGCAGACCATTCCCAAGGAACAGGACCGCTACTCTTTCGGCGATGTCGAGGTGAATCTGCGCAGTTGCCAAGTGTCACGCAAAGGCAAAGCACTAGATTTCTCTTCCAAGGAATTCGAACTGCTGAAGTATTTCCTTTGCCACCCTGGGGAAGCGCTGAGCCGCGACCGCCTGCTCGAGGAGGTGTGGGGGTACGAGAGCCTCTCGAGCACGCGCACCGTTGATGCCCATATCGTCCGCTTGCGTCAGAAGGTCGAACCCAAGCCAGAAGACCCCCGGTTCATTCTCACCGTGCACGGCACTGGTTACAAATTCGTCGGCTGATCTCAAGCCGTCGCGAGATGAACATGGAAAACGCCTCAAAAATTCGCAGCCTATTAAGGAATCCGGCGGAATCCACGGGCCATGCGAGAGGAACTGGGGCACGCCACGCCCGGTTGCTTGAGGACCAGCTTGCATCTGTTCGTCGGGACCATGACAGCCTGCAGCGTGCGATGTACGAAGCTGCCCAGTTGCAGAGAAAACTCTGCGGGCCACGGCTGCTTCGATGTGGACCCTACGCAGTCGCTAACGAGATTTTCCCTGTACGTCACCTTTCTGGCGATTTCACGTGTGTCTTCGAACACAAGAACGACTTGGCATTCGCGATCGGCGACATTGCAGGCAAAGGCCTTGCAGCCGGAATGTGGTTCACGCACGTAGTGGGACTGGTGCGGCTGCAGATCGAGTCACTGAACGACCCTGCTGCGGTCCTGTCTGCGTTCAATCGGGACTTGCTGCTCAGCCGTCTGGGACTGCCACTGACAACGATGTTTCTGGCGCGGCTCAATACTTGTACGGGAGATGTCACATACTGCAGTGCAGGTCACCCGCCGGCATTGGTGTTACGCAACGCCGGTCATTTCGAAAGCCTGCAGGAAGGCGGACCGGTACTGGGGGCCTTCGAGGACTCTCATTTTGTGACCGGGCGGACAACGTTGTATCCGGGTGACGCGTTGCTGGGCTATTCCGACGGGATCGCAGAGTGCCAGAACGAGCAGGGCGTCGAATTCGGTGCAGAACGCATCACCGATATCGCGCGGGCGTTTCGGCCTTCGGGTGCTAGCAGCATGCTGTTTTCCATCTTGGGGGCAGTTGAAGACTTCGCCGGCGGCCATACAAGAGAAGACGACATGGCGCTGATCGTTGTGCACCGGTCTCTGGAGTAATCGGGAATGGGCGCGAACCGAATCGCGATCATGTGTAACACTGCGAAAACTCGGGTTCCTTCATCCGCTGTGGTCGAAACTTCGAAGTTCAGTGGCCAGCACGGCGAGGGCGCGAAAGACAATGCACTTGTCCGCGACGCACAGCGCGGCGGTACGGCCGCATTCGAGGAGCTCGTTCGGCGCTACGACCGCCCGGTGCTGCGACTTGCTCTCCATCTCACCGGATCAGAACAGGACGCCCAGGACATCTATCAGGAAGCGTTTCTGCGGGCCTATAGAAATATGCCGCGTTTCCGCTTCGAGTGCTCTTTCCACACCTGGATCTACCGCATCGTCACCAATCTATGTCTCGATCACCTGCAAAAGCAGCAGCGTGCCCAAAATGTGGCGGCGATCGTTTCCCCGGACCGCAACGAAGGAGAATTGGCCAATCTCATTTCGGATCATGCCCCCGGGTCGAGTCCTGAGCACAGCCTCGGTCTCCAACAGGGACAATGCATCCTTCGGGCACTGCGAAAGCTTTCGCCGCGCGAACGCATGGTCTTCGAATTGAAACACTACCATACCCTTAGCCTGCGGACCGTGGCCGACATTCTGAATATGACCGAGGACACGATCAAGAACATACTGTTCCGTGCCACTCAGAAATTGCGCACCCAACTCGGCGAAGTGCGCTGACACTTCCGGGAGATTTCGTTCGGTCGAATGGAACCTCCACAGCCGACATTCCCGACACCTCGGAACGTCCAAAACTGGAAACCTACATCCGCGACACAGCCTTTAGCTTTTGGCATCAGACGTCCACCGCCCAAATGGGTCGGGACGCCATGGGTGTGGTGGATCCCTTCCTCAAAGTCTACGGCGTCGACAACCTTCGCGTAGCGGACGGATCGATCATGCCACGCGTCACCACCGGCAATACCATGGCTCCCTGTGTGATCATCGGAGAGCGTGCAGCAGAGATCATACGGACGCAACACCAGCTAGCGGCCGAATCGGTCTCACAGGATGAGCGCTTCGTCGATGTCGACTCTCGCCATCTTTCTTAAGCGATTCTCTTTGGGAGACTCGCAGTTTCGTGTGGCCGTTAACGAACAATTCAAAGAAATTAGGCCCACAGCCACAGTTCGAGACACAACACCAGATGGACCGTGCAGTTTACTGATTTGGGTTGGAAGAGTCGTGCAGTCCAGCGCCCCCCACGACTCTCCATTCCATAATCGAGTAACCGCCATTTAGATCGACCGCGGGAACCCTCGCCAGGAAGCCGCCGGCGATACTCAAATCATATTTCTTCTGCGCGCGAAAGGTTCCGTCTCCTCTGCCACGAAAAACGGCTAAAAAGCTATGCGTTCCATCGGAACAGTTGCCGGGCGGCTTCCAAACAGTGCGGCGACCAGCTAGTTAGGTCCGAAGAGTGCGCCGTGAACTACCGCTGGTCCACTCTTTCCGGGCCAGTCCTGTCGAGCAAAGTTGATCCCTGGTTTGCTTGACGTCGGATCTCGAAAACTCTCGTCTAAGCTGAGGGTACCTGTTCGTTCGTCAAATCGCGCCATCAGGAGCCAGCTCTGCTCATGTCCAGTAATCACCAGGCGGTCGCTTCTGCGATCAGCGGCGAGCCAGTGCGTCATCATGAAGCTGGAATCTAATTTCAAGCGAGAAACTTCGACCGGCTTCTCCGGATTGCTTACATCCAAAGCAATTAATCCTGGCAGCGCAGCAACGGTTTGAATCCAGTAGTGGCCGACCACCACGGGGACTGCGCACGTCGTGTGCTCTGAATCGCCACCAGGAAACGTGTAGACCATTTTTGCCGACGGATTAGCGCTGTCAACGTCTCTAACTCGGAAGAGCCCACACGTAAAGGTGGCAACCAATACAGACCCATCAGACAAGACCCTAGGTTCCGCAGGAAGCAGATTATGTTTGCCTCCGCCACTATCCAGGAGTGAGATGGTCTTGAGGAGATGCAAATCTGAAAGTCGCCATACCTGGAGTTGCTCCGTGTCTTGTGCGTCGATTTTTTTCTGAGGCCAGGAATTGGGTGGCAGCGTTGCCCAGTCCGTCCACCCCATCGGGGTGCTGGTACTGACAACCCGGTCCGCCTGCGGCAGGGTGACTAGGCTATATGGCCAAATCAGATCCTTGTCCACCGTCGGATCGATCGCGGACCCTGTGCGAACCACAGCACCGGTTTCGTCCAGTTCGACCAGTCCACCACCTGGTGCATAACCCTCACCATGCGACTGGAAGGTTGCGAGAACATGCCGGTTCGGCAATCGCACGAAACTGTGCGCGAAAGTATAGCCATTGCGCTCCTGGAACTGGCCAACTAGTCGCGGTCGCAACGGCTGACTTAGATCAAAAAGAAACGTTCGATTGCCCGTCCATCCATTCGCGAAAAGCACATTTCCTTGCGGAAATTCGTACTCGGTGTGGTGTGGCATGGTCCCGGCGACATTTACAGGCAGAGTCGCTACGATTCGCGCATAGCTGGCCGAGGTGCGTTCTGTGTCGACGACCGCGAGAAAATCACTTGATTTGTGGGCGGCATCCCCAGTCCAGACAAAAATGTATCGCGATGGTTCTGAAGTTCCAGCTTTAGTATTGACATCTGCAAGAGGCACCACAGATAACATCGTGAACAGAGCCAAAACGCAGTTTTTCATCTTGTTACCTCGGCGCTGCAAAGTATACAAGTCAGCTCAGATTCCAGAGACTTCTCTGACAATGGTTAATGAAAAATTGAGGATTTAGTCGTGGAGGGGAATGTTCAACAGTACAACTAGTACTCACTTACATTGACGAGTTCACGGTGTGACTACAGACCCGGCCCAACCTGGCGCAGCAAGCTCGAGAGAGCGGAGATGCGGAACATTCTTGTGCTATGTGGCAACAATTGTCATCGTCGCTTTTCTGGCTTTTGTTCTCTATGCGTCTAACCGTTTACACATTGAGACGGGGCGGCCCGTAGTGCAGAATCAACGTTGAGGGGATTCCCCCGTGATCTCCAGATGGCACACCCATCGATATAAATGCTCTCCCTACCCACTTGGCAGATGCGTCGTTCGCCAAGCGCTTGGCATTCTTGTTGGGGAGGCCAATATGGGTACATGGAGCGAGCTATCGAGGGAACTATCGAAAGCGATTGAAGAAGTCGGCAACAGTGTCGTTACGATTCAGGCAGACGGCGGCAGGACAGCCAGTGGAATCATTCTCGGCGAACAGACGGTGGTGACGACCGCACGCGCAGTGGCCGACCGCGAAGCAATTCGCGTTTGGATGTCTTCCGACAAACCATTGAATGCCAGTCTCGTAGGACGGGATTCCGACACCGACATCGGGCTTTTGAAGCTCGAGACGAAAATCGGTCCACCTGCGATCTTCTCAGACGACCTACAGCTGGCAGTGGGCCCTTTGGTTGTCGCGATTGGCCGCACATGGCGTGGAAATCTCGTCGCGAGTGCAGGAATCCTTTCCGGCGTAATGGGCGAGTGGCACACGTTTCGAGGCAAGAAGATCGAGGCTTTCATTCGCCCAGACCTAAATCTTCATTCTGGCTTTTCTGGCGGACCGCTCATTGACGCGGACCGGAAGGTCATCGGTATGAACACCGCGGCCCTTCGTCGTGGATCGCCTCTCGCCGTACCATACCTCACCATTAAACGGATCGCTGCCGCATTGCACGAGAAGGGTTACGTGCCCAATCCTTATCTAGGACTGGGCCTCCAGCCAGTGCGGACACCTGAGTCTTTGAAGCAGAAACTGAATCTAACTCAAAATGTGGGAGCACTCGTTGTTCATCTAGAATCCGATGGGCCAGCAGAGAAAGCTGGATTGCTAGTCGGTGATATTCTCCTGCGAGTCGAAGAGTATACCTTCGGCGAAAGAAGCACAGCTTCTGTTGTGTTTCAGCTGACTCCGAATAAAGAAGCAAAGGTCGACGGAATCCGCGGTGGGCAGACATTCTCTTCAACGGTTCTCGTGGGAGAACGCCCACGGAGGCAGGCATGAATGCAGGCGCCGATCCGCGTATACATAGTTGCGGAAAAGGACGAAGACTTCCGCAAACTAAGCCGGATATTGGATCAGTTCCCAGCGTTCGCTGTGGTTAATACCTTTGCGACCGCAGGACTCGAACCGAGGACCTTTGATGTTCGGGTCGTTCATGGGGAGAATCTAGCTCAGCTCGCGGTTCTTGCGCAGGAACGTGTGCCGACCCTTTACCTTGTTCCTCACGGCACTGTGCGGTCCAACGAACTCTATGCTCCAAACGCCGTGCTCGCGTCAGATACACCTACGACACAAATCGTGGCCGCAGTCATGGCAGTCGCGGCGGGGCTGCAGATAACGTACAAGCACGACTCCGATTTAGCTGGCAATGAATCGGAGCTCTCCTTCCTCGAGCCTCTCACCAATCGGGAGCTTCACATTCTGAATCTTGTCGCTGACGGGCTCTCCAATCCCGAAATCGCGCGTCGGCTGTCGATTTCTCGCAATACGGTGAAGTTCCACGTGAGCTCGATCATCTCAAAGCTACAAGCGACGTCGCGAACCGAGGCAGTGACGATTGGAGTCAAACGTGGCTTGATCATTGTGTGATCAAGTCGATCCTACCAAATCCTTGTGATTGGCTCGACGCAGGTCGTCCGCTGGCGTACATCGTCATTGGCCAAAGGTCAGCGAATCCTAATTAGTGCATTTTCCGAGAGTTCGGCGAGGAACTCAAGAAGTTCGACGTGCCGGCGCTGATCATGCATGGAGAGGATGACCAAAGCGCAAGATGGGTGTAGTTGGATTCGCGCTAGCATATGAGCTGGCGTACTATCAGTCGAATCCGATGAAAGACGATACATCTCGAAAGTTTGCGATCCGGGCGAAGCAGTCGGGAGTGACTGTGCGCTCACGTACGGGCTACTTCGCACGTTCCCCAGACTGATGCTCCGAGGGCAGCTCAAAGGGGCGTGTGTGAGAGCCAGATGTGGTCCTGTGGCGCTGACGTAACACAATGAACAACCGAGAGATCCAGGCAGCGTGGAAGTATCACGAGGGCACTAAACACTCCTTCTGGAGCGTTCATAACAATCTTCACTTCTTGGACTGGGCGAATCGGCCGCTGCCTTTCAAAGTCTACCCAGAGATAGAGCCTTTTCCACTGCCACGTGACATGACACAAACGGGCGTGGCGATGCTCTCCGCAATCTCGCAACCCGCTCCTACCGGAGCGGATTCCGCTCCGGACCTTATGGATCTGGCGCGCATTCTTTATTTCTCGGCGGGCATTACCAAACATCGCACATATCCCGGTGGAGAATTCTATTTTCGTGCTGCAGCTTGCACAGGAGCTCTCTACGAGATTGAACTTTATGTCGTGAATGGCGATCTCTCGAGTTTGGATGCCGGCGTGTATCACTTCAATCCTGCAGATTTTTCCTTACGCCGTCTTCGAAAAGGCGACTTTCGCGGAAACTTGGCGCACGCGACGGCTGTGCAGCCAGCGATGGCTCTTGCGCCGGTCACGATCATCTGCACCGGAACATATTGGCGGAATGCCTGGAAGTACCAAGCGCGCACCTATCGTCACTTTGGTTGGGATAATGGCACTTTATTGGCCAATATGCTGGCGGTATCAGCTGCTTCGGGACTGCCTTCGGAAATCGTGCTAGGGTTTGTGGACGACGAAGTGAATCGTCTGCTCGATTTGGATACGCATCGTGAGGTTTCTTTGTGCCTCGTGCCGATTGGGCGAGTGTCTGGAAGTGCGCTGCCGGGTACAAGAGAGATTCTTGCCCTTGGCTTGGAGACAATACCTCTTTCACGGCGCGAAGTTGATTATCCCGCCATGCATGACATTCACGCAGCTTCGTCTCTTGAATCTGTAGAAGAGGTAAAGCAGTGGCGCGACAAGGTCCGAATTGTTTCATCTGCGACGGGTGACGCTCTTCCCCTCTCGCGTTTGCAGGAAGGGGAACAGCTGACGGATGCAACGGAGCAAGTAATTCTGAGACGTGGCTCTACCAGAACCTTCGACAGGGCGGCATCCATTACATCAACACAACTTTCTAACATTCTCTACAACGCCACGCGAGGTCTTCCGGCTGACTTCCTGGAACCACAAGGTGCACAACTTAATGATCTTTACCTGATCGTTCATTCAGTGCAGGGGCTCAAGTCAGGTGCATACTTCTACCACCGTGAGCGGAACGCGTTGGAGCTTTTGAGGGAGGGACAATTCCGCGCCGAGGCGCATTATCTGGGTCTGGAGCAGGAGCTACCTGCGGACGCATGCGTCGACATCTTCTTTCTTGCTGACTTAAAACCGATCCTGGAGCAATTCGGAAACCGTGGCTATCGAGCCGTCCAGCTTGAGGCAGGCGCAATCGGGGGCAAATTGTACTTAGCCACATATGCGCATTCCCTAGGTGCGACTGGGTTAACTTTCTTCGACGATGACGTCATCAACTTCTTTTCACCGCACGCACAAGCGAAGAGCGCCATTTTCCTCGTTGCGCTTGGCAAGCCGCTGAAACACAAACCGATGTGAGGCGCCAGTATCAGCTAGTGGCTGTAGGCCAAGGGTTTCAGGGGTCAAGTCGAGTGAGTAAACTTCGGGCGAACCAGCGTCGCGCAATAGAAGCGGCGAGATGCCGTCCAGAAAGTCGTAGACCCGAAGTGGCAGCTGTTCGAACTTTCGTGTGTCGAGATCTCTGGCATCGTTTCTCCTTCGCCCATTCCAAATATGTTACGTAGACTCCTCAGGTGTGCATAGGAGGGTTTTCAAGAACTCCTTTGTGCCAGCGGGGCCGGTCACGCGAACAATCACCGGTCCCTTATCGGGCAGGGCGATCACCTCAAACGCTAAGAATGGGCAGCATTCCCGCTCCGCTACCATTGAGACGAAAGGCGTAACCGTCTTGAAGCTCCTCCGTCTCAATGACTGCCGACCTGAATTGGGCAAGAACCCTTGCTTCGCGATCGCGCAGTTCTGCCGTCGTCAGGGAGCAGGCTATCGGCGTGTTATCGGGGACTCTGGATCACCGGCCCCGCGCCCGCCAAGAGTCTCATGGCCATCAGCACGAACCGGCACGGCAACGCGCACGCGAACTCGTCGACACGCCGGGGTTCGTGAAGGCACAACGGCAGAGAAAGAAAGTGGAAGCGCTGTTTGCAGATCTGAAGAATCAGATCGGGTTGCGTCGCCTACG
>Ga0126369_10001878_pt1 | contig 14795 bp, 14 predicted proteins | sample PanSoiMetaPlot_1_FD_109646 | JGI IMG/M metagenome (GOLD analysis project Ga0126369, IMG submission 109646) | Tropical forest soil microbial communities from Panama - MetaG Plot_1 | ecosystem: Environmental > Terrestrial > Soil > Tropical forest > Bulk soil | place: Panama | collected 2016-02-17 | reverse complement strand
TTGACTTCTACCTAGGGCTAGATAGAGTAAGACCATGGCGGATCAGCTGCGCATGACGCTGCCCACCCAGTTCGTGCTGCGGGCGCTTTTGGCCGACCCGCAAGCCGAGCTGTACGGGGTGGAGATCGGCCAGGCGGCGGGGCTGCCGTCGGGCACCGTGCACCCGGTATTGGCCCGGCTGGAGGGGCTGCGCTGGGTGCAATCCCGCTGGGAGGACATCGACCCCAAGGTGGAAGCCCGCCCGCCGCGGCGTTACTACCGGCTCACCGCCGCCGGCGCCCAGTACGCCCGCACCGCGCTCGCCGAGGCGTATCAATCCAAGCGCCGGGTGCGCATCCCCCGGCCGGTGCCCGAACCATCATGAACACCGAGGGAGGGTGTGGTCATGGCTGAGCCAGCGATGCGGGCAGCGGGGTTCTTGCCCCGGCACATCGTCCGGGTGGCCATCCGGGTGGTGCCGGTCGCGAGCCGGGGCCGGTACCGGCAGGAGTTCCTCGCCGAACTGCACGGCCTGCGCCGAGCCCGGCAACTGCGGCACGCCGTCGGGGTGCTCAGCCGATCCTGGGCGCTGCGCGCCGCGCTCAACACCCCATCCGAAGCAGGCGACATGGAGCTCGTCTACTCGCGGCTGCGGCGTCCGAAGCGGTACAGCGTGGCGCGAACCGCCGGCGGCTATGAGATTCGGGACGCCGAAGCGGCAGGGACGAAGGTGTTCTCCTCGACCTCACGCCGGGCAGCCCGCGACATGCTGCACGCGCTAAACGCCAGGTCTCGTTCCGGCGTGAACAACTACTGGACGGGCGGTTACGCCGGGGGTGGCCAAGATGGTGGTGGCCATGGTTGATCTCCGCGGCCCCTACGCGGCGGCGGCAGGCTACGCCTAGCCCCGGGCGGCCCATTCATCCACTGATCAGCACGGCGCGGCACTCAAGATCGTCTAAAGCGCACCCTCGGCACGGTCGTACTCACCACAACGTATGAGCGGCCGTTCCAACGCACACCCACAAAGCCAACGACCGCGCCGCACGCGCCGCGTTCGGCCGACACCCTGGAGGTAGCAATGCGTAGTGTGACGAAGTTCGTCGTTCCACTCACGGCCGTCCTGGCCGCGGCCTGCGTCGGCGCTTCGCCTGCCGCCGCGTCCGACAGCGCCAGCATCTCGAGCCCGACGCTCGTCGCGCGCGGAGCAGCTGTCAACTTCAATCTCACCGTGACTTGTGACCCGTACCTCGACTACACCGGGGCACCGTCCACCGCCGTGGAGATCACCGTCGTATTCCGGCAGAACGTTCACCAGAGCCAATTGACGACAGCGACGTACGACAGCGGCTATCAGATGCTGAATATCTGCGACGGCAGCCCGCACACGCTTTCGCTGCAGGTGCTGCCCTCGCCGAACCCAGCGATCAAAGGTAGCGCTCTGTTCAACGTGACCGAGACATTCAATTCGTTCGGCGGTACCCCGGCGCCCGTAACGTTCTCCGACGTGGCCAACATCCACTAGGTGCGCTGACCTGATAGCTATAGGCAGGCGGTCGAGTCGAAGATCGGTTGGCGTCGGCCGCGGGCGGACTAGGCGCGGCGAAGATCGCTCTAGCGGCTCTACGAAGCGCGGGCTCGGCTGAGTCCCACCACGGTGGCGATCACCTTCACCGCCATGGTTGTTGGCGCGGCGGGAGGGCTGCACTCCCCGGCGCATCTCTCGGATCGGCGCAGGACGCCTGCGCATTGCGACGATCTCGTCGAGGCGGTCACGTTCTCTGCTAGGCAAGAGTCTTCTTTGTAAGGTAGTGGGGTGGCGGAAATGCGTGCGGTGAGGCTCCACGAGCACGGCCTGCGGTTGGAACGACTCCCGATGCCAGCGCCCGCCCCGGGCGAGGCTCTGGTTCGCGTTCACGCCGCGGCCATCACTCGCGACGAGCTGACCTGGCCGACCGATCGGCTCCCCGCGATCCCCTCCTACGAGCTCTCGGGGGTGGTCGCTGAGACCGGCCCAGGTGTTGTTGATCTGACCTCAGGCGACGAGGTGTTCGCGCTCACGCCGTTTGACCGTGACGGCGTCGCCGCCGATTACGCACTGGTCCCGGCCAGCGTGCTCGCAGCGCGGCCGGCCGCACTGACGCATGTGCAGAGCGCTGCGCTGCCGATGCCGGGGCTTACTGCCTGGCAAGGCCTCTTCGACCATGGCCAGCTGGGTGAGGGAGAGCGTGTGCGGGTACTGGGGCAAAGCGGCGGGGTTGGCCATGTGGCGGTACAGCTCGCGCGTGGCCAGCTGGCGAGCGAGGGCGAGCCCTGTGAGCTCGTATTCGACACCGTTGGCGGCGAGGCGCTCGCGGCAGCTATCGGCTCGGCGCCGCGCGTCGTGTCCGTCGCCGAGGAGACGGAGGGCGCGAGGTATTTCGTCGTGGAGCCGAATCGCGAGGAGCTAGTCGAGCTCGCCCGGCGTGCTGACACCGGCGAGCTGAGACCCGAGGTCGACTCGGTCTTCGAGCTGGAGGACGCGCTCGCCGCCTTCGCCCGCGTCTCCGAGCGCGGCAAGCACGGAAAGGTCGTTCTGAGAGTCGCAGGCGAATGAGTCATACGCTTGCGCGCGCCCCTGGACCATGAACCGCGATATATGAACGTCCAAGATGGCAATGTCCCCTACGGATACCGATAAAGGGCGTACGGCTCCCCGGCCCAGAGTTATTTAGCGGAGGGCGATCGCTTTTGTGTGAGTGGCCTAGTCCCCGGCACTAGGGAGCAGACTAGGAGCCTTCGACGGGTGCGATGTCTAGGCGAGACGGTCGGGCTTCGTGCCGTCATCAAACATAGGAGGCGCACGTGTCTGTTACGACCGAGGGGCTAGCTGGTGCCCATCCGATCCGCCCCTTCCACGTCGACATTGCTGAGGACGCACTGGACGACCTCCGCCGTCGCATCACGGCCACGAACTGGCCGGAGAAGGAGACCGTCGCGGATCAGTCGCAGGGCGTGCCGCTGGCAATGATTCAGGAACTCGCACGATATTGGGCGACGGAGTACGACTGGCGCAAGTGCGAGGCGGCACTGAACGCCCTGCCGCAATTCATCACCGAGATCGATGGGCTAGACATTCACTTCATCCACGTTCGTTCGCAACACGAAGACGCGTTGCCGCTCGTCGTCAATCACGGCTGGCCCGGCTCGATCATTGAGCAGTTGAAGATCATCGATCGACTGACCGAGCCGACGGCACATGGCGGGAGCGCAGCGGATGCCTTCCATGTGGTTATTCCGTCGATGCCGGGCTACGGGTTTTCGGGGAAGCCGACGAGCACCGGCTGGGGGCCCGAGCGCATGGGCCGAGCCTGGGCAGAATTGATGAAGCGCCTCGGCTACGGCCGCTACGTCGCCCAAGGCGGCGACTGGGGTGCGTTCGTCGTCGACTGGATGGGCGTGCAGGAACTCGAGGGTCTGCTCGCGATTCACAACAGCATGCCCGGCACTGTGCCGGCAGACGTCGACAAGGCCACGCTCGCCGGCGACCCACCACCATCCGACCTCCCAGATGACGAACGGCGAGCGTGGGAACACCTGCTCACAACCTATAAGCAGGTCGACTATGCCAGGTTCATGGGGTCGCGACCGCAAACCTTGTACGCCATCGCGGATTCACCCGTCGGCCTCGCCGCCTGGCTTCTCGACCACGGCGATGGTGGCGGCCAGCCGGCCGCAGGCCTCGTGTCGGGTCTCAACCGGGCCACGAGCGACACAGGCGAGCTGACGCGTGACGAGATCCTTGACAACGTCACGCTCTACTGGCTGACGAATACGGGGGTCTCCGCCTCTCGCCTTTATTGGGAATACAAGGGCGGCTTCTTCAACGTGAAGGGCGTCTCCATTCCCGTGGCCGTGAGCGTCTTTCCCGGCGAGCAATACCAAGCGCCGAGGAGCTGGGCCGAACGGGCCTACCCAAACCTCATTTACTTCAACGAGGTCGACAAGGGCGGCCACTTCGCCGCCTGGGAGCAGCCGCAGCTCTTCAGCGAAGAGATCCGGGCGGCCTTCAGGTCGCTGCGCTGATCGCTGCGCACAAGCGGCGCGCGTCTGCGCGACGCGTGCGGCCGACCGCTGGTGCTCGGTCTACTGGGAGGAGGTCGATCACATAGAGGGTCATGGAATTCGAGGGAAGCTCGTCAACGCGTTCCGGGCTGACCTCGGCCTCGAGAGGTGGTAATTCCGTAAGTGGGCTGGTAACGACGCGGCCGAGGGGAACCGCAGCCGGGCGTAAGCGTTTGGTCAACCACCGGGAGATTCCGTCTTGCTGCCCATCGTAGGGCGGGTTCGCTGACCGGGCACCCGGTTGACCGCGCCGATCGATTCGACGCCAGCTTCTGCACGTTGCAGCGGTCGCCCGGAGGTGATCACATGCGTGACCAGCGGGTCGGGCCGCATCGGACTTCTGCATTACGGCATGATCGGATCGATGTTGCGTCGGCTCCTCGCATCATCGAGAACGCACCGACTCATACAGCGGCCGAGTCCGTCTTTCCGTCCTCGGTAGCCGTCTTGAGCTGGTGCGCGAAGAACTCGAGCGCGGTCCGCGTCTTCGTCTGCTGTTCTCCGCCGAGCTCGACGCCGCGCGCGGCGAGGTATGCCCGCGTCTCCGCGGCCACCTGGAAGCCCTCGCTCGGCAGGCACTTCGTAGACAGCTCGAGGATCTTCCTATCGTCGGGATACAGCCAAAGCTCGGCGACCAACTTGCGCGTGTGTTCTGGCGGCTGGTACTTCAACTTCAGCACGAAGATCGGGCCGAGGATCGAGAGCTCGTCCAGGCTGACGCCTTCGGGCGCGTGCGTTGCGAAGAAGTCCCGCTGCTCGTTCGAGAAGAGCTTACGTATCGGCTGATTCCCACCCACGACGACGGGCCGCACGGCACCTACGCCGAGGCTGCCTTTCATCGATCCGGAGCAGACGAACCCGCCGGGCATCGCGTCCACCTCGACCCCGAAGCTTGGCGACCGACGGATCTCCCCGGGAAGCTCCGACGGGACGACCGGACGGAGCTTGACGACCGAGTCGTCGCCCTTGCCCTGTACCCGTCGTGCCCGCACCACAACGCCGTGCTTGTCGAGGGTCAGATCGGGTGTGTCGAAGAAGAACACCTGACGGATCTGGGCATCTAGCGGATCCATCCCGAGGGCGTTGACCGTCGAGCGCAGCTGAGAGTCGGGAATGGTCACCTTGAGCTCGACGCTGTCGGATGCCTTCATGAGCTCGAGCATCTGCCCGAGTTGCGCGTCGGAGAGCACCGGCCGCGCGGACCTGTCAGAGGTCATAGCTACTCCCGCTCCACGATGCGCAGAACGCGCACACCCCGCCCGCGTCGACGGCACCGACTGCGAAGCGTATCTCTGCAGTGTGGCCTCGGGCCTGCGCGTGTCCGGACTTCACCCCGGACGAATGAGTACTCCGGGTCGAGTCCGCTGCGCGAGCCGGCCGAGTCAAACTGCCCTATGCATCCGCGTCGGCTACAAACCGCCGCAATCCCGGGCGCGCACACAATATGTTGGCGGCGGCCGATCCGACGCGCGCGCGCTTCCACCACCGGAGCGATGGCGACCAAAGTCCCCTGCACCGAACGACCGCGCGAGCCAAGATCAGCAGCGAAGCGGAACGTGGACCCTAGCGAGTCCCTAGCATCTGGCCGACCTGGTGAATCGACATAACTCACCCGCAGGGACGCCCGCTAACGCAAGCCAGCCGCCGCCTGGGGGACTATGTGTGTGTGGAAGGAGAGGTTGACGGCGACAGTAGTTCGAGGCGGCCGCGGAGCGTTGGCACCTCAATCAGGCATTGGGCGGGCTACGGCTGGTTCATGTCGTTCGGCACATTCCTACCGCTCGTGGTCTTTCTGGGCAGCTACCTGGTGCGCCTGACCCTCGTCGGCGCGCCGATCGCGAGAGCAGCAAACGGCTTCGGGATCTGGCTCTCCACCTTCGGTCAGGAGCCGCCGGGCAAGGACAAACTTGAAGCGCGCCAGGGCGAGGGCAACAAGAAGTCGATCGTTGAACGAATACGGCCCTACTCTCCACCTGGCTTCATCGAGCGGCGCGGCCGTCCATTCGCGCTTTGGCAACGATCACTCTGGTTCATATTCGTGGGCTGGTGGCTTGGCGCCATCTGGGTCCTCCTTTCCTGGAGTGTCCTCCTTATGCCGTACCCCTTCCTCGATACCGTCAGGTCCCTCCTCGATGAACTGCCCAGCGTGATGACGCTCGCCGTACCAGAGCCGGCGAACCTGAGCCGCAGCGGTGGCACAGCCAGTGAGATTTTGGCGAGCTAACTCGGGCGACCACCGGAGTTTGGGTCGTGCGTCGTGATCGCCCGCCGGAAACCGCGGGCCCGAGCCATCGCAACGTTTACGGGGGCCGTCCGCGCGGGCCGAAGGACTGCTGGAAGCTGCAACAGGGGCGGGTCTCCGGCAATCAAGATCAGTAAGCGCGCAGCTCGCGGTATAGCGAGCACATCCCGACGGGATTTCGCCCATCACGTGACGGAGTTCATCGCCACTTGAACAGCTTGACGGCCAGCGGCGTGAGCGCGACCGTCCACGCGATCATGGTGACGATCTGGATCCACGGGAAGCTGTCGCCGCCGAACCAGCCGTAGCTCATCACCTGCGAGGCCGCCCCCATCGGGGTGACGCGCGCGATCTGGTAGAGCACGCTGCCTGACTCCGGGATCGTGAAAACGCCGGCAGCGCACACCACGCCGCATGACCCGTACGAACGCCAACCGAGTCCAACACTGGCGCTTGGCTTGTGGACGGTTGGCGCTGCGCGTGGCTATCGTCGCCGTGTGCTGATCGCCGAGGACGTCCTGCTACTCCTCGTCGACGACACAACGGGCAGGTTCCTCGTCGACTCGACCAGGCTGGACAACGTGCTCGCGGGTGCCGTGCTGGTGGAGCTGGCCACGATCGAACACGTGGGCTTCGCGTCGGAGGGCGGTCGCCTCAAGCGCGGCCGGATCGTCGTCCTGAACCCAACGCCGCCAGGCGATCCTGTGCTGGACCGGGCGCTGGCGACGGTCGCGGCGAGCCGACCGGCCAAGCCCGAGCAGCTGATCGCCAAACTGCGCAAGCGGCTGCGGTCGACGCTGCTCGAACGGCTGACCGCGGCCGGTGCGCTGCGTCGCTCCACCCGCAAAGTAATGGGCATCTTGCCTCGCACCACGTGGCCGGCGGTCGACGCTGGCCACAGGCGAGAACTACGCGCTCGACTGCAGGACGTGCTGGTGGCCGGCGCCACTCCGGACGGCCGTACCGCTGCGCTCGTCAGCCTGCTGGCAGCTGTCAAAGCTGTACACAAGGTCGTTGACGGTGACAAGAAGGCCGTCCAGGCCAGGGCGAAGGACATCGCCGCCGGAGACTGGGCCGGCGCGGCGGTAAAGAAGGCCATCGACGCGGTCAACGCCAGCATCGCCATCATCATTGCCGTCGGCGCGGCCGGTGCGGCCGGCGCAGGCCGCTAACAGCGGGCCGAGCCCGTGGACGCCAATCGGCAGATCGATTAGCTCTGTCCGCGGCATGAGCGTCGGTGACCACGGTCGGTCTCGTCTGCCGACTAGGCCCCTTGCGTGACCATCGGCCGGAGGCCCAGTTCCCTGTTCCTCGTGTGGCTGCCCGCATTCGACGTGGTCCGCACGGGCGGGCAGCCGCCGGTGCTGCGCGGTCGGTGGCGCCGGCCTGAAGGTGGGCAGGCTGCCTGGCGAGGGGCTGCATCGGCGACGCCTGCTCAAGTACGCCGCGCCGGTCGCGTTGATCCAGGTGCTGCCCGACCCGCGGTCTGACGGCCCCGCGGACGCCCAGCCGCTGGGCACTGCTCCCGACGGTGTTGCCGAGGCCGTTGGGGACAGCGGCACCGTCCGGCTCACGTTCGACCCAGCCCTGCCGGACCTGACCGCACTGCCCGATGGCGCGCGCCGGGACGGCTCCTGGTCAGTGTCGGCCGACGCAGTGCGCCTGACGGGCGGGCGGTGGTTCGTCGAACGCGACGGTGACCAGGTGCAGGCCGCTCGACGTCACGGAACACTGGCGGCCGCGGCGACTTCCGCTCGTCGTGCGGGTGGTCACCACCGTCGTCCCCGTGTTCCGGCGGTGGCCGACGACGTTCCGGCGGAGGGCAGTCCTCGGTCCCGGCGGCCAGACCACGGGTGGCTGGACGAGGGTCGGCTCCGCACATGGTGACGACTATCGTCGGGCCACCGGCACCTGACCAGAGGCGTTACCTGCGCTGTCGCTAGCTGCTGGAGTGACGCTGGGTCAGCCGGAACGGCCCGGGACTGTCGGCTCCGGCAGAAACTGCGGTTATCGCTGGCAGGCCGATGGTCATGAGCGGCCTGGAGTGGCGGTGTCCGGCCCTGGGTAATGGCCCGTCAATGGCCAGGATCGGCTGTGCCCGGTCGGCGAGCGACGAGCCAGAGGAATGTGACGAGGTGGCCGTCTCCTTCGTCCTCCTCGACGACTTCGAACGCGTCGAGCGTCAAGCCGGCGGCTCGGACGGCGTGCCGTGTGGCGTCAGCGCCGATGCCGCCGAAGAACATGGGCACGCCGAGCCAGTCGGCGCTGATCTCGTCGCCGGGCGTCGTAGGTGCGCTCGTAACCAGTAGCCCGCCAGGTCGTAGCCAGGAGGCGATGGCGGCGAAGAGTTGTGCGTGCTGTCGGGATGGGATGTGCCCGAGTGCGTAGAAGGAGGCGACAGCATCGAGGCTGGCAGGACGCACCGCGAAGCGGGTCATGTCCGCGTGGACCAACAGCGCGGCTCGAACGGCCTGCTGAGCGAGGCGCAGTTGAGTGAACGAGCCGTCCACGCCAATCACCCGGTGATGCTCAGCCAGGATGCGTATCGCTGGCTCGCCTGTGCCGCAACCCAAGTCGAGCACGACACCGCCCGGCCGTAGCTCGGTGAGGAGTCGCTCCACCCAACGCAGACGAACGCTGTTGTCTCGAGACCAATCCCGATAGCCGCCGCCGATGCGGTCGTATCCGTCGCGGACCACCTCGAACTCGTCGGACACGGACGCAGCGTAGTCAGTGACTGCAACGAACCCTCAGCCGAGATTGACAGAGTCGTTCGGCTCCGTGCACGCGACCATCGGCAGATCAGTGCTAGCGGTCGGCGAGACTCCATTCGCCGTTCCTCGAGACCGCCATCGCGCATCAGTACCTGTCGGTCGCACTCCTGGCTTACGTGCGGTCTTCTGAGGACGGCATCAGTTGGACGGGACGATGATCAGGCGCACGATGAATTCCTGGGAGGCGTTCGCGGAGACCGTCAGCACGACCCACCCGCCCTTCGGGTGGTAGTTGTCGGTGCCGGGCGCAACCGGGGCATAGATCCTCCGCACCGCGTCTTCGAGCGTGCCGTAGAGGCCGGGATAGCCCTTGATCCGGACAGGAACGGCGTTCGCGGGCTTGGTATCCGACCAACCGACACCGACGAAGACACACGTTCCCTTATCCGTGAAGTACCAGAGGCCTGCCGGATTCTCCGACTTGCCGATGGGTGACGTCGCGTTCGCCGGGCACTGCGGTGGGGCGCTGTGGCGGCCACTACGCACCACCTTGTAGCTGACGGGCTTCATCGGCGCTGCGACACTCGTCGTGGGCGCAGACGGCCGTGGTCCAGCCACGGCAGTGTGGTTCGGGTGATGATTCGGGCTGCTCTGTCCAGTCATGGCGACGCCGGTGCCGGCCGCGAGTGCGGCGGCAGGGACAGCTACTCCAATGGCAAGGCGGCGCCGGCGCGTGCTGACATAACGGCGACGGACGGCGTGGACGAGGTCCCGCTTAGGCTCGAGATCAGCGGTGGCTCGGTCGAAACCGCGGCGCAGCAACTTGGCGAGCTCGTCGTCAGTTGGCATGATCGTTCTCCTTCAGATCGGCGGGGTCGCCGAGCGCCTTGCGCAGCTTGTTCAGCCCGTGGTGGGTCTGACTCTTGACGGTTCCGGTGCTGCAGCCGAGAGCGGCTGCGGTCTGCTCTACGGAGAGGTCCTGGAAATAGCGCAGCACGAGGACGGCGCGCTGGCGCGTCGGCAACTCCATCACCGCGGGCAGCAGCACCTGCTGCAGCAGCACGTCCCCGTCGGGTGGGGCAGGTCCGGGTTCGACCGTTGCGGTGCTCTCCTGCGGCCGCCGTGAGCGCTCGCGCCAGCGGTTCTTGGCGAGGTTGACAACTACGCGACGGGCATAAGGTGTCGGCTCGCCGCGGATCCGTCGCCACCTCCGAGCTACTTGCAGGAGCGCCGTCTGCACGAGATCTTCGGCGTGGCCGCGATCGCCGGTGAGGAGGTAGGCGGTGCGCAGTAGCCCGGGCGACGACGCGCGCACGAACTCGTCGAAGTCGCCGCCCAACACGTCCATTCGCACGCCCGTTACGACACCGCCTCGAACGGAGAGGTTGCACGGGCGTCGTAGACCGCCCAGTCCCGGATGAACCGAGCAAACGTGCACGCGCGCACCGTCGCCGCAGTGTCCTACAGTGTCCGCGATGCCAGTGGCCACCGGCGGCACCCTCGACGACTGGAACTTCGCCATCGACATCCTCGTCGCGGCGGGGACCGTTGGCGCTGTCATCGTCGCCTTATGGCTCGGCGTGCACGCCGAAGGCGATAAAGAGCGGGAACGCCGCGAAGCAGCCCGGTGGAATGCCCGCCAGGTCATCAGCGTCATGCGAGCGTGGCTCGACTGGGAACCGCGCGCGGGGCTACCTCAGTACGGCCCCGGACTGGAGATCGTCAACGGCAGCAACGAGGTGATCACCGAAGTCCGTGCCCAGGTACAGATCCGGCCGCTGCCGAACGGGCGCACGGGCTTGACCTGGGAGTGGACCGGCAGCGCAGGTGACCGCCTGGCCTATCTAATGCCAGGTGAGCATGACGATCTGCAGGGCGAACCTCACGACGAGCACGGACGGCGCGTCGAAAGACTGGAAAGCGTTCGATCCGCGATGGTTGTGATGATCAGCTGGCAGGACGGCCACGGCACCCATTGGACCCGACAGGACAACGGCGAGCCGTCCGTCGGCACCCCCACCTACCCGCCCGTACCCCTAGAACCATTCGTCGATCATCCGAGCCGGTTGCTGCGGGCGTTCCGCGCGGCGCGCGGGCGAGCGAAGCCGAAGTCCCGCCGCGACGAGTAGCGACGGCGGCTTCATCGAATCCGGTGAAGTCGGTCACCCGTTCGACTGCCGCGACTCGTCGGGCCTTCCGTTCGACGACGCGCTCACGCTCGAGCGGCAGTGCTTCTACGAACTCGCCGCAACACCAGAGGGCGCCGTTCCCACGACGGCGTGAGCGACTGACAGCACCTGCCCGTTGGCGCTGCTCGGTCAGGTGTCCAGCCATAGGCCGTAGACGAAGACGATGGGTCTGCCCATGATCACTCTTGGGTTGAGCTGGCTGGTAGTGGGTCATATCAGAGGGTGGTGGTGAGTCCGCCGTCGATGACGAAGTCGGCGCCGGTCACATTGGCAGTGCGGTCGCTGGCGAGCAGCAAGGCGAGGTCGGCCACCTCGTGCGGTCGGGTGAACCTTCCGGTGACGGTTTGCGCGGCGGCGCCGGCGCGAACATCGGCCGCTCGCGCACCTTGGGCCTGGGCGACCGTGGCGGCCATGCCGTCGCTACCAAGCCACAGGTCGGTCTCGACCGGGCCCGGGCTGATCGTGTTGACCCGTACGCCGTGCGCGCCGAACTCCTTCGACAGCGACTTGCAGAGGTTGCTCAGCGCGGCCTTGGCCGCGCTGTAGTCGATGACCAGTGGATCGGGCAAGAACGCGTTGACCGAGCTGATCGTGACGATGGAGGACTTGGGACGCCGGATCAGGTGCGGCAGCGCGGCGCGCATGGTCCGCGCCGCGGCGAGGAAGTTGATCGTGAGCGTCCGTGTCCAGTCTTCGTCGGACACGCTGAGGTAGCCGTCCGGTCGTGCGTGCGTTGCGCCGACATTGTTGACGACGATGTCGATGTGCTCATGCGCGTTGATTGCGGCGTCGATGAGTGCGGCGGGTCCGGTGCTTTCGGTCAGGTCGACGCGCACCGGCGCGACGTGCAGCCGGTCGGCGAGCAGGTCAAGTTCGGCGCTTCCGTGCAGGGCGCCGGCGACGACCAACGCCCCCTCCTCGGCCAGCGCGCGAGTGATCGCCAATCCGATGCCTTTGCTGGCGCCGGTGACCACCGCCACCTTTCCGGTCATGTGCAGGTCCACGATGGCACGGTAGGTGACCGCGCGCCCGAACGTCGACCAGGACGGCCGACTGCACTGGGCCGCAGCCGCGGCGATGACCGCCGTGAGCGCCGACCTGCCTGACATGCCCGCAGCGCTGCTGCTCAGCTATCGCCGCGTCCACGTCGACAACTGGATCTCGACTGGCGCGTGGACCTGGCGCGTCTGGTTGAGCACGACGCGCACCTGTGGGCCGGAGCCGTGATCATGATGGGTCCGGCGTGTGTGTGCCTGACGCAGCTGGTCTCGGGCCAGTTGTTCCACCTGGCCGGGATCCGGGACCGGTGAATTGTGTCACGACGTTTCCATTCGCATATCGGAGATCGCCATCGCGATTCACTCCTTCCTCGGTCGTAGTCGCAGGCCGGGTCGTCGAACGTGAGTTAGGAGACGGTGCCCGGCGGCCGCGGGTGGGCCGGTACGGCCATCAGCGCGGAGGCTCCAGACGGCCACCGAGACCGGTGGAGTGATCGGCGCGGGGCAGCGTGTTGGCCTTCGATGTCGAGGTTGGGTAGCAGGCGGCTCAGCTTGCCCGGCAGCGCCCAGGAATTGTGTCCGAGCAGGGCGAGAACGGCTGGGACGAGAGTCATGCGGATGACGAACGCGTCGATGAGTACGCCGACGCCGAGGCCGAACGCGATGGTTCTAAGGGTGCTGTCGGGGGTTTTGACGAAGCTGGCGAACACCGAGAACATGATCAGTGCTGCGGCGGTAACAATACGGGAGGCCTTGCGACCGCCCTGGGTGATCGCTCGCACCGGGTCGTGGGTTTCGAGGTACGCCTCGCGGATGCGCGAGACCATGAATACCTCGTAGTCCATTGCGAGGCCGAACAAGACCGCGATCAACATGATCGGCAGGAAGCTGATCACCGGGCCGGTGGTGCTGGCGCCTATGAGCTTGTGGGCCCAACCCCACTGGAAGATCGCGACGACGGCACCCAGCGACGCCCCGATCGACAGCAGGAATCCGGCGGCGGCCTTGACGGGTACGACGATCGATCGGAAAACGATCAGCAGCAATACAAGGGAGAGCCCTACGACCAGCGCAGCGAAGGGAACCAGCGAGGAGCTGAGTCGGTCGGACACGTCGATGGCGACCGCGGTGGGACCGGTTACTGCGACGTCGGCCGCGTCGGTGCGGGCCATCGTGGGAGCCTGCGCGCGGATCGTATTGACCAGGTGCGTGGTGGCGCTGTCGTGCGGGCCGCTGCCGGGGATGACGGACACGACGGCCGTATGCCCGTCGTTGCCGAGCTGGGCCGGCGTGGTCAGGAGCACATCGGGCAGCGTTTTGACGGTGGCGGCGACGCTGGTGGCGGCAGTTTTCGGGTCGGTGCCTGGGTGGGCCTGAACGAGCAGGGTGAGTGGTCCGTTGAAGCCGGGGCCGAATTCGCTCGAGACCAGGTCGTAGGCCTGCCGCTGCGCACTGCCGGGAGGCGCGCTGCTGTTGTCGGACAGGGCGAGTTGCAGACTGAGCGCGGGCGCAGCGAGCACGAGCAGGCCGGCGACCACGGTTGTGATGGTGCGCGCCGGGTGCCGAGTCACGAAGCGGGCCCATCGCTCCCCGAGTACCGCGGGGGCGCCGGGGCGTTCGCGGCGGGCGGCCCGTGAGTTGCGCTTGGGAACAAGCCGCTGCCCGGCGAAGCCGATAATCGCCGGAAGCAGCGTGGTCGCAACGAGAACGGCGGTTGCGACGGTTGCCGCTGCGGACAGCCCCATGACGGTCAGGAACGGAATGCCGACAACGGTGAGGCCGGCTAGTGCGATGACGACGGTCGTCCCGGCGAATAGTACGGCGCTGCCGGCCGTTGCCGCGGCCACGCCCACTGCCTCCAGCGGAGGCTTTCCGTTGACCAGTTCGGACCGGTAGCGGGACAGGATGAACACGGAGTAGTCGATGCCGACAGCCAGGCCGATCATCAGGGCCAGGCTGGGCGCGGTGGAGGAAACGGTTGCGACGTTGGAGGCGAGATACACGCCGATGGCGCCCACGACGACGCCGCTGAGCGCGCTCAGCAGCGGTAGGCCGGCAGTGAACAGCGAGCCGAACGTAACCGCCAGGATGGCAAAGGCGATCACGATGCCCAGCGCCGTCGACGGGCCGGTCTTGGCGGAAACGTTGTCGTACGCGCTGCCCCCGACATGCGCGGTCAGGCCAGCTCGTTCGGCTGGATGGGTCGCGTCGACGAGCGCCGGGAGGCTGTCGGAATCCAGATGGGGGCGGGTGACCGTGTACTGGACCTGGGCCAACGCCGTACGCCCGTCCGGTGAGATCGCCTTGGACGTGTAGGGGTCGATGTCGGCAGCAACCTGGGGTGCAGTCCTGGCTTGGGTGAGGGTCGCCTCGACCGCGCTGTGGTACTTCGGGTCGGTGATCTTGGTACCGGGCGGTGATTCCAGGATGATCTGGGCGCTCGTTCCCGCTGCTGGCGGAAGGGTCTTCTGCAGTTCGTTCAGCGCGTTCTGCGAGGAGGAGCCGGGGATGGTGAAGTCGCTGTCGATGTGCGAGCCGAACGCGGCGTAGCCGCCGATCACCACAAACA
>Ga0126369_10001877_pt1 | contig 14796 bp, 13 predicted proteins | sample PanSoiMetaPlot_1_FD_109646 | JGI IMG/M metagenome (GOLD analysis project Ga0126369, IMG submission 109646) | Tropical forest soil microbial communities from Panama - MetaG Plot_1 | ecosystem: Environmental > Terrestrial > Soil > Tropical forest > Bulk soil | place: Panama | collected 2016-02-17 | reverse complement strand
CCGCTGCCGTGCCCAGCCTGCGGGTAGTCATCGCCGAGGACGCGGCCCTGTTCCGCGAGGGCCTGACCCGGCTGATCGAGGGCCGCGGCCATCACGTGGCCGCCGCCGTCACCGACGGCGACGCGCTGCTCGCCGCGGTCGCCGAGCGGCATCCCGATGTCGTCGTCGCCGATGTCCGGATGCCGCCCACCCACACCGACGAAGGCCTGCGCGCCGCGATCGAGCTGCGCCGGCGGCATCCGGGGACCGGCGTGCTCGTGCTGTCCCAGTACATCGAGACCAGGTACGCGGCCCGGCTCCTCGAAGGCAATGCCGCCGGCGTCGGCTACCTGCTCAAAGACCGCGTGGCCGACGTTGCCGAGTTCGCCGACGCGCTAGAGCGGGTCGCGGCGGGCGGTACGGCCCTTGACCCGGAGGTCGTCAGCCAGCTCGTCCGCGCCAGCCAGCACGCACGCGGGCTGGCCGAGCTGACCCCGCGCGAGCGTGACGTCCTGGCGCTTATGGCCGAGGGCAAGTCCAACGCCGGCATCGCGGTAGCGCTCGTCATCACCGAGAGCGTCGTCGAGAAGCACGTGGCGAGCATCTTCGCCAAGCTGGGCCTGCCGCCGTCCCAGGCCGATAACCGGCGGGTCCTGGCCGTGCTGCGGTACCTGCGTTCCTAACTGGCCGACGCCCATTGACCGGGCTCCCGGCCTGTCGTTAACGTCCGGTAGAACGCGTTTCACCTTTGCCGCTGCCAATGCCCCAGGAGGCCGGAATGACCGCTCCGGCCGAACGCGCACCTGCCGAGCGGATCAAGATGACGGTGAGCGAGCGCAGCGCGGAGGATATCGGCCGGGCGCTCGCCGAGTGGCTTGCGGCGAAGACCAGTGCGGCCGGGCTGCCTGTGGTGGCCAATGTTCGTATTCCCGCGAGTGCCGGGCTATCCAGCACCTCGGTGCTGTTCGACGCCGAGTGGACGAGTCGCGGCCAGTCGCGCCGCGGCTCATTCGTTGCCCGCCTGGCCCCGGAGCGGAGCGCCGTACCGGTGTTCCCGAGCTACGACCTGCGGGCGCAGTTCGAGGTGATAGGCAAGGTCGCCGCCACGAGCACGGTCCCGGTGCCCCGGCTGCACTGGCACGAGCCTGATGGCGGCCCGGTCGGCACGCCGTTCTTCGTGATGGACCAGGTGCCCGGCCGGACGCCGCTGGACAACCCGCCGTACGTGCTCGACGGCTGGTTGCTCGAGGCGAGTCAGGCCGAGCGGGACGAGTTGCAGCGCGCCTCGGTCCGGATCCTGGCAGACCTGCACGCCATCACGGAACCAGAGATCGCCTTCGCCTGCCTCAGGCCGGCCGACGGGGGCGACGCCCTGCGCAGCCACGTCGCCGCCCAGCACGAGTACTACCGGTGGACGATCTCGAACGGAGGGCCGCGTGTTCCGATCATCGAGCGCGGGCTGGCCTGGCTCGAGCGGCACTGGCCCGCCAGGCCCGGCCCGGACGTGCTGTGCTGGGGCGACGCCAGGATCGGCAACATCCTCTACGACGGCTTCGTCCCCGTCGCCGTCCTTGACTGGGAGATGGCCACGCTCGGCCCGCGCGAACTGGACGTCGGCTGGTTTGTGTTCCTGCATCGGTTCTTCCAGGACATCGCCGAGTTCTTCGAGCTGCCCGGGCTGCCCGACTTCCTGCGCCGCTCCGACGTGGAGCGCAGCTACACCGAGTTCAGCGGGCACCAGTTGTGCGACATGGATTTCTACCTGGTCTACGCAGCGCTCCGGCACGCGATCATCATGGCCAGGATCAAGCACCGGATGATCCACTTCGGCGAGGACCAGGTGCCAGCCGACCCCGACGATTACGTCCTGCACCGGGCCAGCCTGGACCGGCTGCTGGCCGGCAGCTACCGATGGGACTGACGACCATGCCGAACCACGCCCCCATCGCGCTCGATGAGTATCCGGTCCACCAGGTCCCGCTGCCGATGAGCCGGACGGCCACCAGCGACCGTAACTTCTACGACCGCTGCTACTTCAACGCGCACGCCAGGACCGGCGAGATCTTCCTGGTCACCGGGCTCGGCGTGTATCCGAACCTAGGCGTGATTGACGCCTACGCTGCCGCCCGCCGTGGCGACCAGGTGTGGAGCGTGCGGTTCTCCGACGCGCTGGCCGAGCGGGGCCTCGACCAGGAGGTGGGCGGCTTGCGGATCGAGGTCCTCGAGCCACTGCGGCGGCTGCGGCTGACCTGCCAGTCTCCCGACCACAGCCTCGACTTCGACCTGCACTGGACCGGCGCTTTCCCGGCCGTGCTCGAGGATCCGCACCTGCTGCTCTCCGGGGGCAGGCCGATCCTGGACGCCTCCCGGTTCTCCCAGGTCGGCGCCTGGGAGGGAAGGCTGACGGTGGGCGGCACCGATCTGACAGTAACCCCGGACCTGTGGACCGGAGTACGGGACCGGTCCTGGGGGATCAGGCCCGTCGGCGAGCCAGAGCCCCCGGGCAGGCCCGGGGCCGACCCGACCGCCGGGTTCTGGTGGCTGTACTTGCCGCTCCGGTTCCCCAGCTGCGCGCTGATCGTGATCATGCAAGAGGACGCCGACGGCTACCGCACGCTCAGTACGGCGAAGCGAGTCTGGCCCGACGGCCGAGTCGAGCAACTCGGGTGGCCGCGCGCGGAGATCGGCTACCAGCCTGGGACCCGGGACCCGCAGTCAGCGACGATTCACCTGACCGACGGAAGTGGCGCGCCGCTGAGCGTTCGCGTAGAAACGCTGACCAGCCTCCCCCTGCATGTAGGCGCCGGATACTCCGGTGACCCGGACTGGTCGCACGGCCGCTGGATGGGTCGCGGCTGGTCCCGCACCGACGTCTACGATCTCGCCGATCCGGCCGTGGCCGGGCGGCTGCCGTTCGGCGTCACCGACCATGCGGCGCGCGCCGTCATGGAAGGCGAGGAAGGCTGGGGCATGCTCGAGCACGCCAGCATGGGACGGCACGACCCGTCCGGCTTCGCCGACTGGTCATCGGTGGCGCATTAGCGCGCATGCCCCTGTGAACGAGGAGGTGGCCGAGTTGCTCACAGATCATCAAGAGCCGCGGCCCAGCGTGCGGCCCGGGCCGATTGCCATCGGCTTGATCGCCGTCGCGGCGTGCGCCGCAGTCAATGGGGCCAGCGCGAGCGCGGCCGGGTTGCGCGTGACTACCGGCTCCGAACTGTTCGGAGTCACCTGCGTCAGCGCACGGGACTGCTGGGCGGTGGGCGGCCGGATGGCCGGCGCCAAGGTGGTGACGCTCATCGAGCACTGGAACGGGTCCGGGTGGTCCGCCTCGAGGAGCGGCAACCCCTCCGGGTCGACACGGGCCACCCTGGACGCGGTGTCCTGCGCCCGCGCATCGGCATGCTGGGCGGTGGGCAGCTACGCGCACTCCGGCAAGACACTCGCGCTCGTCGAGCGGTGGAATGGCGCCAAGTGGACCCTGGCGACGGCCGCCCGACCGCCCGCATCGGTTGACGTCACCCTCGCGGCTGTCTCCTGCCCGGCTGTGAGGACCTGCATGGCTGTCGGCATTAACGGGCTGCTGACCCTGGCCGAGCGGTGGAACGGAACGCGCTGGCTGTTGTCAGGCAGCATCAGCCGGGGCACCCAGGAGAGCCTGCTCGGCGCGGTCTCCTGCGCCTCCACGACCTCCTGCTGGGCGGGCGGAACCTGGCTCAGCACGAGCACGTCGGGCACCCTGACCGAGCACTGGAACGGCCATAAGTGGGCGCTGACCCATACCGGCACGTCAGCGGTGGCCGGGGCAGCCCTGAACGGCATCGCGTGCCGTCGGTCGTTCTGCATGGCCGTCGGCAACCGGAACGCTCGAGCGCTCGCGCAGCACCTGGCCGGGGGAAAGTGGACGGTCGCGTATCCGCCCACCCCTGCCGGGGGGACCAGCGCGCGGCTGGCCGGCGTCTCCTGCGCCACGACCAGCGCGTGCATGGGGATCGGCGACTTCATGATCTCCTCGAATCCCCACGCGCTGGCCGAGCGCTGGAACGGCTCGATGTGGTCAGTGGTCGCGGCTCCGAGCCCGTCGAGCCAGACTCAGCTCGCTGCGGTGGCGTGCACGAGCGTGGGGAACTGCTGGGCCGTCGGCTTCACGGGCGCCACCTTCGCCAAGCTGATCGAGCACTGGACCAGCGGGAAGTGGGTGGTCGTCCACTGACCGCTTGCCTGCCTGGCCGCCCGCCCGGCAATCTCCGGCAGGCGCGACGCAACGTTTCGCGATCATGGCAACGGCCTGCGCCGCACGTGACGTTGCGCGCCGACGGCGTAGGCTTCGCCCAGCCAGGCGGCGAACTCGTCGTCCACCTCCTCGGGCACGGTCAGCCTGAACGCGTGGACCACGTTCCGCGGTGACAGCGTGTCGATGCGCAGGAAGCGGGAACTGTCGACGCGGCGGGCCAGCACCAGGTGCCCGCTCAGCCACCGCCGGCGGGGCATGAACGCCGCGAAGCTCATCCGCACCTGCAAGGCGATTCGGGTCTGCTCCGCCAGCACCTGGACTGGGCCGAGAGCCGATACCTCGGCGAGCACAGCATCAAAGGTGGCCCGGACCTCGGGGACAGAGCCCGCGAAATGGCGGTCCAGATCGCCAAGCGGGGCGCACGTGTGGGCCTGCATGCGGTTGGCGAAGGTCCTGGCGCACTCGGGGCATTCCCACATCGGCCTGGCCTGGCCCGCTTTCATGTCCGCAGCCTAGAACCGGAGCCGCGCCCGCGCCGGGGCTAGCGATGCCGGGTCAGCGTCACCGCCGGCGCCGCGCGCGGCTGCACTGTGTCGCCGCACGCCTGGCACACCACGGTGGCCACCAGGCGTTGGCCGCAATCGTGCTCGAGCACCAGCGGCGGCCCGGCGTCGCCAGCCAGGTGCTCATCACCCCAGCGCATCAGCGTCAGCATGACCGGGTAAAGCTCCCGGCCGGCCTGCGTCAGGCGGTACTCGTACCGGGCCGGGTGGTCGCTGTACTGGCGCCGCTCCAGGATCCCGGTATCGACCAGCGACCGCAGCCGGGCCGCCAGCGTGTCCCGGGGAGCTCCGGTGCGCCGGACCATCTCGTCGAAGCGGCGGTTGCCGAGGAACACCTCGCGCACCGCGAGCAGCGCCCACTTCTCCCCCACGATCGCCAGCGTCCGCGCTATGGAACAGTGACGTGGCTGGGCTACTCCTGACGTCATGCTCGCCATCGTACCCTGCTTAGTCCGAAAACTGGACTCACTAACGAGCCCCGTTGTAAGGTGAGTCCAGATTTCGGACTAACTAGGGGATGATCATGAGCGTCCGCGCAGCCGAATCTAGCCCCCAGCCCGCCAGCGTGCCCGCCCAGGCCCGCGCTACCGGGCCTAGCGCGGCGGTCGGGCCGGCGCCGCGGACGACCGCCATCGTCACCGTGCTGGCCCTGGCGGTGTTCATGTCCAGCCTGGACCTGTTCATTGTGAACCTGGCGTTCCCCTACATCGGTCGCGAGTACGGCGGCACCAGCCTGGGCTCGCTGTCGTGGGTGCTGAACGCCTACACGATCGTGTTCGCGGCCGTGCTGGTGCCGGCCGGGCGGTGGGCCGACCGGATCGGCCGCCGCCGGGTCTTTGTCGCGGGCCTGATCGGCTTCAGCGTTGGTTCGGCACTCTGCGGGCTGTCCCCAGGCGTGCCCGAGCTGGTCGGGGCCCGGGTCATCCAGGCAGCCGGAGCCGGTCTGATGGTGCCCGCCTCCCTGTCCCTGCTGCTGGCCAGCGTCCCGGCGTCCGGGCGAGCCAAGGCGATCGGGACCTGGTCGGCGCTCGGTGCGCTGGGGGCCGCGCTCGGACCGGTGATCGGCGGCAGCCTGGTCCAGCTCAACTGGCGCTGGGTGTTCTGGATCAACATCCCGGTCGGCCTGGCCACCGTGCTGCTTGCGGCACGGGTCGTGCCGGAGAGCAAGGACCAGCACAGCCGCGGCAAGCCCGACCTCGCCGGTGCCGCACTGCTCGCGGCGGCCGTCGGGCTGCTCGCGTTCGCGCTGGTGAAGGCGCCGTACTGGGGATGGGGCTCGGCAGGGTTCATCGGGGGACTGGCCGCATCTGCGGCCTTCGGTGGCTTCCTGATCTGGCGATCGCGCCAGCACCACTCGCCCGTGATCGAGCTCGGCTTGCTTCGCTCGCGCACATTCAGCGGCACGTTCGCTGCGTCGATCTTGTACTACGCCGCGTTTGGTGCGTTCGTCCTGAACTCTGTGGAGTTCCTGACCGGCGTCTGGCACTACTCGGCGATCACGGCAGGCCTCGCGATCGGCCCTGGCCCGCTGATGGTGCTGCCGTTCGCCCGGGTGGTTGCTCCCCGCATGGCGGCATGGCTCGGCGGCCCCGGCCGCGTCGCCGTGATCGGCTGCTTGGTCAATGCCGGCTCGATGACACTCTGGCTGACGCAGATCCAGGCGCAGCCTGCGTACCTGACGCACCTGCTGCCGGCCCAGCTGATCGGCGGTGCTGGGGTGGGCCTGACTATCCCGTCACTGCTGGGCGCGGGCAGCTCGTCGCTGCCCCCGGACCGGTTCGGCACCGGCAGCGGAATACTCAACATGGCCCGCCAGGTCGGCACCGTCCTCGGCGTGGCGGCGCTTGTCGCCATCCTGGCGCACGTCGGCCCCGACCCCGTCAGCACCTTCAGGCACGCGATCGTCCTCGTTATCGGCTTCTTCGTGGCGGCCGGCGGCGTCGCCGCGGCCACCCTTTCGGGCAAAGCGGCCGCGCCGCCTGTGCCCGCCGCTGCACCGGCCACGATCGCTGCGCATGGTCGCCCGATGACCCACCCCGACTAGGCCGAAGCCATAGCGGGCGCGGCAGAGTTGCCCCGGTCGCTCGCACGGGTGTCACTTTCACCACCGCTGGCGGTGGTGAAAGTGACACCCATCCCCGTGGGCCCCCCTTACCGCCGCACGCAGATGGGACTGGAGTGACGCTAGGGATGGCAGGGGCGTCAGAGGATGCCGGGGCACAACTGCGGCGCGCGAAATATGCCGAGCTTGATCGGCGGCGTGGCGCTAATCTTGGAATATGGCTGAACTGCAGCCGCGGCGACTGGCGCCGCGATTTTCTCGCCTCCCGGCCCGCCACGGGCCGCCGGGAGGCGCAGCGCCGCGTTAGGCCGGTGACGCCGCTCAGGTGAGCCCGGGGCCGCGAGGAGCACCTTCCCCAGCAGGTTCCCTGAGCGAAGGAGTCGCCATGTCCAGCCAAGCTTCCTACCTGAGTCCCCAGCAACTACAGCGTGACCTGGGCATTCGTGATCTGTCCGATCCCTCGGCAGGCCCGCATGCCATCCAGCTCCTGATCGACCGGGCGGTGGCCAGCCTGGCTGCCGCATGGGACTGCGAGGTCCGCTGGTACCGCGGCCCGCGGATGGTGCCGGTAGCCGACAACTACGACCGGCTCGGCTACCCGGCCGAGGCCGTGACCCGGGCTGCCCGTTACACCAGATACGTGGACGCCGGGCGGCTGCTTCGCAGCCACTCGACAGCGCAGGTCCCGCAGGCCCTGCGGCAGCTTGCCGGGCACCCGGCCTACGACGTACTGCTCGTCTGCCCCGGAATCGTGTACCGCAGGGACGCGATCGACTGGCAGCACACCGGAACCCCGCACCAGCTCGACCTGTGGCGGATCACCCGCCGGGTGATGAGCGAGGCCGACCTGGACGAGATGATCGCGATCCTGCTGGGCGCGCTCGCCCCCGGCCTGCCACACCGGCAGGAGCCGCGGATCCACCCGTACACTCTGCGCGGCCGCCAGGTCGACGTCCGCGAGAACGACCGCTGGGTGGAGGTCTGGGAATGCGGCCTTGCGCACCCCGGCGTCCTGGCCGCGGGCGGGCTCCCCGATCACGGCGGGCTTGCCCTGGGCATGGGCCTGGACCGGCTGCTCATGCTGGCCAAGGGCATCGCCGACATCCGGCTGCTCCGTTCCGCCGACCCGCGGGTCGCCTGCCAGATGCTCGACCTCGAGCGGTACCGGCCCGTCTCGGCCATGCCCGCGATCACGCGTGACCTGTCAGTCGCCGTCTCCGCCGACGATGACCAGGAGACCCTCGGGGACCGGGTCAGGGAGGCGCTGGGCACGGACGCGAATTGCGTCGAGGAGGTCCGGGTACTCTCCGCCACCGCCTACGAGCAGCTGCCTGAGCCCGCGATCGCCCGCCTGGGAGCCTGCCCCGGCCAGCAGAACCTGCTGGTGCGCGTCGTGCTCAGGGACCTGGAGGCGACGCTCACGAACGAGGCTGCCAATGTCCTGCGCGACCAGATCTACCAGGCGCTGCACCAGGGAACGCGGCACCAGTGGGCGGGTGCCGGACCCGGGCCGCTCGAGCCAGCGGCTCGCGCTAAGGTCGCGGGGTGAGCGGGCGGCTCGCCGCGTACCTTGAGGTTCTTGGCATCCGCGGCGGCGATGTCAGCGCCGAGCTGCGAGCCGGTCAGTTCCATGACGTCGTCCTGGTTGGCGAGGTGGCGTACCGGTTCCCTCGCGATGAGAAGTCCCGCCGCAAGCTGCCCGCTGCTGCCTCGCTCCTGGCAGCGCTGAGCGAGGCTGGGCTGCCGGTCGCCGTGCCAGTCCCGCTGGCGACCGATCACCTCCAGGCCCCACTCGGCCGTTGCTACCTGCCGCTGACCCGGCTGCGCGGCGCGCCGCTCGCGGGCATCACCGGCCGACACGCCGAGGACGCCGTGATCACGCAGCTCGCTGGCTTGCTGGACCGGCTCGCCGATCTCGGATCGCACCCGGCGATCCGGCGGCTCGTCCCCCGGGCAGGTGCAGATCACTGGCTTGAATTCGCGGGCCATGTCCGCGACGTCCTGTATCCGCTCATGTCGCCGCGGGGCCGAGAGCGGGCGGATGCCGAGCTCGACGCGGTGACGGCGCTGACAACCACCGGCGCCGCGCTCGTACATACCGACCTGGGCGGCGCCAACCTGCTGTGGACCATCGATCGTGGCGTGCCGCGGCTGACGGGGGTGCTCGACTGGGACGGCTGCCACATCGGCGGCCAGGCCAGCGATCTGGCCTCGATCGCCGTCACCGTCGGCTGGCGGCTGGCCGGGCGCATCGATGCGCGAACGGCACCAAGGGCGGGCCAGATGTTGGCCGAAGCCACGATCATCGCTGCCACGTTCGCCCTCCAGCAGGCGCTGCCGGCCGCGCTGAGCGGTGACCAGGCCAACCTGGACGATGGGTTGCGGGAGTACCGGTGAGGTGATCGCCCGGCAGTCGCGTGCCACTCTCTCGCCCGGTCGGGCAGCCGGACCAGGGCCGAATGTCCCGCTACGATGCGCCCAACGCACATAAGGCCGGAGGCCCGCACGTGAACACATCGATAGCAGGGCTGTGGCCGCCGCCCGTGTCCGCCGCCGCAATCGGCGGCGAACTGCACCTCGCCGGGCCGGTGCGCCTGGAGTGCGGTGACTCGGCTGCCGAGTGGTCCGAGCCGCTGCTCGAGCGCCTCCGCTGGCTGCGCGCGCGACCGAGCCCGGCTCCGGCAGCGGTCGTCGCCCGCGTCGACCGCGACCCCGACCTGGCGCAGGAGGAATTCGCCCTGCAGGTGGATCCGGCCCGCGGAATCAGGATCGAGGCCGGCTCGCTGCTGGCCGCCGGGCACGCGACCGTCACCCTGCGCCAGCTGCTGCCAGCCGACGCCCACCGGAGCACTCCGATCGACCGCGCCCGCTGGGTGATCCCCGCCGTGCGCATTCACGACCGCCCGGCGCACCAGTGGCGTGGCTTCATGCTGGACGTGGCCCGGCACTTCACGCCGAAGATAGAGCTGCTCCGGATCATCGACTGGCTGGCCCTGCACCGGCTGAATCGGCTGCACCTGCACCTCACCGACGACCAGGGCTGGCGTTTCGAGAGCCGCGCCTACCCGGAACTCGCCGAGACCGCATCCTGGCGCGAGGGCACGGTGATCGGGCTGTCCCCATTCGACGGCGGCACGGCCGAATTCGACGGCACCCCGCATGGCGGCTACTACACCCTCGACGATCTGCGCGAGATCACGGCCCACGCGCAGGCGCAGGGAATCATCGTGGTGCCCGAGGTTGACCTGCCCGCGCACGCCAGCGCTCTGCTGGCGGCCGTACCTGAACTTCGCGTCCCCGGTGCCCCGGTCCCCGAGGTGTCGGGACGGTTCGGCCTGCCCGCTCGGGTGATCAGCCCGCTGCCGGCCGCGCGCGACGCGATCGCGACGATTCTCGGCGAGCTGACATCGGCCGTGGACTCCCCCTACTTGCACCTGGGCGGGGACGAGGTGGCGTTGACGGACTGGGAGACCTCTGCCGAGGTCCGTGCCTACCTGGCGGCGCGCGGCCTCGCCTCGTCGGCAGAGCTGCGGGCGGACCTCGCCGGCTTCCTCGCCGAGCGGGCGACCGCGCTCGGCCGCCGCCCGGTCCTCTGGGAGGAGGCCTTCCTGGCCGGCGGGATCACCTCCGACGCGATCGTGATGGCCTGGCGCTCGCAGGCGGCGGGGCTGGCGGCCATGGCTGCTGGCCACGATGTCGTGATGGCCCCAGTGGACGGCTGCTATCTGGACTACGCCGAGAGCCCGCAGGACGGGCTGGCGCTCGGCTACGGGCAGACCGTCGCCAGGGTGGCTGACTTCGCGCCGGAACCGGGCGCGGGCCCCGGGCGGCTGCTCGGCCTCCAGGCCGCGCTGTGGACCGAGTACGTACCCGACGCACGGGCCCGCGCGGCCCGGATGTTTCCGCGCCTGTCGGTGCACGCCGCCAACGCCTGGACCGGCCGGCCTACTCCCTGGCCAGGCAGCCGTCCGGCGCTGACCGCGCACCTGGAGCGGCTGGACGCCGCAGGCGTGGAGTACCGGCCTCTTGACGCGCCGCTTCCGTGGCAACAGGGCGGAACGGGACGCCGCGCCGCGACTAGCCCGCTGACCGTGGACGCGGTATCCGGCCTGCTCTAAGAACCAAGGAGGACGACGGCCGGGCGCTCTTACTGCATGCCGTACCAGAGCAGGTGACCCCGCCGGGTGAGGAACAGCAGTTCCGCGTCGCCCGAGGGCCGGCCCCGCAGCAGGGACACGATCACCCACGTGCTGCGCATGACCCGGCGGCCGCACGCGACCGTCACGGCCCGCCGGACGGCCGCGAGTTCGCCGACCCCGGCTCGCAGCGGCCCAGAATAGGGCAGGGTCAGCCCGGACCGCAGCGCCCGCATCGTGGCCGCACGCCGTCCGCTGGCCGTCAGCAACGGCCACGCCGACCGGTCGGTCAGCCGAAGCTGGTGCGCCAGGCCGCTGTCGAGGTGATGCAGGACGGCCAGCGCCGCTGCCGGGGTGGCCAGGCCCGCGGGCTGCAATCCGGTCGGCGCCGGACACGCCCCGAGGCCGCTGGCGGTTCCATGCGGTGTGATGGCGGCGGGATAGATATTCGCCGGGAACCCGGCCGAGCCGACCGCGGGAACGACGGGCGACGGGGCCAGGCGAGGCGACGGGACCGGACGAGGCGACTGGGCGAGGCGCGGCAGCGTGAAGGGCACGGCAACGATCGCAGCGACGACCACGGCCGCGCTTGCGCTCAGGGTCGCGGCGACAAGCCGCTGGCGGCGGGCGGCCCGGCGGATCCGCGCGAGCGCCTGCTCCTGCGGCCAGGTCGGCAGCGACCAGCCCGGGTCGTGCAGCAGGTCGCTGAGCCGGTTCTGATAGGTCAACGGGAGGCTCCCCCCTGGACGGTGCTTGTCCTGCGCGCCTTCGGCACGACCCCGGCGAGCCCGGGCTCGAGCAGCGGACGCAGCGCGGCCAGCCCGCGCGCCGCCTGGCTGCGCACCGTACCGGAGGTGCAGCCCATCAGCTCCGCGATCGACGCGTCAGGCAGGTCCTCGTAGTAGCGCAGCACGATCACGGTCCGCTGCCTGACGGGCAGTTGCGCGAGTGCTCGTCGCAGCAGATCCCACTCCTCGCTGCGGCGCAGCCCGGGATCGTCGGCACAGTCATCCGGCGGCGTGCCCAGGCGCACCCGGGCCTGCCAGGTCCGCCAGCGGCTGATGTGCGTGTTGACCATAGCTCGCCTCACGTACGGAACGGCGTCCTCACCGCGCACCCAGCGCCACCGGCGCAGCGACCTGGCCAGGGCCTCCTGTACCAGGTCCTCGGCCTCGCGCGGATCGCCGGTGAGCACGTGCCCGAATCTGAGCAGCCCTGGCAGGGCCGCAGCGACGAAGTCGCCGAAGCCATCAGGTCCGGTCCGGGAGTCGGCCAACCCACCTCCGCTACCACGATGACTCGCGGATGGGCCGCAATGTTGCATGACGACCGAGAATTCCTGATGACCCGCTCTGGTGGCCGCCGTGCAACAGGTCATCATCGTCGCGCGTATCGGTGGCATCGAGAAGACCCGAGCAGTGGCGGAGAAAGTCATGACGATGACCCCGGAGCAGCGCGAGCAGTTCGACCGGAACGGCTACCTGCTCATCCGCGGCGCGCTCAGCGAGGCGGAAGTGGCGCATTACGGTGCCGCGCTCGACCAGGTCTACGCGGCGGAGCGGGCGGCCGCGCGGCTGCCCGAGGGCAGCGCCATGCACCTGCTGAGCGCGGTGGCCAACTGCCCTGAGGCGATCGGCCTCATCGACCACCCGGCCACCTTCCCGCTGGTCTGGTCGGTGCTCGGCTGGAACGTGCACATCTACCACTCGCACCTGGACGTGCATCCGCCGGTCCGGAGCCCGAAGCCGTTCAGGTTCGAATGGCATCAAGATGGCGGCAGGCAGAACGTGGAGATCGACGGTGAACCCCGCCCGCGGATATCGGTGAAGCTGGCCTACTGGCTCTCGGATGTATCTGTGGGCGGGCGCGGGAACCTGAAGGTGATCCCGGGCAGCCACCTGCGGAACCGGATCGACGGCCCGCCCCGGCGGGACATCGAGTGGCCCGATCCCGACGGTGCGATCGAACTGCTCGCCAGGCCCGGGGACGCGGTGTTCCTCGACCGGCGGCTCTGGCACGCACGCGGGATCAATTACTCGGCCGTCACCAGGAAAGCCATCTTCTTCGGCTACTCACCCCGCTGGGTGGCGATCCGCGACCAGGTCGACTACCGGGACAGGCAGGGGTGTTCGGACGCGCAGAACCTGGTCCGCCGCCAACTGCTCGGCGATCCGGGCCTGGGCCTGCCCAGCGAGGCCCTTGGCGATCATCGCTGGGGCCACTACCCGCTCACCACCCCGCTGTACTCGCTGCTGGCCGAGCGCGGGCAGCTGCAGGCCGGCTATCCGCCGCTGCGGCCCGTCGCCAGCTAGCTGAACGCCGCGATGCCGGTGATGTCGCGACCGACGATCAGGGTTTGGATCGTGTCGGTGCCCTCGAACGTGTGGATCGCCTCCAGGTCCGCCATGTGCCTGATCACGTGGTGATCGAGCAGGATGCCATTGCCGCCCAGCATGTCCCGCGCATCGGCCGCGATCAGCCGGGCCTTACGAGTGTTGTGCATTTTCGCGAGCCCGGCGACGGTCGGGGTAAGCCTGCCCTCCTCGGCCAGGCGCCCGATCTGCAGGCAGTACAGCTGCATGGCCGTCAGGTCGGCGAGCATGGTCACCAGGCGTTGCTGGATGATCTGGAAGCCCGCAAGTGGCTTGCCGAACTGGTGGCGGCTGCTGACATACCGCAGCGCCGTGTCGTACGCGGCCGTGGCGTGCCCGAGCGCCGCCCACGCGCAGGTGCTGCGGGTGGCCGCCAGCACCCTAGTGGCATCGGCGAACGAGCGCGCGCCAGGCAGCCGGTTCTGCGCGGGCACCCGGACGTCCCGCAGCTCGATGTCGGCCTGCCACACCGATCGGAGCGACGCCTTTCCCTCGATGACGCTGGCCACGTATCCCGGGGTTTCCCGCTCCACCACGAAGGCCCCCACTTGTCCGTCCTGCGTGCTGCGCGCCCAGACCACGATCAGGTCCGCCAGCGTCCCCAGGCCGATCCAGCGCTTACGCCCGTTAAGCAGCCACCCGTCGCCGTCGGGCCGCGCGGAGGTCTCAAGGGCCACCGAGTCCGAGCCGTGCTCGGGCTCGGTGAGGGCGAACGCCCCGAGCCGGTCCATGCTCGCCATGGCCGGCAGCCACCGGGCCTTCTGCTCGTCCGAGCCGCACAGCGCGATCGCGCGCATCGCAAGGCCGGAATGCACGCCATGGACGACGCCCAGGCTGCCGTCGCCGCGGTGCAGTTCCATGGTGACGAGCCCGCATGCCATTGCGCTCATGCCGGCGCAGCCGTAGCCGCTGATGTCCTCGCCGACGATGCCGAGCTCGGGCAGCCTGCGAATCAGCTTCCACGGGATCTCGGCTTTCTCCCAGTGCCCCGCGGCGGCCGGGATGACCTCGTCGTCGACGAAACGACGCGCCGCCGCGAACCGCGCCCATTGCTCGTCGGTGAATTGCTCCCGGACGGAGAAGAAGTCGGTGCCAAGCGCTTCCCCGAGACGCGCATTCTGTGCCGCCATCACTATCCCGACCTCCCGTTGCCCGGTGGTTCCGTCGCTCCATGCATGCCGGGCCCGCAGGTCCCGGCGTCCAGAAACGCCTCCACCAGCGGCGCGAGGCGCGCTGGCTCGGCGATCAGCTCGAGGTGACCGCCCGGGTAGATGTGCAGGCGGCTGTGCGGGATCAGCCGCCGCATAATCCGGGCGTTGGCAAGAGGGATGACGGGATCGTCGTCGCCCGCTAGCAAGAGCGTCGGCTGGCGCAGCAGCGGGAGCACGGGCAGGCTGGTCCAGCCGACGCCCGCGAGTAGCTGGTAGAAGTACCCGCGCCGCGGCCCGCT
>Ga0126369_10001876_pt1 | contig 14797 bp, 9 predicted proteins | sample PanSoiMetaPlot_1_FD_109646 | JGI IMG/M metagenome (GOLD analysis project Ga0126369, IMG submission 109646) | Tropical forest soil microbial communities from Panama - MetaG Plot_1 | ecosystem: Environmental > Terrestrial > Soil > Tropical forest > Bulk soil | place: Panama | collected 2016-02-17 | reverse complement strand
GTGGTGGGCGTCGCTAAGGCTGCCGGCGCACCATATCTTGATCCGGCAGACAAGACCGGGAAGCTGTACGCCATCGACATCGTGCCACTGAACAAACTGAAGTCACCCGTAACGCTCGCAGCCGTGAAGGCTGACAAAGCATTCGCATCATTCCCGCTGGTCCGGATATCGCGTCTGTCGGTGATGCCGGTCACCGACGACGAGTGGGAGCGCATTGAAGCGATGGCTGGTTGACCGACACGAGTTTTTTAAACACAGAGACACAGAGACACAAAGGAAGCCTTTCTTTGTGTCTCTGTGTCTCTGTGTTTAAAAACGGCAGGTGCTCACCAGTTGATAGGGTCCCAGTCTAAATCGCTCACGTTCCGAAAAACCAAACCCAACCCAGGAGTCCCTTATGACCCGATTCCTTTCGGTTATCGTTTTGATGAGCGTAACATCGCTGGCCGCGCAGGTTTCTTCTACCGTTTCTCCCCAAACGGATTTGGTCTCCTTTAATAAGGATGTGCTTCCAATACTTCAAAAGAACTGTCAAGTCTGTCACCGGACGGGTGAAGTTGCTCCCATGTCTTTCCTCACCTACGAAAGCACGCGCCCGTGGGCAAAAGCGATCAAGGCGGCGGTCTTGAGCAAACAAATGCCTCCGTGGTTTGCTGATGCCAAGTACGGCTACTTTCGGAATGCGCCCAGACTGACCGAGTCCGACATCAAGACTCTGGCAGCCTGGGCCGATAATGGAGCGCCAGAAGGGGATGTACGAGACGAGTCAGCGGCGGCGAATTGGCCGGATGGGTGGCGCATAAAACCTGACGTCGTCATTTCGATTCCGGAACCTCACAACGTTCCAGCCAAAGGCTCCGGTGAGATCAAATCTTTTGTTGTACCGAACCCGTTCAAGCAGGACACGTGGGTGAATTCGATTGAGATACATCCGGGTGAACCATCAGTGGTGCACCACGTGATGGTACAGGTTCCCGAGGAAACGTCAGGGCCGGCATTTTCATGGGGCGCGGTGGCTCCGGAATGTGTCCCATCCGCGTCGGAAGCGTTTTTGGAGACTCCGGCTACGATAGGTAATCCACGCGCTCCTCAAGTGAAGCCGCCCAAAAACTTTGCGATATTGGAGGCTGTTTATGTGCCCGGGAGTCCTGTTACCGATTTTCGTTATGAAAAATCCGGCAAACTGATTAAAGGCGGCGGCAATCTACGCATTGAAGTGCATTACACGCCAAACGGCAGAGCAGTCGCAGATCAGACGAGGATTGGGTTCGCCGTCGCGACAACTCCACCAGAACGAAAATTCATAATGCTCGCCCCAAAATCAGTTGCAAACGCGAAGACGCCCATTCCCGCCGGCGAAGCAAATTGGGAAAGTCGTGGCGAGTTGGAATTTGGTCAGGACGCGCAATTAGTGTGGTTCATGCCCCACATGCATCTCCGGGGTAAGGACATGAGTTTTGAGCTCATCTTTCCCAACGGGCGCACGGAAACCGTCCTCAACGCGAAGTTTAACTTCAATTGGCAGCTCGGATATGAATTGGATGAACCCATCCGCGTTCCGAAACGTACTCGGATGGTCGTTGTCGCACATCACGATAATTCCGCAAACAACCCGTTCAATCCCGATCCGACGAAAGAAGTCGCCTGGGGTAATCTGACATCGCAGGAGATGGTGCTTCCCTGGTTCGGTGTTATCGTCGACAAGGATACCGATCCTGAAAAACTTCTGGCTGTCCGGCAGGGAGGTTGTGGTCCGCTAAGGAGAGTCCTCTCAACCTCGCCCGTGAGACTGCCGACAGTGCCAATCTTCAGAAATCGGCAGTAGACGAGTGGACAAAGAAGATCTGACGATGCTCAATTCCCAATGCTCAATTCCTATCCGAAGAAATCAGAGGACGGCTATGAAATGAGCCGGTCCTCTCCGATAGGAATCGGGAATTCAGAATTGAGCATTTGTCGGATCCTATTGTGGTTACTGCTGAGATCAATCAATGCAACTGACTCTGTCCTATACTAGACGCTAACGGATCACTTCATCGTCGCCAGTGAGACTGCCGACAGTGCCAATCTTCCGAAATCGGCAGTAGACGAGTGGACGAAGAAGATCTGACCAATGCTCAATTCTCAATGCTCAATTCCTATCCGAAGAAATCAGACGACGGCTATGAAATGAGCGGGTCCCTCGGATAGGAATTGGGAATTCAGAATTGAGCATTTGTCGGATCCTATTCCCTCAGTAGACGCTGAACGGATTACTTCATCCGCGCAAGCACCTTCGCGAGCGCGACTACGCGCAGCCGGGTTTCGCGCGAAAACCACCACCGTGCTACCGGCTCAATCAACCAAGCGAGCCAGCGCGGCCGCGCACGTAGTTGATAGCGGAACACCACCTTTGTTCGTGCACCGTCAATCGGTGTGAATTCCCACGCACCACCAAACGTCTCGAGGATCTTTGGTCCACGAGTCATCTTCACGGCCACTATGCGAGGCGGATTGAAGGAGACGTACTCCGTCTCCATTCCTACGCCCGAGCGCGCTACGCACCATGCACGCACGCCGACACGGGGTTCGGTTGCCCCGTTCAGAAGAACAGCCGTACGAAGAAACGGATCCCACTTCAGGCGCGCCGAGTAGTCCTGTGTCAACGCGAACACGACTTCTGGTGCAGCGTGGACAACCGCGCTCTGTTCGAATCTCATCGACTTCACCGCCGACTGGCAGGTGCGGTCTATGATCACCCACACCAAAGCATTACTTAGTAACGCGCAGCTCTAGAACGTGTCGCTCGTTTATGTCCCCGACGTTCGGGCCATCAAAAACGTGAAGGTGTTTCCATCGCACACCGTTATCGGTCGTCGTCACGAGGCCGACTGCAGAGGCAATATACGGTACTGAATGAAGAGGCCAGTGGACGATTAGTCCGTATCCGACCTCCGCTTCGATGAAGGTCAAGCTGCGGATCAAGGCGACGCGTTTCGCGTCGTATCCGTCCGGCCACTCGACTTCGAAATCTGACTTGTTCCAGCTATGCCCGCCGTCGACGCTCTCCATGTAGAACCCGTCATTCAACGCGAGCAAGCGGCCGGCGTAGTCCATCCCCAGGTACGGGTTCGTGTAGCCCAGAGAATGGTATTCCCAGGACTCGCCGCAGTCCTGTGAGCAAATGACGTGTGACTTAGCGCCGTCGTAAATCCAAGGATCTTCCCAGCCCAGGACGATAATGCCCATGGATGGCAAAGCGAGTGACGCAAACTGTTCAACCGGCCAGGACCGTGAACGTAATAGCGGCAACCGCGGCTTAGCTTCTCGCTTCGTCCAATGTTGGCCGCCGTCTGTCGTTACGAAGATACTCGCAACCGATTTCACGCTGCCGATCTTCTCGTGGTCAACGGCTACGCCCAAGCCACTGGGGTGTAGAGTGATGAAATCCCAACGCGCTTCGTGAGGCCGGGCAGGCAGCTGCGTGAGGTCCATATCACCATGCACAAGAGGTGTGGTTCGCGCCGGCACTTCTCGCAGGTGTCGAGACCAGGTTATCCCATCGTCCGAAACGTGCTCATACTGTCCAATGCCGACTCTAAGTCGCTGAAATACTCTCATGTGTGTGAGCGGGCAGGATCTTACCGAAGGGCCAAACCACCGGCAAGCGGTGTCAAGTCACCTGACGTGCAGAAACACACTGAACGCTACCATCGCGAGCAGTGTCGCGACGAACAAACCCATACCTAAGAAGAGAATTTTCATCACCATAGGCATACGTCTCGCCTATGAGACGCTTTTAAGAGAAAGAAGACTGTTCTTCACCTCCGGGATCGTTAATCTTCCCGCCAGCCAAAACGCTGCAGTGACCAGATGTACCCATCATCGCTGATGCCGCGCAGCGCAACGATGTTTATTGCCGCGAGGACCGTCTCAAAACGTAACCATTCCCAGGGTACCGGCGCTACTCCGAGTAGGTGTCCCAGAATCACTGCGTTCGTGCCGCCATGACCAACCAGGGCGATCCGCAGCGTTTGACCTCGCGCAGAAGCACTCCAGACCGTGAATTCCTCGCTGACACGCGAATGAACGCCATAATGCGCGAGCGTGGAATCAATCGCCGAAGTAACTCGTTTGTGAAACTGTCTGTATGGTTCACCACCGGGAAAACCGTTCCACCGGTCTTCCAAAGTACGACGTGCCGCGGCCGCGAAGTAGGAGTCCACTTCGGATTGAGTCAAATTGCGGAGCGCCGGCACACGGATTTCTTCGAAATCGTCTGTGATCTGCGGCGTGAGTTCGAGAGTTGTCGCTAAGACCTGCGCCGTTTCGCGTGCCCGACGCAATGGACTACAGTAAATAGCTTGAACAGAACCTGCGCTTAATTTGGCTGCCGCACGTGCAGCCTGAACGCGGCCAAGCTCGGTTAATCCGGGATCCTCTTTCTCGCGCTCCCAGTCCGGTTCTGCATGGCGCACCAGCACGAGTTCAAACGGTACGCTTTGACGTGCGCGTGCTTCACGTTGTTCTTGTGTCACCGTGATTCCTGTAGTGCCGGCTCGTCTAGTTCCGCTGCTCGGGGGCGGGCGCCGTAGGCGGAGCCGCCGTTGGACCGCCAGGGGGCGGCGGTGCAGGCGCAGGGTCAGGCAAATCCGACGTGCCGTCCAATGTGAACACAAACAAGGTTGGCGGGTAGTCCACTTTCGCATTATTCGCCGCCACTACGGTTGCAGCGCGCCCTAGTCCTCCGCCGAACGCCACATACTGCTTGCCGTCGACTTCGTAGGTGATCGGCGGAGCCATGCCTGTGCGTCCAACCTTCACCTCGTACAGAACCTCGCCATTACTAGCGTTGATCGCCCGGAAACGGCCATCGTTGATGGTTTGAAACACCAGGTTCCCGGCAGTGGTCACCGTACCGCCACCGATGCCGCCGCCACCTTCAACGTTCCACTTCAGCTTCTGGTTCAACGGATCCCAAGCCTGCAAGCCGCCGCGCGCATCTTTCGGAGGCTCGGGGCCAAAGGAGGGCTCAATGGTCTTCGTCGCACCTGAGGGACGAACGTACCCGGTCGAACCGGGTTTGTATTCTGCCTGCGCCTGGTATGGGAAGCTCTGGTAAGAGGCCGGAATGTAAATCAGCCCCGTGTTGGGATTGTAGGACATCGGTGCCCAGTTGTGCGCGCCACCTCCGGTCGGATAGATCGAGATCGGATCTTGATCGTAATAAGCTGCAGGATTCACTACGGGCCGGCCATCCTCACCCATGCTCAGCGCCCAGCTCACTTTCACGAACGGCTGCGCTGAGAGGAACTCGCCGGTCACACGGTCCAGTAAGTAGAAGAATCCGTTCTTCGCCGCTTGCATGATTACCTTGCGCATTCGTCCATTGATGTTGAGATCCAGGAGCATCAATTGCTGCACACTGTCGAAATCCCAGTTGTCGTTGGGCACCGTCTGGTAATGCCATTTGAGCAGGCCGGTGGTCAGGTCGACCGCGAGGATCGAACACGTGTACAGATTGTCGAGATTTTGTGCTCCGCGGAACTTCTGCACCCAAGGCTCGGCATTGCCGGTGCCGACATAGACCAGATTGGCATCGGGATCGTAAGCGAAGCCATCCCACACAGCGCCACCGCCGCCGTTCTTGTAGAAATCCCCGCCCCAGGTTTTCGCCGCACGGCGCATGGCTTCACTCTCGAACGGCTGTGACGGGTCGCCAGGGACCGTGTAGAAGCGCCATGCAAGTCGACCGGTTTGCGCATCCACGGCCACGAACTGGCCGCGCGTGGGCTTATCGCCACCGGATACTCCGATGATCACCTTGCCACCCGCGATGCGCGGCGACATCGTCAACGTGTACTGATCCTGAGGATAAACGACTCGCGTTTCCCACACCGGCTTGCCAGTCAGCGCGTTCAACGCGAATAAGCGGCCGTCGATCGACGGCGCGATGATCATGCCGTTATACAGCGCGATGCCGCGATTCACGATGCCGCAGCAGATCACTGGACGCACGGTGGTCTGATTGACCTCGGGATCCCATCGCCACAATTCCTTGCCGGTGCGCGCGTCCAGGGCAAACATAACGCTCCAAGTGGTGATGCCGTACAGCGTGTTGTTCCACATCAGCGGTGTGCCCTCTTGATTGCCGCCACCCGCGCCCATTGCATACGACCACGCCAACCCGAGCCGCTTCGCGTTAGTTGTATCGATCTGCTTCAGGGTGCTGTATCGCGTTTCTCCCTGCGTGCGACCGTAGCTCAGCCACGCTCCGGGCAACGGATCATTCGCAGTAGCTGTACGGCGCAGCACTTCGTTAGTCACGTTCAATGCGACATTTGATGCCTTGTTAGCCACGCCACTCTGTTGCGCATACATGGCGACGCTGAGGCAGAGCCCGGTCATCAGGGCGGCGAACGCAGTGGTTCTGGAAAATCGTGACATGAGATCCCCTCCCGTTTGAGTCGAACACGATACCACGAACGTTATAAACTGTCCCGGCCAGCGACGGCAATTTGGAGGGAGTATGGCATCGGGATCCGTTACCTCATTATCATCGTTCTCTTCACGGGCGCCGTGCGACGATAGCTGTGTCCTTTGAGCATTTCGACATTTTGATTGTTGGAGCCGGACTGTCCGGCATTGCTGCCGCCCATCATCTTCGCGAAAAGTGCCCAAATAAGACCTTCGTCATTCTTGAAAATCGCGCCTCGATTGGCGGCACCTGGGATCTGTTCCGTTATCCCGGCGTCCGTTCGGATTCCGACATGTTCACCATGGCGTATACGTTTCGCCCATGGAAGAGCCCAAAGTCCATTTCAGACGGACATGTGATCCGCGAATACATTACGGATACGGCCCGGCAGGAGGGCATCGACAAGCACATTCGGTTTCATCATAGAGTCGTGCGCGCCAAGTGGTCGTCAATGGAGGCACGTTGGACGGTTGAGGCCTCGGGCAAACTGCCTGACGGACGTGAAGAGCCGGTGGTGATGACCTGCAATTTTTTGTTCTCGTGCGCAGGCTATTACAGATACTCGGAGGGCTACGCGCCTGAATTTCCCGGACGCGAACGCTTCAAGGGAACAATCGTTCACCCGCAGGCCTGGCCTGAGGGCCTAAATTACTCAGGCAAACGCGTAGTCGTTATCGGGAGCGGCTCCACGGCAGTCACTCTTATTCCATCCCTGGCGAAGACCGCGGCCCATGTGACGATGTTGCAGCGCTCGCCCACATATATTGTTTCTTATCCGCAGCAGGACACGGTGGCGATCGCCTTGAGCCGCTTTCTGCCTTCGAAGATTGCCTATGGCATCACGCGTTGGAAAAACATCGGCTTCATGACTTACATGTACCAGTTGGCGAGGCGCCGGCCCGAGGTCGCTAAGAAAACGATTTTGAAACGCACGATTGAGGAACTCGGCGCGGAGTACGACGTCCAGACGCACTTCACGCCTCGCTACTATCCTTGGGAACAACGCCTCTGCCTCGTTCCGGACGGCGATTTGTTCGCCGCCATTCGTGAAGGGCGGGCGAGTGTGGTGACCGATCAGATTGAGACGTTCACGGAAAGCGGCATTCAACTCAAATCTGGGAAGGAACTCGAAACGGACATCATCGTCACAGCGACCGGACTCATGCTCGAGAATTTAGGCGGCATCGAACTGAGTGTGGACGGGAGGCGGGTGGATTTTTCGAAAACGTTATCCTACAAAGGCCTGATGTTCTCCGAGATTCCGAACCTCGCATCCGTTTTCGGCTATATCAACGCGTCGTGGACATTGAAGGCCGACCTCATTTGCTCCTACGTCGCGCGTCTTATCGCGTACATGGATAAGAAAGGATATGCCCAGGTAACGCCGAGAAACCGGGAGCCATCGATGTCGATGGCCGGTTTTATCGAACACTTCTCCTCGGGTTACGTGCAGCGCTCGATTTCGAAATGGCCGAAGCAGGGAGCGAAGGCGCCATGGCGAGTCAAACAGAATTACTTCGCGGACATAATGCAGTTGAGATATGCGGGCATTCCAAATGCGGCGTTGGAATTCTCGAAATTGCCCAATGGCGGACCGCCAAAGAAGGAATTTTGAAATTGAACGAAAGCCCATTTCAAAATCCGAGATCCGAAATCTTAGATTGGATTGCCTGGCGGCCGTCTGAAGTCCAATTTTAGATTTCGGATCTCGGATTTGAAATGGGCTTTCGTCCAATTTCAATTTTTCATCAGTCGTCCCGATCCTCCGTCGTACGACGACCCTTCAATGCCGGATAAGGCTTCCCATCCATCAGACCCTTCCACAGTACCCTGTTGAACTTGTTAGGAGGCACGCGGTCGGCGTCAGAGAAGTCGAAGCCGGCTGTCGCTTTCGCCCAGTACTCGGCGTCGTGCTTTGGCTTAACTTCCGGACCAGCCGCGAACTGCACGCCGAGATCACCTATCGCCTCTGCGAGCTGCGTGCGCCCTAGCAGGGTCGACGCTTCGGCAGTGAAGGTCCACTTACCCGAAGAACTGATGTCGAACACCTCGGTCATCGGCCGTTGGAAGGCGGTGTTGAGGTTCATGTGCTCCGTGCCGAGGATGTCCTCGATGGTACGCAGCGCGTTAACCTGGCTATAGCGCGTGTTGATCACAGCGCCCTGCTTAACATACGGTCCGACGACGTAGGCGGTGGCGCGGTGCGAGTCAACGTGGTCCGGGCCGTCCTGGCAATCGTCCTCGGTGATGATGATCAACGTGTCGGCTGCGTATGGGCTCTTTGCAACAGCCTCCACCAGTAGACCAACCGCGATATCGTCGTCGGCCTGCTGCGTTTCTGGTGTGTTGACGCCACCCAGCGCCGTGGCGAAGCTGCCCATGTGGTCATGGCTTACACGCACCAGGGAGAGACTGGGCAGGTTGCCGTTTGCGACGAAGAAATCGAATTCGCGCTTCCATTCGAGGTAGCGCCAATAGTCCGGATAGTTCTGGTCGTAGCCGCGGAAGTAGACGTCAGTCAGGGGAGCGAGGTATGGATCGAGCGGGGCGACCTGCACAATGCCCGCGCTGAAGGGATCCTTCACAGGAGAGGCGATTGTACCGATGGTTCCGGCCATGTTGTTCACGAGGAAACCGTAGTTCCGGACTGTCCCACCGGCCTGCAGCACCGCATTAAAGATGTAGCCATTTTGGAAACCGTAGGGTGCATCGGAAGAAGCGTGGTTCCCAATGCCGGCGAGTAGATTGACGGTACCTCCCGGCAGGCCTGCAGTCGCAGTCGAGTAGGCCGTGGTAGGTGCGGGGCCGGCGACCGCATCACGTTCGCTTACCTTGGCAAAGTTCACCGGGACGTTGCGGTTCGTGCCCTCGGACTCGTAGGAGAGACCCCGGTTGACGAATGCGTAGTTGATCTGCTGCGTGATCGTTTCCGTGTTGGTAACACGGCCCTGCAAGCTCCAGGCCCAGCCGTCCATACTGCCGTCGCCCGGATCCATGAAGTTATCCAAAGTGACGAACTGGCGCGCCAGTTTATGGTGGCTTGGCGTGATTTTATCGCCGAACTGGGTTATCGACGGGTCGCCGTTCGAACCGTTACCAAGGTCACCCAGAATCTGGTCGAACGTGCGATTCTCCTTCACGATGTAGATGACGTGCTTGATTTGACGGCGCAAGAAACTCATCACTGCGCGGTCGGTCTCATTCTCGGCACTATAGAAGTTGTTCTGTGCGACCAGCTTCGTCAGGCGCTCGAGCTCGAGCTCCTTCGGCACCGGCGCGCTGACCAGAGATGCACGCTCGAGCTGAAACTGATACTGATTCGAGGCCCTGGCCGCGACGGCTGCCGCAGCATTGCCTCCCGGGTAGTTGATTTCGGTCATCTGAGCAGTGCTGCTGTTGAAATGGCCAGGATTTTTCCCCGTGGTGCTTTTGCCGTTGATGATGTACATCCATTTCCCATCGGCGCTGAACGTGACATCGTGCGGCTCGTAGGCAGTCGGGATCAGGCCGGTGACCCGGTAGGCGTTGTCGCCACTCAGCGGGATCACCGCCACGGAGTTCGAGCCCGCATTAACGGCATAGAGAGTCCTGCCATCACGCGAGAGGGTGACTGCGAAGGTTGCGGCGCCCGTGTAGTGGATGCGCGAGCCGTCGCGAAATCCGCTCAGCATACGAGCCGGAGCACGTGCATCGATTTTCGCAACGACCGCGTTGCGCACGGTGTCGATCACAGCGACCTGGTCGGCGTTGTCCTGCGCCACGAAAAGCCTCGAACCCGAAGCGTCGAGCGTCATGCCGAGGGCATTTCCGTCGAGTTTGATTCGTCCGATCAGCCGACCGGAGGTCGGAGAGCTAATATCCACGACGACGACCTCACGATCGCGGTCGGACGATACGTAGGCCGTGCTGTTGCCCTTCACGACCACCGCAAAGGGGAACGTGCCGCCAACGCCGCCGTCCTTACCTTCGTTGTTGGCGAAATAGGGCCGCAGGTCGTGCTCGTAACGTACGGTGCGAGTCTCAGTGTCGATCACGCTAATCGAATCGTTGTAGTTATTGGCGACCACCAGCGTTTTGCCGTTGGCAGATATGCCGAGACCGCTGGCGTTAGGGAAGACGCTGAGACCGAGACCGCCGTTCATCCCGTTGGCGGGGATATGGGCCAGGTTGATTGGCAGACCGGTCAGCACCCATGAGCCGCCGCTTTTACCGTAGGTGTAGATGACGTCATCCCTGCCGCCTGCAGCGTAGAGGGTGCTGCCGTCCGGCGAGAAGACCAAACCCACGTGGGAATTCGTTTGCTGAATCACCTGACTGAGCAGGGGCTCTTGCTTGTGTGTACCGCTTACATCGTAAAGGAATATGAACTGAGTCGAGGCGGCGGTATCGTTGGTGCCGTCCGGCTTGACTAGTGAATTCTGACCCGCACAGAGGATGGCGAGAGTCTTGCCGTCGGGACTGAGCTGTGAACGAACCGCCTCACCGGCGATGAAGTCCGGGTAGCCGGGCAGCCCTGGGTTCAGGAATTGCTGCGCCGCACCACGCAAGGCAGTCGGTGTGATGTACTGGCCAGTCGCGGTTTGCACCGCCGTGACGTTAGCGTGGTCGGGGGATTGAGCGTGCACGTGAAGCGAGAGCACAACGGCCGAAGCCGCGATGCCGAACATCATTAAGCGTGTGGCATATGTGACCTTCATTAACTCCTCCTAGATAATCGTTTGAATTGCAGGATTCGGAAGGCGGTGCCATGTACGTTCCTGCAACTGTCATAACGTGGGCGACGAACGTGAATGTCTAATGAAACTCTGATGACGGTCTAATGAAACGTCGGTGAATGTCTTTTGACGGCGCCATCTCTTCATCAAAACGAGACGCGCAACATGAACTGCACTTGGCGTGGAGTGCCTGTACCAATGGGCGTCGTGTTGATCGTGGATTGGATGATCCCGAATTGCGCTGGTACTGTGATGTCGCCGGACGGATCGCCGTACTGCGAGCGATTGAAGACGTTAAAAATCTCACTGCGGAACTCGACGGCCGAGTGTTCGCCCAACGTGATGTGCTTCGTGAGGCCGATATCCAGTTGCGCGAGCGACGGACCTCTACCCAGGTTCCGTCCAGCGTTGCCCAACGTTCCCGGAGCGGGAGCACGAAAAGCGGCCGGATTTATCCATTGCGTGATGGTTTGGCCGCCCGGCGGAATAAGTGAGACGCCCGGTACTACGTCGGGCCTTTGTGAAACCGTGTAGCCACCAGGAACGTCCGTCGCCGACCTCCGAATAGTGATATTCACCGGCCTTCCACTACGTGCGATGGCGATCCCACTCAAGGACCATCCACCGAATATTGCATGCATGGCGCCGGGTTCGGACAAATGCCGCTTGCCCGTCCCGAATGGCAATTCATAAACGGAATTAGCCGAGAAGAAGTGACGAATGTCCTGCGCGCTGGATGCGCGCTCGCAGGAACGGCAGAACACATTTTCGGGTGCGATGGCATCGGCCTCGCCACCGCCTAGTGAACCGTCATTGATTGCGTGTGACCACATGTAACTCCCGGCGAAGAGCCACCCCGAACGGAGCGCCCTCTGAACTGAAAGCTGCAGTGCATGAAAAGTGCTGTTGCTGTCGTTCGTGCGGTACTCCACTTGTCCGTATTGAGGAAACGGACGCACGCCGGTCACGGGATCGATAACATTTTGATAAGTAATCGTCTGAAGGTTCGTTCCTTTATTACCTGAGTACGAAATGGTTCCGACGAAGTGTGCCGGAAGCTGCTGCTGGATCGAGAGACTCCACTGGGAACTGTATTCATCCTTTCGCCTGCGATTTTGCGCGCGTGGCGAAACAATCCCCTGCGCAGTAGCGAGAAAAGAATCGATTGGATAACGAAGGCCGGATATTTGTTTCGAGCTGAGGGAATACCGGGAAACATCGTTCGAGGCCGGCAGATTCTGATCTTCCAACTGCCCGTCACCGTGGTAAATGCCGAAGCCGGACCGCAACACCGTTCGACCGCGAAAAACTTCCGGCGCCCAGGCGAAGCTGATGCGCGGATCGAAATCCGTCTTGCGGGGATCCGAGAATTCGGAGCCCGGTTCGCAGAATCCCCCGCACGTCGCAAAATCAAACGGAACGGCTCGTCCGTCTGCTTCGTGGAACACATTGAAGAATTGGTAACGCAGTCCGAGATTGAACGTGAATGTTGGGGTGATTTTGTATTCGTCCTGTATGAACGAGAATACCTGAGTCTTCCGAAGCCGTTTTAGAGGCAGGGTCGCGGTTACGGACGCATTGTCCATTTGGTTGAGCAGGAACGTGTCGCGGTTTGTGTACGTCAGACTTCCATCGGCAGAGCTACCGGGATCCATGAAAATTCGTCGCAGTTCGAAACCCAACTTGATGGCGTGGCGGCCTCGCGCCATGGACAGATGGTCCAGGACTGAAACTGACGTGTCATCCTCTTCTCTCGTGCGGGAACTGCTGAGACTCGTGAAACCCGGTACGACGAGCCCGTACTGCAATCCAGTCTTATTTGTGGTGCGCGATAGAGCCTGATTAAATCCCAATTTGGCTTCATTCAGCGCGTTTCCGGAAAGGACACGCGTAACACTCACGACGCCGTTCATGAGGCGATTGTCTGTTTCCTGACGGTCCTGCAGATTGCCAAGCGGAACGTCATTAATCGCTTTATCGACATTGAAGCGGAGGAATGCGCTCGTCTTCGCCGTAAAGCGATGATCGACGCGCACCATCCCCGAACTCTCATCAACACGCTGTGGGCTTAGCCCGACAAACAAATCGGCTCTTGCGTCATTCGCCTGCGCTTGAGTTCCGATGGTGGGATAAGCATTGATCAAAGGCCGCAGTGATTCGTCGCTTGCCAAAGCTTGAGCCCGGTAAGCCGAACTCGGAACGAAACCGCGCAGCGTTTGACCCAGCCGTTGGCGAAGTCCTTCAAATGCGAGAAAGAGAAAAGTCTTTTCCGGTATCACGGGACCGCCGAAAGTAGCGCCGAACTGGTTCAGGCGAAATGGCTGCTTGGTCTGTGCAAACGGGTTACGAGCATCGAAAACGTCATTTCGCAGAAAGTCGAATGCAGTGCCGTGAAACGTGTTGGTCCCTCCGACGGATGCCATCTTCACTTGTCCGCCGGTGCCATTGCCCGACTCAGCTGTGAACAAGGAGGAGTCCACCTTGAGTTCCATAATTGTCGAGGTCGGAATGGCGATACGGATCCCGGATTTCTGAGGTTGGTTTGAGATGCCCGTGGCATCCACGCCATCGAACGTGAAATTGTTGTCGTCGCGACCATGGCCTGCAAACCGGACGCTTCGCTGATCCGTCGTACCGGAGTCCGTTGCACCCGGTATCAAAGGAAGGAGGGACGCCCAATTTCGCCCATTCAGCGGCAACATCATGAGCTGCTTCTGCTCCACACGTCCGCCAAGGGCGGCAGACGTCTGATCCACTTCGCTTGCTCTTGCCAACACTACAACCTCCCTGGCGGGTCCAGCGACCTCGAGCGTGGCATCCACTGTTCGAATTTCACCGACAAACAGGCGAACATCCTTGGATAGCGCCTTGGTGAAGCCTGGGTGGGTGATCTCTATCGTGTAGGTTCCGATCGGCAACCTGTCGATGAAATATGTTCCTGAGTCCGCCGAGTGGGTACTCCTGACGAGCATCGTCTCTTGCTGACGGATTTCTACAACAGCATTGGGTATTGGAAAACCGCTCGAGTCTTTTACCGTGCCGGCAATTTCCGCGAGCTCCTGGGGAAAGCCTGTGACGGCCAGGAAGAGAATCAGAAATATCGTTTCGCAAAATCGAGCAGCGTAGAGCGATGTTTTGTTCGACATGAATCGTAAGGCTAGATGCAAATTGTCAAAAAGGTATGAACAGACAATTTCAAGTTCTGTACTCGTTTCCTATTCCCCTCCTCACGAGGAGGGGAATATACGGAATACGCGTGTACAGAAACGTGACCCGGCCCTATCCTCTCCTCTTTTGTCCATGGAGGATCGAAGTGCGTAAGTTCATCGCAATCGCCTTAAGCATCTTGCTTGGCGCGCCTGTTTTCACACAGGCCCAGAATGCCGGCATAGCCACCGTGAAGAATAGTTTTCAAGAGGTGACGTCTCATCTGGATCCGGGCGGGAATCTATATCTCTATCTCAGCACAGAAGAATGGGTGACCGGCTTATCCAGTCAGATTTCGCAGTTTCGCGATCTTGTCAATAGCGTTCCGGGCACGTCCACAGACGACAAACAAAACGCTGCACGCCTTTTCGATCTGCTGACGAGGCTGATCAAACAAAGCGGAATCGAACAGATCAGC
>Ga0126369_10001875_pt1 | contig 14798 bp, 11 predicted proteins | sample PanSoiMetaPlot_1_FD_109646 | JGI IMG/M metagenome (GOLD analysis project Ga0126369, IMG submission 109646) | Tropical forest soil microbial communities from Panama - MetaG Plot_1 | ecosystem: Environmental > Terrestrial > Soil > Tropical forest > Bulk soil | place: Panama | collected 2016-02-17 | reverse complement strand
GGTAGCCACTCGCGGTATTGCCGGAAGTATCGCAGAGGCGACTGGTGGTAATACAGACGCCATCTACAACGAACTGGTCGCGAGTATCGGGAGCGGGGCCCGCATGGTTCCCGCTGGAATCGTCGCCGTAAATCGCGCGCAGGAGCGAGGCTACTCGTTCGTGAGCGCTTAAATTTCGTACGCAACACGCTTTTCCGTGAGGTTTATGGAACGCACTGCGCAGTTCGCCCTCGTCTGCATCGCGTTTATCGCTGCTGCCTGTTCACACAAGGACGATCCCAACGCGGTTGTATTCGGGTTAAAGCTCAGCGGACCACTCATCTCCTCGCGCACTACAATGGCGACTGCGTGGGAATTTCCGAAAAATCCCCTGACCGACGCCACACTCGATGATTCGAAGCTCTCGAATGAAATTCGGTGGGGTTTTCGGATTTTCACGAACACGCCACGCGAGGCGCCGCGATTCGCGCCCGGAAAGATCTCTTGTAACAACTGCCACTTGAATGGCGGCCAGCGTGAGCTTTCGCTTCCGCTTGTCGGCGTCGCGGGAATGTTTCCGGAGTACAACAAACGCTCGGGCCGTCTGTACAGCCTTGGCGACCGTATCGTGGACTGCTTTCTTCGAAGCGAGAACGCTACAGGTCTCGGTGAAGGCGATCTTCCCACCACATCGTCAAAGGAGGTGCTGGCCCTCTCTGCCTATATCACGTGGCTCGCTGAAGGAGCCATCGTTGGAAAGAACCCAACATGGCGCGGTCGTAATACGATCGCTTCCTCTAACCTGATTCCCATTGAAGAGCTCGATCAGCGTAGGGGAGAAGCACTTTTTATGGAGCATTGTACAAACTGCCATGGTGAGGATGGACAAGGTATTGCCATCGCTGACAAAAAAGCGGGTCCGTTGTGGGGACCCGACTCGTGGAACGATGGCGCCGGTGCAGCACGCGTGTACACGCTGGCAGGCATCATTCGATACTCCATGCCGTATCTCAACCCCGGCAGCCTGACCGATCAAGAAGTCCAGGAAGTGGCCGCGTTCATCAATTCGAAGCCACGTCCCTCATATCCATACAAGCAGCAGGATTACCGCACGGAAAAGCTACCCTCCGACAGCGTCTATTATGTTCGGCCTTGAATGCAGGCGATAATTGCCGCCAAAGAGATCTGATGACTGGCGGTCTTGAACGAAAGAGCTTGAGGACGCGTCTTCTCTTGCTGCGACAAGAGCCGAAATCGGTGCTTTCTTTCTTGAAAGGTCCGCCTATCGATCCAATCGCGTGACAACAATCGCCCCCTGGCTTTCCCATGCTGCAAACACACTGCCCGAGCCGGCGATCGTGGCAAAAGCGCCATCGGGCGCGAGAGTAACAACGGAGCCGTCGTGAGGAAGCTTCGCTTCAAGTCCCGATCGTCCAGTCCAGACCACGTATGGTCCGTTCTCGTTGACGGCGATAGTGGGATCTTTGCCGATTGCTAGCGCACGTTCCGGCTGCCCAGCCCTCGACAGAAAAACCGTATCCTGCCTCCTCCACACAGATGTGATCTCACCTCTGGCATCAACAGCAACGCCGCCACCATCCATCGGGCAAATGTTGAGTTGCCAAGTTCCCGTTCCAAATTTCGAAACTTGATTGAAAGTCTTTCCTCGATCCATGGAACGCGCGAAGTACAAATCTCGTGCTCCACCGAGATTATTTCGCCACATCACGTAGATCTCTCCGCTCTTTGAAATGGCCAAAGAAGGATGACAGCATTCACAGATTTTTCCGTCAGGCGACGCATAGACCCGCACGTTCTTGGACCACGTTACGCCACCATCCGTGGATGCTGCTCCGTACAGTTGATTTCTTCTGTTTTCACGAATATCGAGCCACGCTGCGAATACGAGACCATTCGGACCCGTCGCCAACGCCTGCAGCCCTTCAGGAGCGGAGCCGGGCGAATCGTTAATTACCGTGCTCGCGGACCAAGTACGCCCGCCATCGGTCGATCGCCATGCCCCGATATTTCCTGAGTGCGGCGCGGAGATCAGGATCGCGCCGGCAGATGAAATTGCGATCCGCGGTCCACGATGCATGCCGAGCATCGCTTTGGGTATGGTCGCAACGACCATCGGTTTCGAGAACGTTCGCCCTTGATCGCGAGAACCGGAGTAGTAAATGTTGTTGGAGGAGCCGAACGTCAAACCAACGAGATCTCCTGCAACCGCGATCTGTGGCTGCGAGAATTTCAGTCCGCCCACGTCCGGTGCAATACGGACCGTAACGAGCATGGCTAAGAGAATCGTTAACATAATGCCGTTTTATTTGGATTATTCCACAAATGAACGCTAATTGCGGCGAAAGAGCGCAGCTGGAGTCGGGCGGTAGATGATGAAACGCCAAGCCCGTCCCTTGTTATCCTCCCTCGCGGAGCAAGCGGTCCGGATCGATTTTCGTCACGCGTCTAGCTGCCAGATAACAAGCGAGCAAGGCAATGACGAGTAAGCCGACCGCAACTCCGCCGAGTGTGGGTGTATCGAACGGCGAGATGCCGATGAGCAAGCCCTCAAGCGCCTTCCCGGCCATGTAGATTCCAGGAATACCGGCCAGCAAGCCAATGATGACGAGCCGTGCGCCCTCGCCGACGACAAGCCGGATCACCCGGTGATGTGTCGCACCCAGCGCCAGGCGTATCGCAAGCTCGCCGCGCCGCCGTGAAACGGATCCGGAAATCATGCCAAACAGACCCATTGAGACCAGCAGCAGCGCTCCGAGTGCAAGGCCCGCAATCAGCACGGCGCTGATGCGTTCGCGGCTACGCCGGTCCGCGACGATGTCGTCCATTGTCAACATCAGCGAAACAGGAATGCGCCGCTCGATCTGACGTACAGCCGCACGCGCTTCGGCAACCAGCGCATGCGGGTCCCTCGTCGTCCGGATCACGTAAAACCAATAATCGATATTTGGAAAGTCTTCTGCCCTGACAAAAATTTGCGGGCGTCCATCGCGGTAAAGGTTGTAGAGGCGCGCCTGTTCCACCACGCCGACGATCGTCAGTGAATCTCCGTTACATCGAATGGTCGCACCAATCGGATTTCCGTTCGGAAAGAACTGTTGTGCCAAATGCCGATCAATGAGCGCTTCGCGGACACCGTCATGGCGACCTTCTTCTAAAGCGCGACCGGCCAGCACACGCATTCCCATGGTCTCGATATATTCCGCGCGCGTGAATAGACGGTCCACGAGCGGACGATCCCGATCGTCGCCGGTGTTTCCCGGCGCGCTGGGAAATTGGACCTGAACGACATTCGCGTCGCCAGATAGGGGCAGCGTGTCTGTAGCACTAACTCCCGTCACACCGGGGAGCGCTTGCAGCGCGGCAGTGGTGAACTTATGAAAAGCGGCAGCGTCGGCCGGATTCGTCAACACGCGAGTCGAAAGCCTCATTGTCAGCACGCCCTCAGACCTGAAGCCCGGGTCCGCCTCACGCAACAGTTCGAAACTGCGCACGACAAGTCCGGCCGCGCTCAGGAGGACGAGCGATAACGCGACCTGCACCACGATGAGACTGCGTCGCATGCGTCCAGAACTCGCGCCGCCACGCACCGTGCTTCCTGAAATCAGCGATGCCAAAGAAACCCGCGCCGCCCACATCGCAGGCACGGCAGCGGCCACGATACCGAGCAGAATACCAACAGTAATCACCACCACGGCGATGCCCCAATCCAAGGCGATGGTCTCGCGACGCGGGAGATCCAAAGGCCCGAGAGTCAAAAGCAGACGCGTACCCCAGATTCCGCCCAGTGTGCCCGTCGCGCCGCCAATGAGTCCGAGAATCCCGCCTTCAAGCATCGTCGCCCGGACCACGGCGGGACCGCTCGCACCCAACGCCCGAGACACTGCAAACTGCTTCTCACGCTCGGCCGCCCGCGAAAGCAACAACGATGCGAGATTCACCGTCAATACGAGCACCAGAAACACACCCGCAAAACTCATGGCCAGAAGCGCCGGCCGGACTTGCTTGACCAGATCCGCCTGCAGTCCGACCGAATACAGCCTGAGACCACGCCGTTTCTTAGGCTCGCGCTCGACAATGGAACGGCCGGCAGCCGCAACGGCTTGTTCGAGAATTTCCGGTGACGTGCCGTGACGGGCACGAACCACGGTCAACAAAAAGGCGCCGTCCGGAGGGAGTTTTCGAAGATCGTCGCTGAGGGCGTAGTAGACGTCCGGCCGCTCCGCCGCCGAACAGGCAAACGCAAAATTTGGAGGCATGACGCCGATCACCGTATGCGTATCAGGTCCGATCCTGAGTTTGCTGCCAATGATGTCCGGGTTGCTGCCGAGACGTCTCCACATTCCGTCGCTCAGAACAATCGGACCGACGTTACTGAGGCCGAGGTTACCTTCCTCCGGCCGGAAACCGCGGCCCAGTGCCGGACGGACGCCAAGCAAATCGAACAGGTTCGTTGAACCGCCCATACTCATGATGTGGAATGCATCTCTGTTGTCTGTTGCGGGAATCGCTCCATTTCCGCAAACTACGCCCGCCGCATCCTCAATGACGCCACCAGCCTGCTGCAGTGCCGCTACTTGAGGCCCGGAGAGCGCCGCGCGGTCCACTTTGAGGTGCTCCACTTCGGCCCACACCGAATAGAGATTATTCGGTTTGCCGTACGGCAGCGGTTCGATCAAGATCTTGTCCACGGCCGTGTACACAACCGCAAAGGTCCCCAGACCGACGGTTAGCGTTCCAAGAACGGCAATAAGGAACAACGGCCTTTGCCGTAAACGCCGGCTTACCAGCTCCATGTCGCGGCCCCAGTCGCCGCCACGTCTCCACGCGACTGCCGGTTGGAGCCGTTCGGCGAGACCGTTGCGAAGGGAATCGCGAAGCGCGGCACACCAAACGGCAGCCAGAGCCAGTACTCCAGCGCGCTTGAGCGCTTCGACGGCCCGATCACGATACGTTGCAATCAGATCCTCACCCATTTCGTCGCGGAAATCGGCCGGATACAACCGAAGCAACAGTCTGAACCAGCGCTCGCTAAGGTTCACCTTTCCCCCTTCGCGAGCAAGCCGCCAAGCCGCGCGGCATTGGTCAAGGCTTCGAGCCGCCGCGCCTCCGCCTTGGCCACCTTCAGACCGAGAGCCGTTATCCGGTAATAATTGCGGCGCTCATCGTCCGCGTTCCGATCGGATTTCGAAACCGCAGCCTCGATCCATCCCTGATCGACCATTCGCGCCAGCGCGCGATAGAGCGTCCCGACATCCGGTACTGCTTCGCCTCGTTCTCGCGCGTCCTGCATAATGCCGTAGCCGTGACGGTCGCCATCGGCGAGGCTCAACAGAACATGAAATTCCACGGGCCGCAACGGCAGCGAAGTTTGCATTCGTCGATCGCGGTCCATTCCCATGTTTTAAACTCCCGATAGATGCGTTACGCATATATATATGCACTGCGCAAATAGTGCGTCAAGTCTTTTCACCATCCATACCGGACAACAGCCTGAAGCATTTCAATAAAAAACAACGTTTCCTCTAACGCTCATTCACACGTCGGCTTACGAGAATGCTTTTGTAACGAGTCGATACACAGAGGAGGAACAGACATGAAAGCGAGATACAGCTACCAGGAAACGTTAGAGAGCTCGGACAAAATCGGCTGGCGCGTCGAGGACGTCATTGGAGGCGACAAACGGCTGGACTTTGGCCGGCCGTTTCTGCCGGAGTCGTTCGCACGGGTGGAATCGATGGACTTTCTGACGAAGGACGAAAAACTTCTTCTGAACCAAATTCGCGGGTACGGCTACCTTTACACATTCGGCCTCGTCGAGGAGTTCATTCTGCCTTTCGTGCTCGACCATGCGCGCCCGCAGCTTAACGAAGACGACTATCGCACTCGGGCACTTCTGCGGTTCGCCGGCGAAGAAGCCAAGCACATCCAGTTGTTCAGAGAGTTCGCCGCTGAATTCAAGAATGGTTTCGCGACGCCCTGCGACACCATTGGACCTCCGCAGGAGATCGCTCGGGCGGTACTGTCGCACGATGCGCTAGGCGTAGCTTTGGTGATCCTGCAGATTGAATGGATGACCCAGCGGCACTATCTGGACAGTGTTCGGGACGACGGCGCTCTGGATCCACAGTTCAAAAGCCTGCTCCGTCATCACTGGATGGAAGAGGCGCAACACGCAAAATTGGACACGCTCATGGCGGAGGCGTTAGCTGACAATCGAAACCCTGCTGAAATCGAAGCCGGTATTAGCGCGTACGTGGCCCTCGGTGCGCTGCTCGACGGAGGTCTGCGGCAGCAAGTCGAGTTCGACCTGGAATCACTGGAACGCGCGGCGGGACGCACAATGAGCACAACGGAAAGGGATCAATTCCGTTCCATCCAGGCACAGGCCGTTCGATGGACGTATCTGGGTTCCGGCATGACACACCCGAAGTTCCTGGAAACCTTAGGCAGCATCAGCCCTGATGCTCGAATGAAGGTTGAGGCAATGTCGGGGGCATTCTGTTGAATATCTCGTGCGAGGAGGCGGGTTGAATTTTTGAAAGGTCGCCGGCTTCCTTTCATTTTTCGAGATCATCAGTTTCCTTCGGCCAGGAACTCGCGTATCGCCTCCATGTAGCGTGGAAACTCTGCCTCGTGCTCCAGAAGCAAATGATTGTTGCTCTCCAGAGTCACGAGGCGGGCATTCGGAATGCCGTGCGCCAGTTCCAGGCCTTTCGCGTACGAGATACGACCATCGTTCCGGCTGTGTAGGACGAGAGTGGGCACGCGCACCATCGAAAGTTTTTCACGAATGTCGACAGTACTCAGCGCTTCCTGAAGGCGAACCGCGTTTTCTGGTGAGGTAGAGACGCGCATGAGCTCATTCATCCAGCGAACCTGTTCGGGAGTGCCGTCCGGAATGAAAGCCGATGTGAAGACCTGGCGGAACGCAGGATTCGACTGACCCCACCCGTGCAGGATCAGGGTCTTCAGAGCTTCAAAGCGAGCGATCTCAGCCGGATCGGCCCCAACTCTCTTGCCTCTTGCGTACCCTCCATGAAGCACAAGTCGCGTCACGCGATCCGGATTGCGGATCGCATACTCGATGGATATCGCGCAACCCTGCGAGATTCCCAGAAGAGGAAATCTTTCGACGCCGGCAGCCTGGACAACCGATTCGAGATCGCGAACGAAAGCTTCAAACGAGATATCGTCAACATCCCAGTCCGAGAGACCATTGCTCCGGGCGTCATATCGAATGAGCCGGTGAGTGCGCGCCAGTCCGCGAAACACGTGCCGCCAGATAGGACTGTCCCAATCGTATTCCAGATGATTAAGCCAGTTCGCTGTCTTGATCAAAGGAGGGCCTTCGCCAACCGTTGCATATGCAATGCGGACGCCGTCGGTTGTCGTGCAGAATCGTATTTGCTGGGTGAGACGTACCTCCGGCTCACGTTCGAGGGCGGCGGCGCTTGGGATTGTTCTACGCGTTGTAGAAAGAGCTTCAGTCAGCGCTGCGAGGTTCTTTTCACCGGCATCGCTGAGTTGCTTTTTGCTGATCTCACGCTCGCGTTCGGCTTCTTCGCGACAACCAGCGGCGACCAAGGCTCGGATCAACATCGCGTGGGCGGAAACAGAATAGCGATCGGTCGCGACCAGGTGTCGTGCGTGGTGCACCGCCTCCTCAGGCGCCTCGATGTACAACCTGTTCACCAGAGTCTGTAGAAGCGCCGCTCGCGTCCGCCTCGCCGTCTCGCGTTCAGTGAGAAGCCACACCTCGAAATCCTGATGATCGGGGATCGCCAGGCCTTCCAGGAGCTCGCCCTGAAATTGTCCTGCGAGATCGAGCAGCCGCTGCGTCGATAGAGCGTTCGCGCCCCCAGCGAGTTCCCTTCGAATATTGAAAAGATCGACACTCGCGCTCTCGGCATCAAAGAGGACATACTCACGATCCGCGTAGATCCGGACCTGGCCAGGTTCATCCACGAGCGAACGCAACCGGCTCAGGGACCAGCGAAGCGAGGCACGGGGGTCGTCGGGTAAATCCCAGAGTAGATCGCAGAGCCGCTCGCGGCGATGACGTCGGCCGGTGAGAACCAGATAGGCTAGCAGCGCACGTGTTTTGCGGGATTGGGGAAAATGTTGCTGCGTTTTTCCCTTCAGGACCTGAATCTCACCTAAAACGTGAATGGCCAGCGTCGGCATGCGAGGTCGTTCCGGTTGCCGGTCGGTCATTTCGCTTTGGCCACCTCTTTTTGCCATTTTTTTTAAAGTCCTCAGTCCAAATCCGCTGTTGAGGAACGGATCTGCGGCTGCCCCGTAACCTGTGGGATCATATCGGCTAAAAGCACGGCGAACCAGCGGAAAACAAGCGAATCGTGTACTCTCAATGCGCTGCTGATATGCTCTCGTCCGCCTTCTTTGGAAAGGAGGACAACATGCGGGAGAAGGAGAACAATGAACACGTCCGAGAGAGAGGCCTTGGATCCCACAGAACGCCTGGCCAGCGATCTCGTTCACATCATGTGCGCCGCGAACGGACTGAACGAATTTTTCGAAAATGCTCTCCCGCCAATTGCCGGAGCGTTTGGCGCCAAGCGTGTGATTCTGATCGATTATCACGAGAACACGAATCATTTCGACCTGATGCGTTTCGTGGGCTACCAGAAGCAGGCTAGATTCGATCTGCAACGCGGTCTTCCTTCGATGAATCTTGAAAGGGCGCTCACCGAGAGACAGGCGTATTTCTTGGGGGACGATCGGAAGCGGCTCTATCTGCCGCTCTATTTCGCATCCACGCTGGAGGCACTCATCGTCCTCGAAGCGGATTCAACGATCGAGCTGACCCCGGTGCGTCAGCAAATCGCGAGAATCGTTTCGAAGTTCATCGGTCTGTTAATGTCGTCGAGCCGGCTGGGTATCAATCAGGGTGCACTGATCGATTCGAATGACCTCCAGCGGGCGCGCCAGATCCAACTGACGTATCTTCCTCCGGACAATTTGCAGACAGACCGTTACGAAGTCTACGGTTACAACCGATCATCCTCGATGGTCGGAGGCGACTACTTTGATTATTTCCGCTTTCGAGAAAACTCGATTCAATGTGTTCTCGCAGATGCCAGTGGCCACGGGCTTGCGGCTGCGCTCATCATGTCCACTTTCCGAGGGCTCCTGCACGCAGGCATCGCTGAGTGCCAGGATTGCGCGGCTTTGTTCACAACTCTGAATCAAGCCGTCTATTCCGGCAGCAGTGTGGTTCAGTATCTAACCGGCATTTTTGTGGATTTCGACGAGAGCTGCAATCGCATGACGTACACCAATGCCGGGCACTTTGATCCGGCAATCATTCGCGCGAATGGTGTCGTCGAACGGTTGACGGGCGGTGGTCCACCACTCGGTATGTTCAAGAACTCCAGGTATCCGGCAGCTGAAACGCAGATCCATTCGGGTGACCTGCTTGTTCTGTTCACCGACGGCCTTACGGACCTCCGGGATGCAAACGACCAGCTCTTTGGCGAGGATAGGATTTTGCAGTCGGCGCTGAAACACCGTGATCGTCCCCTTAAGGAAATCGCCTCGAGCGTGCTCAATGATGGGATCAGCTTTAGCGCACCGGCTAAGCCGGACGACGATTTGACTCTTTTCATAATGCGTTTTCGTTAGCAGTGCGAGTACGTATGGCTTCAGGACTCGTAACCCTGCACTTAAGAACCCGCAAAGAGTGGCGGGCATGGCTGGCAAAGCACCACGCATCGAGCCTGGGAATATGGTTCGTTTTCTATAAAAGTCATACCGGACAGAAGTCGGTCTCGTACGAAGATATGGTTCGCGAGGCGCTGTGCTTCGGATGGATCGACAGTCTCGTCAAACGCCTCGATGACGATCGATATGCCATAAAGGTCACGCCGAGACAGCCGACCAGCAAATGGTCGAGTCTTAATCGAAAACGGTGGGTTGAGCTCAAGGCCGCAGGCCTGCTCACGGCGTCCGGCCTCGCAGCAGCGCCAACGGACAATACCTACGCCGCAAAACCAGTGATTCCCGACCTGCCTAGTTACATCGCCAAGGCCTTCCAGGAGGACACCAACGCTTGGGAATTCTTTCAGGAACTAGCGCCCAGCTATCGTCGTTACTTCGTCGCCTGGATTCACACGGCCAAGCGAACGGAGACACGCGACAAGCGCATTCGCGAGTCGATGCGCCTGCTCGCGGCTCGCAAGAAACTCGGACTCAAATAGGCGACCCGTTCTCATTAGACCCTTAGCGAGCCACGGAATCCCCTGGCAGCGTAATAAGACTCGGCACCGTTGTGATACACGAAGACAGTGTCGTACCGGCAATCACAAAAGAGGGCGCCGCCGAGTTTTCTAATATCAGAAGGTGTTTTCACCCAGCTCGACGTTTTCGTATCGAAATTTCCAAGTGTCTGCAAGTGTCGATATTGTTCTTCCGTTAAAATTTCAACGCCCATGGCAGCCGCCATATCGACAGCAGTATTTTCTGGTTTATGTTCTTTCCTTGACTCCAGGGCTGCACGGTCGTAACAAACGCTTCTCCGGCCTTTAGGACTTTCCGCCGAACAATCATAAAAAATGTATTCAGCCGTCTTTTTATCATGGCCAATAACATCCGGTTCACCGCCGCTTCTTTCCATTTGATTGAGTGACCACAATTTTTCAGTATTACTTTGGAGGTTGTCTTGTACTTTCGCCCATTCAAGACCTTTATGGCGGTTCATGTTCTTCTCAAAACGGGCTTTCAACACTCTGAGTAGTTCTTCACGTTGTTCTGGAGACAACTCTTTTTTCTTGGCATTGATGTTATTCATTGTTTTCATTGTGCGACTCACGCCAAATCCGGATCGATTTCTTCCGGCCTCCACAATAACCTTCCCTCCATACCACCTGCAATGACAAGCGTTTGACCCGAAATGTGGCCGGCCAATGAATCTGAAGAGAGGAACACGGCCGCGCCGGCTATGTCTTCCGGCCGGGCGATCTTCGGCAAAGCCATGGTAGCGGCGACCCGGCGGATGACATCTTTGTTTCCCAGCTTACTTGCGTTGCGCGGCACAATTGTCCAGCCGGGACAGATGCAATTAACGCGGCCGCCACAATAGTTGCGAGTATGCGGCGCGATACGTGCGATTTCTGTTTTCAGGGAACGTGTCACACCAAAGGCAATTGCAGATTTTGCTGCAGAGTAATCGACGTGTCCGGCTTCGCCGAAAACACCGGATGTCGAAGCAATCAGCAGAGCGTTGCCGCGCTTTTGTCGCACAATGATCTCGAAGAATTCCCGCAGACTCAGAAAAACGCTCGTAAGGACATGATCAATTGTGTAGCGCCACTGCCCGAGCCGCATGTTATGGAGTGGAACATCGGCCGTCTCCCACGATCCTGCATTGGCAATGAGTGTATCGACACGTTTAAACCGCGCGAGCGCCTGATCAAATAATCGCCCGACTTCGCGCTCACGTGTGAGATCCGCCTTTACGATGATGGATTCCGCCTGCTTCACTTCGTGTTGCAGTGCCTCCGCTCTCGCCTTCCCCTCCCGATAGTGGAGCACAAGTCTTGCGCCTTCAGTCGCAAATTGCCGCGCTATCGCCGAGCCGATCCCGCCTGACGCACCTGTGATCAGAACCACTTTTTTATCCAAATCTGTTTTCATGGCGGAGAATCATAGCTCACCGAGTAATCCGCGGAGCCGGGCCCCAAAAAGCCATTGAACAAAATCTCTCCGATTTCGTAACTTATCGCTGACTCGCGCGGTCTCTCTCAAATGCAAAGAACGGTTACGCTTCTCGCGATAATTGTCTGCGCAACACTTACTCTCCGTGCCCAGGAACCGGCGGAGTTTAAGATCGCTCGTGCGGTAGAACCGCCTAAAATCGACGGAATTCTGAATGACGAAGTTTGGAACCGAGAGCCATTGCCGCTGGGCGAATGGGTCGCCTACAACCCGCTCCGCGGCGGACACGCCGATCAGCGCACTGAAGTACGCATCGCATATGACGATCGCTATCTGTATTTCGCGTTCCACTGTTTCGATACAGAACCCGACAAGATTCGCACCACGATCAGCCGCCGCGACGCTGCATTTAACGATGACTGGATTGCGATGAGCCTGGATTCTGCCGGCACCGGCCAAACGGCATACCATTTGTTCGTCAACCCCAGCGGCATTCAAATGGACGCGCTGAACACATCGGCGTCCGGCGAGCAATTTGAAGCCGACCTTTTGTGGGACAGCGCAGCGAAGGTTGGCGACGACGGCTACACGGTCGAAATCCGCTTGCCGTTGCAGACAATCCGCTTCTCTGGCGGGAGTCAGGTGCGAATGGGGATCCTGTTTTTTCGCAAGATCAGCAGGACCGGCGTGTCGTATTCCTGGCCGGAGATGCTTCCGGGTCAATGGGTGTTCGATCACCCCGGTCACCTCTTATTCAGCGACCTCAAGCAACCGAGGCTGATCGAGCTGCTACCAAGCGTTACGTACGGGATAAGCCAAATACGCGAGCCGGACACGAATCAATGGAAACCTGTCGATCAGAAGAAGGATTTCGGACTGAGCGCCAAGTACGGCATCACCTCGAATATCACACTTGACGCCACGATCAACCCGGACTTCAGCCAGGTAGAAAGCGACGCGTTCCAGGTTCAAGTCAATCAGCGCTTCCCTATTTTTTATTCCGAAAAGCGACCGTTCTTCATGGAAGGAATGGGCTTGTTCAACATCGCCGGCACTGGCGGGGACGGCAATATGCGAACTGCCGTGCACACTCGGCGCATCATCAATCCGATCTTAGGAAGCAAGCTGACTGGCACAGCCGGCAAGGTGACTTTCGGATTGCTGAATGCTGCCGATGAGACCCCGGAAGATATCGGTAACCGCGGCGACGCGATCATCGGCCGGCACAAGCTCTTCACAATCGGCCGCGCGACATATTCGCTGGGAAAATCGGATTACTTTGGAGTCATCGTAGCCGATACGGAACACGCCGGCCGCCACAACCGAGTCGAAGGCGGCGATTTTTCGATCAGGCTTTCACCGACTCAACAGATTTCGGCCACCGCCCTCGAATCACAGACCGGCGTCAGTTCCAGCGACAGCACGCATGCGGTTGGATCGCAATTCTCGTATAGCTATACGAGCAGAAGATTCGGCTGGTCCAATCAAATCGAACACTACGGCCGTGACTTTCAAATGGACACTGCATTCTACAATCGCACAGGTTTCACTTCAGGGTGGTCTTTCGGAGAAATCAATTTTTATCCAAAGGAAGGCAGCAACTTCTGGTTGAAACGCGTTCATCCGTTCTACTTTGCAAAACGTGGACACGACCAGGTGCAGGACGGAAGCGAGGATTTCTTAAATACAGGTATTCGGTTCCACTTCACACGCCAGGGCTACCTGAATATTGCGCATGGTCAAGGGCACGAGCCTTGGATCGGTCGCCGGTTTCGAACCGGAGCGGACGTCAATATCTACAGTTCAGTGCAAATCTTCCGCTGGTTAAGTATCAACGGCGGTTTCATCAAATCCCGCGACATTTACTACGACAAGATCAATCCGTTTCAAGGAAGATCAAAGTACAATTCGTTTGGATTCTCGTTTCAACCGAACCAGCATTTTCAACAAAACGTGGACTACAGCACGACGCGCTTCAACCGCGCATCCAATGGAGAGCGGATATACACCGTTACCATCGTGAACACCCAAACCACGTACCAGTTCGACAAACATTTCCGCTTGAGGCTTCTCGAACAGTTCGACAGCTCGCAACACCGGCTGCTCACAGACTTCTTAGCAATGTACGAAGTCGTTCCGGGAACGGTTTTTCATGCAGGCTATGGATCGCTTTATGAAAAGCAGAGTGCGCCCGCTGATCCGCTCGTCCCGAACGACTTTAAGCCGAGGTACATGACCGTCAGCCGCGGTCTGTTCTTCAAAGCGTCATATCTGCACCGATTCTGATTTTCAATTCTCCGAAGGTCTCTGAACGCTGTCGATGATGAGCACTTCAACCGGGCCTCTGCCTGATTCCATCCGTAACCCAAGTTGTTGTTGAAGAGCAGCGAAAAAATCAGGCTTTTCGGCGTCTTCAGGCCTTACGGGCGGCAAAGCTCCGCCAAACTGGGTATCATCTGGCGTCCACTCCAGATCGAAGTCGTACTTTTCGCGAAGCTCTGTTTTATCCAGCACCGGACGATCAAGTACGGCCCGCTGCAACATTGAGGCGAATTGCTCCATGGTGGCGTTTCGTGCCGGCAGAAGGATGCGATTCGGAAACACTCGATTCACCAGCTCAGGCTGACTATCCGGCGGGGCCGTGCTTTCCTTGAGCTTCGATCCGGTCCTGACAACTGTGAGCACATAAACCGGGAGTTCTTTCTTTTCGCGATGGAAAGCTAGATTGAACCGGTCCTGAAGCAGTTTCCGCGCCATTAACATTTGTTCATCGACGTTGGGTCTATCGTCGCCCGGTGTCGCGGCAAGAATGTTGTACAGATCAGAATCGGTCCATGCAGGGCCGCCCGAAATGAGACGCGGCGGAATGTTGTACGCGAAAGACACGAGGTATTTGAGCGTGTAATTTCTAGCGACAAACTGATGTGCTCCCTGCATCCTGGCGAATCTGCCGCTACGATCGCCTGGAGTCGATGGCTTTATTGTCGCCGCTTCAAACGCTGGTTCTTTCGCGACCGGCGTTTGCGATTGGAAGGGAACGGCGACAATCAGGCTGCCGAGCAGAATAAGTGTGTGCACAGTCTTGTTCCCCTTTCGAAGTTTCGTTAATTTATTTGAGAGTTTTG